>Ga0172382_10000138_pt1 | contig 121689 bp, 110 predicted proteins | sample Leawel138RmetaG_FD_122245 | JGI IMG/M metagenome (GOLD analysis project Ga0172382, IMG submission 122245) | Leachate microbial communities from a municipal landfill in Southern Ontario, Canada - Leachate well 138R metaG | ecosystem: Engineered > Solid waste > Landfill > Unclassified | place... | reverse complement strand
GCTGAGACGGCCTCGCACCTGGCCTCGCCGGAGAGCGCCGCCACGACGGTGACCACGCTAAAGAGTGCCCAGACCGCGCCTGACGCGCCGGTTGTCGCCGAACTGACCGACACCGGCGTGACGCTGGAGGCCATCACGGGCGCGGAGTACAAGCTGGATGACGGCGCCTGGCAGACCGGCCTGGCCTTCACCGGTCTGTCACCCAACACAACCTATAACTTGTATGCCCGCCTGGCTGAGACGGCCACGCACCTGGCCTCGCCGGAGAGCGCCGCCACGACGGTGACCACGCTAAAGAGTGCCCGGACCGCACCGGCCGCGCCGGTTGTCGCCGAACTGACCGACACCGGCGTGACGCTGGAGGCCATCACGGGTGCGGAGTACAAGCTGGATGACGGCGCCTGGCAGACCGGCCTGGCCTTCACCGGTCTGTCACCCAACACAGCCTACAGCCTTTACGTTCGCCTGGCTGAGACGGCCACGCACCTGGCTTCGCCGGAGAGCGCCGCCACGACGGTGACCACGCATAAGAGTGCCCAGACCGCACCGGCCGCGCCGGTTGCTGCCAGCATAACGGAAACGGCCGTAACCTTGGAACATGTCGTTGGTGCCGAGTACCGGCTAAATGACGGTGCCTGGCAGATGAGTCCGGAATTTACAGGACTTACGCCCGATACGACATACCGCTTTTATGTCCGCCTGGCTGAGACCGAAACGCACCTGGCCTCACCAGACAGCGCTGCGCTGCAGATCACGCTGGAGATGCCGCCGCCATCTGGCGAACAGAGATCCTGGCCGGTTCTTGCGCTGGTTGGACTGGCTTTGATCGGGCTTACCGCGGGTCGCATCCACCTGAGAATCCGGCAGAAGAACCAAACACGCTGACGCCCAACCGTAGGCAGCTTCAGGATAGAAACGACCGCCAGGCGAATCTCCCGTTCTGGCGGCCGTTTTGCGTCCAGCATGGCTGATGTGCGATCAGGGACGGCCTGACTTTTTATGCCCGAACGCAAGCCAGCGCCTGTCGCAGTCTTCAATCACGAATTCGTGATTTTGATAATCTGTGTGGTGAAGCGGCTGGATCAGTGTAACCCCGGCCCTGGTCAAGGCGTCCTGCAAGTCTTGGAGCTGATCTGCGTAAAGATAGGCGTCATAGCCCGTGCCATACAACTCGCGATTCGGCACGATTTCCTGTTTGACAGCATGAATGAGGATAATCTCGACCTCATCACGGTACAAACAGACATGCGGCTGTTCACATTGCAGGTGGAAGACTACCCGAAAACCCAATTTGTCCTGATAGAACGCGGCTGTCCGCTTCATATCCGCTGTTGGGAAAATACAACTTAATCCAGTTATCGCCATGTGGCAGATCACTCCTGTCTCCTTGTCTTGCGTCTCCTGATCGCCTGGAAGAGCCGATCAGGTTGCCGCACGCGCGTTCCATTCCAGGCGGCGCAGCCGCAGCAGCGTCAGATAGGTAAACACCGCAACGCCGACGACAGTGATCGCGACCGGGCCGATCCAGTCCCCGAACGCGGGAAGGGTTAGCTTCTGAGCTTCGACGAGCAATCCGGTCGGCAGGTAGGTGTTCAGTTTGAGCAAGCTGCCCAGCGCGTAGAGGCCATAGGTGGCCAGCAGTGTCGTAAGCCCGGCCGCGATCGGCTTCTTGAGCAGGGCGCCGGTCAGCAGCAGGCCAGATAGCATGAAAACCGTGAACAACCCCTGCAGCAGGCCGCTGACCAGGACCGGTGCCAGACCGACCGTGAAGTCGAAAAGCAGGCCGGCGTAGAGATAACAAACCAGAAGCGATAATCCCGGCAACAGCAGCAAGGCCAGACCGAAGACCAAAAGTTTTGCCAGGACGATGCTGGCAAAGCGCTTGCCGGAGCAAAGCGGCAGCACCAGCGTGTTGTCGTGGATCTCCTGGGCCAGCAGGCCGCAGAGCGTCAGGGCGATGACCAGGCTGCCGATCTCGAACTGGTCGCCCATATAGCCGAGCAGGACGCCGCGCTGGGTCATGTCCATCATCTGCTCAAGCGTCTCCATCGTTAACCCCGGCATCTGGCTCATCATGACCTGGGGCAGGACGACTTTGATCATGACCGGTGTGGCGATGGCAAAAAAGAGCATGAAGGCGGCCAGGATCAGGAAACGGTTGTTGCGAAGCCCATAGCGCAGTTCTTTAAGCACGTCCTGTTTCATGTCCGTTCACCTCCCGGATAAAGATGTCTTCGAGTGTCGGCGTGTGCTGTGTCAGCGAAACAACCGGCAGGTTTCGCGTTGCCAGCTGTTCCATTAGCCAGACGGAGCCGGCCGCCGCGTCCCGGACCGTGACTGTCAGCTGATCCTCGTTTTCTTCTATGGCCAGGACAAGCGGGTGGTTTTTGAGATCGTCGGCAAGATCGGGCGGGCAGGGGCGGGCCAGCCGCAGATCGAAAACGGGCACGATGTGCTGCCGCTGCAGTTCTAAGAGCGGTTTTTCCAGCCGCATGGTCCCGCCGGCGATGATGCCGACTGTGTCGCAGACGCGTTCCACGTCGCTGAGGATGTGGGTGGAGAAGAAAACGGTTTTGCCGCGCTGCTTCAGTTCGCGGATCAATCGCAGGACATCGCTGCGTCCCTCAGGGTCGAGCGCGGAAGATGGTTCGTCCAGGATGAGCAGGTCGGGGTCGTGCACCAGGGCGGCCGCAATCCCCAGCCGTTGGCGCATCCCGCGGGAGAATCCGCCCACTTTACGCTTGGCCGCGTCGGCCAGGCCGACCCATTCCAGCAGCCTGCCCGTATCGGCCTTGCCGGTTCCGGACAGATAGGTCAACGTTTCGCCTGCCGTCATCCAGGCGTAGAAGGCCGGGTTCTCCGGCAGGTAGCCGATCTGCAGCTCGCTGGGATGCCGGATGGAGCGGACATCGCGCCCGTTGACACGGCAGTTGCCGGACGTCGGGTGCGACAGGCCGGTCAGAATGTTCATGGTGGTCGTTTTGCCGGCCCCGTTCTGGCCGATGAAGCCGTAGATCTCGCCGCGACGCACCGTCAGGCTGATTCCACGCAGGGCGGCGAACGAACCAAACGATTTGTGCAGGTCCTGAATGATAATCATGACGCATCCCGCCTTCTGCCGATTAATAAGAATGTAAGCGGCCCGACTAGGTTTGCAAACAGGCAGATCAGGATCCAGGCCCAGCGGGTCAGGTTGGCCACGCCCTCCCGGGCAATCTTGACAATACAGTAGGCCGCCAGGCCAAACTGCAGCGCGGCCAGCGGCAGGATCAGCAGGATCATGTCCTGGATATTCAGTTGATCGAACATAAGGACCACCTCCCGGATTTATCTGATTTGATTATCCGGCCGAAAACGTCACCTGACCAGTGACCACGGTCATGGATGCGGTCACGGTTTAAAATCCGAGCTGCTTGAGGTGGAGGATGACCTTGGTCCGGTCGTTGATGCCCGTCTTGAGGTATATCTGGCTGACATAATTTTTGACCGTGCCCAGGGACAGGTATAAGGTGGCAGCGATCTCCTGGTTGGTCTGCCCCTGGACCAGCAGGCGGATGATGTCGCGCTCCCGCTCGGTAAATGGGTCGGCGGCATCGGGGTTTTCCGGTTGATTTGTCTGGCCGGTCACGTGCGCGCTGATCCGGGCGGCGATGCGCCCCGGCAGGATGATGCTGCCGCTTTTCCCGTCGCGGATGGCCTGAACCAGCTGCTCGCTGCGGATGTCCTTGAGCAGGTAACCAGACGCGCCGCCCGTCATGGCCTGCAGGATATAGTCATCGTCGGCGAACGTGGTCAGGATGATGACCACTGTGTCGGGAAATTCGCGCTTGATCTGGCGCGTGGCTTCGACGCCGTCCAACAGCGGCATGCGGATATCCATCAGGACCACATCCGGGCGATGGACCCGTACCGCGTCGCAGGCTGCCTTGCCGTCGCCTGCCGTGGCCATTACCTGGATATCGGGATAGACGGCCAGAAGGGCGCCCAGGCCGTCGCGGATCAGGGCCTGGTCGTCGGCCAGAACGACCGTGATGCGTTCCATCTCAGTGCTCCTGCCCGGCCAGGCCGGTGGGCAAAACCATCTGCACGCCAAAACCTTCGCCGGGGACGCTGTCCCATGTCAGGCTGCCGCCCAGGCTTTCGACCAGCTCGCGCAGATGGGTAAGGCCGAATCCGGGCTGGATTTCATCCGTCCCCTGGCCGTCGTCGCTGACGGTCAGGCGGATCGTCCCGGCATGCTCCTGGACCAGCACGTCGAAACTCCGGCTGCGGCCGTGCTTGAGGCTGTTGGTCGCCAGCTCGCGCACGGCCTGCAGCAGCACGCGCTGCTGGATCGCCAGCAAGTCCGGTTCTGATTCGAAAACCGCGGTCACCTTAAGGCCCGTCGTGCGCCGGATCTGCTCAAGGAGCGCTTCCAGGGCCAGGCGAAACGGCATCGCCTGCCCGGATTGGATCGTGCGGATCGCGCCGCGCAGATCGTGAAGGCCCCGGCGGACCTGGTCCCGGGCCAGCCTGGTCTTGGCCACCGCGGCGTTGGCATCTGTCGCGGCCAGCCGCTCGCTCTCCTCCAAGGCGATGACCGCTGTTGTCAGGGTGTGTCCGACTGTGTCGTGGATTTCGCCGACCACGCGGCTGCGCTCCGCCAGCGCGCTCATCTGCTTCAGTTCTTGCTGCTGCTCGGACAGCTGGAGCAGCGCGTCGCTCAGCCGGCGGTTGGTCTCCTGCTGCCTTTTGAATGAATAAAACAGCGCGAAAACCAGCACGAATAACAAACCCGAGACATAAAGGCTGCTGATCAGGTCATCCGACTGCCAGGAACCCGAGCGCTGGTAGGCCTTGTAGGCCGAACCGGCCAGGGAGCTTAGAAACAGAAGACCGGCAGCCGGCAGGGCCCGCTGCTTCGGATGCGTGTTGAGCAGGAAGGCCAGGACGATCAGCAACAGATACTGGGCGTTCTGGCCCTGGTCACGGCTGAAAACGAAGGCGATGCTGCCCACCTGGATGAGGGGCGCCAGCCAGGCCAGCCATTTGCCGGAAGGCATGAGCAAACCGTCCAGCAGCGCACTGACAAAGCACAACCCCAATAGCCAGACAAGGCCGGACGATCCGGAATGCGTGCGGTTTTCGACGATAAAGCGCAAGGAGATGATCTCAAAGGCGACCAGGAGCAAGATAAAGATGCCCTGGCGCAGCTGCTTGTCCGCCTGATTGGCCGGAATGGCCTGGTGCTTGCGGGTGAACAGGAGATAAACGGCGGCTGCCGGGATATTGAACAGGGCGATCGCCGCCATGTAAAGCAGCCGGGTCCGCAAGCTGAGCTGTCCGTTCTGCCAGCACTGGTGGATAAAATAGACCTGGACCAGGACCTGGATCAGGATACCTGGCACGAGAATCGGCAATATTTCCTTTATGTCCATTGGCTTTCTCCCACGCAACCGGCTCTGCTGTCATACTGCAGGCTTCAAGTATAGCAAAGTTTACCGGGCCTGGCAGCAGGGGGTCAGGCTTGTCCCAATCCGGCCGACCGCTTATACTGGAAGCAAAAGATGCGTGATGAGGTGATATCGATCGTACGGCGATGGCCTGACCTGAAAGCGATCTGGCGGGACGAAGAGCGGCGCAAAAGCCTGCTTTTCATTTTCAACGGGATCTTCATCAACGCCGCGGTGATCTTGACATCCGGCATGTTCCTCTCAGGTTACCTCGTTCTTCTGGGCGCGTCCGACTTTATCGTCGGCCTGATGAACAACTCGATGAACTGGGCGGCGATCGCCGGCTTGTTTTCCTACCTGATTTTCGAACGCATGGCCCAGCGCAAGCGCTTTCTGCTCACGCTGCTGACCGTGTCGCGCATCCTGGTCTGCTCGGTTGTTTACCTGCCGCTGCTGTTCGGGATCGGCAACACGACGCTGGCCTTGCTGACCGTCATGACGATCGGCGGCAACATCCTCTGGGGCATCTTCAGCGTCGGATTCACGATCTGGATGATGAACTCGTTTCCCAGCGGCGCGCGCAGCGCGTTCATCTTCAAGCGCACCTTCTGGCTGCGCATCGCCTTCACCCTGACCAACATCGCCATGGGCTTTGTGCTCGACTGGTCGGGCAAGTCCTACGCCGGTTTCCTGATCGTCTTCACGACCAGCCTGGTCCTGTCCCTGGCCGACACCGTCGTCCTGATCGGGGTCAAGGAACCCAAGTACGAAATCGACCGGAGCAGCCGATTCAGTCTCAAGGCCTTTTTCGAGCCGCTGCGCAACAAGCCCTACTTGCGCTTCATGCTGTTCATCTTTCTTTATTATGCCAGCCTGACCTTGTCGTCGTCGTTCACCTCGCTCTACCTGGTGCGCTATTTGGAGCTCGACTACAAGCTGATCTCGTTTGTCACCGTGATCGCCAACCTGTTCATGATCCTTTGCATCCGCCTGTGGCGCCAGGCCGAAGGAAAAGTCGGTCTGGTCAAGGCCTTCAAGCTGACCGGACTGCTGGCGATCCTGGAGTTCCTGCTCTATGCTTTCCTGACCAGCCGAACGACCTTTCTGCTTTTCCTGGCCCCGGTCTTTGCCGGCGCCGGCAACAGCGGCTTCAATATTTTCGTGATCAACTACCGCTATGAACTGATGCCGGAGAAAAACCGCACCCTCTACGAGGGCTGGTACGGCGCGCTCTTCGGCCTGAGCCTATTGATCGGGCCGATGCTCGGCAGCCTGATCATGGGGATCATGCCGGAGGTGCAAAACGTCTTGTTCGAACACAGCCGTTTTCAGTTCCTCTACCTGATCTCCTTCTGTCTTGCCGTCCCCATCCTGCTGCTGGCCTTCCGGGAGCGGAAAGACCGGCCGCTATCGACATCGGAGCGCATCCCATGATTTTTGACCGTCCCGGATTTTGCTGGTTTAAAGGCAACCTGCACACCCACACCACCCGCTCAGACGGGCGGAAGACGCCTGAACAGGCGATCGCCTGCTACAAAGAACATGGCTATGATTTCCTCGCCCTGACGGACCACTGGCGCTGGTCCGGGGCGGACGAGGCCGGCGGCATGACCGTTCTGTCCGGTGTCGAGTACGATGTCGGCTCCGACCCCGCCTCGGGAATCTTCCACCTGGTCGCCATCGGCGCTGCGCACGATCCAGGCCTGACACGCGAGAGGGGTCCTGGCGCCCAGCAGATCATCGACGCCATTCACAAGGCCGGAGGCCTGGCTATCCTGGCCCATCCCGCCTGGTCGCTGAACACGCCGGAGCAGATCCGCCGCCTTAAGCGCCTCGATGCCCTGGAGATCTACAACAGCGTGTCGGGCCTGCCGCATAACGCCCGGCCGGACGCCAGCCTGATCGTCGACCAGCTGGCCTGCGCTGGCTGGACGGTGCCCTGCCTGGCCAGCGACGACAGCCATTTCTACGACGGCGAGGAGACCACCAGCTTCACCTGGGTCCAGAGCAAGAGCCGCGCCCCGGATGATTTGCTCGAAGCGATCCGCCAGGGCCGTCTCTATGCCAGTCAGGGCCCCCGGATCAGTTTCTGGCGGGAAGATGGCCGGCTGGAAATCCGCTGCACGCCGGCCCGCGCGATCGTGGTGTATTCCGACGCGGTCTGGTCCGCGCATCGCGTCCTGACTGGTACGGGCCTGACCGAAGGCCGCTACGAACTGAACGCGAACGACCATGTCGTCCGCATCGAAATCATCGACGAGCTGAACCGGCGCGCCTGGACCAGCCCGTATCCTGTCCAGAGCCTGGTCTCAAAGGAGGCGTCCCGATGAAGTATCCCCCGATCTGTGCCCAATTCCCCCATTTCCTGCACGGCGGCGACTACAACCCCGACCAGTGGCGGCACCAGAAGGAAATCTGGCAAGAAGACATGCGCCTGGCGCACCTGGCGCACTGCAACGCATTCAGCGTGGGCATCTTCGCCTGGTCGGCCCTTGAGCCGGAGGAGGGCATCTTCGACTTTACCTGGCTGGACGAGGTCATGGACCAGCTCGCGGCCAACGGCTTCGTCGCCGTCCTGGCCACGCCGTCGGGGGCCCGACCCGCCTGGATGAGCCAGAAATACCCTGAGGTGCTGCGGGTGGGATCTGACCGCACCCGCATCCTGCACAGCGGGCGGCACAACCACTGCTTCACCTCTCCGGTCTACCGGGAAAAAGTGCGCCGGATCAACACGCTGCTGGCGGAGCGCTACAAAGACCATCCCGCCCTGGCGGTCTGGCACCTCTCCAACGAGTACAACGGCGCCTGTCACTGCGCCTTGTGCCAGGACGCGTTCCGCAGTTGGCTGAAACAGCGTTACGGTTCTCTCGACGCGCTCAATCAGGCCTGGTGGACGGCCTTCTGGAGCCATACCTACACGGATTGGCCGCAGATCGAATCGCCTGCGCCGCATGGCGAGAACAGCGTCCACGGCCAGGTTCTGGACTGGAAGCGCTTCGTGACCGAACAGACGCTGGACTTCATGCGCGCCGAGATGGAGCCGTTAAAACGCATCACACCGCAGATCCCCTGCACGACCAACATGATGGGCCTTTATGACGGCCTCAACTATTTCCGCCTCTCCGAAGCGCTGGATGTCGCGTCCTGGGACAACTACCCGCTCTGGCGGGGCGACGAGAGCGATGCGAACCTGGCGGCCGAGACCGCCATGGTCCACGACCTCAACCGCTGCCTCAAGGGCGGGCGGCCCTTCATGCTGATGGAATCTTCCCCCTCCGCGACCAACTGGCAGCCGGTCGCCAAGCTGCGCCGTCCCGGCGGCCATCTGCTCTACAGCCTGCAGGCCGTGGCCCACGGCAGCGATACCGTACAGTATTTCCAGTACCGCAAGTCGCGCGGCAGTTCCGAAAAACTGCACGGGGCCGTGATCGACCACGTCGGCCATGAAAACACGCGCGTTTTCCGCGAGGTGGCCGAAACCGGCAGCCTGCTGGCCCGGCTCGACGAACTGATCGGCACCGCGCGCCCGGCTGACGTGGCGCTGGTCTACGACATCGAGAACCGCTGGGCGCTCGAGGCCGCACAGGGCTTCAAGCGGGACAAAAAGTACGTGCAGACGCTGTACGACCACTACCGGCCGTTCTGGCAGATGGGCATCACGGTCGACGTGATCGATGCGACTCGGGACCTGGCGGCCTACAAGCTGGTGATTGCCCCGATGCTCTACCTGCTCCGCCCCGGGTTGGCTGAAAAGCTCGCCGCGTTTGTGCGCGGCGGCGGCACCCTGGTGATGACTTACGCCAGCGGGTATGTCGACGAACACGACTTGTGCTTCCTGGGCGGGTTTCCCGGACCGCTCAAGGAGCTCCTGGGCATCTGGAACGAGGAGATCGACGCCCTGCACGACGGCGAGACACGCAAGGTCAGCTGGAACGGCAGGCAGTACGAAGCCCGCGATTTCTGCGAGCTGATCCACCTTGAGGGGGCCAGCCAGATCGGCCGCTTCGACGAGGATTTCTATGCCGGCCAGCCGGCCCTGACGGTTTGTCCGACCGGCTCGGGCCGCTCTTACTACGTAGCGGCTCGCCTGGACGATGATTTCCAGGACGATTTCTTCGGCTGGATCGCCGATTCCCTCGATATCCGCCGCCCGCTGACCCATCCACTGCCCGCCGGGTGCACGGCGCAGGTCAGAACCGACGGCGAGAACGAGTATGTGTTCATTATGAACTTCATGCCGTACCCGGTGAAAGTCGACGTGGCGGAGGGCGGCTTCGGCCTGGTCAGCCAGACCTGGCGTCAGGGACGGATCGAGCTGGCGGAGCGCTCGCTTGAGATCCTCCGCCGTTCCTATGACATCTGACGGCAGGCGATCAATCGTCAAGCCGGACCCCCCTGTGCTATAATCGAGCCATCAAAGCGACAGGGGAGGTGCGGTGCGGGTGCACAGAAGCAAGCGAGCGCGACTAGGCCGGCAGCTGGCGATGTTTTGTCTCGCCGGATTGCTTTTCGCCATGACCGGCTGCCAGCAGGTCATCCCGACGCAGCCGTCAGTCACCTCGGCCGCGACCACGACGGCCGGCACGACCGCAACCACGCCGCCCGCCACGCCGCCGGCCAATGTCTTCTCCGTCTATGCCCGCGCCTGGGCCGAAGCCGATTACGAGACCCTGTACGCGCTCCTGTCTGCCGAGGCTAAGGATCGGGTCGACCAGGACACCTTCGTCAAACGCTACCAGAACATTTTTGCCGGCATCGAGGCCCGCGAGCTCGAAGCCCGTCTGCACACCAACGAGTCGGGCCCTTCGGTGGTCCTGGTCGACGAAAAGACCGCCATCCTGGCTTTTGCTGTCACCATGCAGACCCTGGCCGGGCCGGTGACGCTGGACGGCTACCAGATGAGAATGGTGCTCGAACCCGGAGCCAGCCAGCCGGCCTGGAAAATCGACTGGGACGAATCGCTGATCTTTCCCAATATGGACGAGAAGGACAAGGTGCAGGCACGCATCCTCCATCCCAAACGGGGAGAAATCCGCGACCGAAACCAGCTGGGACTGGCCGTCAACGGGGACCTGATCGTGATCGGGATCGCGCCGGGCCGATTCGCGGCGGGCAAGGACGAGGCGATCCCCAAGATGGCGGAACTGCTCGGCATCTCCGAGGAACGGATTTGGAAAGTTTTCGACAACGCCAAAAATCCGGACTGGTTTTACCCGGTGGTGACCCTGCCCGCGGATGCCGGCGACCTGTCGGCCCAACTGACGGCGATCGACGGCGTCCTGTACCAGAAGGCCCAGGGCCGGGTCTATCCGGCGGGAGCCGCGGCCGGGCTGGTGATCGGCTACATCGGGCCGATCACGGCCGAGGAACTGGACCGTCATCCCGGCGAAGGCTATACCGCCCAAGACAAGATCGGCAAAATGGGCCTCGAACAAGTCTACGAAGCGCGCCTGCGCGGCAGCAAGGGCGGCGAGATCACCCTGGTCGACGGTGACAGCGGCCAGCTCAAGGACGTCATCGCGCGCATCGAACCGGTCGACGGCGAGTCGATCACGCTGGCTCTGGATGTCACATGCCAGATCGGGCTCTATGACACCATGAAGCAAGACGCCGGCGCGGCCGCCGCCATCGACCCGGCAACCGGTGAAATCCTCGCCCTGGTCTCCACGCCGTCCTTCGACCCCAACCTGCTCCAAACCTACGTGCCGGACGCGGTGCAGGCTGACTGGAACACGGCGGTCAAGAACCCGTTTACCAACCGGTTCAAGGTCGGCTATGCGCCGGGTTCCGTCTTTAAGCTGGTCACCGCCGCGATCGGTCTCAAGCAGGGCACGCTGGAACCGGATGAGATGCTGCCCATCAGCGGCAAGCAATGGCAGCCGGACACCAGCTGGGGCGATTATATGGTCACGCGCGTCAAGGATCCGGGCTGGCCGGTCACCTTGTCCGACGCTTTCCTCTTCTCCGACAACATCTATTTTGCCCAGCAGGCGCTGCGCATCGGGGCCGATGGCTTTTCCCGGGGCGCCGCCCTGTTCGGCATCGGCGAACCGCTGCCGATCGACTACCCGTTCCAGGTGTCGCAGCTGGCCAACCAGGGCCTGAACCGGGAGGTCCTGCTTGCGGACACCGGCTACGGCCAGGGCGAGATCCTGGTCAGTCCCCTGCATGTCGCGCTTTTCTACAGCACGCTGGCTACCGGGGGCGACCTGATGGCCCCGATCCTCGAGCTTGACGGCCGGGCGCCGTCCGTCTGGAAAGAACAGGCCGTCGCGGAACGCGACGTGCCTTTGCTGACTGAGATCCTGCTTGAGGTCGTCGAGGACAAGCGCGGTTCCGGCTATACCAATGAACCGGCCCAGACGCGCATGCTGGGCAAGACCGGCACCGCCGAATTGAAGAAAAGCCTGGACGACGAGGCCGAGGAAAATGGCTGGTTCGTGGCCATGAACACCGAGCAGCCCCGGTTGACGATTGCCATGATCGTCGAGGATGTCAAGGAACGGGGCGGCAGCCACTATGTCGTGCCGCTGGTCAAACGCGCGATGGACGCGTTGCTGGCGGACGAAACCACCCCATGAGCAAGGGCGCGCTCAAGCACTATACATTGGACCAGTGCATCTGCCGCGAGGAGCAGATCGCGCTGAAAGCCTATACGCCGGCGGGCAGCGAGCCGGAACACACCCACGAGTTTTTGGAAATCGTCTATGTCATGGCCGGGAGCGGCCGCCATGTGATCAACGCCAGGCCCTATCCGGTCGGGCGGGGCGATTTGCTGTTTATCACGACCGGCCAGACCCATGCCTTCACGTCGGACGGCGACATGCAGATCGTCAACTGTCTGGTCGATCTCGGCTTCATCGACCGGGAGCTGCTCCATGCGGATAACGCGCTGGAGATCCTGGCGTTGTCGTCTTTTGCGGATTTCGACATCCCAGCCGACAAGATCATCCCGCATGTCCATTTTGCCGGCGCCGATCTGCTCGAGGCCGAGCAGCTGATCCAGGGCATGCTCCAGGAGTTTTCAGCCAAACCGGTCAATTACCGGACCGCCCTCAAGGGTTACCTGCTGGTCCTGCTGACCAAGATTTTTCGGGCCATCGCGCGTGAGACGGGCTCTGTCCTGCCGCACCTGCACCGGGTGGCGCCGGAGATTTTGCAATACATCGAAAACAACCTGGACCGGAAGATCACGCTGCAGGAGCTGGCCCAGCGCTGCTTTTACAACCCGTCCTACTTCAGCCGCGTCTTCCGCGATGTATATGGCAAGAACCTGACCGAGTACATCGCCGAAAAGCGGATTCAGGAAGCCGATCGCCTGCTGTGCGAGACGACGCTGAGCATCGAGGAAATCAGCAGCCGGGTCGGTTACCAGGATCGCAAGCAGTTCTACGAGGTCTACAAGCGGCTGTTGGGCGTCTCGCCGGGCGCGCGCCGCAGCATGACGAGTTCCTGAACGCGCAACAAATCCCACAAGGATGTCAAAAAGACCTACAGCCGTTCACCCGAGCGGCTGCTATGCTGTGGGTAACGAACATGAGGAGGACACGACCATGATCAGGCTGAACCAGGAACAATTCCGTGACAAAGTCTATGGCTGCTGGATGGGTAAAAGCATCGGCGGTACGCTCGGAACCCCGTTTGAGGGAAGGCGGGAACTGCTGGATGTCCAGGATTTCCATTCTCCGGCCGGCAAGCCCCTGCCTAACGACGACCTCGACTTGCAGCTGGTCTGGCTCAAGGCCCTGGAGGACTACGGGCCGCTGGGCGTAACCGAACAGGTGCTCGGCGAATACTGGCTGAATTTCATCCCGCCGCACTGGAACGAATACGGGCTTGGCAAGAGCAACATGAAGGCCGGCATCCTGCCGCCGCTTTCGGGCGATATCGACAACGTCTGGCGCCATTCGAACGGCGCCTGGATCCGCTCCGAAATCTGGGCCTGCTGCGCGCCCGCCTGCCCTGAGATCGCCGCCCGCTACGCCAGGGCCGACGCCTGTGTCGACCACGGCACGGGCGAAGGGACGTATGCCGAACTGTTCACCGCAACCGTGGAAAGCGCGGCGTTTGTCCTGCAGGACCGTCTGGCGCTGATCCAGATCGGGCTGTCGCATATCCCCGCCGACTGCCGGGTTGCCCGCAGCATCCAGATCGTCCTGGACAGCTACGCCAAGGGCCTGGGCTGGAAAGAGACCCGCCAGCTGGTCATGGAGGACTCCGCCGATCTCGGCTGGTTCCAGGCACCGGCCAACCTTGCTTACGTGATCATCGGCTGGCTCTATGGCGAAGGCGATTTCAAAAAATCGCTCCTGATCGCCGTCAGCTGCGGCGACGACACCGACTGCACGGGCGCAACGCTGGGCTCGATCCTCGGCATCATCCAGGGGGCCGCGGCCCTGCCATCTGACTGGAAGCGGCACGTCGGTGACGACATCATCACGGTGGCCGTCGACCGCGGCTCGCTGTACGGCATCCCGCCGACCTGCACTGCCCTGACCGAACGGACCCTGGCCATGTGCCGCCAGGTGCTGGCCGCCTTCAAGGCGGATGTGGCGATCGACGCTGGCGAGACGGATCTGGACGGCCTGACACCGGAGCGCCTGATGGCTCCGGAACGCTACAAGCACTGGCTCGACAACCTGACCCATGCCCTGGTCTTCAATTTTATCCACACCCGCGCCGAACTGACCTATCCCGAAACGATAAGTCTTGCGGCCGGGCAGCGCCTGACGCTGGGGATTACGCTGAGAAACCAGCTGCGCGAACCGCGCCACCTCGACATCAGCTGCCTGCTGCCGGAGGGCCTGATCCTGGTCGAGGGTCCGAAACATGTCAATCTGCCGCATAAGAACAGCCTCAACCCCGGTTCCTGCTCGTTCAGCCTGACGCTGGAGGCCGGACCTCAAATCCAGTCGGTCAACCGCGGTGTCATCCAGATGGTCGCCGAGGGCCGCCCGACGGTCATCCTGCTGCCGGTCCTGATCTTCGGCGCCTGACGCGGCTTGACAGGCTGGGCCTTGCGTGCTAAGGTGAAATCAGGTAACATTAACGTTAATGTTGCCAGATTTTCAATCTGTCCGGCCGTCGGACCCATGAGCAGGTGAATACCATGACCGATCGCATTTCGACCTTGAGGGAACGTATTGTCGCCAAGCGCCACCAGCAGGCGCTGCAGACACCGGAAAAGCAGCTGGCCGAAGCGTACAAGCAACTTGGCCTGACGCCCCAGGAGCGGATGGTGCGCCGGCTGGAGTTCCTGATGGCCGCCGAAAAGCCTGCCATGGAGGCCGATGAGCGGATCGTCTTCACCCGGACCATCCGCAGCCAGCCCGAGATTTTCACACCCGACGAGTGGGCTAAGATCCGCGCCGGCCACTATATCCATGAGCTGGGCTTTGTCAGCAACGTGACCCCCAACTATTACGGCCTGATCCGCGACGGCTTCGCCAGGCGACGACAGGATATTGAGGCTGTATTACAGAACGCCCGTCCGGAAGAGCGGCCGTTCCTGGACGGCCAGCTTCGGGTCATGCAGGCGGTCAGCAGCCTGGCGGCCCGCTACCGCGAGCAAGCCAGACGGATGGGCAACGAGGCGGTGGCGGCCGTGCTGGAACAGGTTCCGGAGCAGGGCGCCAAGACCTTTCACGAGGCGCTGCAGTTTTTCCGTATCCTGCACTTCACGTTATGGCTGGAAGGCGAGTACCACAACACGATCGGGCGCTTCGACCGCCACATGATCGGCTACCTGGAACAGGACCTGGCATCCGGGCGCCTCGACGAAGACGGAGCTTTCGAACTGCTCGAGGAGTTTTTCCTTTCCTTCAACAAGGACAGCAACCTGTACCCCGGCGTCCAACAGGGCGACAACGGCCAGAGCATGGTGCTGGGCGGCCGCGATCCGCAAGGCGGAACCGTGTTCAACCGCCTGACCCGCATGTGCCTGGAGGCCAGCCGCGAGCTGAAGCTGATCGATCCGAAGATCAACCTGAGGGTCGATCGCGAAACGCCGCTCGAAACGTATCGTTTGGGCACCGAGCTGACCCGAGAAGGCCTGGGTTTTCCCCAGTACTCCAACGACGATGTGGTCATTCCCGGCCTGGTCGCCCTGGGCTACGACCCTGAGGATGCCATCGACTACAGCGTCGCCGCCTGCTGGGAGTTCATCATCCCCGGCAAGGGTATGGATGTCGCCAACATCGGGGCCGTCTCGTTTCCGCATATCGTCGACGAGGCGATGCGCGAGGATCTGCCCGAAGCCGTCAGCTTCGATGCGTTCCTGGAGCAAGTCGGACAGCGTGTGGACGAGGTTTGCCGCTCGATTGTCCGGTCCTGCGCCAACCTCTGGTTTATCCCGGCCCCGTTCCTGTCCCTGCTGACCGACGGGAGCCTGGCACGCCGCCAGGACATCTCGCTGGGCGCGCGCTACAACAACTGGGGTCTGCACGGGACCGGCATCGCGACCGCGATCGACTCCCTGGCCGCCATCCGCCAGAAAATTTACGAGGAGGGCAGCCTGACGCCGGCCGAGCTGATCGACGCTGTCGACCAGGATTTTGCCGGCTGCGAGATCCTGCTGCACCAGCTGCGCTACGAGAGCCCCAAGTTCGGCGACGGTAACGAAACGTCAGAAACGCTGGCCGTTTGGCTGCTGGGCCGGTTCGCCGACGCGGTCAAGGATTTGCTTAACGAACGGGGCGGCCGGATCCGTGCCGGAACCGGCACCGCCATGTATTACCTCTGGCATGTTCGCGACCTGCCGGCTTCCCCGGACGGGCGGCGCAAAGGTGAGCCCCTGGCCGCCAACTACACGCCGAGCCTGTTTGCCCGCGTGCCGGGTCCGCTGTCGATCATCCAAAGCTTCACCCGGCCCGACTTGACGCGGGTGATCAACGGCGGCCCGCTGACGCTGGAATTCCATGACACCCTCTTCCGGACCCAGGACAGCCGCGACAAGGTCTCAACCCTCGTCAAATGGTACATCGACCGCGGCGGCCACCAACTGCAGCTCAACGCCGTCAACCGGGATGTGCTGCTCGACGCCCGCGCGCATCCGGAGCAGCACCGCCAGCTGATCGTGCGCATCTGGGGCTGGAGCGCCTATTTCTGTGAGCTGGACGAGGCCTATCAGGACCATGTGCTGCGCCGCACCGCTTACGACTGTGTCGGCTGAGACGGCCATGGCATCCGGGGTGATCTTCGACATCAAGGAAATGAGTGTCAACGACGGGCCGGGCATCCGGACGACGGTTTTTTTCAAGGGCTGCCCGCTGCGCTGCCGCTGGTGCCACAACCCTGAAGGGTTGTCGTTTGAGCCCGAAATCAAAGAATCCGGACTGCCCTGCCTGGGCTGCGGGCTGTGCCGCCAGCCTTGCGGCCACGAGGACTGCCGGCCTTTTGGCCGCTGCCTGCATATCTGCCCCCAGGGCCGTTTGAAGCAGGTTGGGGAACGCGTCGAGGCATCTGCGCTGGCTGACCGGATCAAGCGGCAGGCCGATTTTCTGCTGGCCAATGGGGGTGTCACGCTGTCCGGCGGCGAGCCGCTGGCCCAGCCGGACTTTCTCATCGAACTGGAGCGATCGCTTAAACCGCTGCACCTGGCCCTCGAAACCTCCGGTCAGGCACCGCTGCCGGTCTTCCAGGCCGCCTGTGCGCTGGCCGATCTGGTCATGATCGATATCAAGCACATGGATCCCGGCCAGCACAAGCGCTGGACCGGCGCTGACAACCGGCGCATCCTGGCCAACATCGCCTGGCTGAAAGCACGTGACATCCCGTTTATCGTGCGTGTTCCCCTGATACCGGGCGTCAACGACAGCCAGGAGAACCTGGCCGCGACCGCCGCCTTCCTGGCCGACGTCCCGGCCCTTCGTCACGTCGAGCTGCTCCCGTACAACACGCTGGCCGGCAGCAAGTACGCCTCGGTCGGACGGACCTACGATCCTGGTTTCGACGAGACACGGCCGCCGAACATCGACTGCACGCCCTTTGCGGCCCGCGGCATCTGCTGTCAGGTGCTTTAAGATGGCAGCGCCAGTCCGCAAGGTCCGTCTACGCGATATCGCCGAAGCGACCGGCTTTTCGATCAACACCGTTTCCCACGCCCTGAAGGGTCTGCCGGACATCTCTGCCGCCACGCGCGCCGTCATCCGGGCCAAGGCCAGGGAGATGGGTTACATCGCTGACTCGGTTGCCGGCTCACTGCGTTCGGGGCGCACCCGCACCGTGGCCGTGATCCTGGGCGACATGGCCAACCCGCATTTCGGCCTCTGGGTGCGGGCGATCGAAACCGAGGCGTTTGCCGCCGGCTACAGCACCCTGGTCATGAACACCGACGAGGATGAAGCGGTCGAACGCGCGGCGATCCGGACAGCCGCAGGCAAGCGCGTGGACGGCCTGATCCTCTGCCCGGCCCAGCAGACCCGGGACAACCTGGCGATGGTCAGGCAGACGGGCATCCCCTATGTGCTGATTGGCCGGCGGTTCGAAGACGACAGCAGCCCGTATGTGGTTCCGGACGATGTCCGGTCGGGGTTTCTGGCCACGCGTCACTTGCTGGAGCGCCGCTGCCGCCGCATCCTGATGCTGAACGGCCCGGCCTGGATTTCGAGCGCACGCGAACGCCAGCTGGGCTACTGCCATGCGCTGGACGAAGCCGGCTTGCCCTGCGACCCGAACCTGATCCGCCACAGCGGCGTCAAGTCCGGCCAAGCCCGGGCCGCGCTGGAACAGGTCCTGTCGGAACAGCTGCCTTTCGACGGGATATTGGCTTTCAGCGACCTGATGGCCCTCGAGGCGATGGCCTGCCTCAGGCAGCACGGCCGGGACTATCAGGCGCTGCCGCTGGCCGGATTCGACGATATCCTGTCCGGTCTTGACCTGCCGGTCGACCTCTCGTCCGTACGCGCGCACGAGTCCGTCGCGACGCGGGCCTTCCATAACCTGGCCGCCCAGATGGAGCATAACCCCGGTTCACCCGTCCAGACCGTTCTGGACGTGGTTCTGATCGAACATCGCAGCAAGGCATGAAAATCAAGGAGGAGACCATGAGCAGACAGATTTGGAACAACAACGACAAGAATGTGATCAAGGACAAGATCTTCAGCCCTCTGTACGGGGTCCGGCTGCTGGACGGCCTGTTCAAGGACACGTTTGAAAACAACCTGGGCTATTTGAAGAGCCTGGACATGGACGCCATGCTCTATTGGTTCCGCGTCCGGGCCGGCAAAAACGCACCCGGCATGCCTTACCGGGGCCACTTCGAGGACAACATCAAGGGCCAGACCGCCGGCCTTTTCCTGATGGGCGCCGGACACGCCCTGCGCTGGCATGAGGATGAGGAGGTGCGAGGGCGCCTGAACCAGATCGTCGCCGAGATCGGGGATTGCGCCGAAGCGGATGGGTACCTGATGGCCGTGCCCCAGTCGGAATTCGGCACGCGCGAGTACCCGCATTACGTCCGCATCTGGCTGACCTACGGCCTGACCGCCGCCGCGCTGGCCGGCCACCCGGAGGCCTTCGGTCTGCTGCGCCGCTGGCAGGACTGGTTCAACCACTGCGACGACCTGCCGGTCATCCGCTACCTGGTTCTGGCTTTCCAGGGCGTCGTGGCCAGCACCTACCTGTACAACACCCCGATCGGCACATGGGAGGACATCGAGACGACGATCCGCTACTACGAAGAAGACTGGCGTCTGGCCCAGTTCATCCACAAGGAGCGCGACGCGGTGCACAAGCGCAACCAGCCCGGCAAGGAGCCGCATCCCCACGGAACCGAGATTGAGGCGATGGAAGGCTACCTCGACCTGTACCGGGCGACCGGCAAGCACTATTACCTGCGGGCGGTCCAGAATTTCTACGACCTGTACCGGCAGGACTGGCAGTACCCAGGCAGCGGGATCGCCATGTGCGAGGCGGAGGTTTCCTATCCGCAGTGCTACTGGCTATCCAACGAGCGCCACTACAACGAGCTGTGCTGCACCTCGTTCTGGCTGCTGCTCAACCAGCGCTTTCACCGGCTCGAGCCCGAGACCGAAGCTTATGTCGCCGAGATCGAGGCATCGATCTACAACATCGGCATCGCCAACCAAAACGGCGACAAGAACATCTTCTACTTCGCCCACCTGGACCAGGAAAAGAAAAACTACAAGAGCCTCGTCCACTGCTGCTGCGGTGTCGGCACCAAGCTGTTCGGGGCCTTGCCGGAGTATATCTACTCGCTCAGCCAGGACGCACTGTATGTCGACCTGTTCGCCGCGTCCGAACTCAGCTGGGAGCGCGACGCCGGTCCGGTCCACGTCCGCATGGAAACCGATATGCCCTATGGGCAGGATGTGCGCCTGTCCTTTGGCTGCGAACCGCAGTCCTTCGCCCTCAAGATCCGGATTCCGCGTTGGGCCGACGGTACCGTTGCCGTCGCGGTCAACGGCCAGGCGGCAGGCAGCGGCCAACCGGGCACATACCTTACGTTGACACGGACCTGGCAAAGCGGAGACGAGGTCAGCTTCGAACTGCCGTTTGCCTGGAAACCGACGCGCTATATCGGGGCCGAACAAGTGGACGGCTGCGTGCGCTATGCCTTCGAGGCCGGCCCGATCCTGATGGCGTTCCGCGGCCCTCTGGACGAGGACAAGCGCCTGCACCTGACCGATAAGCCTGAGGATGTGCCGCATCGCCTAATGCCGACCGGCCAAAAACGGCACTACCGGCTGCCGGACATGCCGTCGGTTGAGCTCGTGCCCTATTTTGAGATCGAACCGGGAGAACCGTTCACTTGTTTTCCGTTGTTTGCTGCCGGGGAAGAGGCCTGATCGGGCTCTGCCCGCTGGCTGCGGTAGCGGTTCGGGCTGACGCCGACCACCTGCCGGAAACAGCGTGAGAAATAGTTTTGGTCGGAAAAACCGGCCTGGGCCGCGACAACGCCCAGGCCGATCCCCGGCGACTGCAGCAGGTTGAGCGCGATGTTGATCCGGCAGCGGATCAGGTACTGGTGCAGGGAAAGGCCGGTCTGGCGACGGACCAGGCGGCTGATGTAGGCCGGGTGGAAGTTGAAGGCCCGGCCGATGTCGCTGTTGCTCAGAGACTGTCGGCAATGCTGGCGGATATAGGCCAGGATCGCATCGGTTCGCTGGACGAGGCGGTCGTCGGGCTGCGGCGTGCCGGACAGCCGGCGGACCAGGTCGATCAGCAGCAACTGCAGCAGGGCATGCGCTTTTTGGTCGAAATATTTACGCTGTTCAGTCCATTCCCGGTTCAGATCGATCAGGCTGCTTTCGGCGGATTGCATCCGCTCCAGAACCAGGGGCTGGTTCAATGCGTCGAGATCGGTGAAACAGACCGGGCCGATCAGGCGCTCCGGATCGAACACGGCCGCCGGATCGGGAGCGACCGGCCGCTTCAGGTGCCGGAAACGGTCCGTATAGTCGAAGTTGACGCCATACAGGTTAAGGCTCTGGCCGGGTTCCGGCAAGTAGCTGTAAATCAGGCCCGGCGGCCAGATCAGCAAGGTGCCAGGTTCCAGCGGCCAGGTTCGGCTGCCGATGGTCATCTGGCCGCGTCCCGCCGCGACATAAACCAGGCGGTGGTCGTAAGCGCAGACATTGACGAACCGGACGGTGTCCGAAAGGGTGAAGGCGTGAACATAGCGGACAAACGGCCGGATATCCTGGACGTTCATTTTGTCTCGCAGCATGTTTTCTGTTTGCACGGTGTTCATGTTAATCAAGGCTTTCCAGGCGTTAATGTCATGCAACCGCATGTGTTTTGAAGTTCATTTTGTGCTTGTTCAGGTTCATTCTAGCTGGATGGAAGGGCTCTTGTCCAGCTATAATCAGGCTAGGATCGCTCATAAGGAGGCAGGATAAATGGAAAAAAGGACAGGCATGGCCCGCATCGGTTTTTTTGCGGTCGGACATGACACATACTGGGCGCAGTTCCCCGGGCTGCTTGACAACTTGTTGCGCTACCACGGCCAGGCGCGCCAGCTGGTCGAGGACGAAAGGGTCACAGTCGTGGACTACGGCATGGTCGACAGCAACCAGAAGGCCTACGCGGTGCTGGAGCGTATGCGGGGGGACAAGCTCGACCTGGTGATGTGCAACATGGTCACTTACGCGACATCCGCGACGTTTATTCCGATTATCCGGAATATCAACATACCGGTTGTCCTGCTGGCCCTGCAGGTGCTGCCGGGCATGGACTACAGCCGGGCGTCGACATTCATGCAGCTTGAGAACGACAGCATCTGCGCCGTACCGGAATTCATCAGCGCGACCCGGCGCATCGGCCGGCGCATCGAGGACGTGGTGATCGGGACGCTGCACGACGATCCGGCTGCACAGGATGGCATCCGGCGCTGGTGCGGCATCGCCAGGGTCCTGCACGCGCTTAAAGGCGCGCGGCTCGGCCTGATCGGGCATGTCCTGGAAGCGATGTACGACATGCACGCCGACCCGGCCGCGATCACAGCCGCCTTCGACGTCCATGTGCCCCTGATCGAGATCGACGACCTGGTCCGCTGTTACCAGGAGGTCACCGCCGAGGAAATCAACCGCAAGGAACGTGTCATCCTGGACCTGTTCGACACGCCGGATCCAGGCAGCGACCCGATTGCGATGAAGCTGACCGCAGGCGACCTGACGCAAGCCGCCAAATCCGCCGTCGCGCTCGACAAGCTGGTCGAAGCGTACGACCTGACCGGGTTGGCCTATTATTACGAAGGATTGCCGGGATCCATCCAGCGCGAGGTGGCCGGTTCGCTCGTAGTCGGCAACTCGCTCCTGATCGCGCGCGGGGTGCCGATGTGCGGGGAGTACGACATCAAGACGCTGGTCGCCATGCTGATGATGGACCGGCTGGGGATCGGAGGCTCTTTTGCCGAATTCCATCCCTTCGATTTCCGGGAGAATTTCATCCTGGTCGGGCACGACGGGCCGCACCACATCGCAATCGCCGAAGGCAGGCCGGTTCTGCGCAGCCTGCTCAAGTACCACGGCAAACCGGGCAGCGGCGCTTCGGTGGAGTTCCAGATCAAAGAAGGGCCGATCACAATGCTGGGCATCAGCCAGAAAGCCGACGGGCAGCTCAAGTTCATCGTCGGCGAAGGCCAATCACTGCACGGCCCGATCCCGCCGACCGGCAACACCAACACGCGCGGCCACTTCGGCGCCGATGTCCGGGCCTTCATCAAGGACTGGGTCATGGCCGGACCGACCCACCATTTTGCCCTTGGCATCGGCCACCACGCGGAGACTTTCGCCTTGCTTGGGCAGGTCCTGGACATCGAGACGACGGTGGTACGGCCCCGCTAAGGCTGACTCGGCCTTCCGATTCGTGGTATACTCAAACTGCCGGTTCATGTCGAGCAAGTTGCCGGCAGATGACAAAAGCTAAGGGAGTGAAGATCTGTGTTGCATTTACCTGTTGCGCTGCAAGTGTATTCTGTCCGCGAGGACGCACAAAAGGATTTTGCCGGAACCATGCAGAAGATCAAGGACATGGGTTACCAGGGCGTTGAACTGGCGGGGCTCTACGGCCTGCCGGCTGCCGAAGTCCGCGGGATCCTGGACCAGATCGGCCTGGCTTGCGTGTCTGCGCATGTCCCCCTGGCTGATTTGCTCTCAGATCTCGAAGGAACACTGGACCAGTATGTCACCATCGGCTGCAAATACGTCGCCATCCCCTATCTCGAGGAAGACAGGCGCCCCGGCACAGACGGCTTTGCGGCGGTTATCAAGGCGATTCCGGCGATCGGGAAGGCCTGCAAAGCGCGCCAGATGACCTTGCTGTACCACAACCACGATTTCGAGTTCGTGCGGATGCCGGACGGGTCTTACGGACTCGACTACCTCTATGCGGCCATTCCGGCCGACCTGCTGCAGACCGAGCTGGATACCTGCTGGGTCAACGTGGCCGGCGAGAATCCGGTCGATTACATCAAAAAATACGCTGGCCGCTGCCCAGTGGTCCATTTCAAGGATTTCTACATGGAAGGCCCCAAGACAGGCGATGCGCTCTACGAGCTGATCGGCATCGAGGAGAAGCGGGCCGCCCGCAAGAGCAGTTTTGAATTCCGGCCGGTCGGCCACGGTCTGCAGGACATCCCGGCGTTGCTGGAAGCCACCCAGAGCAGCGGGGCCAGATGGATCATCGTCGAGCAGGACAATTCGGTCGGACGCCCGGCGCTCGAAGCCGCTGCCATGAGCATCCGCCATCTGCGTTCGCTTTCCTGACACGAAGTCTCATCCATAGCCAAGCACAAAGCCTGCCGGTTGACCGGCAGGCTTTTTTCGACGACCGAAATAATTTTTCTCTCATCATCAGTTTTCCGCAATGTTTGCTGACTTTACGCGTAACTGCTTGATGATCCGCGCCCTTGTGCTAGTATGAAGGCGAGAAAGACCGGATGGGGAAGTGACCTGTTATGGATCTTACGGACATCAAAATTCTCGACTGCCTGCGCAAAAACGCCCGATTGCCCGCATCGCTGATCAGCGAACGCGTCAACTTGTCGGTCTCAGCCGTGCTCGAGCGCATCCGCAAGCTGGAAAGCTCGGGCATTATCCGCCAGTACACCGTGATCCTGGACAACAAGAAGATCGGCAAGGACCTGGCCGCCTTCATTTCAGTCAGCCTGGAACATCCCCGGCACAACGCCAATTTTATCGAGTGTGTCCAAAAGGACAAGCGGATCGCCGAATGCCACTACATCACCGGCGATTTCGATTTTCTGCTCAAGGTGGTCACCCATTCGACAGACGCGCTGGAAGCGACGCTCAACACGATCAAGAATATCACGGGCGTCTCACTGACCAAAACACTGGTGGTCTTTTCAACCTTGAAACAGGATGTGACAGCTTTTCCCGACCAACCCTGACACGGATAAAAAATGAAAAGAAGGTGAACTTATGGTGATCGGTATTCCCAGGGAAATCATGCGCGATGAACACCGCGTGGCGGCGACACCGGAAACGGTCGGGTCGTTTCTGGCCGATGGCTACGAGGTGCTGGTCGAACGCGGCGCCGGACGCGGCTCCTATTTCAGCGACGGGCAATATGAAGCTGCCGGCGCCCGCCTGGCGGACAGCGCGGAAAGCCTTTACCGCCAAAGCGATATCGTGCTCAAGGTGAAAGAACCTCAGAATCGGCCGGAGCACGGCGGCCACGAGGTGGATTTGCTGCACGAGGGCCAGGTCCTGATCGCGTTCCTGCACCCGGCTTCCCCGGCCAACCACGAGATGGTGCGCCGTCTGGCCGCGCGCGGCGTGACCAGCCTGACCCTGGACGGGATTCCCCGCATCTCCCGGGCCCAGCAGATGGACGCCTTGACCTCCATGAGCACCTGTGCCGGCTATAAGGGCATGCTGATGGCTGCCGATCACCTTAGCCGTTTCGTGCCGCAGATCTTCGGCGCGGCAGGCATGATCCGCCCGGCCCAGGTTCTGGTCATCGGGAGCGGTGTGGCCGGCCTGCAGGCGATCGCCACGGCCAAGCGGCTCGGGGCGGTCGTCCACGCGGCGGATATCCGGCCGGAAGCCGCAGAACAGGCCAAGAGCCTGGGCGCGCGCATCGTCGACCTTAAGATCCCGCCGGAGCTGGCCGCAGGCAAAGGCGGTTACGCGCGGCATCTGCCGGCTGCATGGCTGGAAAAAGAGCGGGCCGTCCTGACAGATATCGTCGCTGGGATGGACATCGTCTTCTGCTCCGCGCTGGTACCCGGCAGCCAGGCGCCCTTGCTGCTGACCGAAGATATGGTCGCCCGCTTGCAGCCCGGCTCAGTCGTGATCGACGTCTCGATCGACCAGGGCGGCAACTGCGCCCTGACGGTGCCGGGTGAGACGGTTTTGAACCATGACGTGACGATCATCGGGATCAAGAACATCCCCGGCCTGCTGCCGACCAGCGCCACCTGGCTTTTCGCCAACAACGTCGCCAAGCTGCTCCATTACATGACGGACAACAAGACATTCAGGATCGACCGCCAGGACGATATCATCGCTTCGGCGCTGACGACCTGTGACGGCCGGATCGTCCACACGGCGGCGCTGGAGGTCATGGCATCCCGGGGGGTAAAGGCCACATGAACCCGCTGCTGGCACTGGCCCTGTTCGCGGGATCGGCGGCCGCGGGCTACTTGCTGATCCGCCAGGTTCCGTCGCTGCTCCACACGCCGCTGATGTCGGGTACGAACGCCCTGTCCGGGCTCGCTGTGCTGGGCGCAGTCAGCCTGGCCGGAGCGGCCGTCACGTCAGGCAACCGCTGGCTGGGCCTGGCGGCTATCGTTTTGGGCATGGTCAACGTCGCCGGCGGGTTCGGTGTCACCGAGCGCATGCTGCGGCTCTTTAAGAAAAAAGACGGGGCAGGTGATCCGCATGCCTGATGTGCTGTTCGTGCTGGTACTGGCGGTGCTCTGCGCCCTGATCCTGCTCGGCATCCACCTGATGAGCCGCGTCAGGACCGCCCTGCTTGGCAACCGGCTCAGCGCCGCAAGTGCCCTGTTGGCCATTTTGCTGACTCTGTGGCAAAGCCGGCTTTTCAGTGCCGCCGACGTGCTGATCGCCCTGGCGATCGGCCTGGCGGCAGGTCTCGTCGCTGCGATCAAGGTCCGGATCATGGCCATGCCGCAGTTTATCGCCCTGCTCAACGGCCTGGGCGGGGCCTCGTCGGCCCTGATTGCCCTGGGCGCATGGCACCAGGCGGCGGATACTGGCCTGTTTGCCCGCCTGACCGTCTCCCTGGCGCTCCTGATCGGAACCGTGACGCTGGCCGGAAGCCTGGTCGCGGCCGGGAAGCTGCAGCGCATCCTGGCGCAGCGTCCGCTTGTCTGGCCGGGACACCGCCTGACCGTCATTCTGTTGCTGGTTCTGGCGGCTGCGGCGACAGCTGGATTGCTGGCAGGTATGCTGCCGGCCGCGGCCGCGTTGGCGCTGCTGGCTGTCCTGGGAAGCCTCTTGGGGCTGGCGTTTGCCGTTCGGGTCGGCGGTGCCGACATGCCGATTACGATCTCTCTGCTCAACGCCCTGTCCGGCGTGGCCGGCGCGGTGGCCGGCATGGCCGTGGACAATATCCTGCTGGTGTTTGTCGGGTCGGTCGTCGGCGCGTCCGGCCTGATTCTGACCCGGATCATGTGCCGGGCGATGAACCGGTCGCTGACGGCGATCCTGGTCGGTAAGACCGGCCGGGCAGCGCCTGTCCCGGCAGAATCGCCACGACCCGAACCGGCCGTGCCCCAAGCCCCGGCCGATCCTTACGGAGAAGCGGCCGAACAGCTTGGCCAGGCCCGCCAGGTGATCATCGTTCCGGGATACGGCATGGCGCTGGCCCAGGCCCAGCAGCAGGTGCGGGAGCTGGCGTTGCTGCTCGAGCAGCACGGCGCGGGCGTCCGCTTCGCTATTCACCCGGTCGCGGGCCGGATGCCGGGCCACATGAATGTCCTGCTCGCCGAGGCGGATGTGCCCTATGACCAGCTCTTCGAAATGGATGCGATCAACCCGGAATTTCACGGCTGCGACGTGGCCCTCGTCGTCGGAGCCAACGATGTCGTCAACCCCGCCGCCAGCACGGCCGAAGGCACGCCGATTTACGGCATGCCGGTTCTAGAGGTTGGCCATGCCAAGCACCTGGTGATCTGCAATTACGACGACAAGCCAGGATACGCCGGTGTGCCCAACCCGCTCTATACAAGCCGGGATCATGTTACGCTGCTTTTGGGCGACGCCGCCGAAACGCTGTAGATGCTGCGGGATCGGCTCAGCGAATGGCTTGCAACCGAAAAACCTGACTGACCCTGTGCCGGAAACGCCTGTTTTGTGCGATACTGTCAGCATAAGATCAGGGAGGCTGAACGGCACATGAAAAAGGATGACGCCAACCCGCAGGCGGCCGCCTGGCATCAGGCGAGCCTGGACCGCCCGGAGCATTTTCCGCTCTCGATGACCTATCGCGGCATCCGGTACGACGGTTTCCCGGCCGACGTTTTCCGGGAGGTCGGGCGGCAGACCGAGGTTGATGCGAAAAAGGTAACGACCCGGATCCGCTTTTGTCTGCCCGACGGCCTGGAGGTCACGCTGCAAGCGGCATTCTATCCCGCCTACGGTGTGTCCGAGTGGATCGCCTGGTTCGAAAACACGACACAGCACAACAGCGGCATCCTGGAAAATGTGACGAGCACGCTGACCTTTTCGGGCAGCCGCCCCGTGCTGAAAGGCATTCTGGGCGATCACGCCAATGCGTACCGGCCCTACGCCCATGACCTGGATGACATGCCGGTCCGTTTCGTTTCGGACAGCGGACGGCCGACTCACGTCAATTTTCCGTATTTCAACCTGGAGTATGGTACAGGCGGCGTCATGCTGGCGATCGGCTGGGCCGGAACCTGGACGGCCGATTTTTCCTCTGACGGTGCGATCACGACCTATACGGCCCGTTCGACCAACAACCTGCGCACATACCTGAAACCGGGAGAAGCGATCCGCACGGCGTTGTTTGTCCGGGCACCGTACCGGGTCCGGAACGAGAACGCGGCAACCAATTTCTGGCGCCGCTGGTTTGTTGCCTGCAATTTGCCGGGCCACGATGCGTCGGGCGATCCGGTTCGCCCGTTTTCCACTTGCTGCCTGGCCCCCGACACCGGCCTGCCCAACTCCGACGGCAGCATCTCGGAGCGCCACACGACCTGGCGGCCCTCGCTGGAAAAGATGCTGTCCGAAGATGTCCGGGTCGATTTCCGCTGGATGGATGCCGGCTGGTACGTCGCGCCGGACGGATCCAGCCCGGTCAGCGACTGGTGGGGCACGGTCGGCACCTGGACGCTGGACCCCGTGAAATGGCCGGGCCGGACCTTTCGGGAATCGACGGACTTTGCCCGCGCGCACGGGATGCGGACATTGTTGTGGTTCGAGCCGGAGCGGGTGACCGATCCGGAATCGCTGGCGAAAAACTTCGGCTACGACCCGGCCTGGGCCATCCGCTTTGACACCAGCCGGTCGATCGCCAACAACATCGGCATCCCGGCCTGCCTGGCCTGGACAACGGATCGGATCTGTAAGGTGCTGCGCGATAACAGGGTCGACATGTACCGGGAGGACAACAACTCCGATCCCGGCGACCTCTGGCGCTGGCTGGACACACGGGAGGGGGAGGGACGCAGCGGCATCACGGAATGCACGTTCGTGGCTGCCCATTACCGGATGTGGGACGACATTATCGCCTGCACGCTGGATCTTGGCGGCTGCGGCTTCGTCGATTCCTGCGCCAGCGGCGGCGGCCGGAACGACCTGGAATCCCTGCGCCGCGGCATCCCGATGCTGCGCAGCGACAGCGACCGGACGACGACGGCGCTGCGGTTGTCCATGACCTGCTCCTTCAACAAGTGGATTCCGTTTTGCGGCGCCAATACCAAGGAAAAGGAATCGCAGCTTGCCCCGACCGGCCGCTCCGACACCTATACCTGGCGAGCTTCCTACCTGCCAGCGCTGAATGTGGACGCCCAGTTCGTGCAGGATCCGGACCAGGATTTCGGCCTGCTGCGCTTTGGCCTTCGCGAATGGAAGAAGATCAGCCCCTACCTGCTCAAGGACTTTTACGTGCTGACCCCCTGGCACAGCCAGGAGGATAAAAGCGGCTTCACCGCTTTTTCCTTTTACGATGAGGACGAGGAGCGCGGCGTCCTGCTGCTGTTCCGGATGGAAGAATGCTGCGAAGACCGCCTGACCGTCCGGCTGCCCTACGCGGAACTAGACCGCACCTACCTGCTGACCGATGAGGACAGCGGCGATGCGGTGACCGGCGACGGGCGCAATCTGAAGCAGACCGGCCTGACGTTTTCGCTGCCCGAACGAAGGACAGCCCGCCTGATTTGGATCGGGGCGCAAAAATAGCGGGCCGGGTTCCGGATACTCAAACCGGCATGTTTGCGCTACAATGGGAGGCATAACGCACGGTACGCCGGCCGGTTGTCCGGCGGCTAGAAAGCAGGTCATCATGCGCGCATTCAAAGGAATCTTTCCGGCCCTGATCACGCCCTACACGCCTGGCGGCGAGCTCAACGAAGCGTCGCTGGCCGCCCTGGTTGAACGATTGGTCGGGCAAGGCGTCGCCGGTTTTTACGCCATGGGCAGTTCGGGCGAGTGCTTTTTGCTGGATGAGGCAGAACGGCGCCGCGGCCTTGAGGTCGTGGTCGAAGCAGCTGCCGGCCGGGTCCCGGTCATCGCCCAGATCGGCTCGACCAGCACACGCCAGTCGGTCCGTTTGGCCGAGCACGCCGCCTCGCTCGGCGTTGCTGCCGTGTCCTCGGTCTCACCCTTCTATTACAAGTATGACTTTGACGGCCTGCTGAGCCATTACCAAACGATTATGGACGCGGTCGACTGCCCGATGATCGTGTACAACATCCCCAGCCTGTCCGGCGTCACCTACAGTTTGGACCAGCTGCAGCAGTTCGGCCGCGACATGCGCATCGTCGGCATCAAGCACACCTCGCAGGACCTGTTCCAGCTGGAGCGGATCCGCGCCCTGGTGCCGCGCCTGACCGTGTTCAACGGCTTTGACGAGATGTTCCTGGCCGGACTGTCGATGGGGGCCCACGGGGCGATCGGCACCACGTTCTCGTTCATGGCGCCCAAATTCATCCGCATCCAGCGCCTCTACGAGGCCGGCCGCATGACGGAGGCCCTGGACGAGCAGCACAGCGCCAACACGGTGATCACAGCGCTGATCGCGGCCGGCGTTTTTTCCGGCACCAAGCACATCATCGAGCGCCAGGGCATCGCCTGCCATGGCTGCAGGGAGCCGATGCAGCCGATCAAGCCCGAGCATGCCGCCAGGCTGGACGCGCTGCTCGACCAGCTCGAACCCCTGGCAGACGATTAAGTTTACCAAAAATGGATACCAGTCCGAATCATTTGGGAGGTAACAGGTATGACACGTTTTCCGCGAACCGAGGTGGCCGGCGTCTCGCTGCCCCGTCTGCTGATGGGAACGAACTGGGTGCTGGGCTACAGCCACACCAGTACATCGGCGGATGCCATGATCCGCAGCCGCTACGCCAACCGGGAGGCTGTGGCCGACCTGGTCGAGGCGTACCTGGACTATGACATCGACGCCATGATGGCGCCGTTCGCCGGCAACCAGGTTCTGCTCGACGGCATCCACATGGCTGAGGACCGCACCGGCAAAAAGGTGACCTTGATCGACACCCCGATCATCGATGTCAGCGACACAGCCCAGGGGCGCCAGGCGGCCATGGAGCAGATCGCCCGCGGGCGTGCGGCGGGCGCGGCGTTTTGCCTGATCCACCACTCAAGCGCGGAAAAGCTGGTCAGCAAGCTGCACGGCACGCTCGACCGGCTGCCGGACTACCTGGACATGATCCGCCAGCAGGATATGATCCCCGGCCTGTCAGCCCATATGCCTGAACTGATCATCTATTCCGACCAGAACAACTACGATGTCCAGACCTACATTCAGCTTTTCAACTGCGCGGGCTTCTTGATGCAGGTCGAGGTCGAGTACATCCACAAGGTCATCTGGCAGGCTAAAAAGCCGGTCATGACGATCAAGGCAATGGCGGCTGGACGCGTGTCGCCGTTTGTCGGTCTGACTTTCTCGTTCGCCACGCTGCGTCCCTGCGACATGGTTACGCTGGGCGCCCACACGCCCGCCGAGGTGCACGAGGATGTCGAGATCGCCCTGGCCGCGATCGAGCGCCGCCCGCCGCAGATCGGCGGCCGTTCCAGTCCGAACAAGGCAGCGATTCCCGGCGCCGACAAGTACAGCCAGGCGCGCTGAAAAAAGCTGGCCGGATACGGTTTTGGCTGTTGTCGAACCGGGCCGGTTTGGTTACAATAAGGACAGATGAATCGGTACATGGACGATGGGTGCGGGAGAGACCTGCAGCAGGCGCCGAAGAAGCAAACAGGTCCCGTCAAGGGCCGGTGAACCTTTCAGGCAAAAGGACCGCATCCGGACATGCCTCTGAAAAGCCAGCGATGGCACCGAAGGAGCAAACTCTGACCGTCTTCCGGACAGGGATGAATCTCTCAGGTTAAGAAACAGGGGAAGATGGCACGCTTTTTGCCGTCTTCCCTTTTCAAATGCGACAACCGACCGCACAGGCCAGAACCGGAGGGACAAAATGAAACAAACACCGCTCTACGACAAGCACCTGGAGTCAGGAGGCAAGATCATCGACTTTGGCGGCTGGGCTCTGCCGGTCCAGTACCAGGGCATTCTCGAAGAACACGAGGCGGTCAGGACGCGCGCCGGCCTGTTCGATGTGTCGCACATGGGCGAATTATGGCTCGGCGGCCCGGATACGCTGGCCAATTTACAGCGCCTGGTCACCAACGATCTCAGCAAGGCCCGTGACGGACAGGCTGTCTATTCCCCGATGTGTATGGAGACGGGCGGCATCGTCGACGACTTGCTGCTCTACCGGCTGGCGGAGCAGCACTGGCTGCTGGTCGTCAACGCGGCCAATACGGACAAGGATGAGGCATGGATCCGTGAGCGGCTGACCGGTCAGGCCGTTCTGGAAAACCGCTCGGCCCAGACCGCCCAGCTGGCCTTGCAAGGCCCGGCTGCCGAGCGTATCCTGCAGCGCCTGACCCCGGCTGCGCTTCATGAGATCCGCTTTTACCGTTTTTTGCCGGATGTGACGGTCGCCGATATCCCGGTGCTGGTCTCCCGCACCGGCTACACCGGCGAAGACGGCTTCGAGCTGTATTTCCCGGCAGACCGGGCGACCGAGTTGTGGGACCGCCTGCTTGAGGCCGGCCGCTCCGACGGTTTGGTGCCGGCGGGGCTGGGCGCCCGCGACACCTTGCGCTTTGAAGCCGCCCTGCCGCTTTACGGCCAGGAGCTCGGGCCGGACATCTCGCCCCTGGAGGCGGGACTGGATCGCTTTGTCAAGCTGGAAAAAGACGATTTCATCGGCCGTGCGGCCCTGCGCGAACAACAGGAGCGCGGAGTGCCGCGCCGCCGGGTCGGCCTGGCCATGGTCGGCCGCGGTGTTCCGCGCAGCCATTACCCGGTGCAGTGTTGTGACGGCCAGGCGGCCGGCATCGTGACCTCGGGGACCTTTGCGCCAACCGTGAAGCAAAACCTGGCCATGGCTTTGCTCGAGCGGCCGTTCGCCGAGCCGGGCCGCCTGGTCGATGTCATCATCCGCGGCAAGCCGGTGCCCGCCCGGGTGATCGACTTGCCTTTTTACAGCCGCAGGAAAACAACCTGATTCAATGACGGGAAAAACACGAAGGGGGAAATCACAATGGAAACACGACATGACCGGCTCTACACGAAAGACCACGAATGGGTGCTGCTGGAAGGCAGCCGGGCAAAAATCGGCATCACGGACTACGCCCAGGATTCGCTGGGCGCCGTCGTCTTTGTCGAGCTGCCCGCCGTCGGCGACAGCCTCGCTGCCGGCGACGTGCTGGGTGCCGTCGAGTCGGTCAAGGCCGCCTCGGAAGTCTACACGCCGCTGTCAGGCACGGTGATTGCGGTCAACGAGGCGCTGGAAGACGCGCCCGAGTCGCTTAACGAGCAGCCCTATGAGCAGTGGCTCGCCGAACTCGAGCTTTCCGACCAGGCGGAACTCGGCCAGCTGCTGGACGAAGCGGCTTACCAGGAATTTTGTGCCGGGGAGGAGCATTGATGGCAGACTATATTCCCAATACCGCTCAGCAGCAGCAGGAGATGCTGCAGGCGATCGGGCTGCGCAGCCTGGAGGACCTGTTTGCCGATATCCCGGACAGCATCCGGGTGCAGGGTCCCCTGGACCTGCCGCCGCCGCTCAGCGAGCTTGAGCTGTCAGCCCGGCTTCGCGAGTTGGCATCTGAGAACGGCAGTCTCGACAAGCTGTGCTGCTTTTTGGGCGCCGGTGCCTATGATCATTACACGCCGGCCGTGGTCAAGAACTTGACGAGCCGTCAGGAGTTCTACACCGCGTACACCCCGTACCAGCCGGAGATCAGCCAGGGGACGCTGCAGGCCATTTTCGAGTTCCAGTCGATGATCTGCGCCCTCACCGGTATGGATCTGGCCAACGCGTCGCTTTACGACGGCCCCTCCGCCCTGGCGGAGGCCGCCCTGATGGCCTGTCAGGCAACACGCCGCCGCCGTATCCTGGTGGCCGGCAGTGTCCATCCTGACAGCCGGGCAGTCCTGGAAACCTACGCCCGCTTTAGCGACACCCAATTGGCCTGGCTGCCCTGGGATGCCAAACGCGGCACGCTGGATCCGACCGAACTGGCCCGCCTGCTGAACGGCGAAACCGCCGCGGTCCTGGTGCAGAGCCCCAATTTTTTCGGCCTGATCGAGGATCTGGTGCCGCTGGCCGAGCTGGCCCGCCAGTCTGGCGCGCTGTTTGTCGTCAGCAGCGATCCGATCGCGCTGGGGATCCTGCAGCCGCCGGGTGAGGTCGGGGCGGATATCGTGGTCGGAGACGGTCAGGCCCTGGGCAACGGGCTTAATTTCGGCGGACCGTCACTGGGCTTTTTCGCGGCTCGCCAGGCCTTATTGCGCCGCATGCCGGGCCGCATCGTCGGCGAGACGACCGACAGCCAGGGCCGGCGCGGCTTCGTGCTGACGATCCAAACGCGCGAGCAGCACATCCGGCGCGAAAAAGCGACCTCCAACATCTGCACCAACCAGGCTCTGAATGCCCTGACCGCAACCATCACCATGGCCGCGCTCGGTCCGTCCGGCCTGGCACGCGCTGCCGAGCTCTGCACGCGCAAAGCGCACGATCTTCACAGGCGCCTGCTCGAACTGCCCGGCTTTTCCGCGGCGTTTGACGGGCCGTTCTTCAAGGAATTCGCCGTTCGCTTCAGCGGCGACATCGCGGCGCTGAACCGGTCGCTCTACCAGGCCGGGTTCATCGGCGGCCTGGCGCTGGCCGGGATCGTGCCCGGATTGGATGACGGCTGGCTGCTGGCCGTCACCGAAAGCCGAACCGAGGCGGAAATCGACCGCTTTGTCAGCTTGATCCGGCAATTTGTCGAGGAGGTACGGACCTGATGCACCAGTCAGAACCGCTCATTTTTGACCTGAGCCGCCCGGGGCGGACCAGCGGACTGCTGCCGGAGACCCATAAGGCGCAGCGTCCGCTGTCGGACCTGATCCCGCAGCACCTGCTGCGCAAATGTCCGCCGCAGCTGCCGGAGGTCAGCGAAGTCGACGTGGTTCGCCACTACACGCGATTGTCCCAGCTTAACTACGGGGTGGACGCCGGCTTTTACCCGCTCGGGTCCTGCACCATGAAGTACAACCCCAAGATCAACGAGGAGCTGGCCCGCCTGCCGGGTTTCGAGCGGATGCATCCGCTGCAAACGGCCGAATCGGCACAGGGCAGTTTGACGGTAATGGGGGAACTCGACGTGATGCTGTGCAGCATCACCGGCATGGACCGCTTTTCGCTCCAGCCGGCCGCCGGCGCTCAGGGCGAACTGGTCGGCCTGATGATGATCCGCGCCTACCACGAGAACCGCGGCGACGGCCAGCGCCGCAAGATGATCGTACCGGATTCGGCTCACGGCACCAACCCGGCATCGGCGGCGATGGCCGGCTTCGATGTGGTCGAAGTCCGCTCGGACAGCCAGGGCGGCGTGGATGTCGCCGCGCTGCGAAGCCTTCTGGGCCCTGATACAGCCGGCTTGATGCTGACCAACCCGAACACGCTCGGATTGTTCGACACCCAGATCTGCCAGATCGCCGACTTGGTCCACCAGGCAGGCGGCCTGCTTTATTACGACGGCGCCAACGCCAACGCCATTTTAGGCATCACCCGCCCCGGCGACATGGGCTTTGATGTCGTGCACCTCAACTTGCACAAGACCTTCAGCACGCCGCATGGCGGCGGCGGTCCGGGAGCCGGACCGGTGGGCGTCAAGCGTCACCTCGAGCCTTTTCTGCCGGTTCCGCTGGTCAGCCGCACTGAAGAGGGTCGTTGGTTCCTGGAGACCGACCGGCCGTTGTCGATCGGGCGGGTCAAGGCCTTCCACGGCCATTTCGCCGTCCTGGTGCGAGCCTGGGCCTATATCCGGACCCATGGCGCCGAAGGCTTGCGCCATGTTGCCGAGAGTGCCGTCCTGAACGCCAACTACCTGCGCGTGCGCTTGTCCGGCGCCTTCGATCTGCCTTACAAGCGCCTCTGCATGCATGAAGTCGTCTTTTCCGGCAGCCGGCAGAAAGCGCGCGGCGTCTCGACCCTGGACATGGCCAAGCGCCTGCTCGACTACGGCTACCATCCGCCGACGATCTATTTCCCGCTGATCGTCAAAGAGGCCCTGATGATCGAGCCGACGGAAACAGAAGGCAAGGAGACGCTGGATGCGTTTGCCGACGCCCTGCTCCAGATCGACCAGGAGTCGCAAGACCAACCCGATCTGGTCCGGGGCGCGCCGCACACGACGACTCTGAACCGCCTCGACGAAGTCAAGGCCGTCCGCCAGGCCGTCCTGCGCTGGCAGCCGGACAACCCGTGAACAGCTTCGACATCATCGGCCCGGTGATGGTCGGGCCGTCCAGCTCCCACACCGCCGGAGCTGTGCGTATCGGCCTGATCGCACGCGAACTGGCGGCTGCGCTGCCGGAAAAAGCGCGCATCGGGCTGGCCGGCTCGTTTGCCGGCACCGGCCGGGGCCATGGGACAGACAAGGCGATCCTGGGCGGCCTTTTGGGGTTCAAGCCGGACGACACGCGGATCCGCCTGAGCGAGCAGCTGGCCCGGGAAGCCGGCCTCGACTATGCTTTTCATGCTATTGAGCTGCCGGGGGCCCATCCAAACACGGCGGTCATCGAGCTGTGGTGCCAAGACGGGCGCAAGACAGTCGTCCGCGCTGCTTCGACGGGCGGCGGCCGCATTCGGATCGAGTCGATCAACGGCCTCGAGGTTTCTTTCCGCGGTGAGTACACGACGCTGGTGATCCGGCACCGGGATGTGCCGGGAAGCGTCGCCGCGGTCACGAGATTGCTTTCCGACCAGCAGATCAACATCGCCAGCATGCGCGTCTTCAGGTCCAACCGCGGAGGCCAGGCTATTATGGTCATCGAGCTCGATCAGCCGGTCAGCCAATCGCTGGTGCACAGCATCGGAGACTTGTCCGGGATCGGCAGCGCCGTCCTGGTCCGGCCGGTCATCGATTGAGGGAAGATATGGACAAGAGACAAATCAGTTACCAGTCGGTGCAGGAACTGGTCGAGACGGCAGAAAACGACGGTGTCACGATCGGGCAGGTTGTACTTGCCGACCAAGCGGCTCAACTTGAACAATCGCCGGACGCGCTGTTTACACGCATGGCCGAGCGGCTGCAGGTGATGCGCCAGGCGGCCGAGGACGGGTTGCGCGCTACGGAACGCTCGCCCTCCGGGCTGAGCGGCGGGGCGGCCGCCAGGCTGCAGGCCGCGCTGGACGAAAACCGGACGATCGCCGGTCCGCTGCTGGCCAGGATGCTGGCGCGGGCGCTGGCCGTATCCGAGGTCAACGCCCGCATGGGCCGGATCGTGGCCGCCCCCACAGCGGGATCCTGCGGTATCCTGCCGGCGGTTATCCTGACCTTTGCGGAAGAGAAGGCACTTGACGAGCGTACGGCGGTCCTTGGACTCTGGACGGCATCGGGCATCGGGATGGTGATCGCCAACCAGGCCAGCCTGTCCGGTGCGGAAGGCGGCTGCCAGGCCGAATGCGGCTCAGCGGCCGCCATGGCCGCGGCGGCGGCGGTCGAAATGCTGGGCGGATCGCCCCGCCAGGCTGCCGAGGCCTGCGCGATCGCCCTGAAGTCCGTGCTGGGCCTGGTCTGCGACCCGGTGGCCGGCCTGGTCGAGGTGCCCTGCATCAAGCGCAACGCCAGCGGCGCCGCCAATGCCCTGGTCGCCGCGGAACTGGCCCTGGCCGGTATCGCGAGCGCCATCCCGGCCGACGAGGTGATCGCGGCGATGCGTTCTGTCGGCGACCAGCTGCCGGCCAGCCTGCGCGAAACGGCCGCCGGCGGCCTGGCCGCGACCTCGACCGGCCGCGAAATCGCCCGCCGCCTGGCTGATGCCGTCCGGGTAACGGAATAACCGATCAGGCAGGGACCCCCCTATGGCCATACCAGATGTTTCGCTTTTGGTTTTCTCGCTGGCGCGGGACATTTTCGATGCGCGGCAAAAGGTGTCAGGCCTGAATACCTTGCTTGGAGTCAGACATGCGGCAAGCGGTTTCAATGCCAGGATTGCCCGTGCGAGGTGGTAAGATATGAAAAACATCATCATTGCAGGCCCGTCAAGAGCCGGCAAAACGGCGTTGGCGAGAAAACTGAACGAAGAGCTGAATGTCTTTGTGATCAGCATCGATAAACTTGTCGCCGTGTTTCAAGGGGCATACCCGCAGCTGAATGTGAAACTCAATTGGAATAGAAAGCAGACCACAGACAATATAGCGCCCTTTCTTGGCCATTTTCTGGGAGCGTTTTCCTCCAGTCAGGGCGTTGTTCATGAGCTCAGTCTGCGGGCACACGCTGTAGCAGGAAACAGGTTCGTGCTGGAAGGCGGGTATTTCAATTTTGAGCGGATCGTACCCATTCTCAAAATGTATGGGACCGATGAATTGAAAGACCGTTTTGTTCTGATCGGGTTGGTGCAAAACAAGAAAACGGCTGATGAATTTTTCGCCGATTTCAGAAGATACGACACAGAAGACGATTGGACATATCGTTTGGATGATCAAGATCTGCGAGAGGTTAGTCAGGAAGCCGTTTCATTCAGCCGTTCGATGACGGACCATTTGGTGACATACGGCTTTACGATCTATGACACGTCCAGGGACAGGGAACAGGTTTTTGATGCAATCGCAGCAGATATTAAATCGGAAAGGGTGTAAGGCGAAACGGGGCGGGTCAGTCCCGCAATGACAGAAAACGGCCACGCGTCAGCATGGGCTGCAGGCTAAGCCTTGAATATCTGTCCATATCCAGAAGAATGTGCGTTCAGGGACGGGTCGGGCGAGGTTGGCGTTTCATCGGCTGCGCATGGCCGGGAAACCAGTGTGGAGGTGACGGAACCGGACAGGCCCAGTCCATCAGCCTGACGCACATGACTTGTTGCTTATCCAAGGCTACCTTTTTATGTAAGTCTGATTCCGGCTGGTGGGCTTATCGGGGTTGCTCATGATGATCAGACCCATCTCTAGAGCAGGATTGATATAGTTCTTTCGTAAGGTTTCCCTGGACTTCAGGTGTAGCAGTTCCATGATGCGGTTAGCGGAATATGGCACGTCATATTCCATCGCGTCCAGCAAGCGTCTTACGTACTGACTGATAAGCGAATCGCTTGAATCCGTTTGCCGTAAAAACATATCCAGTGTTTCATCGATTTTCTCCAGCATAAAAAGCACAAAACTATTCGACTGTCCCTCGTTGTGGCACGTGGCGATCGCCCTGTAGTATTCTGGTTGAAATGCATGAATTTGGCTCTCGATCGGCAAATACTGAAAGATCGGATTCCATGCGCAAAGGATACCCGTCTGCCAAAGCCTTGCCATGCGTCCGTTCCCGTCTGCAAATGGGTGGATAAATACAAACTCATAATGAAAGACCGAGGAAAGGATGAGCGGATGCAAGTCATCTTTCTCGCGATTCATCCATGAAAACAGATCCTCCATCAGGCTTGGAACACGCTTGGCGGGCGGAGCCATGAAAATACAGCGGTCGCCGTCAAAAACACCTTCCTCCCCGTGACGGAATTCACCAGACTCAGCGATGATGAGATCGGTCATGACGCTGTGGAGCCGCTTAAGCGCATCAAGGGAAAAAGGATCGAAACGGCCTGCCTGATCATATGCTTTGTACGCATTTTTCACCTCCTGTATCTCTTTTTGAGGCCCCACAACGGCTCTGCCGTCTATCACCCCGCGTACCGCATCAAGGGACAGTTCGTTCGCTTCGATCGCCAGCGATGAATGGATGGAACGGATACGGTTGTTACGCCGCAGATGCGGCCTCGTATCCAATTCGCGATAATGGTCCAGCCGGCCGATTTTCACTGATATTTCCGAAATTAGCTTGACCATGCCGTTTGTGATTGTAAATGGAGGCCGATAATCCGCCATGCATTCACCCCGTTTCTGGTTTTATTATACAGCAAAGCTAGGTCAGCAACCATATCTTGCTTATTATCTTGCTTATTATCTTGCGAAACCCCTAATCCGACAGGAGCAGGGGGATGGCCTCCTGGCGCCAGCCCGTCCTGTACCGACCCTTTTGCTTCCCTTTATTCAATCTGGTAAACTACGCATATATTGAGCCTGGTACTGGCACCCAGGGTGCTGCCACGAAACGAGGTGCATCGCTTTGACCAGAGGAGAACTGACCCCGGACGACCTAAGTGCATTCGCCCAAAGCTACCGCCAGGATCCCGTCAAACCCCTGACCGCCCACGCCATTGCCAAAAGCGGCCTGCAGGCCGCCGCGTTTCGCAACGATGTCCTGCGGGACATCCGGCATGTGTTTTCGGTCGAGATCAAGACCATGCCCGTGACCAACCAGAAGGCCACCGGCCGCTGCTGGCTGTTTGCCGGCCTGAACCTGATGCGGGAGGACATCGCCCGCCAGTTCAAGCTCGAGGAATTCGAGCTGTCCCAGAATTACCTGGCCTTCTGGGACAAATTCGAAAAAGCCAATCTGTTTCTCGAATCGGTTCTGGATACGCTGGACGAGCCTTCGGACGGGCGCCTGGTCAGCTGGCTGATGACGTCCTACGCGGACGGCGGCCAGTGGGACATGCTGCTTAACCTGGTCGGAAAATACGGCGTCGTACCCAAGCAGGCGATGCCGGAAACCTACCACAGCGAAGGGAGCCGGGTGCTTAACTACATCGTATCCACCAAGCTGCGCCAGGGAGCCGCCACGCTGCGCCGCCTCTACCGGGAGGGCCTGGACCGCGAGGAGCTGGCCGGACGCAAGCGGGACATGGTCGCCGAACTGTACGGCCTGTTCTGCCAAAGCTACGGGGAACCGCCGCAGTCTTTCACCTGGGAGTTCACCGACAAGGACGGCAACTACCAGGCTTTTCCTGACCTGACACCTCTGGAATTCTATCGCCGCTTCGTAACCTTGCCGCTGCAGGAGACGGTCAGCGTGATCCACGCCCCGACCGCGGACAAACCGTACAGACGGACCTATACGGTCAAGTTCATCAACAACGTGGTCGGCGGCCGGCCCGTATGCTACCTCAACATGGATATGGCCGAACTGAAGAGCCTTGTTTTGCGCCAGATGCTCGACGGGCACGTCGTCTGGTTCGGCAGCGACGTCGGCCATGCCGGTGACAGCAGCCAGGGCGCCTGGTTCGACCGCTTGTACGACTACGAAGGTATCCTGGGCTTTGACCTGTCCATGAGCAAGGCGGACATGCTCGACTACCGCCACAGCGCCATGAACCATGCCATGGTGCTGACCGGTGTCAACTTGAAAGACGATCAGCCCAACCGCTGGAAGATCGAGAACTCCTGGGGCGACAAGAATGGCCAGAAAGGCTATTACGTGGCGGACGACGCCTGGTTTGAGCGCTATGTCTACCAAGCGGTTATCTACAAGCGCTACTTGACCGGCGAGCAGCTTGAGGCGCTCGAACAAAAGCCGATCGAGCTGGAACCCTGGGATCCGATGGGCACGCTGGCCGGGGAGGATCTGCCATGAATGCCGCTAAACACCTCTGCGAGCTGATGCTGCTGCCGGCGCCTTCAGGGTATGAGATGGCGGTCGCCCATTACATGCGCGACGCGCTGAAACTCCTGGCCGCCGAAGTGACGATCGACCGGCCAGGCAACGTCCTGGCCCGCTTTCCCGGCCGGGATCCCTTAGCGCCGGTCACGATGGTTTTCGCCCATATGGACCAGTTGGGCTTCGTGGTCCGGACGATCGACTGCAACGGTTTTCTTCGCCTGGAACGGCTGGGCGGTGTTCCGGAAAAAGTCCTGCCGGGCCTGGCCATCCAGGTGCTCGGGCAAGACGGAACCTGGATCCCCGGTCTGATCGGCAGCAAGTCGCACCACGTGACACCGGCCGATGAGAAATACCGCGCGGAGCCGATCGCTAATCTATATGCGGATATCGGGGCGCGTTCCCTGGAGGAGGCGCAGCAGCTGGGCGTCCAGATCGGGGCGCCGGCCGTCTATATGCCCGCCTGCCGCCAGCTGGCAAACGGCCGGATCTGCGGCACGGCCGTGGACAACCGGGGCGGCTGCACCGCGCTGCTCCTGCTGGCCGAAGCCCTGGCCAGGCAGCCTGCGCCGGGCACGGTCTGGCTCGCGGCGACCGTCTGGGAGGAGTTCAACCTGCGCGGCGCCGCAATCGCCGCCCGGTCAATCCGGCCGGACGCGGCGATCGGGCTCGACGTCGTCCTGACCGGCGACACGCCGGATTTGGACGGCACCTTCAGCACGGCCCTGGGCCAGGGTCCCGCGGTGATGCTCTACAATTTTCATGGCCGCGGCACGCTGAACGGAACGATTCCGCATCCTGGGCTGGTCAAACGCGCCGAAAAGGCGGCCGAAGCTGAACAGCTCACGCTGCAGCGCTTCGCCGGCGTCGGTATCCTGACCGACACCGCCTACGTCCAATTGGAAGGGGAAGGCCCGGCCGCTTTGGAACTTGCGTTCCCCGCCCGCTACACGCATACGCCGGTTGAAGCCTGCGACCCGTCTGACATCGACCAGCTGGCCCGCCTGCTGCACCGCCTGCTTTGCGGCCTGGACAGCGGCTTCGACGCGCACCGCTACTGAACCGGTGGTGATGTGATATGCAACGGACCTATTTCCTCGGTATTGACATCGGAACGTATGAGAGCAAAGGCGTCCTGGTCGATGCCAACGGCGTGATTCAAGCTACGGCCTCGCGTCCCCATCCCCTGTCCACACCCCGGCCGGGGTTCGCCGAGCACGACGCGAATGAGGCCTGGTGGGGCGATTTCTGTCACCTGAGCCGCCAGCTGCTGGCCGATTCCACGATCGATCCCCGGGCGGTCAAGGCGGTCGGGGTGAGCACGATCGCGCCGTGCTGCCTCGCGGTCGACAGCGGGGGCGTCCCCCTGCGGCCGGCCATCCTGTACGGCGTCGACGTGCGCGCGGCAGAGGAGATCGACGAGCTGAACCGCCAGCTGGGTGCGGAGGCCGTCCTTCGCAAAACCGGCAACCCGATCACGTCCCAGTCGGTCGGCCCCAAGATCCTGTGGCTGAAAAAACACGAGCCGGAGGTCTGGCGGCGCGCCGCCCGGTTTGTCACCGGCACGACCTGGCTGGTGGCCCGGCTGACCGGACAATGGGTCGTCGACCATTACACCGCCGCGTACTTCACCCCGCTCTACACGCTGGACAAGGCGGACTGGGACGACGATTACCTGCCCATGTTCTGCCGCCGCGACCAGTTGGCCGAGTGCCGCTGGACAGATGAGATTTCAGGTTTCGTGACCCCCGAAGCCGCCCGTGCGACCGGCCTGGCGGCGGGGACACCGGTTGTGACCGGCACCGCGGACGCGGCGGCGGAAGCCGTCGGCGTGGGCATCTTCGACCCGGGCGACTTGCTGTTGATGTTCGGGTCCTCGATCTACATGATCCACGTGGTCGACCAGCTGCGCACGGATGCCCGGCTGTGGGCCGGCCCATACCTGCAGCGCGACCGCTGGATGGTCGCAGCCGGCATGTCGACCGCCGGCACCCTGACCCGCTGGTTTCGCGACCAGCTGGCACGCGACGTGCTGGATAAAGCGGAACAGAGCGGCCGGAACGCCTACGACCTCCTGATGCAGGACATCGAGGGCATCCCGCCCGGATCTGACGGCCTGGTCGTGCTGCCGTACCTGAGCGGCGAGCGCACCCCGATCCACGACCCCAAGGCTCGCGGCGCCTTTTTCGGCCTGACGCTCGGCCATCGGCGCGAGCACCTTTACCGCGCCTGCCTGGAAGGGGTCGGCTACGGCATCGCCCAGCATCTGGAGATCTTTGCGGAAATGGGCCTTGAAACGAGCCGCATCGTCGCGGTCGGCGGCGGCACCCGCAACCCGCCCTGGCTGCAGCTGACGGCGGACATCTGCGGCCGGACGCTGTCATCCGGCCAGGCGTTCGGGGCCGCATACGGCGACGCGCTGCTGGCTGCCCTGGGATCCGGGCATTTCGCGGATGTCGAGGATCTGCGGCGCCGCATCCAGTTGGGGCCGTCCTACCAGCCCGATCCGGAGCGGCACCGGCGCTACCGGCCGTACACCCGGATCTACCAGGCGCTTTACCAGCAAACCAAGAACCTGATGAGCGATTTGAATCAGCTATAACACGACGGAGGAAAGACAAATGGATTGGATCGAATCAGTACTGGGCACAAAAAAGCCGATTATCGCGATGTGCCACCTGCAGGCCCTGCCGGGCGATCCCCACTATGACGCGCAAAAGGGCATGGCCTGGGTGGTGGCCCAGGCGCGGCGCGACTTCCTGGCGCTGCAAAGCGGCGGGGTTGACGCCGTGATGTTTTCCAACGAGTTTTCCCTGCCGTACCTGACGAAGGTGCGCCCGGAAACAACGGCGGCGATGGCCCGCGTGATCGGGGAGCTCATGCCGGATATCCGCATCCCGTTCGGGGTCAATGTGCTGTGGGACCCGATCGCCTCGATCGACCTGGCGGCGGCCACCGGCGCGCGCTTCATCCGTGAGATCATCACCGGCGTGTATGCCAGCGATTTCGGCCTTTGGAACACCCAGGTCGGTGAGACAGTGCGCCATAAAGTGGCAGTCCAGGTCCCGGACCTGAAGATGCTGTTCAACATCGTGCCGGAAGCGGCCAGCTACCTGGGCCAGCGGGATATCTGCGACATCGCCCGCTCCACGGTTTTCAACAACCAGCCGGACGGCTTGTGCGTGTCCGGACTGACGGCCGGCCTGGAGACCGACACACAGCTTTTGGTCAAAGTGAAACAGGCCGTACCGGATACGGCTGTCTTCTGCAACACCGGCTGCCGGATCGACAACATCGATCGCCAGCTGGCTGCCTCAGACGGAGCCGTGGTTGGAACAACCTTCAAGGTGGACGGTAAGTTCCCAAACTTCGTTGACCCGGACCGGGTCAAAGCCTTTATGGATAAAGTCAAGGCCTGGCGCCGTAGCCAGGCCTGACACAACCGCTTGGGTTAAGCCTGGCTGATCTTGGTCATCGTCTCTTCGAGCGCCTGAATGACGGTCGCGTCTGTTTCGCTTGTCTTCAGGTACTGCAGATGCGATTTGGCAGCCGTATTGCGGGTGTCCCGGATGGCCAGCAGCCCCAGCGCCTTGACGGCGGCGGCGCGTTGTTCCGCACTGGGGTCGCGCAGCAGCACGACGAGTGTGTTCATGGCGGTTTCGTCGCCGATCTTGCCCAGGCCGTCAATCGCGGCTGCCCGGACTTCGGAAGACTTGTCGCGCAGCATGGCGACCAGTTTGTCGCTTTTCCTCTTTTCGACGAGTTTTGGAATTTTGTCAATTTTGCTCATGTGAAGCCTCCTGTGAGAAGTTTAATACGCTGTTCATCATTTTAACGCGAGAATATGAACAGAATGCAAACAAATGTGGCAAAAAGAGCAGAAAAGGCTCTCCTGAAGACGCGTATTTTGCGTGTCCCCAGGGATGAAAAAAGCAAATACCGAACAGAAAAATTAACCAGAACAATCTGCCAAAAATCCGGAGGCTGTGTTACAATAGGCAAAGTGAGTTCAGGCAAAGCCAGCAAAACCGCGTTTTTTTATGATAACTTAAACGTTTGCGTCAGCTGCACACAGGCCGGAAACAGCTCTATAAGCCCGATTTCAGAGACAAACAGAAGCTGACCCGTTAGGGTCAGGCGGAACATCCAAAACGTTTGCGGCGCCTTGGCCCCAATTTGGGCGCCAGACAGCACGTCTCTTTGCTTATACGGGAGGTTTTGTGAACATGGCTCAGCATTGCGATTGTCAGACAGCGGTCATCGACGAGCAGAAAGCGTATCAGACGCTGATGCAGGTGATCGAGGACTATGATCGAAAACCCAGTAACCTGATTCAAATCCTGCATATGGCCCAGGCCATCTTCGGCTACCTGCCGGAAAAGGTTCAGCGCTTCATCTGTGAGCAGATGGAGCTGCCGTTTTCCGAGGTCAGCGGCGTGGTGTCGTTTTATTCCTATTTCACGACCCAGCCCAAGGGCCGGCACACGATCCAGGTCTGCCTGGGAACGGCTTGTTACGTCCGGGGGGGCAAAAAAGTCCTGGATGCCCTGAAAGGCCTGCTCGAGATTGACGTGGGCGAGACGACACCCGACCGGCGGTTTTCGCTGGAGGTCAAGCGCTGTATCGGCGCTTGCGGCCTGGCGCCGGCCGTGGCTATCAATAATGTCGTCCACAAGCGGGTCAACCCCAACAAGCTGCAGGATATGCTCAGCCAGTACGAGTAGGAGGGACGGAAGATGAACGGTAACTTGTCACCGATCCGCACGAAGGAAAACCTGGAGATGGTCCGGGACAGCTACTTGTCCAAGCAAGCGCGCTGGCGCTGGAGCGTTCTGGTCTGCGCCGGCGCCGGCTGCATCTCCTGTGATTGCGTTCAGGTACAAAGTGCCCTGATCGAGGCGCTGCACGTTGTCGGTATCCAGAACGAAGTCCAGGTTAAAATGACCGGTTGCATGGGCATCTGCGACCTCGGTCCGGTCATGCTGGTTCAGCCCGGCGGTGTTTTCTACTGCAAGCTCAAGCCGGAGAACATGATCACGATCGTGCGCCAGCACCTGGTGCACCAGACGATCGTCGAGGAGCTTTGCCCGGTCGACCCGCGGTCGGGCAAGCATGTGACGCACTTGAACGACCTCGACTTTTTCAACCGCCAAAAGAAAATCGTCCTCAAGAACTGCGGCAAGATCGACTACGGCAGCCTCGAGGAATATATCGCACAGGACGGCTTTTTTGCCCTGGAGCAGGCGCTTGGCACGATGACGCCGGAGCAGGTGGTCGAAGAGGTCAAACGCTCCGGCCTGCGCGGCCGCGGCGGCGGCGGTTTTCCGACCGGGCTGAAATGGGCGCTGGCCCGCAAATCGCAATCAGAGCAGAAATACATCATCTGCAACGCCGACGAAGGCGACCCGGGCGCGTTCATGGATCGCAGCCTGCTCGAAGGCGATCCCTTTTCCCTGATCGAGGGCATGATCATCGGCGGCTACGCCATCGGTGCCACGGCGGGTTTCGTGTATGTCCGCGCCGAGTACCCTCTGGCGATCGAGCGGCTCAGCCAGGCGATCGAGCAGGCTGAAAGCAGCGGCTTGCTGGGCGAGAATATCTTTGGCAGCGGCTTCTCGTTCTCCCTGCAGGTGCGCATCGGCGCCGGCGCCTTCGTCTGCGGCGAAGAGACCGCCCTGATGAACTCGGTCGAAGGCCGGCGCGGCGAACCGCGCCAGAAACCGCCGTTCCCGTCGGAGCGCGGCCTGTACGGCAAGCCGACCGTGATCAACAACGTCGAAACGTTCGGCAACATCGCCGCGATCATCCGCAACGGCGCCGACTGGTTCACATCCATCGGGACGAAAAAGAGCACGGGGACCAAGGTGTTCGCCCTGGCCGGCGACATCAACAACACCGGCATCGTCGAGGTGCCGATGGGGATCACGCTGGGTGAAGTCATCTTCGATATCGGCGGCGGTGTGCCCAAGGGCAAAAAATTCAAGGTTGCCCAGACCGGCGGGCCGTCCGGCGGCTGTCTGACCCGCGAGCACCTGAATACGCCGATCGACTACCAGTCCCTGGTCGAGCTGGGCGCCATCATGGGCTCAGGCGGCCTGATCTGTATGGATGAAGACACCTGCATGGTCGACGTTGCCCGCTTTTTCATGGAGTTTGTCCAGGACGAGTCCTGCGGCAAATGTGTCGCCTGCCGGCTGGGCACGAAGCGCATGCTGGAGATATTGGAACGCATCACGCACGGACAGGGTGTCGAGGGCGACGTCGAGCGCCTGATCGAGCTGGGCGAGACGATCAAGGAAACCGCCCTGTGCGGGCTTGGTCAGACCGCGCCCAACCCGGTCCTGAGTACGATCAAGTATTTCCGGGAAGAATACGACGAACACATCCGCCACCATTACTGCCGGGCGGGTGTCTGCGCGGACTTGTTCCTGTCTCCCTGTGAGAACGCCTGCCCTGCGGGTGTCAATGTGCCGGGCTACATCGCCCTGATCGCAGCCAACCGTCCGGTCGACGCCTACAACCTGATCCGTCAGGAAAATCCCTTCCCCGCCATCTGCGGCCGCGTCTGCACCCATCCGTGCGAAAGCCGCTGCCGGAGGGCCCAGCTGGACGATCCGCTGGCCATCCAGGACCTCAAGCGCTACGCAGCGGACGAGGCGATGAAAGCGGACAGGCCAATGGTCGATCTCGTGTTCCCCAAGAAAGGCAAATCGGTCGCGGTCATCGGCGCCGGGCCGTCCGGCTTGACCTGTGCGTATTACCTGGGACGATTGGGCTATGCGGTCGACGTTTACGAGGCCCAACCGGTGGCTGGCGGCATGCTGGCCTTCGGCATCCCCGAGTACCGGCTGCCCAAGCAGGTGCTCGAGCATGAGATCCGCACGCTTTGCCAGGTCGGCATCACCGTGCATACCAACAGCGAAATCGGCCGCGACCTCTCTTTCGAGGATCTGCGCCGGTCGCACGACGCCATCTACATTGCCACCGGGACCCAGCACGCGCGCAAGATCGGCGTCCCGGGCGAGGAGCTGCCAGGCGTCTACCACGGACTCGATTTTCTGCGCGATGTCAACCTGGGCCGCGATGTCAAGGTTCAGGGCATTGTCGCGGTCATCGGCGGCGGCAGCACCGCGATGGATGCCGCGCGTGTCGCGCTGCGCATGGGCGCTTCAGAAGTTCACATCCTTTACCGGCGCGGCATCGAGGACATGCCGGCCGAGAAACGGGAGATCGTCGAGGCGATTGAAGAGGGCGTCCACATCCACGAGCTGATGGATCCGGTGTATTTCGAAGGCCGTGCCGGCGTGGAGCGGGTTGTCTGCCAGCGCATGAAGTTGCAGGGTTTTGACCGGGAAGGCCGCCGCAAGCCGGTCAGGATACCGGAAGACCGGGTTATTTTTGACGTCGACATGGTGATTCCCGCCGTCAGCCAGTATTCGGATCTGCCCTTTGTCCGCAGGGACGAGGTGGAACTGACCGACTGGGGCACGTTTGTCATCGATGCGGAGACGCAAAAGACGACCATGCCGGGCGTCTTCGCCGGCGGCGACGTCGTGCGCGGCGCGGATGTCGTGATTACGGCGATCGCGGACGGCAAGAAGGCAGCGCGCTCGATCGACCGGTACCTGGGCGGAGACGGCGTCCTCAACAAGGGGGAGCCGATCAAGATTCCCGAACCGGTCGATGATCCGGAACTGGTCGAGCACGAGCGCTTCGACATGAAATGCCTCGCGCCGGATGACCGCTGCCGCTCGTTCGACGAGGTTGTGCGCGGGTTCCACAAGCTCAACGCCATCGCCGAAGCCATGCGCTGCCTGCGCTGTGACCGTCGCTGAAGGAGGAATCGCAGATGTTTACCATGACCATCAACCAGCAACAGGTAACCGCCCGGGAAGGCGAAACCATTCTCGAGGTGGCCAAACGCAACCATATCCAGATCCCGACGCTCTGCCACCTGGAGGGGATCCACCAGATCGGCGCCTGCCGCATCTGTGTCGTCGAAGTTGAAGGCGCCAAGTCCCTGATGGCCTCCTGCGTGACCCCGGCGACGTCCGGCATGGTGGTGCGCACACACACGCCCAAGGTCCGCAAGGCGCGCAAGGTCCTGTACGAGCTGATGCTGTCCGACCACCCGACCGATTGCCTGCACTGCGCCCGCAGCCATGACTGCGAGTTCCGCCAGCTGGGCGAGGTGCTGCGGGTCGACGTCTCCCGCTTTGCCGGCCAGCGCTCCAAGAACCTGGTCGACACCTCCAGCGCCGCCATCGTGCGCGACAACAACAAGTGCATCTTGTGCCGGCGCTGCGTTTCGGTCTGCAACGAAATCCAGGGTGTCGGCGCCCTGAACGCCCAGAACCGCGGCTTTGGCACATCGATCAGCCCCGGCGGCGACTTGCTGCTGGGGTCAGCGGTCTGCGCGGCCTGCGGCCAGTGCACCCTGGTTTGCCCGGTTAACGCCCTCAAGGAAAAAGACGCGACGAAAATGGTCTGGGACGCCCTGGCGGATCCCGAGCTGACGGTCGTCGTACAGACAGCCCCGGCCGTTCGGGCGGCGTTGGGCGAACCGTTCGGCATGCCACCCGGGTCGCTGGTGACCGGCAAGATGGCTGCTGCGCTGCGGCGCATGGGCTTCGACGCCGTTTTTGACACCAATTTCACCGCCGACCTGACCATCCTGGAGGAAGGCTACGAGCTGCTCGGCCGCCTGGCGGCCGGGGCCCTGGCCAACGGCGCGGTGACCCGGGAGCAGCTGGACACGCTGAATTTGCCAGGCCACCTGCCGCAGCCGGTTCTGCCCATGATCACGAGCTGCAGCCCCGGCTGGATCAAGTACGCCGAGCATTTCTACAGCCCGTACCTGGACCACCTGTCCAGCTGCAAATCGCCGCACATGATGCTGGGCGCGCTGACCAAAACCTGGTACGCCCAGAAGCAGGGCATCGATCTCAAGCGGCTGTTCGTCGTTTCGGTCATGCCCTGCACAGCCAAGAAATACGAGGTGACGCGGCCGGAAATGACCACAGACGGCATCGCCAATGTCGACGCCGTGCTGACGACGCGCGAGCTAGCCCAGATGATTCGCGAAGCCGGCATTGACTTCACACACCTGCCGGACGAGCTCTTCGACAGCCCGATGGGCTTGTCGACCGGTGCCGCGGACATTTTTGGCGTGACCGGCGGCGTCATGGAGGCGGCTCTGCGCACGGTCTACGAGGTCGTGACCGGCCGCGAGCTGCCCTTTGAGCAGCTGCATGTCCAGCCGATTGTCGGTTTGGAGCGGATCAAGACTGCTTCGTTCCAGTTTGCGGATGTCAAGCCGGAGTGGTCTTTCCTGGAGGGTGTCACCGCCCGGATCGCCGTCACCAGCGGCCTTGCCGGTGCGGCCCATCTCCTGGACGAGATAGCAGCCGGGCAAAGCCCGTACGTGTTCATTGAGGTCATGGGCTGTCCGGGCGGCTGCATCAGCGGCGGCGGCCAGCCGCGGCCGGTCAATGACGATGTCCGCCGCAAGCGTCTGGAGGCGATCTACCGTGAGGACGAAGGCAAGCCGATCCGCAAATCGCACGAGAATCCGGACATCCTGACCCTGTACAGCGAATTTTTAGGCAGCCCGGGCGGCCATGTCGCGCACAATCTGCTGCACACCCACTATACGGTCCGGTCGAGGACCTGAGCGATGAACTTTGTTGGCAATTTGCTTTTCCTGCTGCTGGGCGGCTTCGCCCTGTCCCTGGGCTGGGCGCTGGCCGGGCTGCTGTGCTGCCTGACGATCGTCGGCATTCCGATCGGGATCCAGTGCTTCAAGTTCGCAGGCCTGGTGCTCTGGCCGTTCGGGCGCGAGATCCATGAGCGCAAGACCGGCGCGGTCTCGCTGCTGGCCAATATTCTCTGGCTGGTCTTTTTCGGCCTGGAACTGGCCCTGGTGAGCGCGGCCATGGGCCTGGCGTTCTGCGTCACGCTGATCGGGATCCCGTTCGGACTGCAGTACTTCAAGTTTGCCCGCCTGGCCCTGATGCCGTTCGGTGCGGTGGTTGTGCCCCGGCAAAGGTGAATCAGATAACCGGGAAGAGGATATTGGACAGGTAGATGACGCCGGTCATCGTCAGGGCACTGAGAATCGTTGTCATGATGACCACCTGGGTTGCGAAATCCGGGTGGTTATCGTTTTCGACGGCAATCAGGGCGCTGTTGACGGCGGTCGGAACGCTGGCCGAAATGAAGACGACCTGCGCCGGGAGGCCCTCCATCCCGAACAGCCAGATGAAGAGGAGGGCCAGAATCGGTCCGATGACCAGGCGGGTGAAGATGGCCAGATAGACATCGCGGTTATCGAGTTTGAGCTTGCTCTTGGAAAGCTGAATGCCCAGGGACAGCAGGGCGATCGGGACCAGGCCGTTGCGGGCGTAGTTGAGCACCGGCCAGATGGGCAGGACGCGGATGTCGTAAGGCACCAGCTTGAGCAGGAACGCCAGCGGCACCATGTAGACGGTCGGCATCTTGAGCACATTAACAAGCGCCTGGCGGATCGAGAGGCTGGCCCGGCCAGCGTTGAAAAAGCCGAAGGTGTTGACACTGACGTTCTGGACAACCAGGATCATGACCTGGATCGACAAGGCCAGCGTCAGGTAGGGGGCTTCGTCGCCGATCAGGTAGATGCCGGTGCTGAAGACCAGCGTGACCAGTGGAATGCCGATGTTGCCGGAATTGTAGAACATGACCGCGTTCTGAAAGGCATACGTCATGCTCTTGGGATACTTCTTGATCTTGGCCAGCACGAAACTGAGGCCGTAGTTCGTGCCCAGGATAAGTAGCGTGATGATAAAGGCCTTGACGGCATCGAGGCGGATGTCGGTCGTATACAGGTTGACAAACGTAAAGGACGGCACAAACAGGTAGAAATTGATCTTGGTCAGGGTTGTGATCTGCAAGTTGAAGCGGCGGTCCAGCACAAAACCAAGGCCGATCAGGAAAAAGAGCGGCAGAATGTTCTGCAGAAAAATCTGAATGATGACGGACACGCGACAGGCTCCTTTGCAGTTTGCCCACACCGGGCAGATTGCTCTATTGTACGCAAGGTCCAAGACAAGTGCAAGCGGCGGGCCTATGGTACAATGGGCAAAACGGCAAAAGGATGGCAGCATGAACCGGATCACAACACGAATCAAGGTCGGTGCCCGGGCCTCGTTTTCGATCGTACACATCAGCGACACGCACATGACCCGCGCGGACGGGCGCGACGACGCCCGTAAACTGGAATTGGCCAATGCGCGCGCGGTTCATTTCCCTAAGGCCGAGTCTTTCTTGCTCGATGCGGCCGCCTGTGCACGGGACATCGGGGCGCCGCTGGTCCATACCGGTGACCTGATCGATTTTGTGTCTTTTGCGAATCTGGACTTTGCCAGGCAGTTCTGCTCACAACACGACTGTTTCATGGCAGCCGGCAATCACGAGTTCAGCCTGTATGTTGGGGAAGCCTTCGAGGATGAAGCATACCGCAACCAGAGTCTCGAGCGCGTTCAGGGCGCTTTCACAAACGACATCCGTTTTTCGTCGCGCCTGATCGGGGGCGTCAATTTCGTCGCCATCGACAATTCCTATTACCGGATTGAGCGCGAGCAGCTTGACCGGCTGCGGCTCGAAGTGAAGCGCGGCTGGCCGATCGTGCTGGCGATGCATACGCCGCTGCATTGCGAGCGACTCTATTCTTATATGATGACGGAGAAAAAGCGCCCCTGCGCTTACCTGATGGCAACGCCCGAGCCGCTGATGGCCGATTATCCTGAATATCGGCTGCTTCAGCAGCAAGCCGACAGCACGACACTTGAGGCGGTCGAAATCATCACGTCCGAACCTCTGATCAAGGTATTGCTGACAGGCCATCTGCACGCCGATCTCGAGTCGATGCTGACCCCGTCGCTGCCGCAGCTGGTCACCGGTACGCGAACCGTTCGCATTGTGCAATTCACCTGACAGGCGGGACAAACCTGCGGACTGCCTACGGTTACCCCCTGTTTTCTGTCGGAATCAGCCTTGACAAGTTTTCCAGGGGCAGGCTATAATAACTACGCACTTGCGGGATTAACTCAGTGGTAGAGTGTCACCTTGCCAAGGTGAAAGTCGCGAGTCCGAATCTCGTATCCCGCTCCAGAAGCCGGCCGCAGGCCGGCTTTTCCTTTTTCCTGCGAATCGATTATAATAAGGCCGGTAATCGCTTGCGGCGACGCGCTGTCCGCAGGGATTGGCCCAGAGAAGTTCGATGGAGGCTAGCATGGCGCCCGTAAACCTCAAGACAATCGTCCGAGAATTCAACCTGGAGGTCATCGCCGACTTTGGCCGGCTGGAAGACATCCAGATCGCCGTGGCCGATGTGACGCGACCCGGGCTGCAGCTGGCCGGCTACTTCGACCATTTCGGCCCCGACCGCATCCAGGTGCTGGGCAACATGGAGACTGCCTTTCTGGAACGGCTCACACCGGATGACCGCCGCCAGCGCCTGGACGCGCTGTTCGAAAAAGGCATCCCCTGCCTGATCCTGACACGCAGCCACGCAGCCTGGCCCGAACTGGTCGAATGCGCCCGCAAATATGAAATCCCGGTCCTGCGCACCCAGGACATCACCGCCTCGTTCACCAGTTCCCTGGTCAAGTTCCTCAATGTCGAACTGGCCCCGCGCACCTCCCTGCACGGCGTGCTCATCGAGGTCTACGGCGAGGGTATCCTGATCCTGGGCGAGAGCGGCGTCGGTAAATCGGAAACCGCGCTCGAGGTCGTCAAGCGCGGCCATCGCCTGATCGCAGACGACCTGGTCGAGATCCGGCGTGTGTCGGATACGACGCTGCTGGGCCGCGCTCCGGAGATCATCCGCCATTTGATCGAAATCCGCGGCATCGGGATCCTGGATGTCAAGGAGCTCTATGGCGTGTCGTCGGTCAAAATCCAGGAAAATGTCGACTTTGTGATCAACCTGGAATTGTGGGATGAGAAAAAGCACTACGAACGTCTCGGCATCCACGAAGAAGAGACCGATATTCTTGGCATCAAGGTGCCGTCCATCACGATTCCGGTCCGGCCGGGGCGCAACCTGGCCATCATCGTCGAGGTCGCGGCCATCAATTTTCGCCAGAAAAAAATGGGTTACAATGCGGCCAAAGCCCTGACAGACCGGGTTTTCGGGCCCGATTATTGAGGAGCGGCATGACCATACACCAAACGCTGCAAAACGATTTCGCGCAGGCGCTGGCCGAAGAGTCGCCGTCCCGGCTGCGCTTCGACGAGCCGATGGACCGCCATACCTCGTTTCGGATCGGCGGCCCGGCGGATGCTTTTTTTGAGCCGGACAGTATCCGGGCGGTCGAACAGGCGCTGCGCTTCTGCAAGAACCGCCAGATTCCCTGCACGATCGTCGGGAACGGCTCGAACCTTCTGGTTTCGGATCAGGGGATCCGCGGACTGGTGCTGGCGGTCGGCGATTCGCTGTCTGGCATCGAACGCCAGGACGACGTCTTGCTGGTCATGGCCGGAACACGGCTGTCGGCTCTGGCGGCGTTCGCCGCGCGTCAGGAACTGACCGGCCTGGAATTTGCCTCCGGGATTCCCGGAACCCTGGGCGGAGCCATCCAGATGAACGCCGGCGCCTACGACGGCTGCATGCAGGACGTCGTCCGGCAGACCGACTTTGTGGATGAAGATCTCGCTTGCCGCCAGATCAATGGCGAGGAGCATCAGTTCGCATACCGTCACAGCGCGTTTTCCGAACGCAGCGCGGTTATCCTGCGCGCTCGTTTGGAACTGAATCCGGGCTCCTACGGAGCTATCACGGCCAAGATGAACGACCTGGCCGAGCGGCGCCGCCAGTCCCAGCCCCTGGAGTGGCCCAGTGCCGGCAGTGTCTTCAAGCGTCCGCCGGGATTTTATGCCGGGAAGCTGATCAGCGACTGCCAGCTCAAGGGTTATAGCATCGGCGACGCCCAGGTGTCAGAGAAGCACGCCGGTTTCATCGTGAACCGCGGCGCGGCCACCGCCCGCGACGTTTTACGCCTGATCGAGCACATCCAAATGGTTGTATCCGACAAGACCGGTGTCTGGCTTGAACCGGAGATCAAATGCATCGGGGACTGGACGGCCTGACCGCGGCCAGGCCGACTACGGACGGGGGGGATCTTCATGGATATCTTGATCTTGACGGGCATGTCGGGAGCCGGCAAGAGCCTGGCTGCCAATTACCTTGAGGACATGGGCTTCTTTTGCATCGACAACCTGCCGCCCAACATTCTGCCCGACCTGGTCTCATCGTATGTCAAGAAGAACAACAACCTGCCCCTGCATCCGGTCGATACGGCCCGCATGGCGTTCGTCATCGATGTGCGCAGCCTGGAGCTGTTCGAAGACATCTTTCCCGCCCTGGAACGGCTGAACCAGCTGGGCATCTCCTACCGGATCATCTTTTTGGACGCGACGGACCAGACCCTGATCTCCCGTTACAAGCAAAGCCGGCGCAACCATCCCCTGGCCCAGGGCCGCAGCATCGTGCAGGCCATCGAGCTTGAGCGGCAGCGCCTTGCGGCGGTCAAGGAGCTGGCTTCCGATGTGATCGAGACCTCGGCGCTGACGGCGGGCGAGCTGCGCGATATGCTCTACGCCATGCTGTCTGAAACCGACCGTGACGAACGCATGACCATCCTGATCCAGTCCTTTGGTTTCAAGTACGGCATCCCGGTCGACTGTGACTGCATCATCGATGTGCGTTTCATCCCCAATCCGTATTATGTGCCGGAACTTAAATCCTTATCCGGTAAAGATCAGGCTGTTATCGACTGCGTCACGTCCTATCCGGAAACGGTCCGTTTCATGGACATGCAGGAGCAATGGCTGGAGTTTGCCATTCCCCTTTACATCCGCGAGGGCAAGGTCCGTTTCACGATCGGCGTCGGCTGTACCGGCGGGCGTCACCGGTCGGTCGTTTTGGCCGAGGATCTGGCAAACCGCCTGCGCGACAACAAGCTGCGCGTCGTGATCGACCACCGGGACCTGGAAAAAGACCCGCGCAAATCCAACCGGGACGGCCCCTGCTGATGGAGTGCTATGCTGACTGAAACCGATGAAAAGATCATCCAATACGCCAAGAATCCCGCGGCCGGGCCGCAAATCGCCATCATCGGCGGCGGGACGGGCTTGTCGACCGCCCTTAGGGGGCTGAAGCTGTTTTCCAACAATCTGACCGCGATCGTGACCGTGGCCGACAACGGCGGCTCGTCCGGCATGCTGCGCGAGGATCTCGGCATTCTGCCGCCCGGCGATATCCGCAACTGCATCCTGGCGCTGGCTGACACCGAGCCCCTGATGAACGAACTGCTCAACTACCGTTTCAACGACGGCCGTCTGAAGGGACAGAGCTTCGGCAATCTCCTGATCGCCGCGATGAACGCCATCTCCGCCAATTTTTACGACGCGGTGCGCAACGTGTCCAAGGTTTTGGCCGTCAAGGGCCGCGTGCTGCCCGTTTCGCTCCAGGACCTGCAGATCCATGCCAGGCTGAGCGACGGCTGTGTCATCGAGGGTGAGTCGGCGATCGGCCACCGCCAGGCCACATCGGACAACGCGATCGAAAAGATCACGATGACCCCTCCGGACGCGCAGGCCCTTCCGGAGGCGATTCAGGCCCTGATGAGCGCGGATGTGATCGTCATGGGCCCCGGCAGCCTGTTTACAAGCATCATCCCCAACCTCCTGTTTCCGGAAATCCGCCGCGCCATCCGCGCCAGTTCGGCGGTCAAGATCTATGTCTGCAACCTGATGACCCAGCCGGCCGAGACGCTGGGCTTTTCCGCTGCCCAGCACGTCCAGGCCCTGCTTGACCATCTGGGCCAGAAACAGGCCCGGGGCTATCTCGACTACTGCGTGGTCAACAACGCCTGGATCGACCGGCAGCAGATCGCCCGCTACCGCCTGGAGAGCGCGACGCCCGTGCTGGCCGAACGCAGTTCACTTGAGCAGCTGGGGCTCAAAATGGTCGACGCCCCGCTGGCGTGCATCAACAACGGCGTGATCCGCCACGACCACATGGTGCTGGCCCGGGTCATCCTGCGGCTGGCCCTGGAAAACGGCGCCAGGCCGCGCAGCCTGGTCAGGACCGACATATGAGCCCGGGCAGCGCATCGTTTTCACGCCGGATCAAGGACGAGCTGGTCCTGTCGCCCTGCACCAGCGCTTGCTGCCGGCAGGTTGAGCTGGCTGCGGCCATTTGGTCTGCCGGAAAGTTCACCGCGTCGCGCATCGATTTCACAACCGGCCACGCGCGCATCGCCGCCAGGCTGGCCGATTTGCTCAAGGCGGAATATGGTTTGACACCGGTTCTGCGCCAGGGCCGGGAACTGGTGTCGCTGCGCATTGAACCATCTGACTGGGTCAATCGCCTGCGCCAGGCGATCGCGGACATGTTCCTGACCGCCGGACGCATCGATATTGCGGACTGGTCGCCCTGCTGCCGCCAGGCCCTGCTGCGCAGCCTGTTTTTGGCTTGCGGGTCGGTCAGCGAACCGCAGGCGGCCTACCATATGGAACTGGCGATCCGCCAGGAGAACCAGGCGGCCGGGACGATCCAGAACCTGCTCGGACAACTCGGCCTCAACACCAGCCTGGCAGGCCGCGGCCACTACCAGGTGCTCTACCTGCGCGAGGGCCAGCACCTGGCCGACTACCTGATTCTGGCCGGGGCGCACCGGTCCCTGCTGACCTTCGAATCGCTGCGCGTGGAGAAGGAAATGCGCAACAGCGTCAACCGCGTTGTCAACTGCGACAACGCAAACCTGCAGCGCGTGGCCAACACCGCCGCGCGGCAGTCTGAGCTCTATCGCGCCCTGCAGGCCAGGAGCCTGGAACAACAGCTGCCCGAGGATGTCCTGGCCGCCGCTCAGGTCCGCTTCGAAAACCCGGATCTGACGCTGCGGGAGCTCGGCGCCCTGATGGTGCCGCCGCTGGGCAAATCGGGCATGAACCATCGCCTGATGCGTTTCGAACAGCTTGGTTCGGATCTGCTGGCGCGAAAGGAGGGCTGACCGGTGCTTGAGATTGTGCTGGTCGAGCCGGAGATTCCCCAGAACACCGGCAACATCGCCCGAACCTGCGTTGCGGTCGGGGCCCGGCTTCATCTTGTCGAACCGCTCGGCTTTTCGCTCGACGAGCGGCAGGTTCGGCGCGCCGGCCTGGATTACTGGCCGGATCTCGCGCTCCGGGTCTGGCCCAACCTGGATACGCTTCTGGCAACCTTGCACGTGCCGGACAGCCAGTCGGGCATCTTTCTGGCGACAACCAAGGGCGGTCGGACGTATGCCGACGTGGCGTATCCCCCCCGAACCTGGCTGTTTTTCGGCAAGGAAACCGCCGGGCTGCCGGCCGGTCTGCTGTCGGCCCATCCCGGGCAGTGCCTGCGCATCCCCATGCTGCCCGGCAAACGTTCGCTCAACTTGTCGAACGCCGTCGCCGTCATGGCCTACGAGGTCTTGCGTCAGCACGGCTTTCCCGGCCTGAAACAACACGGACCATCTGAGGAAAATGACGGGGCAAGGGCTCCGCATAAGGAGGACCTATGATCCAGGAAAAACGCATCGTAGACCATTTCGCATCACTCGTCGCGATTGACGCGCCGTCACGGGGCGAACGAGCCCTGGCCGAAACCGTTAAGGGACAGCTGCGCGCGTTAGGCCTTTCCATCGAGGAAGACCAGGCCGGTGCGGCGATCGGAGGCGACTGCAACAACATCTACGCCACCTGGCCGGGCACGCTGGACTGGCCGCCGCTTATCTTTTGCGCGCATTTTGACACGGTTGAGCCAGGTCAAGGCAAGCGGGCCGTGATCGGATCTGACGGCATCATCACCAGTGCCGGTGACACCGTTTTGGGCGCTGACGACCTGTCCGGCCTGACAGCCATCGTGGAGGCGATCCGCTCGATTGGCGAGGATGGCCTGGAGCACCGCACCGTCGAGCTTTTTCTAACGGTCGCCGAAGAGCAGCACTTGCTCGGATCGACCCATGCCGAATTGCAGCGCCTCAAGGGCCGGCAGGCTTATGTGCTCGACGCCAGCGGTTCGCCCGGGACGGCGATCGTGCAGGCCCCCGGCAACATCGGCCTGGTCTTCGAGCTCCAGGGCCAGTCTGCCCATGCCGGTATGGAACCTGAAAAGGGTGTCAGCGCGATCACGGCGGCGGCCAAAGGCATCGCGGCCATGCGGCTGGGCCGGATTGACACTGAGACCACCGCCAACATCGGGCGCATCTGCGGCGGCGGGGCGACCAACATCGTCGCAGACGCCTGCACCGTGACCGCGGAGTGCCGCTCGAGGGACTGGGCCAAGCTCGAAGCCCAGGCCAACCAGATGTGCGCCTCGATGGAGAACGCCGCCCGCGAGCTGGGCGCGCGGGTTTCGATCCAGCGCCATGTCTCCTACCGTCCCTACGCCGTGCCGGCGGAAAGCCCGGTCCTGGCCCGCTTCCAGGCCGTCTGCCAAAAGCTCAAACTGGCCGGAGACCTCCAGCCAGGAGGCGGCGGCAGCGACAACAACACGCTCTGTGAGGCCGGTTTTGACGGCATTGTCCTGACCTGCGGCATGGATCAGGTCCATTCCTGCCAGGAGCGCATCGCCATCCGCGATCTTGTCGACACGGCCAGGCTGGTCGAATCCCTGATTAAGGAGCCATGACCCGACATTTGTGCTAAAATGAACAAGATGCCTCGGGAGGAGATGACAGCCATGCCAACCAGAAAGAACATGTATGTCCAGGACCGGCGCTATGGCAGCCGCAGACGCAGCACGCGCACCCCGGGCGGCCCGCTGCTGACGCTGGCCCTGATTCTGATCGCCGTGACCGTGGTCGTGGCGCTCGTCACATACGGCCCAAAAATTTTCAAGCCCAGACCGACGTCGCCGACAACCACAACCCAGTCGGGCACATCCGGCAGCAGCACGACAACCACCCAGGCGCCGGCGACCCCGACCTTGAGCCCGACCCCTTCGCCGACGCCGACGCCGACCCCGCCGCCCAAAGCCTGGAATCCCCTGCTGACCCATGACGGGCCATTTCCGCTCCTGGCCCCGGGAACGATAGCCGACGGGCTGTCACCTGGTGAACGCAAGATCACGGCGACCATTTTCGACGACGCGTTTTCTGTTTTGTCGACGTACCGCCGGCCGGACAATTTCCGCATCGGCCTTCAGGACCCGCTGACATACAACCAGGTGCCCGGCGTGCTGACGTTCCGCGGCAACAACTTCCGCAACGCCCCGTCCTTCGGCCTGGTGGAGCTGTCTGAAAAAAGCCTTTCCCAGGAATGGGAGAAGGGGATCGGCAGCTTGAAATCATCTTCGTGGTCCTTTTCCTGGACCGGAACCGGCTGGACCGGACAGCCGCTGCTCGTGCAGTGGGACGACACGGTACGCCAGATCATGAACATCGTGCCGGACAAGAAAAGCAAAGAGGATCTTGTTGAAGTCATCTACGCCACACTGGACGGCAACATCTATTTTCTCGACCTCGACGACGGCAAGCCGACCCGCGACCCGATCAAGGTCGGCGCCACCATCAAGGGCACGCCCTGCGTCGATCCGCGCGGCTACCCGGTGCTCTATGTCGGCCAGGGCGATGAAAACGGTACCGCCAAGGGCATCGGCTTTCGGGTTTTCAACCTGATCGACCAGTCGCTTATGCTCTATAAGGACTGCCGCTCCGACCCGTCCTACCGCAAATCCTGGAATGCCTGCGACTCGTCCCCGATTTTTGACGCCGCTTCGGACACCTTGATTTACCCCAACGAGAACGGCCTGATCTACACGGCCCGCATGAACACCCGCTTCGATGCGGCACAGAAAACGCTGACCATCGACCCTGAGTTTACGACCTACCGCTACAAGATGAGCGGTCTCTCCCTGCACGGCATCGAGAGCTCGATCGCCATCTACGACGGCTACGGTTTTTACAGCGACAATTCCGGCATCTTGAACAGCGTCGACCTGAACACGATGCAGCCGGTCTGGTCGCGCCAGCTGGAAGACGATTCGGACGTTACGCCGGTTTTGAACCACGAGGGTGACCGTTTGGCGCTCTACACCGGAACCGAAGTCGACTGGCAAAAAGACATCGTCGGCACGTACCAGGGCAAGGCCTTCGTCTACAAGATCGATGCCATGACCGGCGAGATCCTCTGGGAGGCGTTCGTGCCCTGCTACACGAAAAATGCGGCCAACCAGGGCGACGACGTCAACGGGGGCGTCATGGGCACGCCGGTCATCGGCAAGCTCGGCCTCAAGGACTTGGTGATCTTCAGTTTCTGCATGACCAACGGCGCCTACAGCGGCAACAGCGTGGTCGCGTTTGACCAGCAGGACGGCAGCATCGTCTGGGAATACAAGATGAACCATTATTCCTGGAGCTCGCCGGTCGACATCTACACCGAGGACGGCCACGGGTACCTGATCATCCCGGATTCGCTCGGACAGCTGCATTTGATCGACGGCCTGACGGGCGAACAGCTGGACGTGCTGCAGCTGACCCGGGGGTCGAGCGCCGAGAAGGCCGGCAACATCGAGTCTTCCTGTTCCGTCTTTGGCAACCGGCTGGTGGTCGGCACCCGCGGCAATGTCATCGTCGGCGTGACGATCCGGTAGGGCAAGGGCATGGTATCGGCAGCACTGGTCATCAGCATCGTCCTGGTTCTGGGCGTCATCTTCGTCAACGGCTGGACCGACGCGCCCAACGCCATCGCGACGGTCGTGTCCACCCGCTGCCTCTCGCCGCGCGCCGCGGTCATCCTGGCGGTTATCTTCAACACGCTGGGCGCCGGTTTCATGACCCTGGTCAACGCCAAGGTGGCCTTCACCATCTCCAACATGGTGCGTTTCGATGGCGCCGCGTCTGAGGACGCGCCCCTGATCGTGCTGGCCGCATCGCTGTTCGCGATCGTAGTCTGGGCTTCGGCCGCCTGGTATTTCGGCATACCGACCAGCGAGAGCCACGCCCTGATCGCCGGGATAACCGGCGGGGCGATCGCTTTAGGCAACGGGTTCGGCGCGATCAACGGCCAGGAGTGGAGCAAGGTCCTGATCGGGCTGGGCGTTTCCTCCGTGCTCGGTTTCGGCAGCGGGTTCCTGATCGCCCGCCTGGTCATGTTTTTGTTCCGCAACGCCCGCCGCTCCTTCACGGAACGCTTTTTTACCCGCGGCCAGATTTTCGGCGCCAGCTGCATGGCGTTCATGCACGGCGCCCAGGACGGCCAGAAGTTCATGGGCGTCTTCATGCTGGCCCTTTTCCTCAACGGCGCGGCCAGCCGCAACGCCGACGGCAGCTTTGCCGTCCACGGCTGGCTGATCATCCTCTGCTCCCTGACCATGGGGCTGGGGACATCGGCGGGCGGGTACCGGATTATCAAGGCGGTCGGCATGGACATGGTCAAGCTGGAGCGCTACCAGGGCTTCGTGGCCGATCTTGCCGCGGCCGGCTGCCTGCTGGCCTCGTCGCTGACCGGGATCCCGGTCAGCACGACGCACACCAAGACGACGGCGATCATGGGCGTCGGTTCGGCCCGCCGCCTCTCGTCGGTCAACTGGATGGTCGTCAAGGATATGGTTCTGGCATGGGTGCTGACTTTTCCGGGCTGCGGCCTGATCGGTTACCTGATGGCCAAGCTCTGCCTGTTGATTTTCTAATCTGAACCATCGCACAGCGGGAGGAAACCGGATGCGTAAAAAAGAAGCTTTCAATTACTTCGATGTCCTGATCCTGGCGATCCGTTATTCGCACCAGACGGCCCAGCGCCTGATCGATCTGCTGGAAGATTACCAGGATGTCGAACACAAGGCCCGCGAGATCCATGACCTGGAACACGCGGCTGACCACGAGTGCCATCGCCTGTTCGACGCACTCAATGTCGCGTTCATCACGCCGATCGACCGGGAGGACATCTATGCCCTGATCAAGTCGATCGACGACATCACGGACCTGGTCGAAGATGTCGCCAACCGCTTCGACATGTTTCATATTGTGAATATCCGGCCCGAAGCGCTCCAGATCGCCCGGCTGATCGAGAAGGCGACCGGCATGCTGGTTGAGCTGCTGACCAATTTCAAGGCCTTCAAGAAAAACGGCAAACGGATCCATGAGCTGGTCATGGCGGTCAACACGATCGAGGAGGACGGCGACTTGTGCTACCGGAACAGCATCAAGAAGCTGTTCCTGGAACCGGAAGACGTATTGGAGATCATCAAGTGGAAGGATGTCCTCGATGACATGGAAAATGTGCTCGATGCCTGTGAGGATGTCGCCGACATCGTTCAGGGCGTCATCATGAAAAGCAGTTAGGCGTGACCGGTATGCAAGAACCAGGCCATATTGACAGCCTCGATTTTGAGCTGATCTTTCACCGCAAAGGCAGTCTGCGCGCGCATGTCGACCTGGAACGCGGTTACATGACCTGGCATGACAGCTGGCAGTGGGGCAACAATTTCACCCGCACGATCAGCGATGACCAGGTCGCAAAGATTAGGACCCTGATCGAAAGCTGTTTAAAATTGCAAGCTGAGTCGCCGGCCGGGGCGGTCGCAGACATGGCGGACCCAGATCTCGTCAGCTACTTGATCACCCTGCGGTCCGGGGACGGCAGCCGCCAGATCCGCAGCAACGGCAATGTGCCTGATTGCTGGCTGCCTCTGAAGACCATGATCGAGAAGATTAGTCGGATCTGTTTTTTCGTTTGAGGCAGGCCGTCGGCCGGTCGCGCCAAATACCGCAGTTTACCGGCCTGTGAAGTTCTGGTAGAATAGCAGAAGATCAGCGGATTCGGGGTGGAGTCATGGACTTCCTGGAAGGTTTTCTCTTAGGCCCCATATGGAGTGACACTGAGTACGAGACCCGTCGCCACACGGGTTTTTACTGGTTTATCGGCTGGCTGGCCTGTTTTTTGTACATCTGGCTGCAGCTCAAGCCGGACACATTGCAGCCTTGGCTCGATTTGCCGCGCTGGGCGCCGGTCGCGGTGTTTGTGTTTCTGCTGATCGCATCGCCCTTCGCCTGCCGTTATTATTACCGGCTCAATTTCATGGTCAAGCCCGTCGTTTTGGGTTTGCAGCTGGTCAAGCTGGCGGCGGCTTTCCTGGCCCTGTACCAGTATGTCCTGCCGCTCTATACGATCCAGGTCGACCTGCTGCCGGAACAGCTGCTCGAATACGTCAACCAGACGATTGCCCGCGCCACCGAAACCTTTGCCGCCATGGGCCAGGCTGTCGGCATGATGGTCGGTATTATCGCCGGCGGGCTGCAAGTGGTGCTGACCTTTGTCGGCATCCTGCTGGCGGCGACTCTGGTGCCGGCCTTGTACCTCGTTTTACTCCAGCTGCTGCAGCGCGGCGTCGACTACCTGATGCACCGCACGCTGCTACGCAACCTGGACTATTAAAGGATATTAAAGGACTTTTCATCCACACGTTGCCCCATAGATAACCAGAAGGCAACCGGATTCATTTTGCTTTGGATAAAAGAGCAACGTATTTCCTGACAACGCCTAAATTTTCCGGACTTGTATTTTGCTGACCATGAAGAATGACAGGACGACCATCAGGACCATGCAGACAATGATGTTGACAAGGCCGAAGCGTCCCTTCAGGAACAGGAAGGTGTGCAGCAAGTTGAGCAGGGTCAGCAGGGATCCCGCGAGCGTGATCGGAATGCCGTAAAAGCACGCGGCGTCTTCCTGGAGATTGAATCGGGCCAGGCGGATCGCGCCGGCGATCGGGAAAAGCATGGCCAGAAGGAACCCGGCCAGACGTCCGAACGGCAGAAACAGCGATGCATACGCGAAATGAAGCTTCCAGGCGATCACCGCCGGCGCGACACCGAAGGAAATCAGGTCGCACAGCGAATCCAGCTGTTTGCCCAGCTCGCTGGCTACGTTGAGCTTGCGGGCCAGTTTACCGTCAAAACGGTCGAACAAGGCGGCGGCCATGACGCACAGGCAGCTGTAGTAGACCAGGTTGATGTCTTCTCCCGGCTGGCTGATCGAGAATTTACCGGTCGAGGAAGCGACCAGGATGGCCAGGACGCCCATGGCCAGATTGGCCAGGGTCAGCATGTTGGGCAGGTTCTTGCGAATCATCTCAACCTCACGAGTCTTGTTTTGGGAAGCGTGCCAGGACGGTCAGGCCGGCGCGCACGCTGTCGCCGGGCTTGACCAGCACGGTCACCTTTTGCGGACAGACCAGTTCCGTGCAGGACCCGAAACGGATCATCCCGAAGCGCTGTCGCTGCGTCAGCTGGCTGCCGGGCTGGACATCGCAGACAATCCGCCGGGCCAGAAATCCCGTGATCTGGTGCACGAGCACCTTGCGCGGACCTTGTGCGATTCCGACCGTGTTGCGTTCGTTTAGCGCCGAGGCGTGGGATTTGAACGCCGGCAGATATTTGCCCGGACGATAACGGCGGCAGAAGACTTCGCCCGACATCGGCGCCCGGTTGATGTGCACATCCAGAATCGACAGGAAAATCGTGACGCAGACCGCCGGGCCGTCGAGATCCTCCTGGTGGGACAGTCTTGTCACAGCCATCACTTTGCCGTCGGCCGGGCTGACCAGGTCATCTGGCAGCACCGGCCCGGTCCTGCGCGGGTTGCGGAAAAAAAAGCAGAAAAAGAGCACGAATATGGCTCCAATGATCGCCAGATAGGGTTGGATCAGGTACAGCCCGATGCTGAAAAGAAAGGCGATGAGAATCAGGTGCCAGCCGTCTGGGGCAATCGGGGAGTGCTTCAAGGTCGTTCTGCCTCGCTTTCCGCCTGGGTGCGATGTTTGTCTGCCGGTGCCTTATTTTAGCATATGCGGACCGGGATGCAAAGCGCGCCGCATGTCACAAAAAGGTCACAACACGGTCAAAATGATTGCCAATTTTTTCTTTTTGCTATCAAGATAAAACGGTATAAAATAGATAGTAGAGGAATAAGTCAAAACATGCGCAGCCGGACCTGCGGTTGTGCCGCACGATAAAGCGAGGGATTAAGATGGCTATCGATTATGATGAAAAGCAGAACACGACGAATCAACCGACCAGCTGGCAGAACAACAGCACGTCGTATGTCTATCCGGATGCCTACGGGCAGAACGGTCCGGGCGGGACGAACAAGCCGCCCAAAAAACCGCGTTCAGCGGCACGTACATTGGGTATCGTGGCCCTGGTGCTGTCCATTACCGTGCTGTTCTCGGCTTTGACCGGTACTGCGGTCTACCTGCTCACCCGACAGACCGCGCCGACGACCGCCCAGACGACCGAGCCGGCCCAGACAAGCGCGCCGACGACGGCCGAAAGCATCCAACCGACGACAAGCGGTTCGTTGACCAATCCACAGTTCAGCCTGGCGGACGCGGCCAGCCGCCATGTGGACGGCAAGAAGACCTTGTCGATCATGGAGATCGCTGCCCAGGGCAAACCGGCCGTGGTCGCGATCACAACCGAAATGACCGCAACGGACATGTTCGGCCAGATTTACCGGCCGACGGCGGCCGGTTCGGGCTTCATCATCAGCAAAGACGGCTACATCGTCACGAACAACCATGTCATCGAGGGTGCCGAAACGATCACGGTCGTTTTGGACAATGACGATGTCTATGAGGCGATCCTGGTCGGCACAGATCCCAGCAACGACATCGCCGTGATCAAAATCGACGGTTCCGAACTGCCGACCGTTGTGCTGGGCGATTCGGACGACTTGCTGGTCGGCGAACTGGCGGTTGCGATCGGCAACCCCCTGGGTGAACTTAGCGGTACCGTCACGGCGGGCATCATCAGCGCGCTGGACCGGGAAATTACTTTGAGCAGCTCCAGCGGCCCGCAGCGGCTCAACTTGCTGCAAACCGATGCCGCGATCAACTCCGGCAATTCCGGCGGCGCCCTGTTCAACTCGTTCGGCGAGGTGATCGGCATCAATACAGCCAAGAACGCCGGAACCGGTGTCGAGGGGTTGGGCTTTGCCATCCCGGTCAACCACGCCAAGCCGATCATCGAGAGCCTAATCCAGTACGGGTACGTACGCGGACGTCCCAAGATCGGAATCGTCGCGCGCGATGTGAGCGCCCAGATGGCGGAGTACTACCAGCTGACAGAGGGGATCTACATCGTTGAGATCGAACGCGGCAGCGCCGCGGATAAGGCCGGGCTCCAAGTCAAGGACATCATTACGGCAGTCGACGGCGAGAAAACATTAACGATCGAAGCGCTCAACGCCCGCAAGAACGCCCTCAAGCCTGGCGATGTCATGACATTGACTGTCGTGCGCAACGGCCGGGAGATCACCGTCCGGCTGACCTTGCAGGAAGAGCTTCCCACCGATTACAAACCGACCAGCAGCCGCTCCGGCGTCAGCTTGAGCCAGCTCTGACGCCTCCCTGCCTTGTTGCACCCGCGGCTTCATGATAAAATAAGGGCCAGCGATCGACAATAGAGACGGATTCTTGCAAAAAAGCAAGAATCCGGCTTTTTGTCGGAAGGAGGTGGATCGTGAAAGGTCGCCACTGGCTGCGGCGCGATGTTTTATTGCCTGTCTTGTACCTGGCTTTATTTGGTTTTGTTCTTTATTGGCTTTACGGCCGGCTGGACACGGTTCCGGTCGTTCAGACCTCCCGTTTTATCTATTGGCTGATCCGGGTCATCGCGATCACGTACGCGTTGCTGTTCGTGATCACCATCAGCCATGTTTTGTCCACCTACGACCTGGAACGCTATGACCCCGGCAACCTGGCAAGCCTCAAGCGCCTGATGAAACGGAGCCGCTACAAGCTGAACAAGAGGGATATACCGACAGAGGCCCTTCTGGTGGACTATGAGGCGGTCCTGCTGGCCAAACGGTATTTCCTGGAGACCGACAGCCACCTGATCGGCCGCGTATACGCCCGCAGGCATCTGTTAGCTTTCCTGCAGCGTTACCGCTACGACCGCGTCATGATCGTGCAGCACGAACCGCTCAACGTCTTCGTGATCGACCAGTTGCTGCAAGACTGCATCCGCTACATCCGCAGCCAGACGGAAAACCGCTCCAGGCGCAACATGCTGATCATCGTGACACGCATGCAGGAGGCTGAGGAAATCGCGTCCTGCGGCGCCGGCGTGGTCAATTTTCTCGGCAAATTCAGCGGCGGCACGCTCGGCGTCCTGCTGCTGTCGACCGGACAGCACCGCTTGTTCTATCCGGCTGACCGGACCTTGCAGCCGCACAGCCACCGCTGGTACCAGGACCGCCATCGCCAACGCCTGCTCAGACTGATCTTTCGCCTGCAGCATGGCGGAGCGCAGGTGCGATCAACGCGCGAGCATATCGAATCATGATTCAGGTCTGGCTGCGCCCCGGCACGCAAAAAGCGGTCGCTTCCGGCCACCCCTGGGTTTATCGCAACCAGATCGATCCGGAAGCGGGAGACCTGGCGTCCATGCCGTCGGCCGAGCCCGGCAGCCTGGTGACCGTGCACGACAGCCGGGGCCGTTACCTGGGCAGCGGATTCTACAACCCCCGTTCCATGATCACCGTCCGGCTGCTGACACACCGGCTCGAGACGCCGGATGATTCCCTGATCGTCCGTCGCATCGAGGAAGCCCTGGCCTTTCGCGAGGCTAACCGGCGCCCGGATACCGACAGCTACCGGCTGGTTTTTGCTGAGGCGGATCGCCTGCCGGGCCTGATCGTCGACCAGTACGGCGATACCGTGGTTCTCCAGGTGCTGGCCCTGGGCATGGAGCGCTGGCAGGAGACGGCCGCGGCCTGCCTTGTAGAGAAGCTGCGTCCGGCGCGCCTGATCCTGAAAAACGATGATCCGATCCGGCTCAAGGAAGGTCTGGAGCTCTACCAGCGCGCTTACTATGGCGACTTGGCCCGCCAGGTGACGATCCGGGAGAACGGGTTGCTCATGAAGGCGGACCTCGACCAGGGCCAGAAGACCGGCTATTTCCTCGACCAGAAAGCCAACCATGCCCGCCTGCGGCGTTTTTGTGCCGGCCGGCGCGTGCTCGATGCTTTTTGCTACAGCGGCGGCTTCGCGCTGAACGCGGCAGCGGCCGGTGCGGTGGCGGTCACGGCTGTTGATATCTCGCCGGAAGCCGTGACACTGGCCCTGGTGAACGCCGAGCTGAATGGCCTGTCAGAAAAAATCACGTTCGCTTCGGCCAACGCCTTCGATTTTCTGCGCGAGGCAGTCGCCAAACGGCAAAGCTTCGACATCATCGTGCTAGACCCGCCCGCCTTCGCCAAGAGCCATGGTGCGCGTGACGGCGCCCGGCGCGGCTATAAGGAGATCAATCTGAGCGCTTTCCGGCTGCTCGGACCCGGCGGCATCCTGGCGACACACTCCTGTTCCTACCACATGCCCGAACCGATGTTCATCGAAACCGTCATGGAAGCGGCTTGGGATGCACGCCGGACCGTCCGCCTCCTGGCTGTTCACCGCCAGGATTTCGATCACCCGGTTCTGGGCGGTTACCCCGAGTCCCATTACCTGAAAAGTCTCTGGGTGGAGGTTATTGCCTGATCCGAACAAGCCTTGTGTCACATAGTCACTGAAAGAGAAACCGGCTTCGGCTAAGCTAAGTGGGTTGAATTTTGGTGAAAGGCTTAGGTGGTGACATGAAGGTTATCGTGATCGGCGGCGTCGCCGGGGGAGCATCTGCGGCAGCCCGCCTGCGCAGGCTCGACGAACAGGCGGAAATTATCCTGCTGGAAAAAGGCGAGTATATATCTTACGCAAACTGCGGCTTGCCCTACTATATCGGCAACGTGATCAAGGAAAAGGACGCGCTGTTTGTCCAGACGCCGGAAGCGATGCACGATCGCTTCAATCTGGATGTCCGCGTCATGAACGAGGCTCTCTCGATCGACCCCCAGGCGCACCTGGTCCGTATCCAGGAACGCCGAACCGGACGCATCTATACCGAGAGCTATGACAAGCTGGTCCTTTCTCCAGGCGCAGAGCCGAAAAAACCGCCGATCGAGGGCTTGGACCTTGAAGGGATTTTCACCCTGCGCACCGTTCCGGACACGTTCCGGATTCACGAGTACATCGACAAGCATGCCGTGCGCAACGCCATGGTTATCGGCGCCGGCTTTATCGGCGTCGAGATGGCCGAGAACCTCAAAGACCGCGGCATCGATGTCGCCCTGGTCGAGTTCACCGACCAGGTTGTCGCATCCATGGACGCCGACATGGCGTCATTCCTGCACCAGCACATGCGCCTGAAGGGCCTTAACTTGCTTTTCCGCACCGGTGCCGCCGGGTTTGCCCGCCATGCGGACGGCCGGCTGCAGGTCCGTCTGACGACCGGTCACACGCTCGACACCGACCTGGTCATCTTCAGTATCGGGATCACCCCGGATAACCGCCTGGCCAAGGAAGCCGGGCTCGAACTGGGCATCGGCGGCAGCATCAAGGTGGATCGCCGCCTGCGCACATCCGACCCGGATATCTATGCGGTCGGCGACGCCATCCAGATCGAAAACCTGGTCACCGGACAGCCTGGCCTGATCCCGCTGGCCGGCCCGGCCAACAAGCAGGGGCGGGTCGCGGCCGAGAACATCGCCGGCCGGGACAGCGTCTTCGAAGGGGTCCAGGGCACGGCTGTCCTCAAGGTTTTCGACATGACCGCGGCCAGCACCGGCCTGAACGAGAAGCAGCTCAAGCGCGACAAGATCCCCTATGAGAAAACGTATATCCACCCGCTGGACCACGCTGGGTACTACCCGGGCGCCATCCAGATGTCCCTGAAGATGCTCTTTGATCCGGCAAACGGCCGCATTCTAGGTGCCCAAGCCGTCGGCGTCAACGGCGTCGAGAAGCGCATCGATGTGCTGGCGACCGCCCAGCGTCTCGGGGCGACCGTCATGGACCTCGAAAAGTTGGAACTGGCCTACGCGCCGCCATACTCTTCGGCCAAGGATCCGGTCAACATGCTTGGCTTCACCGCGCATAACATCATCAAGGGCGACGTCAAGGTGTTCCATTACCACGATGTGGCCGACCTGGACCTGGCAGAAGCGCTGCTGGTCGATGTGCGCACGCCCGAGGAGTTCGCCCTGGGGTCGATCACCGAGGCGATCAATATCCCGCTTGACGAAATCCGCCAGCGTGTCCATGAACTGCCCAAGACGAAGAAAATCTACATCCTGTGCCAGGTCGGCCTGCGCGGCTACCTGGCCGCCCGGATTCTGACCCAGCTCGGGTACGAGCAGGTCTACAACTTGAGCGGCGGCTACAAGCTTTACCATACCGTGGTGATGGACCAGTCGGCGGAGATTCCCTTCGACTGCTTTGGCCTGCCCGTCAACGAAGGTGAGGGCGAAAAGCTGGTCTACTGCCCGGTGCCCGAAACCGGCCCGGCGAAGGCAGCCCGTCAGCCGCGTACGTTAACCATCGATGCCGGCGGCTTGCAGTGCCCCGGACCGATCCTGAAGCTAGCGGAAGGCATTCGCCAGATTGAATCCGGCGACCGCCTGATCGTTTCGGCCACAGATCCTGGCTTCGCGTCCGATGTCGGGATCTGGTGCGAGCGGACCGGGCACCGTCTGGAGGATCTTGCCGTCAAGGGCGGCATCTACACGGCCAGCATTATCAAGGGCGAGGCGCAGGTCCAAAACCAGTCGCAGGACGGCGGCAACGACAAGTCGATCGTTCTGTTCAGCGGCGATCTGGACAAGGCGATCGCGGCCATGATCATCGCCAACGGCGCTGCGTCCATGGGCCGGAAAGTGACCATTTTCTTCACGTTCTGGGGCCTCAATGTGCTGCGGCGCAGCCACCGGGTCGCGGTCAGGAAAACGGCAATCGAAAAGATGTTCGGCTGGATGATGCCGCGCGGCAGCCGCAAGCTGGGCCTGTCGCGCATGAACATGGCCGGCCTCGGCAGCCAGATGATCCGGCAGGTCATGAAGCACAAGAACGTTTCCTCGCTGGAGGAGCTGCTTGAAACAGGCCTTGCCAACGGTATCCGTATGGTCGCCTGCCAGATGTCCATGGATGTCATGGGCATCAAGCCAGAAGAACTGCTTCCGGGCATCGAAATCGGCGGCGTCGCCACGATGCTGGGCGCTGCCGAACGATCCGATACCAGTTTGTTTATTTAAAAGCCCTTAGTACTATAGCGCAAGACATTTATGTAAAACATTAGGATCTCGCTTTTCTTTATTCAGATGCTCAGGCAGTAGAAGCTGCTGATTCATCAAATTTTTAATTCTTGTCTTGCGCTATAGTACTAGCAACAGTTGTATCATGTTGCTGCTATGAAGATCAAATACAGGACAGCCTCAACCGCATGACCGCCATGCACAAAACAGTGCTCCAGACCGTACTCTTTTTTAAGTTATTGAAGATTGTGTTTTCAATATCCCATCGGCCACGAATCATTTTGAACGAAGTTTCCAATGGCATGTCCATGCAACTGGTCACGATCAGGATCTGGTTGTATCTGTCATGCAATCTCTTTATTGCGAATTTCGCAAATCTCAACTTACAATCACCTTGACCCTTTTGGAAGGTTCTTTGTTTCGACCCAATAAGAATATGAACCATAATTACAGCGCGTCTATTGAAAAAAGGTATATACATGGTATATACTATGTTCTAAAGGAGATGATCACAATGTTGACAAAAATTGCAAAATGGGGAAATGGCAGAGGCATTCGCTTATCAAAAACATTGTTAAGCAGCGCTAACTTGGCAGATAATGATCAAGTGAAAGTAATCGTTGAAAAGGGCCGGATAATAATTGAAAAAACAGCAAAACGCCACATGACACTTGAGGAAAGAATGAAGGGTTATGAAGGCAAATATGAAAATGAATTGGTAGACTGGAACAATCCGGTTGGAAAAGAGGCATGGTGATGGCGAGTTATCCGCAACAAGGGGATATTGTATTCACGAACTTCGATCCCCAAAGTGGCCACGAGCAAAGTGGACGTCGACCAGCCCTCATCATCAGTAATAATCGATATAATCGATTATCCAGTCTTGTGATTGCTTGTCCAATCACAAACACGAATAAAGGATTCCCCTTGCATGTTAAACTCGATGGCAGAACAAAAACGACAGGCGTTGTTTTATGCGACCAAGTCAAATGCATGGATTCAGTCGCGAGAGGGATAACCTTTATCGAAAAAGCACCAATTGATATTGTCGACGAAGTTTTAGATATAATCATAGGAATAGTTGAGAGGTAACAAGCCAATCCTCATCTCGAGCTGCCTGATGTTTACTCGCTTTTTAACAGGACAAAAATAACGAAACGCTACCCGCTTTCACGAACAATCTCCAACATTTGCCCTAAATTATAAACAACACCAATCATTATTTGGTTCGGGTGTCCAAAGACGGTATTGATAAAGCAAGCTAAATAATCAATGGCTGGCTTCGCGAGCGATTTTGAGCCTCTAAAATGCAGATTGTCAGCAAACAACAAAAAAAAGTAAGGAAATAGCCTGTTCTGCTGCCTATTCCAGTACCCTTCTTGCGTTTATGGCTCCCACTTTCAGAAAATACCACAGTTTTGAGCGCACGTATCCCCTGGCCGGCATCTCGTCGCCCCGGTATTTGCGCCTCAGAACAGAAGGGATTCCTTCGACTGCGTTGCGCAATCGCGTCAGTTGCATTCCGCGACCAGAGGTCCGGCGAGCTCACTCAGGAAGAAGAGCTTGCCGGGCCTTGTCGGCATATAGGAGGACGGCACCCAGGTGTCCGGCCCGTAGCGCAGCGTCATCCACAGCGACAGGCCCTGCCATTGCATGCCCCGGCCCAGGACACCGTCCGCGCCGCCGATGATCCAGTCCGACTGCAAAAAGAGTCCGGGGCCGATCGTGTTGGCCCGGCAGGGCACCAGCGTGGTCCGGCTCTTGAACGATGTGATCGCGTTCTGCTCGATTGTCAGCGGATGGAGCCGGGCACCCAGCCGGTGGGTCTGGCTAAGCCAGTCGGTCTCCTGATCGAATTCAGCGGCAAAATGCGGTTCCCAGAAGGCGATGTGGCACATGCGGCCGATGCCGAACACCGTGACCAGCCGGGCGCCCTGCCGCTTGAGCTCGGCGATCCGGTCGGCATAGCGGGGCAGTTCGTCAGGCGTGGCGAAGTGGCGCTGGGAGACCGGGACCGTCAGGTCGCCCAGGGGGCCGTAGAAAGCGGTCTCCATGGCGTTCTGGAACGCGCCCGGATTGTCGGGCGGCAGTGTGTTTCCCTCGCCGTCCGACCATTCGTCCATGTTGAAACCATGGACATGGCCGCAGCCGACGCCCCATTCACGCAGGAAAAAGACAGCCCAGCGGTACATGCCCATTGGGCCGACCGGCAAGATCATGGCCAGGGGGATGCCATCCTCGCGTGCCTGGCGGATGGTTAAGGCGATTTCATGCCCCATCAGGGTGTCGAAATCCGCCAGCGTGGTGCAGGAAATCGGCGTAAACCGGTCGTGCCACCAGCTTTGACGCTCGGTGATCGCCTCAGGCGGGTGGCTTGCGCACCGGTCGATGCGGGCCATGTCCCATCCGGCCGGGTAGAAGGATTCCAGCAGCGATCCCTTGACGGTTGAAATAAAGTCCATGTGACGGTTCCTCCTCATTAACGCTTCAGGGCAGCAGCCGGCGTGTCGGCTGGCGCGGCCAGACCGCCGCGCTTTGGAAGCCTTCGGCATAGTGGACGCCGCATTGCAGGCCGCGGAACTTGGAGCAGGTCGCCACGAAGTCGATAAAATCGATCTTGTCGTGGTCGCGCATCCAGTCGATCTGGCTGTGGTGGCAGCCGAGCGCTTCCAGCTTGACCTCGATCACATCGGAGATATCGACGTATTCGGCAGGCAGGAAATTAACGCCGGCCAGGGTATCCATGTAATAAAGCGGCGTGATGGCCGCGACGCCGGCCGCCCGGTCCTGTTGGTTCCAGATGCTGGCGGAAAAGCTGGCGTCGAAAGCCAGTTTTTGCACCTCCAGGTGATCCTGCATATAGTCCTGCGGGCTGTGGGTGATGACCAGGTCCGGCTTGGCCTGGCGGACAACCTCGGTCAGAGCCTTGATCTGTTCCGGATCCCGGCTGTTGACTTCCAGGTCCGGGACGTCAAGCGTCAGGACCTGGGCCCCGATCCTCCGTCCGGCTTCCCTGGCTTCCTCCAGCCGGATTTCACGCAGACTGACCGGGTCGATCAGGACATGGCCGCGGCAGCCGTTGGCGACATGGCAGATGGTGACGGTGTCGCCGCGCTGCACGCAGCGGGCCAAGGTTCCGAAACAGCCGATTTCCAAATCATCGGGATGACACCCGATCGCGAGTACGCGCATGGCAACCTCCTCGTTACGTCGCTTGCAGCTGCAGCAGCAGGGCGCGGGCGGTTTGGATGTCCCGGACTTGCTCCGGCCCGGAAATTTCCCGCTCGATCGTCAAGTGCCCCTGGTAGTTGATCTCCTTGAGCTTGCGGATGATCTGGGGCAGGTCGACGCGGCCCTGGCCCAACGCTTTTTCATGGCCGAGGCGGCGGCCGTCGGTCGGGTACTCGCCGTCTTTGCAGTGGACGCCGCGCACATACGGCCCCAGGATGTCCAGCGCGTCCGCCGGGTTTGCCTTGCCGTACAGCAGCAGGTTGGCCATGTCGAAATTAACGCCGAGGTTGGCGGTGCCGATATCCTGCATGGTGCGCAGCAAAGTGACCGGTGTTTCCTGGCCGGTTTCAAACAGGAAATACTGGCCGCGCCCCTGCATGACCTGGGCCAGGTGGCGCAGCGCGCAGACGACGCCCGTATAATTGGGGTCGTCCGGGTTTTCCGGCAGAAAGCCGACATGAGTCACGATGTCCGTCACGCCGATCTGAGCCGCAAAGGCGCTGGCCGCCAGCAGTTCCTGGAGCCGCTGGCCGCGGTAGGCTGGGGGGACGAGGCCAAGCGTTGCCGGCCCGCCGGTGAAATTCCATTCCTTAGGTCCGCTCCAGCCGGCCCACAAGGCGGAAATTTCAAGTCCGCTCTGCTCGCGGGCCTGCCGGACAATCCGGGCCTGCTCCTCGCAAAAGAGCGTGCTGTCCCAGATGTTCAGCTGGCAGCTGTCCAGACCGAGCTGGCGCGCCTGCCCGAAGGCAGATGCCAGATCCGTGCCGGGGCGATAGCCGATGATCGATCCGATTTTCATCCACGTACCTCCTGATCCTTGAGCGTGACGCGTGTCCCGCCCGCCAGCGCGCTGTCCCGCAGGGCCTCGGCCAGCAGGACCGAGCGCAGGGCGCTTTGCGGCGGGTTGATCTCGTTGGGCCGGCCGGATTCCAGAAGGCCGGTGAAATAGCGGATCTCGCGCTCGATACCGCCTTGTTCGTAGGGCAGGTCGGCGGCAAAACTGTCGCCGCCGCGCGGATAGACGGTAACCTTGCTGCCGTCGAAAATCACGGTGGCCTGTTCGAAGCCGATCCGGTAGCCGTGCTGGAACGGGCAGCCTTCCATGGACCAGTCGCCCAGGGCGAATACCGGCTTGCCGTCGCCATAGAAGAGGGTGCTGTGGACAACATCCATGCGCGATTGGACATCGCGGGTGACGCAGGAGACCGCTTCCGGCTCGCCGAACAGGGCGCGGGCCATATCCAGGTCGTGGATGTGCATGTCCAAAAGGCAGCCGCCTGAGCGCTCATAATCCATGAACCAGTTTTCCCAGGCCCAGCGCGGCGGGCCGCTCGTCCGTTCGAAGACGGCGCTGATCGCTTTGCCGTAGGTTTCCTGCTGCACCAGGCCGCGCAGGTACTCGTACTGGGGGAAGAAGCGCAGGCATTGCCCGATCATGAGCTGGCCGCGTGATTTGGCGGCCGCGTCCACCATCGCCTGGCACAGGCCGGAGGTCCGGGCCATCGGCTTTTCGCTCAGCACGTGGTAGCCGCGCCCCAGCATGTCGATCGCGTAGGGAGCGTGCAGCGGCGTCGGCAGGCAGATGTCGATCAGGTCGAGCGGTTCGCGCGCGAGCATCTCCTCGAGATCGGTGTAGCAGGCCATCTTCGAGGCGGGGTCGACATCCGACGCACCCAGGTTGATCTCGATCCGTCGCTTGAATTGTTCTGGGTCGATGTCGCAGGCCGCCAGAAGTTTGACGGGCGCGCCCTCCTTGGCCAGCTTCTCGTAAGCGGCCCGATGGGCCTGGGCGATGCCGCCAAAACCGATAAGTCCAACATGCAGCATGAGTCACACCTCCTTGTCAGCCCAGCCGGTCCTGCCCAGGATCCGGTCCATGGCCGATGACGTATTGATCAGGATCGTGTCGGGGTATAGCCGGTAAGGCGACATCTCCGCGGTCAGGTAGTCGTCGTAGCCGGCAGCGGCGAGCGCGGCCATGACTGCCGGGAAATCGACATCGCCGGACAGCAGGTCGACGAAACCGCCCAGGCTGCCGACGCCGCGGCGGAAGTCCTTGATGTGCACCTTGCGGATGCGCGGCCCGAGAATGCGGATCCACTGCTCCGGATAGCCGAAGGCCAGCACGTTGCCGACGTCGAAGTAGGCGCCGACAGCCGGGCTGCCGATCGCATCGATCAGGCTGCGCATTTCCAGCGGGGAAAGCAGGAAATGGTTCCAGACATTTTCCAGGCCGATGGCCACACCCAGGTCAGCCGCGATCGGGGCCAGCCCGGTGAGCGCCTCCAGGGAACGGTCATAGGCGACATCGTAGGGGACGACCGGCGCCTGGGGGCCGAATCCGCAGGTCACGCTGCCTGGCAGAACGAGGATCGTGTCGCAGCCCAGCCAGGAAGCCACCCGCAGCTGCTGCACCACGATCGAGCGGGCTTTGGCCCGCTCGTCCGGGTCGTCCGCAGTCAGGGAATAGGTCCAGTAGAGGCCGCTGGCGACGCTGGTTATGGCGACGCCCTGCCGGTCGGCCGAGCTCCGGACAGCCGCCATATCCTGGCGGGTCGATGCCAGGTTGACCGGCCCTTTCTCGTCAAGGGCGACTTCGACACCGTCGAAGCCGGCTTTGCGCGCCAGTTGGAAGCATGTTTCCAGGGGTTGGCCAGTAAAAGACCAGATGCTGATGCCTTTTTTCATGATGCACCTCCAGGTCACTTTATCATATTCATCATATCATTTTTCGGGCGCGGCGGAATAAACAAAGGGCTTCCGTTTGTGCACAATCGGCTACATTGCAGAGCCGTTTCTTGACATGTGGCCGATAGTGCAGGATACTGGCTTTGGCGCGGCGCGCAGGCGGAGGTGTCCGATGGCGAACATGGAATATTACGGCCATGCCCTGGAAAATGTCTTGTCGATCACCCACTTGATCAGCCTGTTCTATTTCCGGAGCCCGAGCAATTTCAATTTTGCCGGCGAGACGCATGATTTCTGGGAGTTCATCTACATCGACAAAGGCCAGATGCTGATTACGGCAGGCAGCCAGCAATACCAGCTGCGGGCCGGCGAGCTGGCTTTCCATTGTCCGGGCGAGTTCCATGCGGTCCAGGCCTGCAGCCGGGAAAAAGCCAACTTCATGGTCTGCGCCTTTGCCAGTGAAAGCGCGTGCATGACGTTTTTCACACACAAGATCCTGCTGCTCGACGCCGCGGCGCGCGCCTGCCTGCAGGCCGCCCTGCGCGAAGTCGACGGCAGCCTGCTGCCTTCGGAAACGCCGCCGCTGGCGTTCCCGGGCGCTGCGTTCGGCGCCGGGCAGCTGATTCGTACCAGCCTCGAGCAGATGCTGATCCGATTGTATCGGCAGAGCCATGCGGTCAAGATTCAGCAGCGCGCCCTCAGTACGGCCCCGCCAGGTTCCAGCCGGGTGCTGGCCGAGCGCATCCAGAGCTTCATCGAAGACCATGTCCAGGACCGCCTGACGCTGGCCGAGATCGCCGCGGCCATGGGCTGCAGCGTAGCCCAGGTCAAGAAGGCGTACAAAACGGCGACCGGCGCCAGCGTCATCGACCAGCTGATCGAGCTCAAGATATCCGAAGCCAGGCGCATGGTTGCCGAGGGCGAACTAAACTTCACCCAGATCGCCTCGCGCCTGGGCTACGACAACCCGCACTATTTTTCGCGCCTGTTCCGCCGCCGCCAGGAGATGACAATGACCGAATACGCGCGGTCAGTCCTGGCGGACGCGCCCTGAACGGCTTAGAGCAGTTCGCCGAGGAACATGAAGGCCTGGTCGTCGAAACCGGGGTAGCTCTCGTGTCCGTAGTCGGGATACAGGACCATTTCCTTTTTGGAGGTGATCTTGTTGTAGGCGGCAAACTGGGTCGAGGGCGGGCAGATGGTGTCCATCAGGCCGGCAGCCCAGAGCACGCGGCCCCGGATGCGAGGCGCCAGGTGGGCGATGTCGATATAGCCCAGCCGGGTGAAGATCTCCGTCTCGCGGGCGTGGGTCGGGTCAAACTGACGGAAGAAGGTGCGCAGCTCCTCGTAGGCGTCCTTGGCCAGATCCATTTCCCAGACGCGGCGGTAGTCGCTCAAGAAGGGGCAGCGAGGCGCCAGCCGGGCGATGCGAGGCTCCAGCGCGGCGCAGGCGACGGTCAGGCCGCCGCCCTGGGATCCGCCCATGGCGGCCACCCGGCCGGCATCGACTTCGGGCATGTCCATGACGATCCCGGCCAGCTGGGCCGTATCCAAAAAGTTATGGCGCATCAGCAGGTTTTCCGGCTTGTCATCGAGACCGCGCACGATGTGGCCGCGGAAGGTGGTGCCCAAAACCCCGCCGGTCTCCTGCGACTGTCCGCCCTGGCCGCGGCAGTCCAGCGCGGCGACGGAAAAGCCCATGGCGGCATAGGGCAGCTTGTCCAGCCATGAGCCGCTGCTGCCGCTGTAACCGTGGAAGATGACGACCGCCGGGTGCGGTTCGGCCTGGCCCAGCGGACGGATATACTTGGCGTGCAATCGGGCGTTGCGCACGCCGGTGAAATAGAGGTCATAGCAGGCGACACCGGGCGCCGTGAAACGGGCCGGAACCAGCTCGATTTTTGGGTCGACGGCCCGCATTTCGGATAGGGCGTCGGTCCAGTAGCGGTCAAAATCGTCCGGACGCGGGTTCTTGCCCTGGTACTGGCGCAAGGCCTCCAGCGGCATGTCAATCAACGGCATAAGATTACCTCCAAGGACTTTTTCCCCATTATAACCGCCCCTTCCTGGAATGAAAACCGTCAGACGGCCGCCCGTCGGTTGCAATTCAGGCCCAAACCGCTAGACTGGTGTCAAGGAGGGTTTTCCTATGCCGCATGCTGAACTTGCCTTGTTCCCACGAATCATACCGGTTCGAAAAACGGTTGATCTCAAGATCCGGATCGCCGGCGGGCCGCTGTTTACGCAGCGCCAGGGAAACCTGCTCTGCCAGGCCCTGCCGTGCACGGTCTATGCCATGGGCCTGTTCGAATCGGGCCCGATTGCCAACCGGGACCATGTCCTGCCGCTCAAGTACGATCCGAATGCGGACGTGTTCCGGCTGCAGGTCAACTGTCCGGCCGAACAGGAGTACCGGCTGCGCATCCGGTCTGCTGCTGACGGCCAGGACCTGGTCGTCGCCGAGCTGTCCTTCTACGCTCTTGAGGACGACTTGTTCGGACGAAGGCCGTACAAGGGCGATCTGCATATGCATTCGAATCGTTCGGACGGACGGGACAGCCCGGCCCATGTCGCCGCGGCCTGCCGTCGGATCGGGTTCGATTTCATGGCTGTCACAGACCACCGCCAATACGATCCGTCCATCGAGGCCCGGGACGCTTTCCGGGAACTCCCGGTCGACCTGGCGATCCTGCCCGGCGAGGAGATCCACGCGCCCAGCAACCCGGTCCATATCGTCAATTTCGGCGGGAAGAGCAGCATCAATGCCATGTTCCAGGACCCGTCCTATGAAGCGGCTGTCGACCGGATCCGCCGCGGCCTTGACTTGCCAGACGGCGTCGATCCTTTCGTCTATGCGTCGACTTTTTGGATCTTCGACCAGATCCGCCGGGTCGGCGGCCTGGGCATTTTCTGTCACCCCTACTGGCTGTCCTACAGCCCGGACCAGGCCCAGGCCGCCTACATCAGCGAGGCGCTGACCAGCTGCCTGCTCGAGCGCCGGCCTTTCGACGCCCTCGAGCTGCTGGGCGGTTACCACCGCCACGAGGTTGAGGCCAACATCCTGCAGGTCACCCGCTACAGCGCCGAACTGGCCCGGGGCCTGCCGCTCCCGATCGTCGGGGTCAGCGATGCCCACGGCTGCGAAACAGGCAAGCTGTTCGGCTGGTACTATACGGTCGTGTTCGCCCGCAGCCTTGACCTGCCGGACCTGATCGGGGCGGTTAAGGACAGTTTTTCCGTCGCGGTTGAGGCGCTGCCCGGTGAGACCGTGCGCGTCTACGGGCCGTTCAGGCTGGTCAAGCTGGCCCTCTTTTTGCTGCGCGAGGTGTTTCCCGAGCACGATCGGCTGTGTGCTGGCGAAGGCAGCCTGATGCAAAGCTGGATCGGCGAGCACCCGGACGGGCAGGCGACGGACCGGCAAGAGATCCTCGCCCGGCTGCAGCAGGCGCAGGGCCGGTGCGCCGCCTGGCTGGACCAGGTCTTCGCACGCCCATGATCGTCTCAGCCAGCCGCCGCACCGACATCCCGGCGTTTTTTGCCGACTGGTTTTTGCGCCGGCTATCGGCCGGAGCGGTCACGGTTTGCAACCCCATGAACCCGGCTCAGCAGCGCGAGGTTGACCTCACGCGCGAGGCGGTCGACGCGTTTGTCTTCTGGAGCAAGAACCCGCGTCCTTTCTTCGCCGCCCTGGACCGGCTCGACGCGGCCGGATACCCTTATTACTTCCAGTTCACGCTCAATGCGTACCCAACCCTGCTCGAACTGCACGTACCTGCCCTTGCCGACCGGCTGGACACCTTTCGCCAGTTGGCCGAGCGAATCGGGCCGGGCCGGATCGTCTGGCGCTATGACCCGATCGTGCTGACTGGCGAACTGACCGAAGACTGGCATCAGATGCAGTTTGCGTCGCTGTGCAGCCAGCTGGCCGGTCTGACACAAAGCTGTGTCTTTTCGTTTTACACCCCGTACCGCAAAACCTTGCGCCCGATGGCCCGGATCGGGGCCCTGCAGCCTGACGACGACCGGAAACGGGACCTGATCGCCCGCCTGGCGCCGATCGCCGGAGCGGCGGGCGTCGGACTGGAGGCCTGCTGCAGCGCAGTAGACTGGCAGGACCTGCCGGTGCGCCCGGCGGCCTGCATCGATCCAATACGTTTGACTCGCATCGCGGACCGGCCGATGTCCCTCAAGCCTGACCGCAGCCAGCGGCCCGGCTGCCGCTGCGTCCAGGCCGTCGACATCGGCCGGTACCGCACTTGCCGCCACGGCTGCCGCTATTGTTACGCCGGCTGTGCCGGTGACTGAGACAGAGGAGGTTAAATCGGATGAAGCGTCATTTTCGTCCCCGCTGGCACTACACGCCGCCTGCCGGCTGGATCAACGACCCGAACGGCCTTTGCATGGTCGGCGAAACCTACCACCTGTTTGCGCAGCACCACCCCGACGGCACCGACTGGGGCCCGATGCACTGGGCCCACGCGACCAGCCGCGACCTGCTGCACTGGCAGCACCAGCCGATCGCCCTGGCTCCGGACGAGTACGGCATGGCCTTTTCGGGCGGCGCCGTCCTGGACAAGGCGAATACATCCGGGTTCGCCGGACCCGGCGCCGACCCGGCCATGGTCCTGATGTACTGCCAGAGCGGCCGCGTTCAGCAGCAGGGGATCGCCTGGAGCACCGATTACACCCATTTTCAGCCGTATGACAAGAATCCGGTCATTCCCAACGGCGGCCTGCGGGATTTCCGTGACCCCAAGCCGTTCTGGAACCCGATGCTCAAGTGCTGGGGCTGCGTGGTGGCATCCGGCGACCACATCGACTTTTACCGGTCCGACGACCTGAAGCGCTGGCACTGGACCAACGCCTTCGGTCCGGCCGGAAACCTGCCCGGCGTCTGGGAATGCCCGGATTTTTTCGCCATGCCATCACCAGACGGCCAACTCAAGTGGGTGCTGGTGGTCAGCATGGGGCGCGCCAAGGAAGACGGAGGATCCTGCACGCAGTATTTCCTCGGTTCTTTTGACGGAACAGCATTCTTGGCGGATCCGACGGGGGAGACACGGCTGGTCGACCCGGGTTTTGACAACTATGCGGCGATCACGTTCGACAACGCCCCGGAGCGGATCCAGATCGGCTGGGCGAGCAACTGGACGTATGCCGGCCTGACACCGACTGGTCCCTATCGCGGCGCCATGACGCTGCCGCGCATCCTGTCGCTGCGCCAGACACCGTCCGGCTTGCGCCTGGCCGCCCGGCCCTGCCCGGCACTGGACCTGCTGTTGAAACCAGCCGCCCGACTGGAAGCAGGCGAGAAAGATCATTCCCTGACCTTGCCGGCTGAGTCCTTTGGCATCCGGCTGACCGGGGAAGGACCCGTATCGGTCAGCCTGGCCAACGGCGCCGGCGAGCGGCTGCGCTTCGGCCTGGCGGATCCGGATACCTTTTTCCTCGACCGCAGCCAGGCTTCGCTCTTACGCTTCTCCGACTGGTACGACCGGCCGCTTTTCCAGCAGCTGCGCGTGCCCCGACGGGTATCCGGGCCGTACGACATGACGTTTTATTTTGATGTCAGCATCTGCGACTGGTTCGCCGATGCCGGCCTGCTCGCGGTGACGTCGGCGGTCTATCCAGCCAGCCCCTACACCCGGCTGGATGTCGCCGGGGATGCCGTGCTGACCCTTCTGACCTGACAAACCGGGCGCTTTGGGTCTATAATACGGGAAAGATGGCTCCAAGGAGGTCCTCATGAAAATTTCGTTTCTGGGCGCTGCCCGCACCGTGACCGGGTCCTGTTACCTGGTTGAGACCGAAAACACATCCTTTCTGGTCGACTGCGGCCTCTTCCAGGGCTCAGCCCGGGAAGAGCAGCTCAACCAGGGGCCGTTTCCGTTTGAGATGGACGACCTGGATTTCTTGCTGCTGACCCACGCGCACATCGATCACAGCGGCCGGATCCCAAAGCTGTACACACACGGCTATCGCGGCCCGGTCTACGCGACGAAGGCGACTGCGGATTTGTGCCGGATCATGCTGCCGGATTCCGGCCATATCCAGGAATCGGAGCAGGAATGGCAGAACCGCAAGGCCCGCCGGGCCGGGCGCGCCGAGACGACGCCCCTCTACACGATGGAAGACGCGGTCAAGAGCTGCAACTTGTTCAAGCCAGTCAAGTACGACGTCTCCTTCAATCCAGCGCCGGATGTCCGGGTCGTTTTCCGTGATGCCGGCCATATCCTGGGCTCGGCTGTCCTGGAAATCTGGGTCACGGAAGACGGCCAGACCAGCAAGATCGTCTTTTCCGGAGATCTGGGCAACAATGACATGCCCATCCTGCGCGATCCGACCGTCCTGGACGGCGCCGACTACCTGGTGATCGAGTCCACATACGGCGGCCGCAAGCACCCGCGGGCCCAGGATGAAGTGGAACGCTTCGTCACGATCATCAACGAGACGATCGACGGCGGCGGCAACGTCGTCATCCCATCCTTTGCCGTGGGCCGCACCCAGGAGATCATCTACGAGCTTTTCCGCCAAGAAGAACGCTTCAGGAGCCGGCGCGAGAAATTTTTGCGCACGAAGGTCTACATCGACAGCCCCCTGGCGATTTCCGCGACGGCCGTCTTCCGGCAGAACACCGACTGCTACGATGAGGAAGCACGCCGATACATCGCAGACGGCAAGAATCCGCTCGATTTTCCGGACCTTCATTTTACGCCGAGCGTGGACGAGTCCAAGTGGCTCAACGAAGACCCCGGCAGCAAGATCATCATCTCAGCCAGCGGCATGTGCGACGCCGGACGCATCAAGCACCACCTGAAGCATAACCTCTGGCGGCCTGAATCGACGATCTTGTTTGTCGGTTACCAGGCGGAAGGAACCTTGGGGCGGCGCATCGTCGAAGGGGCCGACAAGGTCCGCGTGTTCGGCGACGAGATCGTCGTGCGCGCCCGGGTTGAATCGATCGAGGGCTTTTCCGGGCATGCCGATTGCGACGGCCTGATCAATTGGATCGCCGCCATGCGCCACAAACCGGCCCAGATCCTGCTGGTCCACGGCGAGACAGAATCGCTGGAGACTTTTGCGGAGACGATCGGGCGCCGGTTCGGCCTCGAGACCCATATTGCCAGTCTCAACGAAACGGTCACGCTTGGCCTGCCGGTCGCGCATCGCCGTATCGTGCCGGAACGGCTGCGCGACCCGCGCATGGTTCTGGCGACCTATGCCCTGGATACCCTGCAGGCCGACTTCATTTCCGCGATGGAGCAGTTCAAGCAGGAAGTCGCCCGGGCGAAAACCCAAGAAGAGCTGGAGGCGCTACTGGCCGTGCTCCCGACGCGCATCGCCGCGACAGCCGGCGAGCTGGTCGAAAGCCACGCGCTGCCTGAAGGCTGATTTTTTGATCTTTATTCCATGGAAGGAGTCCCGTTGTGTTTGTTGTAGGTCTGAACGTATCTGAAGCCCCGAACCTGCTGCCGTCTTTCTGGCAGGACACCTTTTTATCCCGAACCGTGCTGGGCAATGCGGTCTGGAACTGGCTGATCGCCTGCGCGATTGTCCTGGCCGCCCTGGCCTTGAGGCGGCCTGTCAGCCGCCTTGCGGAGCTGATCGGCAAAAAGGCCCTGAGCCGGAACCAAGAGACAGGCGCCGCCATGGCGGCGGCCCTGGCCCCTGCCGTCCGCCTCCTGGTCGTCCTGATCGGGCTCAGCCTGGCCCTCCAGTCCGGCCTGCTGGCTTATTCAGAGAAAGTCGGCCTCTTCTTCCAGCATGTGATCGACACCTTGAAGGCGGTCGTCCTCTGTCTGGCCCTGGCCGGCGTCGGCGTCAGCCTGCTCGAGAACAGCACCCGCAAAGCAAAAGCCGACGGCAACAAGCAGACGGTGACCATGCACGTCTTTTACCGGCGGGCAATTCAGGTGGCGGCGATCGTGATCGGGGTTTTCATCGGGCTCAGGGTATGGGGATTTGATATCTCCGGCCTTTTGGCCGGCCTTGGCATCGGCGGACTGGCGCTGTCGCTGGCGGCGCAGGATACGTTCTCCAACTTGCTCGGCGGCCTGACAATCATGACGGATCACGCCTTCAGCATCGGCGATGTCATCACGACGCCGGATGTCGAGGGCATCGTCGAGGATATCGGCTTTCGCTCCACCAAAGTACGCACCTTCACCCAGATGCAAGTGACCGTCCCCAACTCGCGGCTGAGCAGCAACACCGTGACCAACCTGTCCCGGGTCATCAAGCGCCGCATTCGTTTCAGCATCAACCTGGAGTACGGCACGACGCCGGACCAGATCCGCAGCCTGATCGAAAAGCTGAAGACCCGTATGGCCGCCCGAGAGCACCTGATCCCGGAGAACACGATCATCGCCCTGGAGAAATTCAGTGCCAGCTCGATCGACGTGCTGTTCCAGTGCTTCACGAAGACGCTGGACTTCATCCAGTATCTCAAGGAGCAAGAAGATATCCTGCTCGAGATCATGGAGGTCATGGAACAGGAAAAGCTGTCATTCGCCTTCTCTGCCCTGACCGTGCATCTCAACGATTTGTCCCGGCAGCGCGAGGCGGTCGAGCAAGCTCAGCCCGGTGTGCCGGTAAAAGACTGACCTTATTCCTGGGAGAAAAAAGTCCGCAGCACCGCCAGCATGGCGGCGTGGTCGGCGACGCCGCCGGTTTCGCAGATCGAATGCATCGCCCAGATCGGATTGCCGACATCGACAGATGGAATCGGCAGATGCTCGGTCAAAACCGGTCCGACGGTCGAGCCGCCGCGCAAATCGCTGCGGTTGACAAACGTCTGGCAGGGAACGCCGGCCTGGCTGCAGAGAGCCTGGAAGGCGGCGGCCGTGGCCGCGTCCGACGTATAGGAACGGTTGGCCGCCCGCTTGATCACCGGTCCGCCGTTGATGCGCGGCCGACTGGTGGCGTCCGCAAATTCGCTGAAGTTGGGATGGACCGCGTGCGCCTGGTCGGCGGACACCAAAAATGAACGTTCCAGCATACCGAGAAAATCGCGGCGGCTCCCGCCCAGGCTCAGCACGATTTTTTCCAGCAGGTCGCGCAAGAACAGCGACTGCGCACCCTGACGGGACTGGCTGCCGACTTCTTCGTGGTCGAAGCAGGCGACGACGCTGACGCCGCTTTTTGTGTCCGCGCCTGCCAGCGCCGACGCAGCCGCGTAAGCCAGGCCGAGGTTGTCCAGCCGCGGGGCTGCGATCAGCTCATCCTCGAGGCCAAGAAACGTGCCCGGCGCGGTGTCGTGCAAGAACAGGTCGTAGTCCAGAATAGCTTCGGGTGCGACATCCAGCGCTTCGGCCAGCAGACGTTCGAGCAGCTTGTCGGGCCGACTATCCGCCAGCCCGATCACGGGCAGCAGCATTTTTTGCGGTTCGACCTTGGTGCCGTCGTTGGCGGTCCGGTTCATGTGAATGGCGACGTTGGGGATAATCAGCAGGGGGCGCTCCAGGCTGACCAGACGGGTTTCCGGTTCCAGTGGGCGGCTGCCGGCCAGAACAACACGGCCGGCCAGCGCCAGCGGCCGGTCAAACCAGGTGTGCAGCAGCGGCCCGCCATAGACCTCGGTCGACAGCTTGAGGCAGCCTTCGCTGAGCACGACGCTGTTCGGCTTGACCAGCAAACCGGGCGAATCGTTGTGCGCGCCGACCAGGCGGAAGCCGCCGTCCAGCGGGTTTTGGCCTACACTGAACGCAAAAAGGGCCGAATCATGGCAAACCAGGCACCGATCGCCGGATTGCAGCGGCATCTGACTGTCGTAAGGCCGGAAACCGGACTGGCTGAGCAAGCCGGCGAGCTGTTGCGCCGCCTGCCAGGCGGTCGGGCTCAGCCGGATGAAGGCCAGCAGCTCTTCGGCTTGCCGGCGCGAGGACAGGTCGGATTGGGTCGTGTCTTTCACGCTAAACCTCTTTCAGGCGTCGAACAGGTCCGCGGCCGGGATCTCGAGAAGCCGGGCCAGGTCGAACAGGCGCTCCATCGCCATGGCGTGCTCGCCGCGCTCGTAATGCTCGATCTGGGCCAGGGAAGAACCGGTCAGTTGGGCCAGCTGGGACTGGCTGAATCCTTTCGCTTCGCGAGCCGCACGCAGGCGAAGCCCCATGCCGCGCGTGATCCAGACACTTTCAGGTGTTTGCTCGCTCATGGCGTCCGCTCCTTTCGGGATCTTCTTGTCATTATCTTGTGCGGCCTGCCGCTATCTGTCAAGGGGACTGCCGTCAGAGCAACTGGCGATGCCGGCGGAACATCCCGGGAGTCTGGCCGGTCAGGCTGCGGAAGATCCTCGAAAAATAAGACGGGCTTTCGAAACCGCAGGCCGGGGCAACCTCGCTGACCGGCATGCGGGTGGTCAGGAGCAGTTCGCGGGCCTGCTCGATGCGCACCCGGGTCAAGTAGGCCAGCGGTGTCATGGTGACGGCACGGGTGAACTGGCGGTGAAAGTGGTACGGGCTGAGATTGACCGCCGCGGCGATATCGGTCAGTTGGACAGGTTCACCATAATGCGCCGCGATGTAGTCCATGGCGCGCGTCACGGTATCCGTGAGCCGGGGCGAACCGCGCAGGACGTTTTGCTGGATCGCATCCTTGTACAGCAGACCGAGCAATTCGAGCGATTTGCTTTTCAGCAGCAGTTCCGAGCCGGGCTGGGGGTTGATCCACAGCCGCAGCATCTCATCGAGCAGCCGCGTGTAGGGTTCGGGCGACGAAACGGACATGAAACAGGGGATCGCGTCCAGGTACGTATTGTGAAAGTGCGGCTGGAACGCACCTTGTTCCGGCAACTTGCCGTCCAGGGCGAGGCGCATGGCGTAGCATTCGTAGTGGACATGGCTCCAGACCACCTGGCCGGGCCGGTGAAAACGGACATCGCCCCTGGAGATCGGGTACTGGCAGTCGTCGACGACGGCGACGCCGCCGGTCTGGGTGAAGAACTCGATTTCATACAACTGGACGACACGCGGTTGGGTGTAGCGGTCAAAAGACAGCTGGCCCTTGCGGGTGAGGGAATTATGCAGCGACATGACCGAAATGGCAGGCGACAGGCGCTCGAGCGGCAGATCCACGTCAGCCAAGCTGGGAACAGGCAGTTCAATGGACGGACTGGCACTAAGGTGGAAACGGCGGCCGTCACCGGACGGCGACGGGGATTCCCGATTGACGCAATCGTGCATGTTTGTGATTCTCCCAGTTTTCGTGTTTCGATCAAGACAGCAAGATCTAACCACAGATCGGCAATAATAAAGCTTTTAAACATCAAGATCATAGCATATCTTTAGGGTATGAACAAGACCGCCGCACCCGGCGGGCGCGCCGGGCGCAAAGACTCAATTCGAGGTGATAACATGAAGGAAATGCTGAGGGACTATGCGCGCAGCATCGGTCTCACCCTGTTCGGTGTCGCGTCTGCCGAACGCTTCGACGGGTTGCCCAAGAATGTCCATCCGGCGTCCATCCTGCCGGAGGTCCGTTCGGTCATTGTGATCGGGGCGGACATTCCGCGCGGCAACTACCGCGGTGTGGAAGAGGGGACGCTCTGGAACTTCGCCAGCAAGTACCTCGACCAGCGCCTGGTGCTCGATATGGCCCGTACCATCGAGCAGCAGACGCATTTCGAGGCCGTGCCCTACCTGGCCCACTTTCCCAAGGTAGCCCCGCGCAGCCGCCCGGTCGCTCCGGACCGTCCCATGTACAACGTGACCATAAACCTGGAGTACGCGGCCGTGGCCGCCGGCTTGGGCGAAATCAGCCTGCTCGGCCAGCTGCTGACGCCGCAGTACGGCAACCGCAACGCCCTGGGTGTGATCCTGACCGAACTCGAGCTGGAACCGGACCCCATCTTTGCCGGCACGCTTTGCGACGGCCTGGCCTGTGGCGAATGCATCGCCGTTTGCCCGGCCCGCTCGATCAACCCAGACAAGACGGTGACCATCGACATCTGCGGCCGCCAGACGGTCCTGGCCGAGATCAACTACAACTTGTGCCGCCTCTGCCCCAACGGCGCGGCCCCGGACTTTATCAACAAAGTGGGCCAGGAGGAGCTGATGGTCGAGTTTTCGGGCAACCAGCCCAAGATCGTCGAGACATCAACCGCCCTGACGCGCCGGAACGTGCCCAATATCGCCACCGCCGTCTGCGCCCGGACTTGCCTCAACCACCTGGAGAAGACCGGCCGCCTGACGCAGAAATATGTCAACCCGTTCCGGGACGGCGAACCGTGGCGGCTTGAAACGTGGGAAAGATAGGGGGAACACGAGATATGTTAACCAGTGAAATGGTCAAAATAGTTGCCCGCGAAGCGGGCGCCGACCTGGTCGGCATCGCGCCGCTGTCACGCCTGATGCAGGCGCCTCCCGAGACGCATCCGCTCAACATCTATCCGAAGACGAAATCGGTCGTCGTGCTGGCCGGACGCATCCTGGAAGGCTCGTACAAGGGCATTCGCGAAAACGCCGACTGGTCGACGTACTGGATCTACGGCTACGGCACCGGGATCTACGGCCCGCTCGGCAACGCCATGCGCATGACGCGCCAGTTCGTCGAGTCCCACGGCTACGAAACCGTCGTGTCGCCCGGCGGCCACACCTTCCTGCCCCATGAGGCTCCGCCGCACCGTCCGCCGGTCGCCGAGGGCAAAATGCCGTCCAACGTCGTGCTGCACATGCGCATCACGGCCGCGGCCGCCGGCCTGGGCGAACTGGGCTGGTCCAAGGTGTTCCTGACCCCCGAGTTCGGTCCGCGCCAGCGTTTCGAAATGTTCCTGACCGACGCCGAGCTGGAACCGGATCCGCTGCTGCAGCGCAGCATCTGCGACCGCTGCCTGCATTGCGTGCGCGACTGCCCCGGCCATGCCCTGTACAGCAAGCACAAGAAGGTGTCGGTCAAAATCGAAGACCGCGTCTTCGAATGGGGCGATGTCGACCTGGGCAAGTGCAAACTGACCCACTGGGGCCTGAATGAACTGGCCTCGCCTTTCGTCAAGAAGGACATGCCCGGCTTCAAGATGAACATCGACGAGCAGACCATGGGCTGGTTCGAGGCGATCAACTTCGGCCGTTCGCTGTCCCAGCGTTCGCGTTACCTGTCGACGGTCGCCAACGGCTTCGACGAACTGGGCCAGGGCGGCCGTCCCGGCAGCATCTGCGGCGCGTACGGCTGCATCCAGTCCTGCTACATGCATCTCAAGCAGACCGGCCGGATCGGCAAGGACAAGCGGGCCTATTACCTGCAAAAGGATGACAGCGCTAAGGGGGATGAGAACCATGTTGAGTAAGCAAGAGCTGCTGGCTTATGCCAAAAGGAGCGGCATCGACGCCGTCGGCGTCGCACCGGCCGAGCGTTACCGGGATGAGAAACCGCAGCGCAATCCGCTCTCGATCTTCCCCCAGGCCCGTTCGATCGTCCTGTGCGCCCGGGAGATCCCGCGCGGCGTGTTCCGCGGCACCGAGGAGGGCACGCTCTGGACCCGCGCCGGCCGCCTGATCGAGGCCCATTACATGTACACGCTGGCCCGTTTCCTGGAGGATGAGGGCGGCGTTGCCGTCCCGTCGAGCCCGATGGCCGCCGAGCGCTGGCCGGAGGGCGTCGTCTTCCGCACCGGCTCAATCGCGCCCAACGTCTACCCGGATCTGGCCTACGCCATGGTGGCTTGCGGCATGGGCGAGATCGGCCTGTGCGGCCTGCTCTTGACGCCCCAGTTCGGCACCCGCCAGGCGCTCGGCCTGATCATCACGGACCTGGAGATCGAGCCCGATCCGGTCTTCACGGGCACGGTCTGCGACCGTGAGCAGTGTGCCAAGTGCGTCGCAGCCTGTCCGTTGGGCGCGATCGAACTTGACAAGGCTGCCGATGTCACCATTTGCGGTGTCACGCGCCAGGTCGCGTATGTCAACCGCCAGAAATGCCTCTATTGCCCGAACGGCGCCTTCCCGGACACTTCGCACAGCGAAGCGATGCCCAACCGCCTGACCGCCGCCTGCGGCCGGGCCTGCCTGGCCCATCTGGATGCGTCCGGCAAGCTGGAGCACCGTTACGCGACCGCGTTCCGGCGCCGCGAGCCCTGGGGTCTGGACCTGCACGATATCTGAACAACACCGGCCATGCCGGATATCTGGTCAAAACAAAGCGGCCGCGATTCTTCTGGAATCGCGGCCGCTACCCTATGCTCTTGCGGTTCGGTTCAGATCAGGACATCGACCGACTGGCGCGTGCGGGCGGACGCGAAAGCGGCGTCGATCACCTGCATGGTGCGGCGCACGCTGTCCGGTTTGACGGCGAGCTGGGTCGGGTCCTGGCAGGCAAGGACGATGTTCTCGTAAAAAGCATTGGCTGCGTCGACCGGGGCAGGCAGCGGGACATGCTGAATCTGTTCCGGGCGCAGAGGCGCCATGGTGCGGCTTGAGCCGACAACCGGATCGACGCCCTCGGACACTTCGACCGTGTACTGGTTGTTGATCTTGGAGATGCGGCCGGACTTGGCGCTGAAGTCGTCGATCTTCAAGGTGCCGCTGGAGCCGTAGACAAACCAGCGCGGCAACTTCTCAAGGGCAAAGACCCCGCACGCGACATGGGCCGAGCTTTGGTCGTTGAAGACCAGTTCCAGCTTGAAATAGTCGTCGACCTGGAGGGTATTGACCGACCAGAGCTGGGCGAAAACGCGCGTCACCTTGCGGTCGGGGAAGAGCTGCAGGATCTGGTCGACCTGGTGGACGCCCCAGTCATACAGCATGCCGCCGCCATAGGCCGGATCTGCCCGCCAGCCAAAGACGATGCCGCGCTCGCCCAGGACGCGCGATTCGACCGCGATGGGCCTTCCCAGCGTGCCGTCCGCGATGATCTGGCGCAGCATCAGGTAGTCGGTATCCCAGCGCCGATTCTGGTGGACGGTGAAAATCCGACCGGTTTCCCGGGCGGCGGCCAGGACCGCGTCGAGTTCGTCCGTGTTGAGCGTGACCGGCTTTTCGCAGATCACGTGCTTGCCGGCCCGGAGCGCCTCGATCGCGTAGTCGCGATGGAACTGGTTGGGCGTGGCGATGATGACCAGGTCCAGGTCCGGCTGGGCCAGGAACCGGGCGCGGTCTTCGAAAAACACATATCCGGCCTTTTCGGCTTCAGCCTGTTTGGCCGGATCGATATCGTGAACATAAAAAACATCGATGCCGGTGATCGGGGCGATTTTCTGCGTATGGACGTGGCCCATGTATCCGTAGCCAAGAATGCCTGCGCGAATCATAGTGATCTCCTAACTGTTTTGTTCTCGAGGGACGGCTCGCCGCACCTCAACTCCTATGTTTACCATGCTTGTTTGGGAAATGCAAGGTCATATATCGCCAACAATATGGACAAAATGCTCATTTTACACGGCTGTCCAGGCGCATGTTGACGGGGCGTCCCGATTGTGCTTTTGTATGCTTAGCGGCAGGCATGCGCCTGACCGTATTCAAGGTCGTCAAGGAGGGAATCAAATGGATCGGATTAAAGCAGCGTTTGTCGGATGCGGCGGCATCTGCAATTTTCATCTCAGTCACCTGGTGCAGTTCGACGATGTCGACTATGTCGGGTTTATGGACATCCGGCCGGAACGGGCGCGTGAAAAAGCCGCCCAGGTCGGAGGAGCGCCGGTTTTCGACAACTATTGCCAGATGCTGGACGAGGCCAAGCCGGATGTGCTCTACATCTGCGTACCGCCGGACCAGCACGGCACCCTTGAGTTCGAGGCGATCAAGCGCAAGATCCACTTCCTGGTTGAGAAGCCCATGGCCCTGTCCATGGAACTGGCGACCAAGATCCGCGATGCCGCGGCCGAGGCCGGCATCATCACGGCCGTCGGGTTCCAGGATCGCTACCTCGACGTGATCGAAAAGACCCGCGAGTTCCTCAAGGGCCGCCAGGTCGGCCTGGTCGACGGCGCCTGGCTGGGCGGCATTCCGGGCGTCTACTGGTGGCCAACCTACGCAACCAGCGGCGGCCAGATCGTCGAACAGAACATCCACCTGTTCGACATGCTGCGCTACTTGTTCGGCGAGCCCGAGCGCGTCTATTGCGCCGCGGCCCGCGGTATCGTGAAACGCGACGGGTACGACCTGCACGACTATTCGTCCGCGGTCATCACCTTCAAGAACAAGGTCATCGCCACGCTGTTCACCGGCTGCTACCTGGCCCGCAACGTGCCGAACAAGAACGGGCTGCACATCCGCTGTGCCGACGCGGACATCCGCTACATCCTGCGCCAGTCCGTCGAGCTGGACACCGGCAGCTATGTCGAGCTGCACCGCAGGGAAATCGACCAGGGTGTCACCGAGGACCGGACTTTCCTCGACGCCGTCAAGACCTGCAACCCGGCGATCATCCGCTCACCCTATGCCGACGCCTGCAAGTCGCTGGCCCTGACATTGGCCTGCAACGAATCGATCGCCACCGGCAAGGAAATAGTCCTGGACTGATGGCATAAGCTAAAGGAGGTACTGGATTATGTTTACACTGACCGTCCATAATTCCTGGTTTCCCGGAGAGGAATACGGAAAGCTCGAGCTGGCCCGCCAGCAAGGCTTCAAAGCCATTGAAATCCTCAATTGGGCCCACCTTGACCTGAAGCGCCTGCGCGGGGAAATCGACCGCACCGGCGTCGCCGTATCGGCGATCCTCTTTCACGCCAGCGACCCCGCGCAGCAAGCCCTGATCGCGAACACCCACGGCATCGTCCATGCGGACGCCAAGGACGCCTTTGTCACGGCGATCCGTGAAACGATCGCCGCCGCCCAGGTGCTGGGCTGCACGAACATAGTGGTGACGACCGGCAACGAGATCGCCGGCGTGCCGCGCGCCGAACAGCACGCCCGGGTTGTCGCGGCGCTAAGAGCCGCGGCACCCCTGGCCGAGGCGGCCGGCATCCAGCTGGTGCTCGAGCCGCTGAACATCCTGGTCAACCACATGGGCTACTACCTGACCACGACGGCGGAATCGGTGGCCGTCATCGAGGAAGTCGGCAGCCCGATGGTCAAGGTGCTCTACGACGTATACCACCAGCAGATCACCGAAGGCAACTTGATCAACAACATCCGCACCAACATCCGGCACATCGGCCACATCCATGTCGGCGACGTACCCGGGCGCAAGCAGCCGGGAACCGGCGAGATCAACTACAAGAACGTCTTCAAGGCGATCCGCGACACCGGCTTCACCGGATTTGTCGTCTTTGAGTGCGGCCTGACCGAACCGGTCGAGGTGGTTTGCCCCAAGATGTGGGCCTTGCTCGAGGACTGAACACCGAACCGATCTTGATTCGGCCGGCCGGCTGAAGGATTGCGAGGCATTGGCTTGGGTTACCAGATTCTCTCTTTGCTGCTTTACAGCTTGCAGAACATCACCAACAAGACCTTTGCCCGCCGTTTCCCCAGCCGGCTGGCCGGGATTATCCTGCTCGACACCCTGGCGATGTCGATCGTGGCCCTGATCCTGGCCCTGGCCGGGCGCGCCCGGTCGCTCGAAGGCCCCGTCCTGCTGCTGGCCGGCGTTTTCGGCGTCGTCTACATTTTGACGATCGTCACGCTGCAGGCCGCCCTGGCTGCCGGACCGATGGGCGCGACCATCCTGCTCAACAACATCTACATGATCTTCCCGGTCGTCTACAGCATCCTCTTTTTCGATGAAACCGTCACACCGACCAAGCTGATCGGCATCGCATGCATGCTGGCGGTGACGGTTCTGTCGGCTCCGCGCGACAAGAAGCTGAAGCAGAACCGGCAAGCCCTGTCGCTGCGCTGGTTTTTGCTGACGCTGGCGACAACGCTCTGCAACGGCGTCCTGACGATCCTGAAACGCTCCCTGTCCTGGTATTTTCCAAAGGCGGATTCCGCCGCGTTCACATTTTGGGGATTTCTCACCGTGGCTGCCATCTCCTGGCTGATCGTCGGGGTTCTGCTGCTGCGCAAACAGGATTTTTCCACCTGGACTGCCGATCCCAAATGGCTCGGGCTCTGCGCCCTGGGCGTCGGTGTGGCGACGGGCGGCGGGAACCTGTTCCAGCTGCTGGCGCTGCGCACGCTCCCGGCGGTGGTCGTCTTCCCCTTGAACGCCGGCGGCCTGCTGATGATCCTGTGGCTGTTTTCGCTTGTTGTCTACAAGGACAAGGTGCGTCCGTCAGGCGTGGTGGCCTTTATCCTCGGCTTGGTCGGGGCGGTCCTGCTCAGCCTGAAGTAGGCAGGATTGCTGAACGGGCCGAATTGGATTATGATAGGCCAGGTGCCATCAGGCAACCGAAATCAACGCTTGACTGGAGCCGTGCATGTTCAAGAATCTCAAAACTTTTTTTGGAGCCCAGGATTTGACCAAGGGCTCCCCGATGGTCAACCTGCTTAAATTTTCTGTACCGCTTCTGATCGGCAACGTCGCCCAGCAGCTCTACAGTACGGTGGACTCGATCGTCGTCGGCAAATATGTCGGCGACACGGCCCTGGCCGCCATTGGCGCGGTTATGCCGATCATCAACCTGCTGCTGGTCCTGTTCATGGCCGTGGCGACCGGTGCCGGCATTTTGGTTTCCCAATATTTCGGAGCCCGCGACTGGCAGCACCTGGACCGCACGATCGGCAACGCGCTGCTTCTGATCGGGTTGTCCTCCGTCCTGATGACGGCGTCTGCCCTGGTTCTGTCCCGGCCGATCCTGGTGCTGCTCGACACGCCGCCCGAGATTTTCGACACGTCGCTTGCCTACCTGCAGACCATTTTCATCGGCTGTATCAGCTTCGGGCTGTACAACATCATCGCCAGCATCATGCGCGGCCTGGGCGATTCGATCACGCCGCTGATTTTTCTCCTGATCACCACCGCGCTGAACACCGTCCTGGATATCTGGTTTGTCGCTGGACTGGGCTGGGGCGTGACCGGCGCCGCCGTGGCTACGGTGCTGTCCCAGACCGTCGCGGCAGCCTTGTGCGTCTGGCATCTGCTGCGCATCAAGGACATCGTGACCATCGGCTGGCACAGCCTGAAACCGGACAGCGGCCTGATCCGCAAACTGCTGCGCATCGGCATGCCGGCCGGCCTGACGCAGGCCATTTTCTCCATGGCCATGGTTGTCGTTCAGGCGCTGACCAACTCGATGGGCTACCAGGTGATCACGACGACGATGGCCGTCATGCGCGTGGACGGGTTTGCCATGATGCCCAACTTCACCTTCGGCATGGCGATCATGACCTATGTCGGTCAGAACATCGGGGCCCGGCGCATGGACCGCGTCGATCAGGGCACGCGGGAGGCCGTCAAGCTCAGCGTGGGGCTGTCTACGTTCCTGACCGTTCTGCTGCTGCTCTTCGGCTCCAGCCTGATCAAGCTGTTTACGGACACGCCGGAGATCGTCGCCCTGGGCGAGCGCCAGATTCGCATCCTGGCGGCCGGATACATCGCCATGTCCATCACGCAGGTCTTCGGCGGCATCATGCGCGGCGCCGGCGATACCATGCCCTCGATGTGGATCTCCATGTTCACCACCGTCGCGTTCCGCGTGCCGGTGGCTTACCTGCTGGCTTTCCTGACCCGTTCCCCAAAGTGGCCCAACGGGTCGCCGGACGCGCTCTTTTTCTCCCTTCTGACCAGCTGGGTTCTGGGGGCAATCCTGACTTACGGCTGGTACCGGCGCGGAACATGGCGCCGCAAGCGTGTGATTGAAACCGTGCCCGCCGTTGAAACCGCCGGCTAAAGCTTTCTTTTGGAACCGTTGCTGAAAGGCTCCTGACTTTTTCCTGTCCCGTATCATGCATCACCGCGCCCCGAGGCCCGGTATGGTAATCTTTTTATATATGCATGACAGGAGGACGAGAACATGAAGTCTTTAAAAAGCACCTTTACCTTGCACAACGGTGTCGCCATCCCCTGTGTTGGGTTTGGCACCTGGCAGGCCCAGGACGGCGAACAGGCAGAAACAGCCGTACGAGCGGCCCTGGAGGCGGGCTACCGCCATATCGACACAGCGGCTGCCTACGGCAACGAGGAGAGTGTCGGACGGGCTGTCCGTGCCAGCGGCATCGACCGGGCAGAGATTTTCGTGACCAGCAAGCTGCGCAACCCGGATCACGGCTACGAAAGCACCCTGGCGGCCTTCGACCTGACCATGAGGCGCCTCGGCCTGGACACGCTTGACCTGTACCTGATCCACTGGCCCAACCCGGCCCAATTCAGGGACAACTGGCAGGAAGCCAACGCGGCGACCTGGAAAGCGTTCGAGGAGCTGTACGAAGCCGGCCGTATCCGCGCGATCGGTGTCAGCAACTTCCGCCCGCATCACCTGGATGCCCTCCTGAAGACCGCCCGCATCATCCCGATGGTCAACCAGATCCGGCTTTGTCCCGGCGACACCCAGGACGAGACGGTTGCTTACTCCCGCAAGCACAACATTCTGCTCGAGGCCTACAGTCCGCTCGGGACCGGCAAGATCTTCGGCGTGCCCCTGATGCAGGAAATGGCGGCCAAGTACGGCAAGACCGTCGCCCAGATCAGCTTGCGCTGGAGCCTGCAGATGGGCTTTTTGCCGCTGCCCAAATCGACAACCCCGTCCCGGATCAGGGAAAATGCCGAGCTGTTCGATTTTGAGCTATCGCAGGCCGATATGGATCGGATCACGGGCCTTGAGGATTGCTGCGGCAAAGCCTCCGACCCGGACAAGATCCCCTTCTAAGGATCAGTTAAGAATTTATCGAGCGACTTATTGATGAAAAGTCCTTGAAGTTTTTCAGCGGTTGTTGAGCTCGGCGGTCTGCAAGATGTTGCGGCACAAGAAGAGCACCAGCAGCGCCACCGGGACATTGGCACCGAGCAGGGCCAGCAGCGCGCCGGTTTCGGTGCCGGCCAGGAAAGCCAGCACGATTCCCGGCAGCGCCAGGAACGTCAGCAGCAGGAAATAAAAGAAAAAGATCAGCACTTTGGAAGTGCCCGCGCCGAAGATCCGCTCGGTCAGCAAATTGCCCGCCGTAAACAGGTAGGCATAGCTGACCCGGGCCAGGATGCAGAGCGCGCAGCTGAGCGGACTTGCGCGCAGCAGCAGGGCAAGCGGGACGAACAGGAGGGCGGCCTCGATGAAAAAGCTGCCCAGGCTTTCGCGCAGGCTGTGCAGCAGCTTGGCGAACGGCGGCTCAGGCACCAGGTAGATGTAGGGCTTTAGCAGTTCCCGGTTGAGCCGCCCCAGCGAGACAGAAAAAATCTGGATGTAGGATGAGAACGCAAACACGCCCAGCAGCCCGATCTCGCGCATGAAAAATGAAACGGCCAGCACCATGACGATGAAGATGAGCGATTGGCCGCTTAGCAGCAACACGCGGCTGCGCCGGTTTTCCACGACATGTTTGAAGTAGAAGGCTGAAGCGCCCGACCCTTTGTTCAGCCCGACCTTGCCCAGCCGCACGCGGCGCGGGGCGGCGTCTTCCAGCCGCCCTTCTTTTCGTGCCGTGATTGCGTTGTGGTTGCTTTCGGTCGTCAGCAGGACATCCTCGTAGAAATCCTGACGGACCCGCGTAACCGTGATGACCAGCAGGCCGAGGAAGGCCAGGCAGGCCGCGAAGCCGGCCAAGGCCAGCCATCTGTCTTTCATGATAAAGCCGGCAACCAGGGCGCTGATCCAGCCTGCGACCGGGAACAGGCGTGTCGCCGTGCTGTTGCCCGCGGCGACCAGCACGTCCAGAACATGCTCCGGATCCGCGAGCAGCCGGATCAGCACATAACCGCCGTATCCGACGAGCAGGCCGTAGAAGGCGAACTTGAGCCCGGTATGGATCCTGTCGTTTCCGCTGGTCAGACTGTAAAGCACCATGGCGGTCAGCTGGGCGCTGAAGACGGTCAGGGCGTAACCGAACAGGATGACCAGCAGGGCCGGCAGCGAGACACCGTAGAGCTGGCGCATCCAGCCGAACTGGTAGAGCAAGAACAAGCCCAGCAGCAACGATTGCCCCATCTGCTGGATAAGACCAAAAAAGAGGACCGAACGGGGCCGGAACGGGGCGGCAAAGATCAGGTTGACATCCGCCAGGCGGAACAGACTGGCGCCCTGGCCGAATCCGCGCTGCGCCAGCAGCACGAACAGGAGCAGGTACAGGGCGAACAGACCGGCAGTCAGCTCCCGGATGTCACGCCGCGCCGGATTCATGGCCGTGTCTGGTCGGCCGCTGAACACGACCATGGTCAGCATGGCGCCGATGAAGAGTAGATAAAGGAGCTTTGCCGGGCTTTTCAGCCAAGACAAGACCTGGTTTTTCAATCGCGTCAGGAGCAGGTAGGCGAGCGGGCTTCTCATGGCTGCCGGTCCTCCGTGATGCGGAAGAAGAGCTCCTCGAGCGACTGGTCCTGACCGGCTTCCTCCTGGCGGGTTCGGCTGGCGGCGATGGCGCCGTCGACCATGATGTGCGCCGTATCCCAGAGGTCCGCGACGGAGTCGAGCATATGCGTGCTGATCAGGATGGCCGCGCCGGCCGCTCTTAGCTCGCCGAACAGCCGCTTCAGTTCCTTGATCGCATGCGGGTCCAGGCCGACCATCGGCTCGTCGAAGACGACCAGCCGGGGACGGTGCAGCAGGGCGCAGCAGATCGACAGTTTCTGCTGCATGCCCTTGGACAGCTCCTTGCCAAGCTTTTTCTGCTTGTCCAGGAGTTCAAAACGGGCGAGCAGGTCCGGAGCGTCACCGTCATCGTCCAGGCGGTAGGCCCGGCGGATGAATTCGACGTGTTCCGAAACAGTCAGCAGGTCATAGAGCGCTGGCGTCTCCGGTACATAACCGAGCAATCGCTTGGCCTCGACGGTTTTGTTGGGGTGTCCGCCGATGGTGACGTCGCCTGTAAAACGAAGCAGGCCGGTGACGCACTTGATGAGCGTCGATTTCCCGGCGCCATTCGGCCCCAGCAGCACCGCGATTTCACCTGGATGAACGTGCAGGGACAGGTTCTTGTTGGCTTGAAGCTTGCCGTAGGATTTCGTGACATTCGCGACATGAAGCATAGGTATCCCTCCCGGTCCGTGCTCTATTGTACGCGAAAGCAGGCGGATAAAAAAGAGATCATCACAAGTTGCACATAATTTGATTCTATACTGAACGTGAACCCGCCGCAGGCGGTATCCCGGAGAAGTGAGGAGCAGGTAAAATGAAACCAGCGAAGAGCCTTAAAAAGGGCTGGCCTATCCGAACGTGGGTCCAACTTGTCTTTTTTGCCTGGATTGCCGTTCTGGCGGTCGGCAAGGGGCTGGCCGAGGCCGGCGTGGACATTCCTTTTTTGCCGGAGGTCTCGCTGCACGCTGTCTGCCCGTTCGGCGGTGTCGTAACGCTTTACAATCTGGCGACATTGGGACGCTATGTGCAGAAAATCCATGCTTCTGCGGTTGTCCTGATGGCGCTGGTCTTCGGATTGGCTGTCTTGCTCGGTCCGGTCTTCTGCGGCTGGGTCTGCCCGCTCGGCTCGATCCAGGAGTGGATCGGCAAGATCGGCCGCAAGCTGCTGGGCAAACGCTACAACCGCGTCCTGCTGCCGCGAACGGACCGCGTCCTGCGCTATGCCCGCTACCTAGTGCTGGTTTGGGTGGTCTATGTCACCGCGCGCTCAGGCTCGCTCATCTTTTCCGATTTCGATCCTTATTATGCCCTGTTCCATTTCTGGACGGGCGAAGTCGCCCCGACCGCGCTCGTGATCCTGGGCCTGACCCTGGCCGGTTCGCTGCTGACCGAAAGGCCCTGGTGCAAGTACGCCTGCCCCTATGGGGCCCTGCTGGGCCTGTTCAACAAGATAAGGCTGTTCAAGGTGCGCCGCCGGCCGGCCAGCTGCATCAACTGCAAGCTCTGCGACCGGGCCTGCCCGATGAACATCTCGGTGTCGACAGATACCAATATCACCGACCACCAGTGCATCAGCTGCTACGCCTGCACGTCCGAAAACGCCTGCCCCGTACCGGATACGGTCGTGGTTGAGACCCGTGCAGTCAAACGCCCGGCCGAGTCCGGACAAACGGGAGGAAGCCTATGAGACAAAGGCAGAAATTTGTCCCGATCGTTATTTTCGCCGTGCTGCTGGGCGGCATCGGGCTGGCGAAGCTGACCGGCGTCTGGGCGACAACAACGAATAGGAATCCGGCGCGCTACAACAGCGGTTCTTTTGCCGGCCAATACAATCCGGCAGATATCCGCGGATCCTATACCTTTGCCGATGTCGCGAGATTGTTTGGCATCGACGAACAGGTGCTGCTGTCGGCTTTTGCATTGCCTGCCGATACGGACACGAGCCAGTACCGGACCCGGGATCTGGAGGCGCGCTACGCAAACCTTGACCAGGAGATCGGCAACGAATCGGTCCAGGTGTTTGTCGCCCTGTACAAGCAGCTGCCTGTCGTCTTGGACGATACGGCGCTGCCAGAGCAAGCTGTGGACCTGATCCGTGGTGCCAATCCTGATCTGACACAAGAACAGCGTGGCTGGCTGCAGGCACACGAGGTGGATGTCAGCTCCGTCAGCCCGCCCGCGGAAACGGTCAGCAGCACGCATGCTGCAGGCGAGATTCAGATCAACGGCAAGACCACGTTCCAGAACCTGCTCGACGCCGGATTAAGCCGCCAGCAGATCGAGTCGGTGCTCGGGCAGGCGATGCCGGCAACGAATCAGACGGTCAAGGATTTTTGCCTTGCGGAAAATCTGCCTTTTTCAGATGTGAAAAACGCTTTGATGGTGTTGCTCTCACCCTGACCGGTCTGCACGCGGGAAAATCTGATACAATACAAGCAGCAATATTCGGCGCGACGCGCTGGAGGAAAAGATGCACTTGTATTTGTCAGACCTGGACGGCACTTTGCTGCAGCCTGACGCGACGGTCAGCGACTATACCCGGTCGGTATTGAACCGGCTGGCAGACGAAAACATCCATTTCAGCGTCGCGACGGCCCGGACCGCGGCGACGGTCCGGCACATCCTGGCTGGCATAACCATCAGCGCCCCGGTCATCCTGATGAACGGGGCCTGTGTCTACGATCTGAAAACGAACCGTTATGTCAAGGCCGAGGACATCGGCGCGCAGGGCCGGGCTGTCCTGTTCGAGGCGCTCGAGCGCCGCCAGATGTCCGGATTTGTCTACACCGTGGACAACAACCGGCTGGAAACCTTCTACGAGCAGCTGGACAACCCGGCTGCCCGTGCCTTTGTCGCGGAACGCGAAAGCCGCTACGGCAAGGTCTTCCAGCGCGTCGACCGCTTCGCCGCCGACCTGGCGGACAAGACCGTGGTCTATTACTCGTTGTCCGACCGCGCGGAGAAACTGGAGCCGCTCGCCCGTGACCTGGGCGCGTCCGGTTCGCTGCGGGTGGAATTTTACCGCGATATCTACCAGCCCGGCCATTATTTCCTGGAAGCCTGTGCCCTGACCGCGTCGAAGCTGAATGCGATGCGGTTTCTGCGCCAGGTCTGCGGGTATACAGCGGTCACCTGTTTTGGCGACAATCTCAACGATTTACCGCTGTTTGCCGGCTGCGAACATTGCCTGGCTGTCGCCAATGCCCTGCCTGAGGTCAAAGAGCGGGCGGACGGCCTGATCGGCAGCAACACGGAGGATGGCGTGGCACGCTGGCTCAGCGAGCACGCCGGTTTGAAAGGAGCGTCCTGATGCATGTTTTGATGATCAACGGCAGTCCCAACCCCAGGGGCTGCACCGCCACGGCACTGGCCGAGGTCGCGGGCCCGCTCGAGGAACAGGGCATATCGGTCGAGACGATTCAAATCGGGAACCGGCCGATCCGGGGCTGCCTGGGCTGCGGCAAATGCGCCAAGTCCAAGCGCTGCATCTTTACCGACGACCCGGTCAATGATTGCGTCGAGGCCGCCAGCCGGGCCGACGGGATCGTCGTCGGCTCACCGGTCTACTACGCCGGTCCCAACGCCGCCGTCTGTGCGCTGCTCGACCGGATGTTCTACCTGAAGTCGGGCCTCTACGCCTACAAGCCGGCGGCGGCCGTCGTCAACTGCCGGCGGGGCGGGGCCAGCGCGGCATTCGACCGGTTGAACAAGTATTTCACCATCGCCAGCATGCCGGTGGTGCCTTCGCAGTACTGGAATGCCACGCATGGCATGACACCGGACGAGGTGCGCCGGGACAAGGAGGGGATGCAGATCATGCGCACGCTGGGCCGCAACATGGCCTGGCTGCTGGGCTGCATCGACCAGGCGCGGGGCAAGGTGCCCTGGCCAGAGCAAGAGAAGCGGGTCGTCACCAATTTCATCCGGGATCAGCTCGCCTGATCCATCCGAAAAAGGCAGGTAACAGCGATGAAGGCTCATGAACGCCTGATCAAGTACGTGAAGGTCCAGACCGCATCGGACGAAAAATCCAACACGAAACCGAGCACCAGCAGCCAGCTCGATCTGGCGCGGCTCCTGGCCGCGGAGATGAACGACCTGAATATGCGCCAGGTCCGCATCAGCGAACACGGGTATGTGTACGGCTGCCTGCCGGCGACGCCGGATTACGAGGGCAAGCCGAAAATCGGTTTCATCGCCCACATGGACACCAGCCCGGATGCCCGCGGCGACCAGGTCAAGCCCCAGGTCATTGAGGCGTATGACGGCGGGGATGTCGTCCTGCCCGGCAACAAGGCCGTCTTGTCCGTCGAACGGTTCCCCCATCTGGCCTCCCTCAAAGGAAGAACCTTGATCACAACGGACGGGACCACCCTGCTGGGTGCCGACGACAAGGCGGGCATTGCCGAGATCCTGACCGCCGTCGAACGGATCGTCCGCGAGAAGATCCCGCATGGCCGAATCTGTGTCGGTTTCACCCCGGACGAGGAAATCGGGCGCGGGGCGGATTATTTCGATGTCGCCGGCTTCGGCGCCGATTTTGCCTACACGCTGGACGGCGGGCCGGAGGGCGAGCTCGAATACGAGAACTTCAACGCGGCCGAGGCGACCGTCGAGATCCGCGGCGTGGCTGTCCATCCCGGCACGGCCAAGAACGTCATGGTCAACGCGCTTGTGGTGGCCTGCGCACTCAACAGCATGCTGCCTGGCTGCGAAACGCCGGCCGATACGGAGAACTACGAGGGCTTCTATTACCTGCGCCGGCTGGAGGGAACCCCGGAAAAAGTGTTGATGGCCTACAGCCTGCGCGATCACGACGCGGCCTTGCTGACGGCGCGCAAGAAGACGCTGGAGCACGCGGTCCGGATCCTGAACGAGCGCTACGGCCCGCAGACCATCCGGCTGGAGATCAAGGACCGCTATCGGAACATGGCCGAGATCATCAAAGACCACAGCCACCTGATCGACAGCGCCAAGCTGGCGATGGCCAAGGTGGGCATCGAGCCGGTCATCATCCCGATGCGCGGCGGCACGGACGGGGCGACGCTCAGCTACAAGGGCTTGCCCTGTCCGAACCTGGGCACAGGCGGTTACGCCTATCACGGCGTTTTTGAGCATATCACGGCCGAAGGCATGGAGCTTTGTACGCGCATGATCATCGAACTGGTCAAACATTACGCCGGATAAGGCGATCGGGCACCGAAAAAGGTGCCGGGAGGCGATTATGAACATTCTAGACATGATTGCGAGCCAGGTGAACAATCCGTCTGTTCTGGGTAAGCTCGGACAGTCTGTCGGAGCCGATACAGATAAGGTGAAGCAGCTGACCGAACTGGGTCTGCCGGCCATGCTCCGGGCCATGGGCCGCAATGTCAAGACCGAAGAGGGCGCGCAGTCGCTGGCCGGCGCTCTGGACCAGCATCAGGACGATCCGGTCGACGATGTGGCCTCGTTTCTCGGTCAGGTCGACATGAACGACGGCGCCAAGATCCTCGGCCACCTGTTCCCGCGCAGCCAGACCCGGGTGCAAAACAACCTGGCCAGCAAGACCGGCCTGGACAAAAGCCAAGTGTCCGGGGTGCTGAGCCAGTTGGCTCCGCTGCTGCTTGGCACGCTCGGTCAGCAGAAAAAACAGCAGCAGCTTGATGTTTCCGGTGTGGTCGGCCTGCTCAAGGGCGCGGCCGGCAAGGGGCTTCTGAGCAAAGTTACCGACATGCTCGACGCCAACAACGACGGCAGCATCCTCGATGATGTCGGCCGGCTTCTGGGCAAGAAATAACCGTGCGCCGCGCCACCCGGGAGACAACCGCCACGTGCCATAGCCGGAACAACCGGCCGTCCCTGACGGTTGTTCCCGGCGAGGTTTTCCAGGTCGAGACGGAACTGTGTTCCGGACCCTGGCTCACCAGCCTGCACGATCGCTACGACCCGGCCCGGACCACCGGCCCGAATCCGACTGTTGTGGTCGGAATCGAGGGGGCGGTACCCGGCAGCCAGCTGGCGGTGAAAATCCTGGATATCGAACCGGGCCAGGTGGGCTACACGGGCTTTTTGCGCCAGCAGAATCCCCTGTCGCGCCAGATTCTGGACCACGACTGGACTGCGACGCACCGGACGGTCGCGATTTGCGACCGCCAGATCATCTGGAGCGATACGCTGCGTATCCCGGTGCGGCCCATGATCGGCACACTGGGCACCGCGCCCGGCCAGGAGGAGATCCTGAACAGCAAGGGCGGCAGCCACGGCGGCAACATGGATGTGCAGGAAGTCGCGCCGGGCAGCACCGTCTACCTGCCTGTTGCCGTACCGGGCGCCCTGCTGCATATCGGCGATGTCCACGCCATCCAGGGCGACGGGGAGATCAACCTCGCCGGCGGCGTCGAATGCCGCGCTGTGGTCACGTTGCAGGTCGAAACCGGCAACTGGTTTCGCCGCATGAGCCAAGTCCGGATCGAGAACGAGGCGTACATCATGTCCGTCGCCTGCGAGCGCAGCGCCGAGGAGTCTTTCACCGCGGCCACCCGCGACCTGATCGGCTACATGACGGAATACTGCGGCTTGACCGAGCTGGAGGCCTACCTGCTGCTGGGGCAGGTTATGGAAGCCCGCTGCACCCAGTTCGTCAACCCGACCCGGTCGGCTATCTGCAAAATGCCCAAGCGGTACCTTAACGTATGAATCAGCGCGCGGTAACCTGGGCCGGCCTGACCGGGTATTTTTTCCTTGGCTTTGTCCCAATCACGCTGGCGCCGGCCTTGCCCGCGCTGATTCAAACCTTCCAGCTGACGCTGGCGTCGGCCGGCGCTGTTTTTGCCGCCCGTTCGGCCGGGGCCTTTCTGGGCACTTTGCTGGGCGGCGCCCTGTCTGACCGCATCGGCCGCAAGCCGGTGATGGTGACCGGCTGCCTGCTGCAGGGTCTTTTCCTGGGGCTGGTCGGCTTTTCAGCCAATTGGCTCATGATCACCATCCTCTTCGGTCTGGCCGGCCTTTCGTCCGGTCTGGTCAATCCCGCGATCAATGCCCTGATCGCGCAGGTTCACGCGCAAAAACGCGGGCTGGCCTTGAACGCGCTGCACGGCGTGTACAGCGTTGGTGCCATGCTCGGTCCGGTCGCGGCCGGACTGCTGCTCGCTTCCCCGGACGGCTGGCGGGTGGTCTTCGCAGCGGGCAGCCTGATCTGGATATTGTACGGCCTGGCGCTTGTCTTTTTGCGTTTGCCGCCGGTCCAGGGCCATAAGCCCGGATCCCGGCCCGTTGTCCGGATCGGCTCGATTTTCATGAACCCCTATTTCCTGCTGCTCTTTGCCGTATCGTTTCTCTATAACGGGACGGCCACCAGCCTGGTCAATTGGATCAACACCTACCTGAAGCAGGCCGATTTTCCGCTTCTGCTTGGCGCGGGCATGGTCTCGCTCTTTTATCTGGGCCTGGCAGCCGGCCGTTTCGGCGGCGGCATCCTGGCTGAAAAGATCGGCTATTCGCGCCTGATCCTGCTCTGCGCCCTGGGCAGCCTGGCATTTTACCCCTTGGCCATTTATGCAAGCCCGCCGTTTCTGATCGGTTTAGGCGTCCTGCTGGCCGGCGTTTTTCTGGCCGGGCTGCATCCGACCAGCCTCGCCTACGCCAATCGCATGTACCCGGAGATTGGCGGCACGATATCGAGTATCCTGTCACTGGCGATGACGTTCTCCGCCACGGCCATCCCCTGGCTGACTGGTTTTGTGGCCGATCTGGCCGGCTTCCGCCTGGGCTTTGCCATCAACATCGTGCTGTTGCTGCTTCTGCCTCTGGTCGCGCTGCTGCTCCTGCGTTTGGAACGGCGCAAACGGCCGTCGTGACGGCCGGCGGCCGCCAACGGCAGATGGAAGAACCGCTTCTGCGCAAGCGCAACTACGGCGCGCTCCTCACCGAGGGCAGCCTGTTCTTTACCGGCATGTCCTTCATCGATGTCAACGCAGTCATTCCGGTGTTCATTTACGCCTACACCGGCAGCGTGCGCCTGGCTGGGCTGGCCGCAACGATCAGCGCGGCCGCGTCGATCCTGGTCCAGCTCATGGTCGGCCCTCATATCCGCCGCCTGCGCAACCTGCCCGCGTACATCACCCTGGTGATGTTCTTGATCCGTCCGCTACCTTTCGTGATGATCCCGGTACTGCTTTTGGATTTGCCGCCGTTCCTGGCCGTGGGCGTCTTTTTCCTGGTCTACACACTGCTTTGCGGCGGTGACGGCCTGATTCTCGTCCCCTGGGCGGAGCTGTTCAGCCGAACGGTTGTTCCCGGCAGGCGCGGGCTGCTTCTTGGCAGCCAACAGTTGTTCGGCGGGATCGGTGCCCTGGCGGCCGGCACCATCGTCAAGACGCTGCTGGACCACCCGCGCCTGGCGGACGGGCAGCGCTTCGCCGTCCTGTTCGGCGCGGCCGGCGCCGTTCTGACGCTGTCCGCCCTGGTGATGTCCTTCGCGCGCGACTTGCCGCATCCGCCCCAATTGGCCCAGCAGTCGCCCCGTCAATACTACCGCAGCTTGCCGCGTCTGCTAAGCCGGGACCGCTTGTTTTGCAAGGTGGTCACGATCCGCAGCCTGTCCCTGGTCAGCCTGATGCTGTCCCCCTTTATTGTCCTTTTCGGCCAGGAACGGCTGGACTTCGCGCCGCAGCAGGTGTCGACGCTGGTCTACCTCCAGATCATCGGCAGCCTGCTGGGCGGTTGGCTTTGGGGACAAGTCAGCAACCGGCTGGGCAACCAGCAGGTGATCCTCCTCTCTCAGTCCCTGGCGCTGCTGCTGGCCGGATCGGCGCTGCTGCTCTCGCTGGGGGTGCTGCCCGGTGTGCCCGTTTGGCTCTTTGCCCCGCTGGCCCTGATCAACGGCGTCAACATGGCGGCCTGGCTCGGTTACATGAACTACACCATCGATATCGCTGGCGACGCATACCGGACGCATTACCTTCTGATCAGCAACCTGGTGACACTACCGTTCACGTTCCTGACCCTGGCGTCCGGCCTGGTCATCCAGGCAGCCGGATACCGGCCGGTCTTTGCCGCCAGCCTGGCAGCGGCTGTCCTGGCGGTTGCCCTGGCCCGGTGCCTCCCACCGCCTAAAGGTCCTGCGGAAAGCCAGGCCGCTGTCATGCTGCCACCCAAACAGGTATGATTGCATTTTCCGGCAATACTCTGCTAAGATGATGAAGATCACCCAAGGAGGGCCGGCGGTGCGTCGCGTCCGCCGAAGCTAACAAATTGAGGGAGGAAGAGCCATGGTTGCTGAAATAACCGACTATTCGGCTTTCTACGAGGCTCTGGAAGCCATGGACAAGCCGCGCTGTGTCCAGCTGGCCCGGCAGCTGCTGGAGGCAGGCGTGCACGATATCGCTGGGCTCTATACGAATATCCTGGCACCGGCCTTGAACACGATGACCGATTACGAGTCCGGGCAACCCGCCGCCATCTGGCGTGAGCACGTCCGCAGCGGCATTGTCCGCACCGTGATCGAGTGCTGCTATCCCTTCGTGCTCGCCGAACGCGACGCCAGCCAGATCGCCGCGGACAAGGGCAAGGTCGTCATCGTCTCACCGACCGACGAGTTCCATGAGCTGGGCGCCCGGATGGGCTGCGATTTTTTCATCCTGCAGGGCTACGAGGCGATCTATGTCGGCGCCAACACGCCCAAGGCGGAACTGCTGCAGGGGCTGGTCCTGGAACGGCCGGCATACGTGGTAATCAACGCGGTCAATTTCTATAACCTGTTCAAGATCCAGAGGATTGTCGCGGAAATCAAGGAACGGCTGCCCGAACAGCGGATCCTGGCCAGCGGCAACGCCTTCTACCACGATCCGGAGCTCTTCCGGAGAATCGGGGCCCTGGCCGTGATCCGGACTCCGGACGACATCCGCAAACTCGAGGAGGGCCGCGCATGAGTGTTTCGCTGAAAATCGCCGTTCGTTTCCTCAAGTCGAGCCGCGGGCAGACCATCCTGATCGTACTGGGGATCGCCATCGGCATTTCGGTGCAGATTTTCATCGGTTCGCTGATCCAGGGTCTGCAGAAGAGCCTGGTCGAAACGACCATCGGGAACGCGTCGCAGATCACCGTCGTATCTCCGGATGACGACAAGCTCTTTTCGGACCCCGAGCGTGTCATGCAGGCAATCCGCCAGGCTGAAGGCCGTATCATGGCGTTATCGCCTGCTCTCGACCAGGCCGGTTTGGCGACCGATGGCGACGAGACGGGCTCGGTTCTGATCCGCGGCCTGGATTTTGCCGCCGCTGAACCCATATATGCCCTGGCCGACCGGATCGTCCAGGGGCGTCTGCCGTCGGCAAGCGATGAGGCGGTCATCGGCAAGGCGCTGCAGGCCGAGTGGGATGTGACCATCGGCGACACGCTCGATGTGACCGTCGCAGGCGGCAAACGCCTGACTTATACGGTGTGCGGCATCTTCGACCTGCAGGTGCAAAGCTTGAACACGAGCTGGTTTTTGACTACGCTGGCTTCGGCTCAGGAACGGTTCGATCTGGCCGGCCAGGTCACGTCGATTGAGATGCAGGTGGAAAGCGGCGATGTCTTCCTGGCCGACACGATCGCCGCCGAGTTGCAGACGCTGCCGGAGCTCATGGACCTGGAGGTCACCAACTGGAAGGCGCAGAACGAGCAGCTGCTGTCGGGCCTCAACGGCCAGAGCGTATCCAGCATCATGATCCAGGTGTTTGTCGTCGTATCGGTTGTCCTGGCCATCGCCAGCGTGCTGGCGATCTCCGTCATGCAGAAATCGCGCCAGATCGGCATCCTCAAGGCGATGGGCATCAAGAATCGCCAGGCCAGCCTGGTGTTTCTCTACCAGGGCCTGATCCTGGGTATCTTGGGCGGACTGGCCGGGGTCGCGCTCGGCCTGGGCCTGGCTTACAGCTTTACCGTCTTCGCCCGCAACCCGGACGGAACGCCGGTTGTCGCCTTGCTGATCGATCCGGCTTTCTTCGTCCTGTCCTTCCTGATCGCCGTAACGGCATCGTCGCTGGCTTCTTTGATTCCGGCCCGCAAGTCGGCCCGGCTTGACCCGATCGAGGTGATTCGCAATGGCTAAGGCGATCGAGCTGAACGGCATCAACAAAATCTACGGCACCGCCATCCGGACACAGGTCCTGTTCGACATCGACCTCGCTTTCGAGACACAGTCCTTCAACAGCATCATCGGGCAGTCCGGGTCGGGCAAGTCGACCCTGATGAACATCATGGGCACGTTGGACCGGCCGACATCCGGGACTGTCACGATCGGCGGCATTCAAACCGGCAGCATGAGCAAAAACGACCTCGCGGTCGTGCGCAATGAGACGATCGGATTCATCTTCCAGTTTCATTACCTGCTGCCGGAATTCACCGCGCTGGAAAATGTCCTGATGCCCTACCTGATCAAGCACAACCGGCCGACCGCCGAGGTCCGCGAACGGGCCCATGAGCTGATGGAGCTGGTCGGCCTTGGCAAGGTCAAGAACAACCTGGCGACCCAGATGTCCGGCGGCCAGCAGCAGCGGACGGCCATCGCCCGCGCCCTGATCATGAACCCCAAGATCATCCTGGCGGATGAGCCGACCGGCAACCTCGATTCGGACACGACCGAGATCGTCTACGAGATCCTGCGCAAGGTCAACAGCCAGTTCAAGACGACCTTCGTCATCATCACGCACGACCGCAAAATCGCCGAGAAGGCCGACCGGATTGTCGAGATCCGGGACGGACGCATCAGCCTCGATATCGCGCGCCCGATCATCTGAGATGGCACGCCAAACGTTCAAAGGACACCTGTTCGCCCTGGTCACGGTTGCCATCTGGAGTTCGACGTTCATCATCAGCAAGGTTATCCTCGAGGAGCTCAGCCCCCTTCAGGTCCTGCTGGCGCGCTTCCTCGTGGCCCTGGCTGCGCTGAGCGCCCTTTATCCGCATTTTGACAAACCGGCGAGCTGGCGGGAGGAGGGCTTGTTCCTGGCGATCGGCACGGCCCTGGCCGCCTATTTTTTGCTCGAGAACCGCGCGCTCCAGCTGACCTACGCCGCCAATGTCAGCCTGATCGACGCCACCATCCCGCTCCTGACCGGCCTTTTGGCGTTCGTGCTGTTTCGTAAACGCCTGTTCGGCGTGCGGAGCGCGGCCGGCCTGGTGGTGGCCTACCTGGGCGTGTTCCTGATCATCCGTCATAGCCAGCAGTCTTCCGGCCTGGCCTTGGGCGGCGACCTGCTGGCCCTGGGGGCTGCCGTCATGTTCGCGGTCTATTCGCTCCTGATGGAAAAGACCCGGCACGGACTGCATCTGGTGCAGCTGACGCGCAAGGTCTTTGTTTATGCCTTTGCCGTTCTGGCCGTTTTTGCCCTGGTCAGCCGCCAGCCGCTGACGGTCCGCTCGGTTTCTGCCGGCACCGTGGCGGGGATCGTCTTCCTGGGCATCGCGGCTTCTTCGCTGGCCTTTATTTTATGGAACCAGGCGATCCGGGCGATCGGACCGGCCAGGACCAACCAGTACATCTATTTCAGCCCGCTTCTGACCACGCTCCTGTCGGCGATCCTGCTGCGCGAACCGGTCTCGCTCTATACGGGCGCCGGCGCCGCCCTGATCCTGACCGGCCTGATCCTGGCTGACCGTGCGGGTCAGCCGAAGAGCGGCAGCAAATAGGCGTAGCCTTCCTTTTCCAGGTCCGTGAGCGGGATGAAGCGCAGCGCAGCGCTGTTGATGCAGTAGCGCAGGCCTCCTTGATCGGCCGGCCCGTCGGCGAAAACATGGCCCAGGTGCGAATCGCCGACCCGGCTGCGCACTTCGGTTCTCAGCATGCCGATCGAGATATCCTTGAGTTCATTCACGACTGCCGGATCGATCGGGCGGGTGAAGCTGGGCCAGCCGCTGCCGGAATCATACTTGTCACGGGAACTGAACAGCGGTTCGCCGGTCACGATATCGACATAGATGCCGTCCGCCTTGTTCTTTTCGTAAATCCCGGTGCCTGGCATTTCGGTGCCGTTCTCCTGAGTCACCTGATACTGCTCCGCGGTCAGCATTTTTCGAATCGTCTCCTGGTCTGGTTTGCTGTATAACGAAGGGTCGACCAGGCCGGCGGAAGACGCATCGTTCGCGCCCGGCAGGGTGTCAAACGAGATGTGGCAGTAGCCGCCGGGGTTTTTCTCCAGGTAGTCCTGGTGGTACTCTTCAGCCAGGTAGTAATGGTCCAGCGGCTCGACTTCGACCACGATCGGGCTGGTGTATTTTTCCTGTTCCCGGGCGATCACGGCGTCGATCACGGCCAGGTCGGCTTCGTCCTGGTAATAGATCCCGGTCCTGTACTGGCTGCCGACATCGTTGCCCTGGCGGTTCAGGACCGTCGGGTCGATGATCAGGAAATACTGCTCGAGCAGCATCTCCAGGGTGACCCGTTCGGGGTCGTAGCGCAGGTGGACCGTTTCGGCGTGGCCAGTGTTTTTGTACGACACATCCTGGTAGGACGGGTTTTCCGTGTTGCCGTTGGCATAGCCGACGGTCGCCTCGGCGATGCCGGGAACACGGGCCATGTAGGCTTCCACACCCCAGAAGCAACCGCCGGCCAACCAGATATCTTTTAGATCGGCCTGGCTATAGTCGATGGCGGTGTTTGGGTTGTAGGGAAGACCCGTGCGCGGATCCGTAGCCGTGGCCGTGGTGGTTGTGGATCCGGTGGTCGGGGCGGCGGCCTGCGCTCCCAGCCGGGTCAGGCCGAAGATGACAGCCCCGACCAGGACAATAGCCAGCAGGGTCAGCACGGTTTTTTGTTTGTTGGTCATCGATCATCAATCCTTATATATATATCGAGCGTAAGCGTAAATTAGCAACATTAAGCCATGCTCATTGTAGCGCAGACAGACGTCATCTGCCGTTGCCTAAGACACGCAGATTGGCTCGTGGCAGCTTCGCCTTCGTTTTAAGAAACCTGAAATTGTCCCATCATGCCGTTGTCTTCGTGCTCAAGAATATGGCAATGGTACATGAAAAGACCTGCATGTGTGAATCGTACGCGGATGGCGACTTCTTCCCCGATGGGGACAAAAACCGTATCCTTGAAGCCTTGTTCGTGGGGTGGCGGCGGCCTGCCATTTCTGGATATGATTTGAAACTGCGTGCCGTGCACGTGAAAGGGGTGTCCACCGGCTTGCATCATGCCGCCCCTGTTCCTGATGATCCAGATTTCTGTTTCACCGAGTCTGACTTCTTCGTCAATGCGGTTCATGTCGAAAAACTGCCCGTTAATGGTTCCGCTTATGCCCATGCTCTGCAGATCGAAGATGCGTGTATTTGGCGCGTGATCTTCCGGCAGCGGCTCGATTTGGGTCAGTGATTCCGGGATATCGAAGGTGTCGGCACGCTCATCGGAGATGTGGATCGCCATGAGTGCCGATTTCCCAACCATAAGCGCCACATCGCTGCGCGTTGTTTTCGAAAAATCGACGATGATTTCGGCTCTTTCCCCTGGTGCCAGAAAGACTGAGCGGCGGATCAACGGCGCCGCCAGGAAACCGCCATCCGAGGCAATTTGCCAAAAGCGGCTGTTATCGCTGAAACGAAATGTCATGTTCTGCGCGTTGGAGGCATTAAGGATCCGAAAGCGAACTGCTTCTCCGGCGACATCGAGGTAGGGATTGACCGTTCCATTGATCAAAAGGGTATCGCCGGCTGCCACACCCATCATCGACGTGCGGATGGCCAGGCTTCCATCGCGATTGAAGCTGCGATCCTGGACGATCAACGGGATGTCATTTTGACCATATGTTTGCGGCAGGTTCAGCTGGTCGGAGATTTCGTCTTCAATATAGATCAGCCCCGACAATCCGTAATAAACCTGATCTGCTGTATCGCCCAGCAGATGCGGATGGTACCACAAAGTCGCAGCCGGCTGGTCGACGGTAAAACTCGGATTCCAACTCTCGCCCGGCTGAATGCCTTGGTGCGGCCCGCCGTCTTGTTCTCCGTCGACCACCAGGCCGTGCCAATGGAGGGTTGTGGGAAAATCCAGCCGATTGTTGACGTGAATTGTGACTTTTTCACCTCTCCTGATGCGCAGAACCGGTCCGAGGTAGGATCCGTTATAGCCGAGGGTGTCAGTCATAACGGAGCCGAGAAAGTTGGTTTGACCGGACTGCGCTTCCAGAACAAATTCTGCCATGTCAGGATCGGCATTCTGGTCTTGCAGCATGTCGGGTATTTTAAGCTCGTTGCCGTTCTGGCGATCGGACCGGGCGTGCGGAAGATACAGCCATGACACCAGCAGGAAGATGATGCTGGCGAGCGCCAGGACTGACGCCAGTAAAGCCAGGATCAGCCAAGTCCTTTGTTTAACGATTCTGCTCATTGTTCTATCCCAGCCTTCAAAGGCGGCGACGGCCTGCCCATGTTGAGCAACCGAGCGTTGATGGCCACGATAACCGTGCTCATCGTCATCAGGATTGCGCCAAGTGCCGGCGTTATGATGACGCCAGCATCGTAGAAGATGCCTGCGGCCAGCGGGATGGCGATCACATTGTATGCGGTTGCCCAGACCAGGTTCTGGACCATTTTACGATATGTCGCGCGAGACAGCTTGATCAGGTTAACGACATCGAGAGGATTGCTCTTGACCAGAATGATATCGGCGGTCTCGATGGCGACATCCGTGCCGGCACCGATCGCGATGCCGAGATCCGCCTTGGCCAGCGCCGGAGCATCATTGACACCATCCCCGGCCATGGCAATGATTTTGCCGCGGCGCTGGATGCTTGCAACCTTCGCAGCTTTTTCGTCCGGCAGAACCTCGGCGAAGACATGCTTCAGCCCAAGCTGGTCAGCCACTGCCTGCGCGGATCGCTGATTGTCGCCCGTCAGCAGATACGTGTCGATACCCATGGCATGCAAGGTGTCAATTGCCGGACGGGCATTGGCTCGAAGGATATCGGAAAGAGCGATGAAGCCAATGAACTGCCGGTTTTCCAGGACGCAAACGACGGTTTTCCCTTCGGCCGACAGTTTCGCCAACCTTGACGCGTCGAAATTGATCTGATGAGCGCGTAAATAGCCGGGGCTTACGATCAGGAGTTTCTGACCGTCGACGGTTGCCTTCAGACCCTGGCCCGTCAAATTCTGATAATCGGTGACCGGTTTGAGCTTCATGTCGCGCTTTTTACCCTCAGCAACGATGCCTTTGGCGATGGGATGCTCGGAATTTGATTCGACGGCATAAACGAGTTCCAGGAGTTCATCTTCCAAGCGATCAAGAGCGACGATATCGGTCACGCCAAAGGTTCCCTCCGTCAGCGTTCCTGTTTTGTCAAAAATAACGGCGTCGACTTTTCGTCCGTTTTCAAACGCGGCACGATCTCGGATCAGAAGCCCCTGTTTTGCAGCAAGTCCGGTCGACATCGCGGTTACGAGGGGGATCGCGAGCCCCAGGGCGTGCGGACAGGAAATAATGACGACCGTGACCGCCCTCTCCAGGGCAAAGCCAAGCTCGCCAGTCGATATCATCCAGGCTATGAACGTGATCGCCCCGGCTGAAACAGCGATGTAGAACAGCCATTTGGCTGCGACATCAGCCAGCCGCTGCGTTCTGGATTTTGACGCCTGTGCCTCCTGAACCAGCTTGATGACTTGGGAAATGAACGTTTCCTCGCCCGTCTTGCTAACGGTGAATTTCAAGATGCCTTCGCCGTTGATCGACCCCCCGACGACCTCATCTCCGGGCATTTTTTCAACCGGCGTCGCTTCTCCGGTTATCATGGCCTCATTGACGGATGACCGGCCTGCATAGATATTGCCGTCGATCGGGATTTTTTCACCAGGTTTGACCAGGATTTGGTCACCCGTTTGCAGACTCGAAACAGGCTTGTCGATCGTTTCGTCATCCGCTTGGATCAGGTGCGCCTCTTCCGGCATCAATTGAACCAACGCATCCAGCGCCTTCGAGGCACCCATGACAGAACGCATTTCGATCCAGTGACCGAGCAGCATGATAACCAGCAGCGTGGCCAATTCCCAGAAGAAGTCGCTTCCCTCAAGATAAAAGACGGTCAGGGCACTGTACAGGTAGGCGACTACAATCGCCAGGGAAATCAAGGTCATCATGGCCGGTGACTTTGCGGCCAATTCCTCCCTTGCGCCTTTAATAAACGGCCAGCCGCCGTACAGAAACAGGGCTGATGACAAGCCGAACAGAAGATAGGCATCACCCGGGAAGCGCCAGTTGACACCTGCGAACATCTGGATCATGGGCGAGAGCACAAGAATCGGAATCATCAGGATGAGGGAAAAGAAGAAACGCCGCCGGAAATCGGATGCCATTCGGGCGTGGTGGCCTTCGTGGGTGTGATGTTTAGATTCATGCCGCTGCACAGTCGTGTGCTGATGCTCTGGATGTGTGTGCCCCGTGTGCTGATGACCTGATTGTTCATTTTTGCTATACATCGCCTCTACCTCCTGATCACCGATCACGGAAGCGCGCGGCCATTGGTCACGATCGAGTGATTTCGGATTTTCGATGCTGATATTCTTCGTCGCTGATTTCGCCTTTTGCATATCGCTCCGCTAAAATTGCCAAGGCGCGCCGGGTATCGGCGTTTTCTGCATCTGGTGGAGCGTTGTAGCCCGATTTGCCGGCAACGCTGGTGACGCGGACGAGCAGGAAAACTATCAAAACGATCAGACCAACGATCAAAAGGCCGCCGATAAACATGTAAATCCAACCGGAACCATAGCCAAAACCCATCATATCAAACACCTCCGCCGCATAGCCGATGCGGCATCGTTCGCGCTGCTGAACCCTAAGTGAGCTGTGCGCGATAAACAAGGACACTATAATCATAACGGATCGTCCATACGGTCCATGATACCTGCGTTACATGTAAAATAGCGATTGTGTGAACGATCGGGTGCAGACGGCGTTCAGGCGATTGCTGACAGTTATTTTTTCTCGGCTTGCAAAATCACCGGATCGCCGAAGATGACGGACAGGCTGCTGTTGTTTGCGATCAGCTCGCGGCTGATGTCGCAGCCGAACCAGTCGAACAGCCAGCGCGCGGGGCTGCCGGCGGGTTCGTTGGCGTTGATGATGATATATGCCTGGGTGATGTAGGCGTACTGGGCATCGGCCAGCGTTTCCGTGCAAGGCTCGACACCGTCGATCGCAAAAAGCATCAGCTTGGGGTCGCTGAATTCCATGTCGACATACGACATGATGTTGAACCCGATCGCGTACGGGTCCGAGATGACGGAATAGGTGATGTCGCTCATCTCGTCGGACAAGATCAGGCCGAGCGACGCAAAATCGGGTATGTCCTCATTTTTCCAGACCAGCGTTTCAAAGAAGCGCTGGCTGCCGGACTGGTCGTCCCGGTAATAGGCGTTGATCTTCTGGTCCGGTCCGCCCACTTGGTTCCAGTTAATGATTTCGCCGCGATAGATCCCCTTGACCTGGTCCTGGGTCAGATTCTTGACCGGATTGTCTGTATTGCCCAAAAAGACCAGTCCGTCGCAACCGTACAGGCGCATGGCGACATCGACGCCCTTTTCGTTGAGATAGGCCTGCTCTTCGGCTGTCGGCGCGATGCACAAGATGAGATCCACGGTACCGTCGGCGAGGTTCAGCCAGGCCTGGTGGGTTTTCGAGCAGATCGGTTCAGGTCCCGGCACGCCATACTGCCGGACAAACAAGTCGTACAGGGCGGCTGTTATGGGAATGCGCGCAGTGGAACTGTCAAGCAGCGGGAAAGAAGCGGGCAGATCGCGCGCCGTGGTGGTCGCGCTGGGCGTCGTTGTCGGCTTGACCGTCGCTGTGGTGGTTGGCAGTGTTGTGGCCAGTGTCGTTGTTGTCTGAACCGTGCTTGGCTTTGTTGTCGCTGTCGTGGCCGCGGGTTGGGGGGAACAGGCCGCGAGGCCGATGCAGCAAACCAGGATGAGCAGGCCGCAGGTCTTGGAAAAACGCGCAAATCGTTTCATCTTGGCACCTCATTTCGGCCAAAGAAGGCGGCCGAATCCTGATGGACTCAAAATCGGCCAACATGTGTCTGAGCGGCTTATGGCATCTGTTACATGGCCCGATCATGATTGTAGCATATTCGAACCGGGATGAGAGGCGGTCACGATCAGCGCAGAGCCCCGCGAATATGCAGGATGTAGCGTTCGCGGTCGAGCGGGCTGACGCCGCGGTAGGCGGTGTCTTCGCCTTGTCCCTCGGGGCAGGGGTCGTACCCGTCGAACGCCATCGTCAGGACGCCGCGCCCGCTGGTTGCCTGGGCGACAAAAATGGGAAAGTCAAGCGACGTGGCCAACGGCACACGGCCGGTCAGGTATCGCCGCGGCGCGCCGGGATCGCCGGACCCGTCGCGGGTGTCCGCGTCGCTGCCGCTGTCCAGCACGCCGCGCATCGCTACGATCTGGCTGATCACCTTGCCCGTGTCCGACAGCGGCACCGTCAGCCGGAAACGCAGCATTGGCTCGAGCAGACGGGTTCCCGCAGCCGCCAGCCCTTTCATCAGGGCCATGGGAGTGACCGTCGCGAAGTCCAGCGGGTGGGTGTGAACCGGGTGGTCCTCGCCGTCGATCAGGGTGATTTTGAGATCGGTGACTTCCCAGCCGCGCGGACCTTGCTGCAGGGCCAGCGGTATCGTCTGGGCGATTTGTCCCTGGTAACGGTCGCGGATCTTGATCTCCGTGACATGGCTTTCGTAGACGACGCCCTGGCCCAGCGGCAAGGGCTCGATGGCAAACGTGACGATCGCCCAGCAGGGTTTGGGCATGGTGTACGCGTCTGAGCCGTACGCTGCCCGCACCGGCGTTTCCTTGTAGATCACCTGGGGGTTCTCCAAGGCCACGGCCAGACCGAAACGGTCGCGGAACAGCGCGTCCAGGATTTCCATCTGGATCGTGCCCGTGACATGCAAAAGCAGCTGGCGGACGCCCGGATCCCAGATCATTTTCAGCTGCGGGTCTTCGGCGGCTAGTTCGGCGCAGGCTGCGGCCAGCATTGCGTAGTCCTGCTCGCGTTCCGGGCGCAGCCGGACACGCAGGAGCGGCTGGACGACCGACGGTGCCTGCGGCAGATTGGTATCGTCCCCGATCATGTCGCCGGCCACGATGCCATCCAGGCCGCAGACCGCGGCGATGTCACCCGCCTCGAGGATGCCGATATCCGTCGCCTTGCGCCCGGACGCCTTGCGGATCTGGACAATTTTTCCGACCGGTCCCCGGCCCGGGCTGATGACCGTGTCCCGGTTTTTCAGCGTCCCGCTGGTCAGGCGGACATAGGCGATCCGGCCCAGCCGCTTGTCGTGTTCGACTTTAAAGACAATCCCGGCCACCGGGCCGTCGGGGTCGCCGCCCGCAGGTGGGGCCAGATCGGAGATCATATCCAGCAGTGTGCCGATACCCTCGCCCTTGAGCGCACTTCCGGCGACAAACGGCAGGATGGTGCCCAGGCGTGCTTGCCCGGCCAGGGCGGGCAGGAGCCTAGACCGTTCAACACGACGGTTTTCCAGCCAGGCGTCGGCCAGATGCTCTTCGTACTCGGCCAGTATTGGCAGCCAAGTCTCACTGGCGCTGTACGCGATGGTTTCGGGGCCGAGCAGTTCGCGGATCTGTCGCCGAACCTGACCGACATCGGCGCCGACCCGATCCGTCTTGTTGATGAAAACCATTACTGGCACGTTCAGCTTGCGCAGGGCAAAATAATACTGCTCGCTCTGGGCCTGGACGCCTTCGACCGCCGACAGGCATAAGACCGCCGCATCCAGGACACGCAGGCTGCGCTCCACTTCAGCGGCAAAGTCGACATGCCCGGGCGTGTCGATCAGGTTGATCGCTTTGTTCTTCCAGCGGATATAAGTTGTCGCGGCTTTGACCGATATGCCGCGCTTGCGCTCGACCTCCATGTAGTCGGTTTGGGCGGTTCCCAGATCGACGCTGCCGGCGCGCAAAATCGCGCCGCTTTTGAAAAGCAGCTGCTCGGTCAGGGTCGTTTTACCGGCGTCAACATGCGCGATGATGCCAATGTTGGTAATGCCTTGCTCCGTTATGTTACCCTCCCGGCCTTCTTGATGGCTTATTGTACCACGTTAGTGTAACGTATTTGTAGGTCAAAACAGGAAGAAATCCCCCCTGTGTTAAACTAATTTATAGCAAACAAACTTGTTTGACACCAAGAAAGGGGATTTCTCATGGACATTATAACGCAAAT
>Ga0172382_10000136_pt1 | contig 122446 bp, 126 predicted proteins | sample Leawel138RmetaG_FD_122245 | JGI IMG/M metagenome (GOLD analysis project Ga0172382, IMG submission 122245) | Leachate microbial communities from a municipal landfill in Southern Ontario, Canada - Leachate well 138R metaG | ecosystem: Engineered > Solid waste > Landfill > Unclassified | place... | reverse complement strand
GAATTGAACCCGCGTCCGCAGTACCTAGACCACCGGATCTACATGCGTAGTTTGTCTATTGGCTTTAACCGCGCCACCCTCCGACAAACAGGATGATGCTACGGCGATTCTGCTTTAGTTTAGCGCACATCCCACAGACTAGAATGCACCCGATTCCGTGTTTTATGACCCTCCGCGCGTCTTTCGACTCCGGATCCACAGACAAATCCGGGCAGAGGGCTCACTGCTTAAGCAGCGAGGGCGTAATTGCTGTCGTTGGCAATTATGAATCTGCGACCAGTTTAAAGAGCAAACCGCAGCTCTGCATGCACCGAAGGCTTCGCGACCTGCGTCGAAGCCGGTCGCCCCCTTTACGCTCAGTTAGACATTCGTTCAGCACACAAGTTGCTTTAGAAATCTACTCAAGCATTGCTGGAATGATAGCGCAGAATCGTCTTTGGCGCGAGTTAGTGCAACGGTTGTTCCGGTGCAAAAAGCAACGCCACCTGCTCCTCAGTAAAACGATATTTTTCTTGGCAGTACTCGCAAGTCACCAAAATAGACCCTTCCGAGGCGAGGGTCGCTTCTGCTTCTTCCTGTCCAAGCGATATGAGCATGCGTTCCACCTTCTCTTGTGAGCAGGAGCAAGAAAAATACAAGCTACGCTCTGCGAGCAAGCGCACCGCCGATTCTGGAAAAATCTCCGGCAAAAATTGCTCTGGATAAGCCTGCAGCAAGGATTGATCCGAGCCGATGGCGATAAACTGCGTCGCTATCTGCCAGTCTTCTGGACTTAACACACCCGGTAGCTTTTGCAGAAAATAGCCGCCTGCCTGTAGAAGTTCAGGATCAGCCACTAGTCGGAAATAAGCCGGTGATTGTACAGACTCGGTAAAATAGGCATTCAGTGAATTCGTGAGGGTATCCCGCAATTCAACCAAACCTTGATAACGATCCCGATCTATACCCATGTCTATGGTAATAGCCAACAACGCGTTGGGGAGTTGTGATAAATCGACTGATACATCGTTTTCCCAATTGCCGTAGGCGCGCATCCCACCGGCTGCCGTCATTTCTGCCACCAACAATTTCAATGGTCCTTTACTTTGAGCCTGCATAATCAAGCGCTCATAGTTTTTTTGGGTGGTTGCCAGCAGTGCGAGTCCAGACAGCACCTCGCCCAGTAATTTGGCCATATCTGATGGTCCGGTAAAATCCCGCAGTACACGCGCATAGACCGCATCCAGACGGCAACGTGCGCCCCGCAATGGCAGGGTTTCCCAATAAAAACTTTGTGAAAAATCAGTCATGCGCTTCCTCAAATTCGAGTGTATCCAAGCCCTGTCCCATCAACGGCGTCAAGGCGCGCTGAAGTTGTTTGAAAAGACGGGGATCATACGTTTCTTGATTCGCCAGGAGTTCCTTCATGTGCTGGCGCTCCGTGGGCTTACCAAAGCAGGCGGGGCAATTTTCGTGAATGACGGGCAAACGCTGCTCCTCCGCAAATTCGCGCAATTGCCGCTCTCGACAATATACCAACGGTCGAATTACCCGCAGATCTCCTTCACGAACCCGATAATGCGCTTTCATCGTGCGCAGTTCGCCATTATAAAACATGGACATAAAAAAACTTTCAGCAAAGTCATCCAGATGCTGTCCCAAGGCGAGGACGTTGTAGCCTTCGCGTCGCGCGCAACGATACAGTATCCCTCGCCGCATTCGCGCGCAGAAACTACAGTATGAAGGGCGCAGCAGATGGGTTTTGGCGCGTTCATAGATGTTTTGACGCTCCAGAAAATAGGGTACGCCTAGTTCCTTGAGGTAAGGAACAAGAGGCTGTGGATCATAATCCGGGCTCATCGGATCTACGGTCGCGACGCCTAAGGTAAAAGGTACGGGAAACTGACGCTGCATGGCGCGCAACATGTGCAATAAGGTCAGTGAATCTTTACCTCCGGACAAGCCGAGCAGAATCCGGTCACCCGGCTGAATCATCCGAAAATCAGCAACACCTCGACCAATACGGCGCTGCAATAATTTAGGAACCGGAAGACGCGGAAGCCGCTCCGGTGACATCGCTGCGGTCACGCTCCCTGCTCGCCTGCCACACGCAGCTCTTGGGTAGTCACGACGGCAGCACCCAGCTTACCCACCACAATACCAGCCGCTCGATTGGCGAGTTCAACCGCACGATCCATAGGCCACCCTGCTGCAAGTGCGGTGGCCAGCGTGGCGATCACCGTATCGCCAGCACCCGTCACATCAAACACCTCGCGGGCCTGAGCAGGATGATGATGGATAGCATTTTCCGTAAACAAGGTCATCCCTTCTTCGCCTTGGGTAACCAACAGGGCCTCAAGCTGCAGCTTTTGCCGCCATTCCCGACCGAGTTGATGGAAAGTCTTTTGGTCACTCCAAGTACCTGCGACCGCCTGAAACTCGCTCAGGTTGGGGGTGATAAGCGTTGCTCCCTGATATGGCCGATAATCGCGGCCTTTAGGATCAATCAATACCGGCAGATTGGCGGAGCGTCCCGCAGCGATCAGGGATTCCACTTCCCGTAACGCACCTTTGCCATAATCCGAAAGCAGCAACGCTTGCGCGCTAGCCAGCAATACCGGGGCTTGAGTACGCATCGCTTCGCAATGGGCGGAACTCGGCTGTGCTTCAAAATCCATGCGTAACAGTTGTTGCTGATGACCAATGACGCGTAATTTAACGGTAGTCGGACAAACAGCATCCGGAATCAGCCGTGTCTGCACCCCAGCCTCATTCAACAATGTTTCCAACAGGTTACCGGCGGAATCCGCACCCACTGGAGCCAGCAACTGCGCCTCCGCGCCCAAAGCCACCACATTCAGGGCCACATTGGCAGCGCCACCCGGACGTTCTTCTTCGCGACGAATCTGCACGACCGGTACTGGTGCCTCTGGAGAAATGCGCTCGACCTTGCCAAACCAGTAACGATCCAACATGACATCGCCAATAATCGCCACCCGAGCCTGCGCAAGATTTTCTAAATCAAAATCCATATCAGGAACGTCCAATCGCATAATAAGCAAAGCCTTCTGCACTTAAGGTAGTAGGATCATAGATATTGCGGCCGTCAATGATCAATGCCTGGTTTAATAGTCCTCGTAAACGTGCGAAATCAGGGCTGCGAAACTCCTGCCATTCCGTACAAATCACCAAAGCATCAGCGCCCTCGCAAGCTGCGTAGGGATCTGGGCACAGTAGTAATGCCTGCTCATGATCGTAAAGACTTTGCACCGCATCCATAGCCACCGGATCATAAGCCTGTATACGCCCATTTCGCCGCCAGACAGCTTCCATCAACACTCGGCTGGGGGCTTCGCGCATATCATCGGTGTTGGGCTTGAAAGCTAATCCCCAAATAGCGATGGTTTTGTCCTGCAAATTCTCACCAAGTGCAGCCACCAGCTTTTTTTCCAGAATCCGTTTCTGACGGTTATTCACGGTTTCGACAGCGGTCAGCAATGGCGCCGCAAAACCATGTTGTCGGGCACTATATTCCAAGGCCCGGACGTCTTTAGGAAAACACGAGCCTCCGTAACCGCAACCCGGATAAATAAACGCATAGCCGATGCGCGGATCTGCGCCAATGCCACGCCGAACCTGTTCAATATCCGCACCCAAACATTCGGCCAAACCTGCCAGTTCATTCATGAGCGAAATCTTCGTCGCTAACATGACATTAGCCGCATACTTAGTGAGTTCGGCAGAGGGCGGATCCATCACAATCAAGCGGTCATGATTGCGGTTGAAAGGCGCATAAAGCGCACGCATCCGATCCGCCGTAACCCCGTCTCGCGTGCCTACCACGATACGGTCGGGCTTCATGAAATCGGCGACCGCCGCGCCTTCTTTCAGAAACTCCGGATTGGAAACCACCTCAAAAGCAATATTTACATCCCGATGCGCGAGTGCCTTGGCGATGTGTTCTCGCACCATCTGCGCTGTACCCACGGGCACCGTCGATTTGTTGATAATAATGGCGGGGCGTTGCAGATGTTTGCCGATCTCCTCCGCAACCGTCAAAACATGGCGCAGGTCTGCCGAGCCATCTTCTTCTGGGGGCGTGCCTACGGCAATAAAAATAAAGTCGCCATGCGCGACACCTTCGTCGATAGCGGTGGTAAAGCGCAAGCGTCCATGATGAACACCTTCCTGAACAATAGCAGGGAGATCGGGTTCATGGATGGGCACTTCTCCCTTGCGCAAACGTGCCACTTTATCGGGATCAATATCTACGCAGAGCACTTGGTTACCCACCTGCGCTAGACAAGCACCGGTCACCAGTCCCACATAGCCCGTACCCACGACTGTGACATTCATAGTTTGGACCCTCGCTCCAGTATCACTACCGCTGTGGCATATCGGCGTTCATCGCTGATAGAGAGCCAGGTGCAGATATCCGTTCCCCATTGTTCCAGCAACTGTCCTGCCCGACCTGACATGACCAATTGCGGACGCCCGACAGTATCATGCCCAACCTGAACGTCCGCCCAGCGCATTCCGGCGCCTAATCCACTCCCGAGCGCCTTAAAAGCCGCTTCTTTGGCAGCAAAGCGACGCGCCAAAAACGCCGCCGCCTGTCCCGCCTCTCGTGGTAACTCCGCGAGCTCCAGTGGGCCGAGCAAACGTTCCAGCAAGCGCTCACCAAAACGCATATAGAGACGCGCGATACGCTCAACCGCCACGATATCCGTGCCCATACCCACAATCATGCACGCGCCTCAAGCATCAGTTGCTTCATGGTGCGAACAGCCGCATCTAGTCCCGTAAAAACGGCATGCGAAATGATGGCATGACCTATATTCAGCTCGCGTATTCCAGGGATAGCTGCAATGGCCTGAACGTTGTGATAATCCAGACCATGTCCGGCATTGACTTGCAGCCCCAAACTTTCGGCAAAAAGCACGGCGCTGGTAATCAGATTCAATTCCTCTGCCCGAGATTCGGCATGCGTTGCATTGGCATAACGGCCTGTATGTAATTCTACGACGGGCGCACTCGTTTCAGCAGCCGCCTCTAATTGAAAAGGGTCCGGGTCCACAAACAGAGACACCCGCACCTTTGCTGCCGCTAGTCGCTGGCAAGCTTCGCGAATGCGCGGTAATTGCCCTGCCACATCCAAACCACCCTCTGTCGTCAACTCTGCACGACGCTCAGGCACTAGGCAACAATCACTCGGTGACAGCCGTTCGGCAATCTGCAGTACGCCCTCATCCAAAGCCATTTCCAGATTCAGTCGTGTACCTAAGGTCTGGGTGAGAATTTCAATATCACGCTCCTGAATATGGCGACGATCTTCGCGCAAGTGTGCAGTGATCGCATCGGCTCCAGCCCTTTCCGCCACAAATGCCGCTTCAATAGGATCAGGATAGCGGGTACCCCGCGCCTGGCGAAGCGTTGCCACATGATCAATATTCACACCCAAAGCAATCATTACCGTTGTTCCTTTTGGTTAGGTGACATTACCCGCTGAGATCTGTGTAAGTATGCCGCAAGAAGGCGTCGGCTCTCCAGTGCACGAGAACCAAGATGAATCTGAATTTCTTCCTCCAGACAACGACGCAGCAGCTTATTCTGACCGGAAACCGGTGGCACTGAAGCCATCGAACCAGACATCCAGAATAATAGTCCTTCTCCTACGGGTAATCTGGCACAATCTACAGGGTGCGCTGGACAATGCACCCCTCTTTCTACCTCATAAAACCAAAGCTCAGCACCCTCGTTTTGAACAGGACGACCACATTCTACACACTGGCTGAGATCGGGTGCCCAGCCCAGATTCTCCAAAAGACGGCGCTCGAAGCGCCGCAAATACCATGTAGCGCCTCGATCGGAATGTAAAGCCATCACCGTAGATTCGTACACAGCAAAAAAATCCGGAAAAGGATCGCCGCGCTGCGTCAGCTTCAACAACAACTCATTTACATAAAAAAGACTGAGGTTTTGCAAGGGATTCAGCGGTTGCGCCGCACCGAGCTCTTCGGCCTGAACCAACAACGGCAACTCGCCCTGCCCTTGCCAACGCACCCAAATGGGTCGCCCTGCTTCAAGATACGCCAAAGTTGAACGCGGGCGGCGTGCACCTTTGGCCAGAAGCCCTAAACGTCCGTATTGCTGCGTAAACAGTTCCACAATTAAGCTAGAATCCCCATAGGGGTAACGATGGAGCAGCCAAGCTCGATCACTAAAATCCGTCGTCATACCCCAGCTCACGCAGAATATGCGGATCTTCCGACCATTGTTCTTTCTGCTTTACCCACAAGCCTAACCACACCCGCTCCTCAGTGAGTTGTTGCAAGGCTTCACGGGCTCGGCTCCCAATTACCCGCAGACGACTGCCACCCTCTCCCAGAATAATAGCCTTCTGGCCTGCCCGTCGGCAGTAGATGGTCGCCTCAATACGTTGTTGGCCGTTTTCAACCTGATAGCTTTCGATAGCCACCGCCGTATCATAGGGCAATTCTGCACCCAGTTGCCGGAAAATCTGCTCGCGGATAATCTCCGCTGCCATAAAACGTAGATTCCGATCAGTCACCTGATCCTCTGGGAAAGTAGCTGCGGCAGGCGGTAAAAGCGGAATCAGTAAATCCGCCAAGCGCTCCACATCGCCGACTTTACGCGCCGACATAGGTAATAGTTCGACAAAGTCGGCGCGCTCCGCCAAGGTTTTCAGATAAGGGAACAGGCGCATCTTGCTGCTGACTTTGTCCACTTTATTGATCACGGCGACAAGAGGAATACCGGTGCGCTGTAACCAGCGCAAAGCCTCGGTGTCATCCTGCGTCCACAGCAACGCCTCCACAACCAACACGCCCACATCCGCTGATTCCAATGCGCCTCGGGTAGCCCGCAGTAAATGCCGGTTCAGGCTACGATAACCACTATGCACGCCAGGGGTATCCAAAAACAGGAGTTGACCATCGGGGCGCGTCACAATCCCGAGAATTTGGTCGCGGGTTGTTTGCGGGCGAGGTGCCGTAATACTGATTTTCTGACCCACTAAATGATTAAGTAATGTGGATTTACCCACATTTGGGCGGCCTAAAAGCGCCACATAACCGCTGCGAAACCCAGTTCGCGTGTCTGTCAGAGTGAGATCAACCACGAGGCATATTCTGCAGTTGTGCTAGCATGAGTGCTGCTGTCTGCTGTTCTGCCTTGCGCCGACTACCGTCTTCAGCTTCCGTGGCAGATACTCCCGGTACGGTACAGCGCGCCACAAAACGACGCTCATGCGCCTGCCCCTTTTCTTCCACTAGGGTATATACCGGCAGGGGCCGCCCCTTACCTTGTAGAAATTCTTGCAGACGGGTTTTAGGATCGCGCAATTCTTCCCCGCTCAATTCGTCCGTCATGCGCGGTTCCATCAGATGAATGACGATGCCTTCTGCCGCCGCAAAACCACCATCTAAATAAGCCGCACCGATAATCGCCTCCAGCGCGTCGGCCCGGATTGAATCACGCCTTGCCCCACCGCTGCGAATTTCACCGGGTCCCATAATGAGGTATTCAGCCAAACCCACTTCTGCCGCAATAATAGCCAAGGTTTCCTCACGAACCAGACGCGCGCGCATCCGCGACAAATCGCCCTCGCTCACCTTCGGAAAACGATTAAACAATTTTGCCGCCACCACAAAGTTCAACGCCGCATCCCCCAAAAATTCTAGGCGCTCGTTGTGTGGAAAACCGGCACTGCGATGCGTCAATGCTTGAGTAAGCAGTGATGGATCACAAAAATAATACCCCACGGATTTCTGTAGCGCTTCCAAAGCACCCATACTTGCAGACTCAACTCTATGTGAAAAGACAAAATGAGAGAACTATCATACACGGAAAAGCCGGAGCGCAAAGACTCCGGCTCAGCATTTATGCATGAAAGTCAGGACTCAGTGACCGCCGAGCGCCTGAAAATGCAGCAACAGACTGATATTGCCCGCTAAAGGTACAATTTTATCATAGGTTACGGTAATTAATGCGGGCTGCGTACCCACCTTCTCAATAACAATATCCCGTTGCGGTATGTGAATCATCGCTACACCCAACCTACCATTCAAGTTATAGCGAATTTGGCTGGCGGACTCCTCCGGACCCGCTTGTTGCGCCTGCTGGCTCACAATATTTTTTAGAGACCAGTAGTCGTAATAGGAAGGCATGACCTTTACCACAAAAGCGATGATGAAAACGAGAATCAATATCCAGAAGATAACACCAATCATAGAGATACCTGATTCTCTTACAAACGGGGTGGCCGTCATAACGGGTCGAGGCGCCACCAGAGGGTTGCGGTGTTTTTTTATGTTGGTAAACATTTGGAGGTCTCCCGAAGCCAAAAGCCTGCGAATATGACCGCAATTAGTCGTCAACAGCAATTTTTGCAAGAAAATTGGCAGTGAGGATCAATGTGCGCCATCCAACGAGCGACCAATTTGTTTCCAGCGGACAGACCAGTCCTCAGCGTCCCAAGAAAACCAGACAAACATCGCCTTACCCACAATATTTCGCTCTGGCACCACACCCCAGAAACGGCTGTCATTACTATTGTCCCGATCATCACCCATCATAAAATAACTATGGGGCGGGACTTTGTAGGGACCAAAATTCATACTGGCTTCAGGAGTATCAAATTCAATAATATGAAAATGATGTCCTCCAAGTTGCTGTGCATATTCCTTGGTGGGGATAACCATCCCCTCAGCACCTTGCCCTTCAGGGCGATAATTGAAAGGACCGATATACTTCTGGGGAACTAACTTACCATTGATATACAGCGCATTCCCTTTAACCTCAATCGTATCTCCGGGCAAACCGATCACCCGTTTGATGTAATCAATGCGCGGGTTTTTGGGATAACGGAAAACCATAATATCCCCCGCTTCGACTGGGCTACCTTGGGTGATCGGTGTATGAATCAATGGTAGCCGCAGCCCCCACTGAAACTTATTAACCAACACAAAATCACCCACTCGCAGAGTGGGGATCATGGAGCCTGAGGGAATTTGAAAGGGCTCAAAAAGAAAGGCACGAATCAGGAAAACCACCAACAGAACCGGGAAAAAGCTTCGGGCGTATTCCACAATGACGGACTCTTTGACATCTTTCTCACGTTTTCGCTGGAGAAAAACGATGTCTACTAGCCAGATAAGGCCTGAAAATACTACCGCCAAAAACAAACCCAAAGTAAAATCCATTCGTGTTGTTCCTTTCCGTTTTAGCGCTTATCGCTTTTGAGTACGGCCAAAAATGCTTCCTGAGGGATTTCAACATGGCCAACCTGCTTCATGCGCTTTTTACCCTCTTTCTGCTTTTCCAACAATTTTCGTTTGCGCGAAATATCACCACCGTAACATTTGGCCAAAACGTTTTTGCGTAGAGCTTTCACCGATTCACGAGCGACAATCCGTGCGCCGATGGCCGCTTGTATGGCCACTTCGAACATCTGGCGGGGAATAAGTTCACGCAACCGACTGACTAACTCCCGGCCACGACGCTCCGCAACATCTCGATGCACGATCCAAGATAGAGCATCAAGTTTCTCGCCATTGATCAAAATATCCATTTTTACCAAGGGTCCACTTTCAAATCGGGCGAATTCATAATCCATAGATGCATAACCCCGACTCACCGATTTGAGGCGATCAAAGAAATCGAGCACCACTTCATTGTGGGGTAATTCGTAACGCAACATCACCTGCCCGCCCGTAAACTGCATATTTTTTTGGCGGCCACGACGCTCTTCGCAGAGGGCGATCACCGGTCCCAAATAGGTTTCTGGTACTAAAATATTCGCGGTAATTACCGGTTCCTGAAAATCAGCAATTTTCTGTACGGGCGGTAGTTCTGCAGGATTGGATATTTTCAGGGTCTGGCCATCGGTGGTAATAACCTGATACACCACCGTTGGTGCGGTACTAATCAACTCCAGCTGGTATTCTCGTTCCAGCCGTTCCTGCACAATTTCCATGTGCAACAAGCCCAAAAATCCACAGCGAAAACCAAATCCCAGAGCTTGCGAAGTCTCTGGCTCAAACTGCAATGCTGCATCATTCAAACGCAATTTCTGCAAGGCTTCACGGAAGTCTTCATAATCGGAAGAATCCACCGGATACAGCCCAGTAAATACTTGGGGCTGCACTTCGCGGAAGCCGGGCAATGCTTGCGCGGCCGGACGGTCCTGTTCGGTCAGGGTATCACCGACCCGTGCGCCTTCAATGGTTTTCACTCCGGCAATCACAAAACCCACAGCCCCGGTTTCCAGGGCTGGCACCGTCAGTGATTTTGGAGTAAACACGCCCACCTTTTCGACCACGTAACTTTTCTGTCCGACCATGGTAACGACCCGTTGACCCGGCCGAATAGAACCGTTCATCACCCGCACCAACACGACGGTACCCAAATAATTATCGAACCAAGAATCAATAATCAGCGCCTGCAAAGGTGCGCTGGCGTCTCCCTGGGGTGCAGGAACACGCTCCACCACTCTTTCCAGAATTTCCCGGATACCCACCCCTTCCTTGGCACTGGCTTCGATAGCATCTTCTGCGGGCAAACCCACAATTTCTTCAATCTCGGTGCGAACTCGGGCCGGATCTGCCGCAGGCAAATCAATTTTATTGAGTACCGGCAAAATTTCCAGATCATGCTCCAGCGCCGTATAACAGTTGGCGACGCTTTGCGCTTCTACGCCCTGAGAAGCATCCACGACCAACAGCGCACCTTCACAGGCTGCCAGTGATCGACTGACTTCGTAGGAAAAATCAACATGACCGGGCGTATCAATCAGATTAAATTGATACTCTTGACCATCTTTAGAGAGAAACTGTAAGCGAACACTTTGCGCTTTGATCGTGATACCGCGTTCTCTTTCGATATCCATAGTATCCAGCACTTGACTGGACATTTCCCGTTCAGTCAGAGCTCCGCAAAGGCGGATAAATTGATCCGCCAGCGTAGACTTGCCGTGATCGACGTGGGCAATAATGGAAAAATTACGAATATTTCGCTGTTCAGTCATAAAACCTAACACTCTCCGGGAGCCCGACGGGCTGCACCGTCATGGACGACACCATAACAAAAAGGGCTGGAGTACACACCCAGCCCTTCATGGCACTCAACGCTTTCAGCGTGGTAGAGAAAGCACCAAATAGAAGCTACCTTCACCCCGACGTACCAGAACCGGTATAGGTTGGCCTGCTGGCAAAGCAGCAATCAACTTTTGCAGCACACTCACACTGGTAATGGGTTGCTGGGCCACCTGTAAAATAACGTCTCCAGGACGAATACCCGACTCGGCCGCAATCCCTGGCGCCACACCCAGAACTAATACCCCGGTATTCACCTTCAACTGCTTCTGCGCCTCGGCACTTAACGGCCCCACTTCAATATGGAGACGCTTTATTTCGCCTTTCTGCGCGGCACCTGAAGATCCAGAAGTTTTATCTGTCGTCTTTTCCATATCTCCCGGCAAACTTTCGACCACCACATTTAAGGTCATAGGTTTTCCATCGCGAATAATGCCGAGCTTGGCCTTAAATCCTGCAGGTAAAGCGCCAACCATAGGCGGTAGCTGGCCGGAGTTGTAAATAGCATGACCGTCAAAGGAAACAATCACATCACCAGCGCGCAAGCCCGCTTTCGCTCCTGGACCATCAGGCACCACTTGAGAAACCAGAGCGCCCATCGGCTCTTTCATATGAAAAGACTTGGCCAGATCCATGTTGACATCCTGAATCATCACCCCCAGCCAGCCAAAATGCACTTTTTGATGCAACTTGAGCTGCTTGACGGCGTCCATGGCCACATTAATGGGAATCGAGAAAGAAAGCCCCATATAACCGCCACTGTTCGTATAAATTTGATCGTTAATCCCAATGACCTGACCTCGCATATTGAACAGCGGGCCACCGGAATTTCCGGGATTAATAGGTACGTCGGTTTGAATAAAGGGAATGTAAGGATCATCGGGTAGCGGCCGCGATGTCGCGCTCACTACGCCCTGAGTCACACTGTTCTCGAAACCAAAGGGCGAACCAACCGCCAGCACCCACTGCCCTACCGCGAGATTATTCGAATCACCAATTTGCACCGTCGGCAGATTCGTCGCGTCAATTTTCAGCAGCGCGACATCCATGCGGGTTGAAAGTCCAATCAGGTGCGCGGTGTACTGGTGGTGATTGGTCAGGCTCACAATGATTTTTTGAGCACCCTTCACCACATGGGCGGCAGTTACGATATAACCATCCGAGCTTACAATAAAACCGGAGCCCAAGGACTGTACCTGATACTTATGACCTGACCCGCCACCACCTAGCGCACCATCCTGACCATTTCCAGGCTGCCCGGGAGCACCAAAAAAAGGCGCAAAAAACTGGTTCAGCGGAGAGTTAGGCGGAAACGGAGAGCCTTGATTGCGGGACACCTTCGTTTCCGTGGTGCTGATATTCACCACAGCGGGTCCGTATTCCTTCACAATCGGAGTAAAGTCTGGCAAGCCCACAATGGGGGCCGGCGCCGTTGCGGCGTCGGCCCAAACTGGACTGATCATACCTAATCCCATACACAGCGCGATCAACAGGCGCTGCCTACCCAGCACTCGATTTTTCAAGAGACACTCCCTCCCCAACCACTAATTATCCAGTTACCCGAAAACTTTGCCTATCATCTCGGTATCTGTGTCACTTGGCAACTGTTTAACGACTTTGTTAGGGATATCCGGCAGGCAAGGACTGCGCAAAACTGATGCCTGTCGTGGAGCGATAAACCACGCTCTCTAGGCGGGAATGCTCCTGGAATTCAGGATTTGCACCCGGCAGATAAGAACTACTTCCAGGAATCCAGAGACGCTTGATATCGCGCTGAATGAGCATGTCCGGACCTATGGAAGCCGCGTCAAAATCTCCCACCGGACGTAAATGAAATACTTCTTGCGGCGTTGAAGCGCCCTTGAGCATGGCGGTTCGGGCGTAGTGTCCGTCACGCATCGGCGTGGAATGTCCGCCCTCTAGGGCGTTGTGCGGCAACAAACCGACCAATGTCACGGATACCACGAGCACAGCGGCTATCGACCCGGCTTTTATCCAGAAGGCATTGCGAGGACGTATTCTAGAATTGCCTTGCGGGGCAAGAATACTGGGCTCTTGAGCAATGGCTGCTGCTACCCGACTGGCAAAATTGGGGGATGCGAGGCGGGCACCCGCCTGATCCTGTCGCAAAAGATAAGACACCTGATACTGCGACTCCCAAGCCTCACGCAAACCGCGTTCATTTTGCAGTCGTGTCGCTAAACGGTTGGCGGACAATCCCGTCAGTTCGCCCTCCATGAACGCCATCAGTTCTTTTTGCGTTTCATCGTTCATGATTTTCTTGCTCCAACAAAGGCGCTAAAACTTTAGCGATAGCCTCTCGTGCCCTAAAAATTCGCGATCTCACCGTACCCACCGGACACTCCATCACCTGCGCAATCTCGTCATAACTCAATCCTTCAAACTCCCTCAGAGTCACTGCGGTACGCAAATCCTCGGGTAAAGCCGTCAATGCCCTATCAATATGCTCGGCAAGCTCCTTGCTCAGTAGCAAACCTTCGGGAGTATCGTATTCTCTTAGTCCATCGGCACTGGCAAATTGTTCCGCATCTTCCGTTTCCGCGTCCACCGTAGAAACTTGACGACCTTGAGCCACCAGATGGTTTTTGGCGGTATTCACGGCAATTCGGTATAACCAGGTATAAAAAGCGCTATCCCCACGAAAATTTTTCAAGGCCCGATAGGCTTTTACAAAGGCTTCTTGGGCAACATCTTCGGCTTCCTCAGGGGTGCGCACGAATCGTCCGACTAAGGCCACGACTTTGTGTTGATATTTGCGCACCAACAGATCAAAGGCGCCTTTTTCACCTTTCTGTACCCGTTGGACGAGGAGCAGATCACTGGACGCGCTGCCTTCCTGCGCGCCCGTCGTGCTGCGTCCCGTTATTTTACTCATGGGGCCTCGTCCTCTGTGGTTCTGATGTCGTTCTTCACCTTGTTAGTTTGTCATCGTATCATGATCACCGAGTTTTTTTGCAACGGCCAAAGCCGAATATTTATTGGGAACCGTGAATGCCCTCTTATGATTTTTTGATTATTGGTTCCGGCGCGGCCGGATTAAGTGCGGCACTTGGTCTCAGCCGCCTAGGCAGCGTTGCCATTCTCAGCAAGGATCAGGCTGCCGTTTCTGCCAGCGACTGGGCTCAGGGCGGCATGGCGGCGGTCACGGATTTTGATAACGATAGTCTGGAGCTGCATATTGAAGACACTCTGAATGCAGGAGCAGGACTTTGTCATTCCGATGCGGTGCGACACATCATCCGTTCAGGCCCGCAAGCCGCGCGCCAACTCATCGACTGGGGGGTTCCATTTGACCGCCAAGAAAACGGTGCGCTGCATCTTACCCGCGAAGGTGGGCATCGGGCGCGACGGGTTTTGCATCGCGCAGACACCACAGGAAATGCCATCGAAAGCACCCTCCTCGGCCAAATCCACACGCATGCCCGGATTGCGCTTTTTGAAAACCATTTCGTCAGCGATTTATGGTTGCATAATGACCGATGTCATGGCGCTTGGGTACTCACCCCCCATCATGCGCAACCCGAATTATGGCGCGCGCGCGCCGTTATTCTCGCCAGCGGGGGCGCGGGTCAGCTTTACCCCTCGACCAGTAACCCGTTAATCGCGACTGGTGATGGAATAGCCCATGCTTGGCGGGCTGGCGCAGAAATCGCCAATCTTGAATTTATCCAGTTTCATCCCACTACTTTTTATGATCCGGGTAGTGCACCTTTTTTACTTTCTGAGGCGCTACGCGGAGAAGGTGCGGTTTTGCGGCTACCCGACGGGCGGTCTTTTCTGGCAGATTATGATGATCGGGCAGAACTGGCGCCCCGAGATATTGTGGCCCGTGCTATCGATACCGAAATGAAGAAGCACCAACTTCAATATGTAAATCTGGATATTAGCGGTCAACCGGAAGCGCTCATACGCCATCATTTCCCGGCTATTTACGCGCACTGCAAGGCGCATGGGTACGAACTGACCCGTGAACCCATTCCGGTGGTCCCAGCGGCACACTATACCTGCGGCGGCGTTGTGGTTGATAGCGCCGGGCGGACCAATATTCCGGGCCTCTACGCCGCCGGAGAAGTCAGCTCGACCGGTCTGCACGGCGCGAACCGGCTCGCCAGTAATTCCCTGCTCGAATGTGTGGTAGGTGCTGCCGCTATCGTTGCCGATCTAGAGGGCGCACCACACTTGCCGAAACTGACGAATACTACTTCAGAGCCGACTAGTAGCGGGGCGGCACCCACCCTACCCATCGCCACACTGCGGCAAAAACTGCAGGCGGAAATGTGGCAATCTGCCGGCATCGTCCGCAATGATCATGACCTGCAGGGCGCTACAGACCGTCTGCGGGAAATGGCGCGGGAAGTCGGCGACCATATTGCCGGTTCTCCGGCGTATCAAGAATTGCGTAACTTGCGTTTATGCGCCGAAATCCTCACGCACTCCGCTCTGCTACGCCGTGAATCACGAGGTTGTCACTATAACCGCGACCATGCTGAGCGTCACGAACCACCCAGAGACCTCATCAGTCAACGCGGTCAGGCGGAGCCACGCGCGCGTCCCATTCCCGCTCAATTAGCAGTCGCCACTGCCGCCAACCCGCGTGCCTAGCGGGACATAGCACGATAAAGGTCCGCTTCTGACCGAGTGGGTTGCGTAGCGGAATAACGCCCAGACGGGCATGAAGAAAGGGCTGTGCGCTTAGACACACGGATTCTTGGCGTTCCTCAGACACTTCGATCCAAAAAGATCCGTCTTCCTGAATGCCCAAAGCCAGCGGCAAGGATGCACGATGTTTTTGCCGCCACGGGCAACGCCAAACACTCCAGAAGATTACAAGAAGCAACAAAATCATGCCGTAACGAAAATTATCAAAAGTCGTCAATACCGCGCAAAGCAACGCCAGCAAATAGGGAATGCTCTGTAATAGACCTTGCGCACGCAGTGTCCCGCAGCGTAAAGGCGGTAGGACTTTGTCGCCGTCGGCCATCGCGGTATGATCGGTGCCTTGCCGTATTCGCCAATGGGAGTTGTCGCGCATGTCATCAGACGTCATCCAATTCACCCCCCTCCAACAGGAACTGGGCCTGATTCATGCCTATGGCCCAGATGCCGAAAAATTCTTGCAGGGTCAATTCTCCAATGATCTGCGCACGCTGACCAGTGGTCAGGGGCAATGGAGTAGCTACAGCACCGCCAAAGGTCGGATGATTGCGAACTTTTATGTACAACGTGCAAAGAACGATTTCTGGCTTTCCCTATCGGCGGATATGGCGGATGCCGTCATTGAGCGGCTGCGCAAATTTCGGATGATGGCCAAACTCGAAATCGAACGCGGCGAACCGTCTTTCGGAATACTGTCCGTATATGGTACGGGCGCAAAAAGCATGCTGGAGAAGGCCCTGAAAATAGTGCTTCCAGACACACCCAATGGGGGAGTTGTCGAGGATGGTTTCATCCTCACGCGCCTGCCGTGGACGAACCGCGAAATGTTCCAGATCATCTCCTCGTCCGAAAGTCTGCAAACCCTGTCGACGCACTTGCAGGACGCCGGTGCCGTGGCCGCTTCGAGCGAATCTTGGCGTCTGCAGGCCATTCAAGCGGGGGTGGCGTTTATTACGGCTATCACCAGCGAAAAAGTTATTCCCCAAGAGCTCAATCTGGAAGTGTTGGGTGGCATCAACTTCAAAAAAGGCTGCTATCCTGGTCAGGAAATCGTCGCCCGCTCTCATTATCTCGGCAAACTCAAAAATCAGATGTATGCGGTATCCGCCACCACCGCCCTGCAACCCGGCGCTGAAATATTCTGTCCGAGTATGGGTTCACAGAATATCGGACTCATTATTAACGTTGCACCCGATACGACGGGGGGGCATGCGGCATTAGCGGTGTTGCGGGCAGCTAATGCCGCCGAAACACTCACGGTTGGCAGTCCGGATGGTGCCGAGCTACACATCGAAAAAATGCCATACACGCTTCCCTTAGATATTGTTCAAGAGGCTTGAGCGATGTGGGGAATTGTTGCCGGCTTGGTCAGCTATCCGGTATTTACTTGGTATACCAAACGATTTCTGGACGATCAGGGTCTCGAAACGGGCTTTACCCGCTTTTTGCTCGTGGTTCTGATCGGCACCATTTTGTCGTCGGCGTTGGGTTACGGCGTCTCGTGGCTAACGACGCCTCCCCATACCCAAAGTACGCAAGCAGCGCTGGAGAAAAAAAGCACGGCTATTCTCGGTAAGGAACTTACTTGCCTGCATAATCCAGATGGGGCGGCCTGCCAAGCGGCGCAGCAGCAAAGCCAAGGACTAGAAAATAAATTATTATCCAGTCTCAGCGGTGGCACTCAGCAGCAGGGGGCGATGAGTATCACCCGCTAATAGGTATTACCGCCTGATGAAAGGTGGCAAAGTGGCTAAGCTGCCCACCTTTTTGCAAGAGCTCGTGATATGTGCCCGATTCCACAATACGGCCGTTGTCCATAATGTGCACTTGATCCATCTGCTCCAAACCGACTAGGCGATGGGTGATATACAGCACGGTGCGGCCCTGCATGATCTGGCGTAAATCCTGCAAAAATTCCCTTTCAGTTATCGGGTCTAGTCCTTCTGTAGGCTCATCGAGAATCAGCCAAGGTGTGTTTTTGAGAATGGCCCGGGCAATAGCCACGCGCCGTCCTTGCCCACCCGAAAGCTTCACTCCACCTTCACCAACAATCGTATCCAGACCTTGCGGTTGACTGCGAACAAACTCATCCAGTTGTGCCGTTGCCAATGCTGCCCAGAGCGCATCTTCTTCGGCATCCCCTTTGGCCACCAACAGATTATCGCGTATGGTGGTATGAAACAGATAAGAGCGCTGGGATACCACCGCGAAATATTCACGTAGATTGTCAGCGGGAAAATCCCGTAAGGCGTGGCCACCCAACTCCGCCGAACCCGATTGATAATCATAAAAACGCAGTAACAGATTGGCCAGACTACTTTTGCCCGCCCCCGTGGCCCCCAGCACGGCCACCCGACTACCGGCAGGAATATCCAGATTCACGCCACACAGGGCATCTTTGGCAGCACCCGGATAACGCAAATGCAGATCACGAAGATGCAAGTCCGGCGAAGCAATCTCAGGTGCAGGACCTTTCGCATCGGGAAAAGGCAAGGGCGTATCTGCCACTGAAAAAATCCGGCGTGCCGCTTGTTGCGTTTGTCCCAAAAACTGAAAGGCAAGAGGCAAGGCGGCAATTGCTTCAAATGATCCCATTACGCCTAAGGCAAACAAAGGCAAATCCGAGGGGCCAAGCGCACCACCGTGAATAAGCGGAATCGCCAACAACAGAATCACCCAAATGGCGAGATTTCCCATAAAACTCATACCGGCAGTGCCGAAGCCGCTGATTTGAGACATTTTACTCTGATGTTTCAGAAGTACGTCATTTAACGCACCGGTGCGACGCAAAATTTCGGGGCCAGCGTTATAGGTTAGCAATTCACCCATACCCTGCATGCCATCCACAATTTGCGCCCGATATTCCGATTGGAGATTGGTGATTTCAGCACCACTGCGCGCGCCCAATCGCTCGGCGAGCAAGGGCAGCGCCAGACCGGTTATCGACAAAAACAAAAATAGGGCAATCGCCAGACGCCAAGCAAAAAATGCAAAAAAACCAGACATCAGGAGTGTTGCCACACCTGCCACCAGAAAAGGCGTAAATACGCGCAGATAGAAATTGTTGAGCGTATCAATGTCGGCGACGAGGCGAGATAAAATATCGCCGGAGCGATAGCCCTGCAAACCCGCCGGAGCCAGAGGCTCAAGGCGGCTATAAAACCAGATACGCAATTGCGCCAGCAAACGAAATGTCGCCTCGTGAGTGACAATGCGTTCCAGCCAGCGTGAAATCACTCGAACGGTTGCAAAAGCCCGAACTCCAGCGGCAGGTAGAAAAAAATTATAGAGATTCAGTGTGGCGTAGCCACCCAATCCGGCCAGAGCCGCACTCGCCAGAAACCAGCCAGATAATGCCAACAGACCGAAGTTAGAAAGAATGGTCAACAGCGCCAAAAAAGCCCCGCCCAGCATCCATAATTTGTAGCCACCAAACAGTTTTAAAAGGCGCAGTAGATCATTCATGGATTTCACCCTGATAAGCCGCTACTAATCGTGCATAAAAGCCGCCTGCGGCCAGTAAGTCCTGATGTGTCCCGGATTCCACAACTTTGCCCGCATCCATGACCATCACCTGGTCCGCTCGCATCGCCGTGGCCAATCGATGGGCAATCACAATCGCGGTACGCCCCTGAATGAGTTTCTGCATGGCATCTAGCACCAACGCTTCATTCTCCATATCGAGGTTGGCCGTCGCCTCGTCCAGAATAAAAAGCGGAGGATTCTTGAGAAAAGCCCGCGTCAGGGCAATACGTTGAATCTGTCCACCGGAGAGTCCTTGTCCCAGATCCCCAACCATACTGTCAAAACCTTGGGGCAGAGCCTCAATAAAGTCCAAAGCATGGGCATTGCGGGCCGCTTCGCGTATTGCCGACATATCCGCATCGGGACGCGCAATACGGATATTTTCAGCAATACTTCCATGAAAAATCCGGGGATTCTGGGGCACCCAGGCGAGCTGCTTCCACCACAACTCCGGCTCTATGGCCTGCAAAGGTACCTGACCATTCACCAGAATCGTACCAGAGTCCGGGTGTACAAAGCCTAACAGGGCATTGGCCAGCGTACTTTTTCCCGCACCGCTGGCTCCGACCAAAGCGGTAACCTTGCCTGCTGGAAAATCTGCATTCACCCCGTCCAAAGCACTACGTCCTTCTTCATAAGAAAAATGCAGGTCACGTATGGCAATACCCACCTCGCGCACGGGTGTATAGGTCACTGGGTCCAGAGAATGCTCCGGCAATGGCATATCCAGAATTTCGAAAATGCGCTTGGCGGCAGCAATGGCACTCATGCGCGCGTGATAATGGGTCGACAATCCTCGCAAGGGATTAAAAAACTCAGGTGCCAATAGCAGTACAAAAAATGCGGTATAAAAAGTCACCGAAGCATGTACTTGTAACAGTCGCGCACCTAGAGAAACGGCGACTAGGGCAATCGATAGGCTGGCAAAAAATTCCAGCACCGCCGAAGTCAAAAACGCCACTCGCAATCCAGCCATAGTGGTGCGCCGATAGTCATCGGATATACGGGCAACGATTTCAATTTCGTCTTTGGCGCGCCCAAAAATTTTAAGCGTCGTCAGCCCTTGCACAACGTCCAGAAAATGCGCGCTCATCAACAGCATTTTTTTCCACTGCCGCTGATTGATGGCCTCTGCCTTATACCCCACTAAGACCATGAAAAAGGGAACTAGTGGACCCGCAATCAACAAAATCAAACCGCTGATCCAATCCTCTGGGAACACCGCAATCAGGATCGCGAGGGGAATAAGGCTCACTAATGCCATCTGCGGCAAATAGCGCGAGAAATAAGGTTCTAGCGACTCCACACCCTCAATCATGGTGCTAGCAATGTCCGCGCTGCGCTCTCCAGCGATCGCCACGGGTCCCAGTCGTAAAAGATGGGTCAATAATTGTTCACGAAGATAAGTTTTGATGCGCGCGCTGGCGCGAAATGCCACCAACTCTCCCGCCCAGGACAAAGCGGCGCGCACCACAAACAGTGCCAGCAAAGCCCAAAGCATGGGCATAACCGCCACCAGGCTCCAACCATGAAAAGAAACGTCATTGATTACATGGGCAAGGATAAAGGCCTGAAGAATAATTAATAAACCAGCAGCCAACCCCAAACCGATACCGAAGTACAAAGTACCCCGAGTACGGCGTCCTTCCTGCATGAGCCTTTGATCAACGCGCGCAGCTTTGGCCATCATCCACCTCTCGTAGAATGGCCGAATACTAACACAAAACGGGAAGCTATTTTAATAGCTGCTTATACGATGGTGGGCGCGCGTCCATAAACGTCATCGAAACGGACGATGTCATCCTCTGCCAGATAAGCACCGCTTTGTACCTCAATGAGCACTAGGTCCATCATGCCAGGGTTTTCAAGGCGATGCGGACAACCTGCAGGAATATAAGTAGATTGATTGGTCATGATGAGTTTTTCTTCAGAACCATTGACGATACGGGCCGTTCCGGAAACCACGATCCAGTGTTCGCTGCGATGATGATGCATTTGTAGGGAAAGTTTTTCGCCTTTTTTAACGACGATCCGCTTGATTTTAAAATGATCCCCTTCTTCCAGCGTGGTATAAGTCCCCCAAGGGCGATGCACCGTAGTGTGCATATCGACGATGGCATGCTTGCGGGATTTAAGTTGTTCAACGATGGTTTTGACTTCCTGATCGCGGCTGCGGTCAGCTACTAGCAAAGCATCTGGGGTATCGACGATCAGAATATCGTGCAAACCAAGAATGGCGGTGAGCCGATCCGGGCTATGAACCACACAATTCTGACTGTCCACCAGCACACTTTCATTAGCGTGAATCTGATTACCGTCGGTGTCCGCAGGTATTAACGAACCGTATCCCGTCCAGGCCCCTAAATCATTCCAGTCAAAATCGGCTTGAACCACGGCCACATTAGCGGCTTTTTCCATAATGGCGTAGTCAATGGAAATATCCGGAGCTTGACCAAAGACTTTGCCAAGCTCCCAGGTATCTCCATTCCGGGTTGCCGATTCTACCGCTGTTTTAACCGTCTCCAACACTTCCGGCGCTTCATTTTGGGCTGCTAACAGTAATTGGTCCGCGCGCATGCAAAACATGCCGGAATTCCACAAATAGTCGCCACTTTTTAGATAATCCTGAGCTTTGCTGAGAGTAGGCTTTTCGACAAAGCGCGCAACGTGAAAACCACCATCCAGTTCCGTTCCAACCTGTATATAACCATATCCTGTTTCTGGGGCGTTGGGGGTCACGCCAAAGGTGACCAGATTGCCTTGAACAGCCAAAGCGCTAGCGGTTTGAACGGCATGGTTAAACTTTATCTGGTCGGCAATGAGGTGGTCAGAGGGCAGAAACAGCAAAATGGCATCAGACCCAACCGCCTCATGCGCCCAAAGCGCAGCGGCGACCATGGCAGGCGTTGTATTTCGGCCCTCGGGTTCCAGTAGATAGTGTACATCCGACAATGCTCGACCATGCGTGCTTGCGCATTCTGCGAAGGTGTCGCGGGTGAGAAAATAGTAATCCCGGTTGGTTACAGTGAGAACCGGACCATGCGTTTCTAGGGCAAGCACCCGACGCAGCGTTTTTTGAATGAGGCTCTCTCCATCCGGCAGTGCCACGAAAGGTTTTGGAAAGGATTTGCGGGATAGTGGCCAGAGACGCGAGCCCGTGCCTCCTGAAAGTATCACTGGAACCAGGGTCATCGAGCACTCCTATAATTTGCGGATATCCACATTTGCCAGAAGGTTTGCGGAAACTAAATATTTATGGGGTGATAATGCCCTAGGGATTAGTGATCGTGCAAGCTTACTAGATGCAGGATGATCAAAAAGTTGTCCCCTGTCGCCCCAAGAAAAAAAATATTTCACTTTATAATTAAGTAGTTACAGAATTAACACTTAAAAGCGTAGCCATAAGTCTACAGGACCTCCATGCCACACGCCGCACCGAAATGAGAAGAAAAATATTTTTTACATTATTTTCATTGAGTTGTATATCATGGCACGGTCCATGCTTACCACTTCGCGTACTGAGTATTGATTATGGACAATCCTAAGGAGCCAACCATGAGTAAGCCTATTATTCCTGAACGCGAAATCACGCAACTCTCCGAGATTATTAAGGCGATGTCCCACCCACTGCGTTACAAAATCATCTGTTTACTGGGGTGCGGTGAGATGAGCATGCAAAACTTGGTGAAAGCGATTGATACCAGCCACAGCAATGCCTCTCAGCATTTAGCCCTGCTTCAGGATAGTGGTTTGGTTCTGGTCAGAAAGGTTGCCAGTCGAGTATACTATCGCATTCGCGATCAACGTACCCTGCGATTGCTGGCGATGAGTAATCACGTACTGGCCTGATCTGCGTTCTGCAGAAAGAATATCGCGCGCCGCAGAAATTCTGCGGCGTTTTCGTTGCTATCTGCAGTCCCCAGAAAGCGACGCCACGCCCCTGCCCCAGCTTTAGCAAATATCAGCCCATGCAAATGTCGTGTTAAACGAGGCGCAGGCAAGCGCTCTCCCCAACGATCTGCATAGTCAAGCAAAGACTCTAAAACCACCAAAGGTTCAGGCAACAGAGTCCGACGGCCAAGATCTTTTTCGATTTCCGCCAAAAGCATAGGATTATGATAAGCGGCGCGGCCAATCATAACGCCATCTACATGGGCCCACTGCGTATGTACCGTATCTAAACACTTAAAACCGCCGTTAATTTCTATCGTTAACTGCGGAAACTCCATTTTAAGCTGATGCACCCAATCCCAACGAAGCGGCGGCACCTCCCGGTTTTCTGTCGGACTGAGTCCTTTTAGCCATGCGTTGCGGGCATGCACCACAAAATGACGGCATCCCGCCCCAGAAACGATTTCTAAAAAACGATGTAATACGGCGTAGTCATTTTCATGATCAAGACCCAAGCGGTGCTTGACGCTAACAGGCAGTCCACTGGCAGCCAAGGCGGATGTCAATTCTGCCACCCGCTCCGGGGTGGCCATCAGGCAAGCGCCAAAACTACCACTTTGCACACGCGGGGAAGGACAACCCACATTAAGATTGATACCGTCGTACTTGTAGTCACGCGCGATGTGCGAAACGGCTTGCATCGCCGTAGGATCATCGCCCCCCACCTGTAAAATCAGGGGATGTTCTTCTGGTGAAAATTCAAGGAAACGTTGCGGATCACGGCCCAAAAGGATGGCGCTAGTCGTGATCATCTCCGTGTAGAGTACGCAGGATGGGCAAATCAGTCGCAAAAAATGACGACAATGTCGGTCAGTCCAGTCCAGCATCGGGGCTACCGATAAATACTTACCATTCAAATATTCAATATTATTATTTATAGCCATATATTTAACTCAATTGTAAACAATGTTAATAATCTGCCGAATTTAGCCAAGTAATTTCATGGGTTATCGCGTCTTTTTCAAGGGAAATATAACCATTCATATCGCATCCTGAATTGCACCATTGTAGAGTGAATTTACCCGTCTTGGTCAACAAGTAAAACAACATAAAATCATATACATAAATCCATATCAAGCCCTCGTTAAATCGGTTCATGTGTCGACTGCTAGGCGTCCAACCCAGTCCAGCATACACACATTAACCAATGAGTACTTTTAGCAGTAAATAACCCAATATACCCACACTAACAAACAGCGCAACCCCATAAAATATATAGAGTTTAATGTGTGGATGATAGGCACCTTGGTCCACCTGATAAACGGTCAGAAAAAATCCCCAGATACCTACAGAAACATTGACAATTCCAAGTATCAAAAACACGGTATCCATTCCCGAAAAAATTGTATGTATTGTGATTACTTTATGCATCATAAATGCCAATTTCTTTAAAAAGAAATCAAACTTTTCCATCACAAATCCAAAAATTAAAATACTGATTCCGGCTCTAATCCAAGATAGAAAAGTACGTTCTGCAGAAAAATAAATTCGCGGATCCTGTATTTCATGAGCTGTTACCGATATACCACTATTAATATAGCGTAAATCACTGATAAATAGATAAAAAACTAAAAACAATAAAATTAATACTGGCCAAGTCAACAAATCATATAAGTCCACAAAAAATGGAATCAGGCCATACAATTTTAAGGCCGCCAGGAGGATGGTGAGCTTCTTGGAGAGGATACCGGTGCCAAAAGCAACAAACAGAAATTTTATGTAGGAAAGATAAGTTCGCTCCATACTCAGATAGAGCCTGGGCTCACGAACAGTAGGGAGATTTTTTAGCAGTAACATAGCACTCTTCGTAATTTTAAAACCCGATTCGATGCGCTGTGCAACATCAGCACCGGCGTAGCATTATCCATCCATATCATAGCTTAAGTTGACAACCCGGCAAAGCGTCGGTGGGTTTATAATCTTAAGAGACTTGATTTGCATCGTAATTGAAGATACTTTCTTTAAGTATAAACTTTTATCTCGTTCCACACATTTCTATTTGATGCAAAATAAAATAGTTGATTATTCCTCAATGAGGTTATGGCCCAGCCTGTTAAAGGCTGAAGTTGCCGTGCATAGCGAGCGGGTATCGAAACACAACCGACTATAGGAGATTTAAACCCATGCAGATCAATAGTGCAGAGTTCGTCATCCCCCTTCTCCGCTGAGAGCCTGGGCATGGCGTCGCTGCAGTCGTTCCACAGCCTCCTGTTCCCCTCTGCGGAACAGGAGGCCGCGCAGACACGGCCCGATCTGCGCGATGTGTTCCACGACCTGCTCCTAGAGGCGATCTTCGTAGCTGCATTCGGCGCCTTCCTGCCGAGCGAAAAGCCTTCGCTGTACGTCGCCACCCGCGCAGATGAAGATGCCACCTACCGCGCTGAGGTGCTCAAGGAATTGCGAGCGCTGTTTGCCTCTCCGCTGGTCAACTTAGACGTGGTGCGCTACCGTCAGGACGCTTTGCGCGATATGCAGCAGGCGCCCGTGCTGCTCGCGCTACAGACCTTCCAGCGCACGCTGCGTACCCTGCGTGTCTATCTGCGTAGCGCCGAGAAGACGAACAACGCCATCGAAGGTCAGCGCTGGTTTGTGGACGCAGCGCTGGCCTACGGCCAGGCTTTGGACGCACTGCATCGGGCGTTGATGACGGCAGATTTGCAGTCACAGGCCATGCTAGCCCTGCGTCAATATCTGGCCGGATTGCTGGCCTCTGACGCGCACACCGCGCGCATGGCCGAAGCGCAGGTACTGATCGAGGGCTTGGCCCAGGTGCGGTATGCCGTGCGGATCGACGGCTCCATGGTGTCGGTGCTGCAAGACCCGGGTGAGCCCGATTACACGGCCATCATCGTCGACACTTTCGCCCGTTTCCGGCAAAAAGAGGGAAAGGATTACCGAGCACAATTCGCCCCGGCTTCCGAGCTCAACCATGTTGAAGGACAGATTCTCGACCGCGTTGCGCTACTATATCCAGAGATGTTTGATCGCCTTGCTCGGTTTTGCAAAGCGCAAAATGACTTTGCCGACGCCTGCATCCTGCGACTAGACCGTGATCTTGCTTGGTTTCTGTGCTGGATTGACTTTACTCAGCGTTTTGTAACTGCCGGTCTGCCTTTATGCTTTCCCACGCTGAATGCCGATTCGGGCCACCTTGATGCTCACGACGCCTACGACATGGCGCTGGCGCAGCAGTGCGTCGAGGCGCAGCAGCCCGTGGTATGTAACGATTTTACGCTACTGGATGAGGAACGTATGCTGGTGATCACCGGGGCGAACCACGGCGGCAAGACCACGCTGGCACGTACCATCGGTCAGCTGCATTACATCGCCGCTCTAGGTCTACCGGTGGCCGCACGCAGCGCCAGTTTGCTGCTGTGTGACCGACTATTCACTCACTTTGAACGGGTGGAAGACATCAACAACCAGCGCGGCAAACTGCAGGATGATCTGGTGCGCATGCACCGCATTCTAGCGTCCGCCACGCCACAGAGCCTCGTATTGATGAACGAAATTTTTTCGTCCACCACGCTGGACGATGCCCTCTGGTTGGCGCGCCGCATCATGGAACGGCTCTCCGCCATCGGCTTGACCTGCGTGTTCGTCACCTTCCTTGACGAGCTTTCTACTTTCGACACGCATACGGTGAGCATGGTGGCCTCGGTTGATACCCAAGATCCGACAATGCGCACTTTCAAGTTGGTGCGCAGACCGGCGGATGGGCAGTCCTATGCACTGGCGCTGGCGCGCAAGTACGGTGTCACCCGCGATCAGTTACTGCAAAAGATTGCGACATGAAAGCGCATTTGCTGTTTCCAGATTACGACTTTGATCCCAATGCGGCCTCGCCGCCGCAATGGCCTGACCTAGCACAGGACCTGGAGGTTGGCACCCTGCTGACTGCCATGTGCAAGGACGATGAATTTCTCCGCGATGTAGCTACTCGCACGCTCATGGCCGCCTGTGGCGCGGGCGACGCCCGCATTATCGCTTACCGACAGGGCGCGCTACGCGACGCGCTGGATTACCCCGAACAGGTGCGCGCACTGTATGCCCTAGTGATCGAGGCCATCGACAGCCGCAAGGCGCATTTCTTCGGACTCAGTCTGTTGGGGCGCAATCCAAGCTCCAACCTACGCGGCGCGGTGGAGTTGTTGCAGACCTTTGTGCAGTTTCTGCGCCGCCTAAGGCAACAGGCCGATAACTGCAGCGGCAGCTTCCACTCCGAAGCCTTCAGGACCTTGTTCGCGGAACTACAGCACGAGATCAGTGACACCTATTTCGATAGGGTACAGCAGCACCTAGAAACCCTGCGGTTCCGCCACGGAGAGCTATTCACCGCGAGCCTAGGACCTGGCAATGCGGGTAAGGACTATGTACTGCATGCTGGCAGCCGTCCCGGCTGGCTCGCGCGCCTGCTGCATAAGGCACCGCCTGAATTCACTTTTCGCCTACCTGACCGTGACGAGGCCGGTGCGCAGGCCTTGAGCGCGTTGGTCGATCAAGGACTTAACGAAGTAGCCAACGCCATGGCACAGGCCACCGATCATGTGCTGAGCTTTTTTGAACTGCTGCGCGCCGAACTCGGATTCTATGTGGCCTGCCTCAATCTGCACCAACAGCTATCCGCGCTTAACGTGCCACTATGCATGCCCACCTTCCAATCCACCGGTTCCTTGCGTCTGAATGTACAGGCGTTGAGCGATTCCACTCTGGCGCTGACCCTACAGCGCGCACCGGTAGGCAATACACTCGACGCGAATGGTAAAAACTTGGTTGCGGTCACTGGCGCGAACCAAGGCGGTAAGTCCACTTTTCTGCGCTCTATCGGACTCGCCCAAATCATGCTCCATGCCGGGCTGTTCGTCACGGCGCAGTCTTTTGAGAGCGATTTGGCGAGCGGTGTGTTCACCCATTATAAGCGCGAGGAAGATGTCGAGCTGCAGGGCGGCAAACTCGACGAGGAACTCGCGCGCATGCGCGCCATTGCCGACCATATACAGCCCGGAGCTCTGTGGCTGTCCAATGAATCTTTCGCCGCTACCAACGCGCGCGAAGGCTCAGAGCTCTTGCTGCAAGTGGTCGATGCGCTCCGCCAGCGCGGTATCAAGGTGGCGTTGGTCACCCATCTTTTCGAAGCCGCTCGGCGGCTTCAGATGCAGGATGCCGAGCGGGTTTGTATGCTGCGCGCCGAACGCCGCGATGACGGTAGTCGTAGCTTCAAACTGGAGGCGGCAGATGCACTGCAGACCAGCTACGGTGCGGATTTGTATACTGAAGTGTTCGGACCGGATTCTACTGAAACGCCGCTTATCCAGACCCACTTCCAGCAAGATCAGGCTGGCGAACAACAAGCGGGCATCGCACCCTCTGAGGAGTGACAGAAGACAGATCGCGGTAACAGCTCAATTGATATAGAATACTGCACAGCGGTAGTGATTCACTACCTTTAAAAGGAAGGCCGTTATGTCCAGCATGCAACCCCAGTCCACTCAGCCCGCAACGGTTCAGAGCACTCTTGATGTGCAAGGAATGCCCTACGCCGTAGCCCAACCCTTGGTATATGGCGCCACGACGAGACTCGCGGTAGGACAACATGTGCATGTACTGAGCGATACTGATCCCAGTGCCATGATGCGAGCGGTGGCCTTTCAGTTAAGAGATGCGATTTCTTGGAGCGTTGAAACCGACGGCAAGCTCTGGCAGGTCGATATTCAACCTCGGGCCGAAGCGGAAGCCAAAGATGTGGTCGATCTGCTGACTTGGGACCACTTTCGGCTAGATCGGCAGTTTGCTGAAGTGTTGGCAGCGGCCAACGCCAATCGGATTATTGAAGCACAAAGCATTTTTAACGACTATTGGATCGGTTTGCGCCGTCATGTCCATCTTGAAAATAATCTGCTAGGTCCCGTGCTGGGTGGTGGTGAAGAACAAGGTCCACTGGCCGATATGTTGTTTGAACATGACAGCATTATCGTCCAATCCCGTTTGGTTGAAGAAACCTTTGCAGAAAAAGACTACGACATGTTGCCCGCAATTTGCGCGGTTCTGTCAGGTTCTCTGGCCAAGCATGAAAATCGCGAAGAAACCACACTTTTTCCGATCTGGCAGACCACTGACAATAGTGATCGAGTTCGCGCCCGTGAATTTCTTGCCCAGGCCAAAGAGCTGCTGGCGGGCTCCGAAGATGCCCAAGTTCAGAAGGTTTTCTCCTGAGCACTCAGGATTGGTAAGCACCAGTACGACGCTGACCCCGAACCAAAAACCAGCGTCCTAATAAAATCAGTATCAGGACCCCTGCCGTAATCAAGAATGCGGCGGCAAAAGCAAGCATGTGCGATTCCGCGAAAGGCTCGTTAATAAAAGTCCAGATGACATAGGTCAGGTAGCCAATAGGCTCTTTGGTAAGATGACCGGTCCACATATAGTTGGACCAACCAGCGGTATACAGCAGCGGCGCGGTCTCGCCCATGGATAAGGCTACGGCATAAAAAAGACCGGTCATAATCGCTGGCGCGGCACCGGGCAAGAGGATTTGCAAAGCAACACGTCCCTCCCCTGCCCCTAGACCATATCCAGCCTCTCGCACGGCCAGTGGGATATTGCCCAAGGCAAGCTCCGTAGAGCGCGCGATATAAGGGAGTAGCATGACCGTCAAAGTGATGACGCCCGCCGCTACCGAAAACTGCCAGCCCAAGTAAATCACCATAGTAATGTAACCGACATAACCGAGCACGATGGACGGCACTCCCACCAGCACGTCGGAGAGAAAGCGTAGAATTTTGCCGGCCCCCCCTTGACCATGCTCACTGAGATAAATTCCAGCCGAGATCCCAATCGGTGCTGCCAGCAGTAATGCCCCCAAAGACATTATGATAGAGCCTTCAATGGCATTTTTCAGGCCACCGCCGATACCGTTGGTGATATCGGTGAGCAACTTCAGATTCAACGCGGGCCAAGCATGGACAAGCACATCACCGACTATAGACAAGAACATTGCGGCTAAAAACACAAAAGAACTGACCACAAAAATCCAGGCCATTACCGTCATCAGGCGTCGCCATAAGGAAATACGAAATCGTCTTGTGACCTTATCTACAGTTACTAAAGTATCATCCAGAGCCTTGGTAGCCATTAGCGTATCCGCTCCATCCATAACATCAGTCGTGCGGTAATATTGACCACAATCGTAATCAACAACAGCACCAGCGCAATTTCGGACAAGGCCTCAACCGCCATGTTGGTGGGATCCTGGAGGGCGCTATCTAGTTGTGAAGCAATAAAAGCCGCCATGGTCGATATCGGCGCATAAATATTGTTGGGTAAGTAATTGAGAGCATTCCCACTCACCATCAAAACCGCCATGGTTTCTCCGAGGGCGCGGCCAAGAGCCAAAATACCCACCCCAATCAACACCGTTTTGAGCTTTGGTAAAGTAATATGCCAAAACACTTCCAGTCGATTGAGCCCCAGACTGAGTCCCGCTTCCTTTAGTGCTGGCTCTGTCATTTGGATCGCTTCGCGTAGGGTGGCTGAAATCAGTGGAATAATCATTACGGCGAGGACAAATGCCGCCGTTAACAATCCATAACCGCTACCTGCCGAGCCATTCAGGAAGGGAACAAAAGAAAAGGTCTTCACCATGAAAGGAAAAATAGTCTGCCCGAAAAGCGGAACCAGCAGCGCGTACCCCCACAAACCGTAGACCACGCTGGGGACTGCAGCGAGCAAGTCGACAAAGAGAGAAAGCGGTCCTGCCCAACTTTTGCGAACACCTTCACTGAGAAAATACGCAGATCCAATAGCAATAGGCATGGCGATCAGCATAGCGAGCACAGAGCTCACGATGGTACCCACCACCAGAAACCAAATGCCATACCTAGCACCTGGCATGATTTGTTGACCATGGACGCTCACGGGGTTTCCGTAGAGATTGCCCAAATTCCAATCGTTAGTCCATAAAAAATCAAATTGATTAAATTGAATCGCTGGCCAAGAATACAAGACCAAAAAAACAATGAGTAACAACAAGGAAAGTGGCAAAAAACTCGCGGTCGCAATCAGCGCGACTCGAAATGCAGGAATTTTCATTGCGATGATTCCACACGCATTTGTACTCTCGACCATTTTGAACATCGAATCATAAAAATAAGTTACACACCATTATCCGATAATAAAATCATGCCGGGATATTATCCCGGCATGGATCAGACCTTACTGAATTTCAGCGATCTGTTTGCGGGACAGTGCGGCAGCACTCTCAGGCAGTGGTACAAAGTTCACTGCGGTGATGAAGTGTGGCGCATTGCCGCCCTTCGAATCAATAGCCCAGTTCAAGAACTTCTTCATAGCCGCAGCCACCTCTGGCTTAGCTTGCTTCTTGCTGACGATAGCATATTCGTAGTTGATGATAGGATAGGACTTCGCGCCCGGTGCGTAAACCAAACTAATACGTTCGTCTGCGGGGGTCTTGCTGACCATTTCACCGGCGGCTGCTTTGGCATTTTCTACCGTAGGCAGCAAGAATTTGCCGTCGCGATTTTCCAGCTTGGCTAGACCGAGCTTGGCTTCTTCCACCGGCTTCTTCCAACTGATGCCAATATAGGCCACACCATAAGGCGTGGTTTTCAGAGCCTGTACCATGCCAGGATTACCCATGGCACCAATGCCACCAGGGACTGCTGGCCAGCTTACTGTAGTGCTGTAGCCTACACTTTTACTCCAAGCCGGAGTGGTGTCAGACAGATAGGTCGTAAAAATAAATGTATCGCCAGAACCGTCAGTACGGTGAATAGGGATAATCTTGTGGTTAGGCAATTTCACGCCGGGATTGAGTTTAGCGATAGCCGCATCGTCCCAGTTGGTGATTTTACCGGAGTATATGCCAGCTAGTACGGGACCCGAGAGCTTAAGATGAATATTGTTCAGGCCCGGAACGTTGTAGTTGATCATCTGGATGGAGATGGCCAACGGAATATTGAGAATTTCTGGATGCATTTTGACCTGCGCATCACTCATGTACGCGTCAGATGCACCGATCTGAGCCACACCCGAAATGGCTTCGGCGATACCGGTACCGCTACCCGTTCCCTGGGTCGTGATCTGCACGCCGGGATTCATCTTGGTATATACCGGTACCCACAAATTGAACAGCGGATACAACAGCGTGGAACCCGTCTCTAACAGGGAAATAGTCGGAGCTGCACTGGCTGGCAGGGCGTACAAACCCGCAAGCCCCAAGGCGGATAACATCACAGCACCCTTCACGCTACGCGAGATTTCTTTTTTCAAACGATACAGCATAAGACCTCCAAAGATGGCGAATACGTTGATTACGGCTTATCCACGGTCCGTCCCGCAATAATACGAAACGCGAAAGACAATCTAGCACAGTCATGTGACAGTTTGATGACAAAACCGTCTTAGTAGTATGAAAAGTTATTAAGGGTACATTAAAAACAGAGCCCACCCACAAGGACGGACTCTGTTGTCATCATTATTAAAAATCAGCAACTTACCAGGTTAAAATACGACCAGCAGCAGCTAGTGACGGCAGCGCCGCACTGGGGTTCATCATGGGTATGGGCTTGGCCAGATCATCCTTGGTCATACCATTCAGTTCCAAAGATTGCAGACAACCAATAATCTGCACATCGTTGTCCTCCGCCAGTTTCATGAAATCCGCAACGCTCTTGCCACCTTGCATCGGGAAAATGCTTTCCGCCTTGCCCTTTGCCAGTAATTCAGTGGCGGGACCAGTGAAGTACATCACCACCTTCTGCTCGGCTGCCGCAGCCGTCGCTGCGAGAAAAAACGCTGATGGGAGACGCTTGGGATTTTCGGCGCCAGTGATAAGAATAATAACGAGATCTGCTGCTTCAGACATGAATAACCTCTTGATTGGACGAGTACATAGAATTGGCCAGCGAGCCATTCGCCGACCACCCGACCGCAGGATTATACACCAAAAACGTAGTATATGCCGCCCTGCCGCCTACAGATTGCCTACAGCGCGGCGCATACCCCCGAGAACCTCGGGTAAAGCATACCAAAGTAATTGTCCTGGCAGCGCATCATTCTCCGCCAAAGCAATAGCAATAGCCGCCGCTTTTTTGACGGGTAGAACGACTCCCGTCAAAGCGGCGCACCAATGCCCCAAATACGGCTGATGACCTACCAGGATGAGAGTATCTGGTGCTTTCGCAAGTACCTGCCAGTCTTGCCGAAGCGTATCCAGATCGCCCGCAGGTATGCCTTCGTGATAACGATCAACCGGGCAAGACAAAGCATCGGCGATATAAGCAGCCGTTTCCCGAGTGCGCAACAAGGGACTGCTCCATAACAGCACGGAGCCCTTGATACATTGCTGCAATCCTTGGGCGACGCCTGCTGCACTGGCGTGACCATGGGCAGTCAGCTTTCGGGTATAGTCCGAGCCTGAAACCGTTGCATCTTCCGCTTCAGCGTGGCGTACGAGTAAAAGGTTCACGGCGCACCACCTCCTGTCCAAACCAGATCCGCGTGATGACTGCAGGCAAAACCCGCGCAAGAATGGTAATTACGGCGATGCCAATCAAGGCCGTCATCCATTCATCTACGCGCACTTTGTTGGCCGGACCTGATCCTACAAAAATCTCTAACCCTGAGAGAACCGCGCCTATAAAAATCGTTACGGGCCGCCAGCCATAGGGCGTCAATATCGGATAAAATCGCGCAATTGCGCCGAGCGTAACAGTTGCCCAGAGGGCATATTCACCGGCGCGGAGCCATAATCCTGTCGGGGTAACCGGTAAATAATCATTACTGAACACAATCCCCACATAAATCAAAGCGGCAACTATGGCCCAGCGCCACCAGCCGATCAAACTGCCTTTCATATGCGCGGTTTCCCTCGTTTTGGTTGTGGATCGTAGGGATTTTCTCCCTGCCGGAATAGCAGCCGCAGCGGTATGGATTCTAGCTTCAACGCCCTGCGAAAGGCGCTTTCGATATAACGCTTATAACTTCCGGGCAGGCGTGTCAGTTGATTGCCGTGGAAAACCAAGGTAATCGGATTTTCTCCACCCTGATGACAATACCGCAATTTGATACGGCGACCGCTCACTATCGGCGGTTGATGCGCTTCGGTAATATCGGCCAATGCGCGATTCAGTTCGCCCGTCGAAAAATGCTTGCGGGAGTCCTCCCAAAGCCGATCAATACTTTTGTAAAGATCCCCCACGCCGGTGCCGTGCAGCGCTGAAATGGTATACATCGGTGCATACTGGATAAAACTGAGGCGCCGATCCAGTTCCTGCTTGACGGCTTTGCGATCGTGCGGCGTCATCCCATCCCATTTGTTGACGACCACGATAATCGGCCGACCCAACTCCACGGCAACACCAACCAGATGCGAATCCTGTTCGGCGATACCCACCCGAGCATCCAACACTAACAACACCACATCGGCTTCACGCAAGGCACTCAAGGTTTTCAGGACGCTGAGTTTTTCAAGACCTTCACCAACCCGGGCGCGCCGCCGCATGCCGGCGGTGTCGATCATGACGTAGGGCTTACCCTCTCTTTCGTAAGGAATACGAATACTATCGCGAGTCGTACCCGGCTGATCAAATACCAGTACGCGCTTTTCACCGAGCATGGTGTTGACCAGCGTTGATTTACCCACATTCGGGCGACCGAGCATGGCGATGCGCGGACCTTTTCCCAAATCCGGCGCGGTGCTTTCTTCCGCAGGCAAATCTGAAAATACTGCCTCCAACAAGGGTTCGACCCCATGCCCATGCGCCGCAGAAATGGTGTAGGGCATACCAAGACCGAGGCGATGAAACTCGGGAAGCTCGCTGACGGCTCCCTTAGCATCCATTTTATTCACGACCAGATAAATGGGCTTGCCGCCGCGCCGTAATTCAACAGCTATTTCTTCATCTTGTGCGGAGATGCCCTCTTTTGCATCCACCAGAAAGCAGATAGCATCGGATTCTTCAATAGCAAGGCGGGTTTGCACCGCCATAGCCGCGACCAGCCCTTCCCTCTCCTCCGGTTCAAAACCGCCAGTGTCAATGACCAGAAACTGACGACCTTCGAATTGCGCAGTGCCATAATGGCGATCCCTGGTCAGCCCCGGAAAATCTGCAACGAGGGCTTCTCGGGTGCGAGTAAGACGATTAAAAAAGGTAGATTTGCCTACATTGGGGCGCCCTACGAGGGCAACAACGACAGTCATGCGAAAACCTTAGCGCTTTTCGAGCTTGATCCGGTACAGGGTGCCCGCATCACTGAGGGCAAGAATCTGGTTATTCCCCAGACACACGGGGCTACTCTGTACGCCACTGTCGGAAAGACGCGTCTGACCTATCCGATGACCGGTTACAGGATTGAGCGCATACAAATAACCGCCATTATCCGTGGCCAACAAATCATTCCCACAATGGGTCAGACCGGTCATGGCGTGGCCCTTGAGTTGGTCATTTCTCCAGAGCACCGTCCCGGAACTGGGATCTATCGAGGCAATTTGCCCTTCGGCATCCGCAACATAGAGATGTCCCTTAAACCATACCGGCGTCAGATACACGGACATCGGGATGCTCCAATTCTGGCTACCCGACTGCATAGAATAAGAGGCCAGATTACCCTGATAGGCGGCCGCAAAAACCTGATCATCGGCAACCAAGGGACTAGCCGCAACGTCCACCATGCGGGCGAGTTCGTTACTGCCGTGCGCAATCGCCACCCGTACACTCCAGAGTTCGGCACCCGTACCCAAGCTGAGAGCAACCACGGTACCGTCAGCAAAGCCCGCATAGACGACCCCATCATGCACAGTCGGTGTGGCAACGGCCCGAAGAATAAGAGAAGGCTGATTCATGGAGTAAGTCCACTGGATCTTGCCATCCTTGGGATTCAAGGACCAGAGGTGGCCATTGACGGTTTGCACCAACAGGTGTCCGGCAGCCGCAACAATAGGCGTCAGCACTTCTGAACTGAGTTGTACCGTCCAGAGCTTATGTCCCTTCTGCGCACTAAAGGCATACACTTTACCGCGATTGGTTCCGGCATAAACAACGCCATCTGCAATAGTAGGACCGCGTGGCGTCTTGCCATCCACGCCGCGCATCCATTGCTGACTGCCGTTGTTATTCATACTGACCAAATGACCCGAAGCATCACTGACGACAATCTGTTTTCCAGAGTGCGCGATGACCGTACCCTGATAAGGACCGACTGGCCAGAGTCCGTAAAGTCGTGCCTGCCATACCGTCGAAAACCCCACACTATGATGTTCTTTGCTAATCGGCGGTGGAGTTTTGGGGCTAGGCGCAGAACTGAACCAGGACATTATCCCACAACCATTAAGGAGCATAGCCAATATACCCAACGTGGCAGTACGCCAAACGATTTTGACGAGATCACTCCGCATCATGGTACAACTCCAATATTAGCCATTTTCATCTGAAGGTAACTACGGTACGGATCTGCAGCGGGCAGAGCAGAAAGCGCCGCTTGGTAAGCCTGTCGAGCCTTGATGGGCTGATGCAAGGCTGCATAAGCATCTCCCTGAATTTCATCATGGATAGTCGTAAAGGCCGGATCGGAATGTTGCAGAATATCCAGCGCTTTCTGGGGCTGATGCTGATTTACCTCAAGTCGCGCCAGACCAAGCCGCGCCATACTGTGCATTCCCCTCGGCGCGTTACTGCTCTGAATCACGGCTTTTAGCTCCGCTTCCGCAGCAGGTATTTTCTGGCTATTCATATCCATTCGCGCCAGAAAAAAATGCGCGAAGGTCGCATAGGGCGTTTGGTTATATTGGTGGATCAGGGTGTCGGCACTGGCTCGTGCCGTACTCGTTTGGCCAGCAACCAGCGTATCTACCAGCTCATTATACAGCACTGCTGCTTTCTGAACCTGGTGACGCTGATATTTTTCATAGCCAAAAAATCCCAAGGCCGCGAGGAGGAGGATGATAACGCCAGCGATGAGAGCAACACGGTGGCGAGAGAGAAATTCGGAAAGTTCTGGACCAGTCACTTTAATATTCTAGCTGTAGCAAAATTGGGCTCAGTATGGGACGCATGCCGGGGGAAATCAACGCCAAGGCTCTGCAATCCCGAGATTACCGCAGTCAATGCGCCCTTCCAGTAACCCTCCCCCCCCTGTTCTTTGAGCAGAACAGGCTCGCCCTCAAGTTGTTCTGGACCGACCAGCAACTGGAAACGCGCGCGAGAGCGCTCCGCTTGTTTCATCATGTTCTTAAAACTCGCAGGTCCGCCGGTGACCACCGACACCCCAGCATCACGCAAGTTTTCTGCTAAGCACCAAGCGCTCGCCAGCGTGGTTTCGTCGAGCGCCCCCACAAACAGTAAAGGCGGTGTTGCCTGTATCCGCTTCCCTTGGATTTCCTGCAAAGCCAACAAGCGTTCCATTCCCACGGCAAAGCCGATAGCCGCAGTTTCGGCACCACCCAGTTGCGCCACCAACCCGTCATAACGGCCGCCAGCCAGCACTGTCCCCTGCGCACCCAAGGCATCAGTCACCCACTCGAATACCGTTCGATTATAGTAATCTAGGCCGCGCACCAAACGATGATTAACCTGAAAAGGAATCTCCAGTGCAGTCAGTAGTTGTTGCAGCAAAGCAAAATGTGCCGCCGAATCGGGATCCAGATGATCTGCTAATTGCGGCGCAGCTTGGGCGATGTCTTGGCAGCCGGGCATTTTACAATCCAAAACGCGTAGTGGGTTACGCTCCATGCGCGCCTGACAGTCGCCACACAAACCGGCCTGCCGAGGCCGCAAATAATCCAACAACAATGCTCGGTAAGCGATACGAGCGTCTAAACTACCGAGAGAGTTAATCTGCAGCGAGGCCCGCACACCCGCTTTGGCCAAAATGCGCGCAGACAGCGCGATGACTTCCGCATCCGTCCCTGCTCCGGGCTGACCAAAAACTTCGACACCGAGTTGGTGAAATTGTCGGTAACGACCCTTCTGCGGACGCTCGTGGCGAAACATGGCACCGACGTAATAATAACGCGGTGTTTGACCACGCATCGTCTGCGCCTGTATGGCGGCCCGCACGCAGCCCGCCGTACCCTCTGGACGCAGAGTCAGGCTATCGCCATTGCGGTCTGCAAAGGTATACATTTCTTTCTGGACGATATCGGTAACATCACCAATAGCCCGCGCAAATAGCTCCGTACTTTCGAGCAACGGCAGTCGCACTTCTCCATAATCGTAAAGTGCCAGCAACGCCCGAAGGTCCACTTCTAGGCGCTGCCAAGCCGCGCTTTCTTCCGGGAAAATATCGTTCATTCCGCGCACGGCCTGCAATGCTTTAGTAGCCATAACGCACCCTTCGCGAATGCCAGCGAATTCCTTCAGGCTTCACGGGCACGCGCGGCCTGACGCTCGGCAATTTCGGCACGAATGCGTTTTTCGAGCACATCGACAATATCGACATTCTCGACTCGATCCACCTGTTTGCCCCGATAGTAAAGAATGCTTCGCTTATCACCACCCGCCAAACCAATATCGGCTTCTTTGGCTTCACCGATACCGTTGACCACGCAACCAATGACAGAAACATCCATCGGTTCAAGAATATCTTCCAGCCTCGCTTCTAGGGCGTTAATGGTATTGATGACATCAAATTCTTGTCGTGAGCAAGACGGGCAAGCAATCAGATTGATCCCCTTCTGGCGTAGATGCAGGCTTTTGAGAATATCGAAACCTACCCGAATTTCTTCTACTGGATCGGCCGCTAGGGAAATGCGAATGGTGTCACCAATCCCTTCACGGAGCAGCAAGCCCAAACCAATGGCCGACTTGACCGTACCAGAACGTAAGCCACCCGCCTCGGTGATCCCTAGGTGCAGAGGGTAATTGACTTTTTCGGAGAGTAGTCGGTAAGCGCCCACCGCGAGAAATACATCAGAGGCTTTGACGCTGATTTTTACATCATGAAAATTGAGTTCATCCAGAATGCTGACATGACGAAGCGCTGACTCGACCAGAGCTTCGGGCGTGGGCTCGCCGTATTTTTCCTGGATGTCTTTTTCTAAAGAACCCGCGTTGACGCCAATCCGAATAGGAATTCCCTTGTCTTTGGCCATTTCCACAACCAAGCGGGTCTTATCCAGAGAACCTATATTACCCGGATTGATCCGTAGACCATCGACTCCGTTCGTCATGACCTGCAAGGCAATGCGATGATCAAAGTGGATATCGGCGACCAGTGGGATTTCGACTTGAGCGCGAATAGCCTTGAATGCCTCCGCTGCATCCATGCTGGGAACAGACACGCGTACAATGTCCGCACCCACGGCTTCAATGCGCCGAATCTGCGCCACCGTTGCCGCTACATCGCGGGTTTCGGTATTGGTCATACTCTGGACACTGATCGGGGCATCGCCGCCGATAGCCACTTTGCCGACATGAATTTGCCGGGTTTTACGACGCTGAATGGGAGATTCATGGTGCATGGGAGGCCTCGCTAAGAACAGATGCAGTTTCAGAAACAGCAGCAGATGATGTGTTGACACTGACAGCGGGCAAAACAGCCTTTGCTGGCAAGCTATGGGAAGTGATTACTACAGGATGACGCAGGGTAACTGCACTCTGGGTAACGCCAACCACCACTGGTAACCCACTCACAGCCGGTGCTGTGCCCACCTGTAGGCGGGCAACCCCTAAAGCATTTGCCGGCAAAGCCACTTTTTTACCCTGATAGCTGATCGTAACACCTTGCGCATCACCTACAAGAATTTGATAGGGCGGAGTACCGGAATCCACATTCAATTGATCTCCTGGACGCCCAAGAACCGCTAGCAACGTTTTCCCTGCGGCATCTTTGACCTGTACCCAGCAATTAGCGCGAAACTGAAATGCTAAACCTGCTGAGTGTATCGCATCGGGCGTGGCTACAGCGGGTAAAGAGCTTGACGTATGAGCGACAATCGCTTGGCTTTGGGTGGGCGTTACGACTGCCGGCTGGATCGGTGTTAACAGCGGTTTTACGGTTGTTGCCGACATGGAAGGTTGCGCATTCGACTGGGTCATTTCGATCTGGGCGGAACCTGTCGCCGTCGACAAGTCCGAACTATTTTCGGAGCGACTCCATATCCACCAAACGGCCACAATAACGACGATAACGATCAGTACCGAGGTGACTAACATGCGCTGACTATAATCGTGCAAAGGCCCTTCCCCATCGGGCAGCACCTGTTTGGTGGGATGCAAGCCAGAACCGGCATTAGAAGCATCGTAATTTTTTAGAAACGGCTCTGGGTCCAGATGGAGGAGGCGTGCGTAATTCTTCAGGAAACCGCGCGCGAAAGTGGCGCCTGGCAACATCGAATAATCGCCTTGTTCTAATCCTTGGATTTGTATTTCGGTGATATGCAACTGCTCGGCCACTTGCGCCAAGGTCCAGCCCCGGGCTTCACGAGCCCTGCGTAAATCCGAATGGCTCAGGTCTTCTTCAATAGGGTCCATGATTTTTCAATCCTGCTGCAGCAAAAGCTGTTGCGCTTTTTTGCCTGCCGCAGAATACGGGGCGGCGTTGACACAACGTTGCCAGAATGCGGCCGCCTGCCGGTGTCGTCCTTGTTGCGTGGCGATTTCACCGGCCAATAACAGCGCATTAGCATTGTCAGGCTCTTGAGCCAGCACAACTTGCAAGTGGGCGTAAGCGCTATTGATCTTGCCGTCGTTAAAATCCATTTCTGCCAGCATAAGCAGCGCGGGTGGATAGTTGGGCACCAGATAAAGCGCACGATTCAGGGCATTATGTGCGGCTGCAGGATCTTTGAGACCTACATAGGCTTGCGCAAGATTTGTCCAGGCAAATTGCGGGGTTCCATAAAGAGGATCGGCGGTGGCCCGCTCTAACTGCGGTATGGCTGCGCGAAAGGCACCGGTATTGACCAAAAATGCCCCATAATTATTCCGGTATTCAGGATTTTTACTATCAATCGACAAGGCTTGCTGAAAGGCCTTACTGGCGAGATCGTTTTGCTGCAATTGTTCATAAGCAAGCCCCATCACATTGTAGGCATTTGCATAATTCGGGTTGTCTGCAATCGCCATCTGCAACTCACGCACAGCCTGACGGGGATGACCGTCCTGGAGATAAGCCGTCCCCAAGGAGGTATAAATACCGGCCTTCGCCTTACTATCATCTGCTGGCGATTTAAGACTAGGTCCGGCCGCATGCGTCTGGTGTTCGTGGGCAATAAAATTTGCCATCTGCTGATCTGGAGTGAGCGCTGTACTTTTGCTATTAAATAGACCGCAACCACTTAATAAAGCGACTCCCAAGCCTAAAACGATTATTTTTTTCATGAGCGCACCATGAGCGGAATACTACGTCGACCATTTTTAACCTGCCCAGCAAGTTGACCACAGGCGGCCGCAATATCGTCACCCCTGGGTCGGCGGGTCACGGTCATGACATCACCACGCATCACAATGTCCCTAAACGCATCAATACGGGCTTGTGGCGAACGTTGGTAGTCAGAGCCGGGGAAAGGATTAAAGGGAATTAGATTGACCATGGCTGGGATATCGCGCAGCAGACGCAGTAGCTCCCGGGCATGAATATCAGCATCGTTCACGCCATCCAGCATGACATATTCAAAAGTGATACGTCGTCTTGGGGGTAAGGGATAGCGGCGGCAGGCGGCCAAAAGTTCTGCCAGTGGATAATGACGATTGACGGGTACCAAAACGTCGCGAATATCATCGCGGCTGGCATGCAAGCTGATAGCGAGATTCACGGGACTTTCCGCGCCCAGACGATCCATACCCGGCACTACGCCCGCCGTACTGACGGTGATCCGTTTCGGACCAAAACCATAGGCATAATCATCCCGCAACAAACTCAGCGCGGGCAGAACCTGACGCAAATTGAGCATGGGTTCACCCATGCCCATGAAAACAATATTGGTGATCGCATCCAACCCCAAGTAACGTCGAGCAACCCTGACTTGCGCGATGATTTCGTGGGTTTCGAGATTGCGACTCAAGCCTTGAGCGCCTGTTGCGCAAAAACTGCAGGCCAGAGAACAACCCACTTGCGATGAAATACAGAGCGTTCCTCGATCTTCTTCGGGGATGAACACGGTTTCAATGGCATTTCCATCGGGCAGACCCAGTAGCCATTTTCGGGTACTATCCGCAGCGATTTGGTCCGCAATGATGGTGGGTTCGTCCCACTGCGTATCCTCAGCAAGCCGAGCACGCAGCGGCTTGCTGATGTTAGTCATTTCAGCAAAATCCGTTACCTGACGCGTATGCAGCCACTGTAGTATCTGGTTGGCACGAAAGGGAGACTCTCCCCAACTACCTAATAAATTAGCTAGGGACTGACGATCCAGTCCCAAAAGCTGTGGCTTTTCCACCGCACCCGCTATCGAAGTGGCGTCAATCATTTAACGCGAAAAAATCTCCCGTTGACTAAAAAAGTAACTGATCTCCCAAGCGGCTGTCTCTGCGCTGTCAGAACCATGAACGGCATTGGCATCTATACTGTCAGCGAAATCGGCACGAATCGTTCCAGGTGCGGCATCTTTAGGATTGGTAGCCCCCATCAAATCGCGATTTTTGATAATGGCCCCCTCCCCTTCAAGGGCGCTGACCAGTACTGGGCCACTGCTCATAAATGCACAAAGTTCCCCATAAAAGGGGCGTGCTTTATGCACTGCATAAAAACCACCCGCATCTTCTGGGCTGAGGTGCATCATTTTGCAAGCCACTACCCGCAAGCCCGCTGTTTCAAAACGACTCAAGATGGCACCAACGGCATTTTTCTGGACAGCATCGGGTTTAATAATGGAAAGCGTGCGCTCAACAGCCATAAGTTCCTCAATAGGGTTAGATTAAAAGTCGCAATAGGCTAACATTACCCAAGTTTACTGGCAATCTGGCGGGTCAGATATTGCAGCAACGCGGACTTGCTGGTCGTGTCATCGGGATTAAGCCATAAATCGGCCTCTTCCTTTTTGAACCAAGTGTCCTGGCGTTTGGCAAGTTGTCGCGTCGCCGCCAAGGCGGCGTTGTAAGCTTCTGGTAAACTGAGCAAGCCGTTACATACCTCAAAATATTGGCGATAACCCACCGCGCGCAAGGCTGGCAAGTCGGCTGCATAGTGCTGGCGATACAATGCATCGATCTCGTCCAGAAAACCGCCCGCCAACATCTGATCGAGACGGTGATGAATGCGCCGATGCAGCCAATCACGGGGCGGACGTAGAATGATTTTATGCAGGGGGCCGGGAAAATCACTCTGCCAATGACGCGTGGCACTCACCGGCGCACCGCTATGCAGGATAATTTCTAGGGCGCGCTGAATGCGTTGTTGATCATTAGCAGCAATGGTTGCTGCGGTCTGCGGGTCTAGTCCAGCCAGTCGCTGGTGCAAGGCCGGCCAGCCGATTTGTTCGGCTTCTTTCATCAATTGCTGACGCAAGCGGTGATCTGCTCCAGGTAAATGATCAATACCCCGTTCTAATGCCCGAAAGTACAAGCCAGTGCCTCCGACCAGCAAGGGGATACGCCCGCGCGCTCGTGTCTCGGCTATACAAGTCAGCGCATCTTCTCGAAACTGACCGGCCGAATAGGGTTCTTCTGGCTCACGAATATCCACTAAAGCATGCGGATACTGTTGCCGCAGAGACGCATCTGGCTTGGCGCTGCCGATATCAAAATGACGATAAACTAGCAGCGAATCGACGCTGATAATATCCACCGGCAGTACGTCGGCGACACGCATGGCAAGCTCGGTTTTACCGCTCGCCGTGGGCCCCATCAGAAAAAAAACGGGAATCATCGGCCACGCAAAAAAAGCCGATCCAGATCGGCCAGAGAAAACTGTACCACCGTTGGACGACCATGATTACACTGCCCAAAACGCGGTGTCGCTTCTAATTGCCGCAACAAACTATTCATTTCTTCAATATTTAAGCGACGACTGGTTTTGATGGCTGCCCGACAGGCCATATCGGCGAGTACGGCATCGCCATCCCCCTCTACCCAAGGCGCTGCGTTTTGCAGTAATTCGGCGACAATTTGCGCGTAAGTAGATGCGGGTATGGCACGCAGGGCACCGTGAATCGCGAGTGTACCGGGGCCGGCGACGCTCATCTCCAACCCGGCATTCTTCAAAACTTCCTGCTTCTTCTCAAAAAGGGCCATTTGCGAAGCCGTGACATGTACATATTCTGGAATTATAAAAGTCTGTTTATCATTGAGTTGGCATTGCTTCTTCATCTTCTCGTAAAGGATGCGTTCATGCGCGGCGTGTTGGTCGACGAGAATCATACCGGTATTGTTTTGCGCTAGTATGAAACGAAAATGTACTTGCGCCAGCGCCTGCCCCAGTGGATTATCGGACACCCATTCTGACGCCGACTCAGAAATCGACTCAGGCTCAGTCGACAATGGCGGTTGCAGAGAAGATTCTTGTGGCTGCGCAGAAGCGTTGATCGCTGGCGCTACCAAGTCTTGCCAATACGCCGAGGTCGCGTTCTCGGCGACGCTACTCAGTGGTTGTTGCACAAAAGTCTGCTGGCTGCGCGGCGTAACTCCCGTAGTATCCTCCATACCCCATCCAGCAGAACGCGTGGTGGGTGCTACTGGACGTGTCACCTGAGGCTGCTGCACGCCACCCTGCTCGGCAATAATGCGGCGCAGAGTGTGAAACAGAAAATCGTGGATGGCGCGGCCGTCGCGAAAACGCACCTCTGCCTTGGCTGGATGCACATTAACATCCACGGCTTCGGGGGGCACCTTCAGATAAAGCACATACAAGGGGTGCCGATCCTGAAACAGTACGTCGCTATAAGCAGCCCGCAGCGCATGACTGAGTAGCGCATCCCGTACAGGTCGCCCATTCACAAAAAAATATTGCTCATCTCCCCGAGCACGGTTGTAGGTGGGTAATCCTAACCAACCGCTCAGAGACATGCCTTGATCTTCTTGCTCCAGATAAAGGGCATTCGCCAAAAATCCCTCACCAAGAATGGCGCCGACCCGCGCCGCACACCCTGCGGCATCGGTCGCTGCCACAAACTGCGCGAGACTCCGATCGTTCTGAACCAACTGAAAAGCGACCGGAAAATTGGCTAACGCGACCTGCCGGAGCACCTTCTGGTTGCGCGATAACTCGGTTGCGGCACTACGCAAAAACTTGCGGCGCGCGGGTACGTTATAAAACAGATCGGCGACGCGGACGGTAGTACCCGGAGCGCGAGCTGCCGGTCCAGAAGCTAGGGTCTCACCGCCATGCACCTGCAAGCGGGCCGCCTGTCCTAACTGGGCGGTCCTCGAAATGATTTCGAGCCGCGCTACCGAAGCGATGGCAGGCAGTGCTTCACCGCGAAAACCTAAGGTTTGAATCGCCTGTAAATCATCCCAGGTAACCACTTTGCTGGTGGCGTGACGCTCCAAGGCGAGGGGCAGATCCTCGGGAAGCATGCCGCAACCATTATCTTCCACCATGAGCAGGTCTATCCCACCCCCCTGCAGATGAATACTGATGCGTGTTGCTCCTGCATCCAGACTGTTTTCGAGTAGTTCTTTAAGGATAGAAGCGGGACGTTCCACCACTTCACCCGCTGCAATCTGATTGGCAAGGGTACTATCGAGGCGCCGGACTCGGGCGAGTGCTTCAGTGCTCATAAGAACGCCTGGAATAGCTTCTGGAAAGCAGCACCATTCGCTTCGGCCGCAAGCGCATGTTGGCCATCGGGCAGAATACTCAAAGTCAGCGTCACATCCATTGCGGGTAAAAAACCCCGTCCCCGACCTGGCCACTCCACCAGCCACAGCGCCGGTTCAGCCAGAAAATCGCGAATCCCCATAAATTCCAGTTCCTCAGGGTCCCGCAAACGATACAAATCCAGATGATGAGCGAGTCCCAAGCGGGTATCGTAGGTTTCGAGCAGGGTATAGGTCGGACTTTTGATCGACTGAGTAACGCCCAATTTTCGCAAAACCGCCTGTGCCAGCGTCGTTTTTCCCGTACCCAAGTCGCCCTGCAGATAGATGACCGTCGGTAGCAACAACTGATCCGCCAGTTGCCGTCCCCAGTTACAGCAGGCTTCTGCATCGGCAAATGTCCAGTGCATTGCTGACCCGATCAAGGGTTCAGGAGATGACGCAGAATGTCCGAGCGCGTAATGATACCCAATAGCAGACCGTCGCTATCTACCACCGGCAGCGCATGCACTTCCTTACGCAGGAGTTTTTCAGCAACCTGATCGGCATCTTCGTCGACGGTGGTCGTCACAACTTTTGGGGTGGCTAACTGACCCGCCGTCACCGCCGTCACTTTGCGCAATTCTTCTTCATATTCATGCATGCCCCCCAAAGGGATCAGACCATCTAAAATGGTCAGCATGGTGGGTAAATGTACTTCGCGATTGGCGTCAATCAGATCACGTTCACCAATCATGCCGACCAGATGACCGGTTTCATTAATCACGGGCAAACTGTGATGACCGGAACTCATGAGTAATGCGCCTACTTTTTTTACGGAGTCATCGGCGCGTACGCTAATGGCAGCCCGGGTCATAAGGTCTTGTGCGGTTGTCATTAGGATCTTCCTTCAGCCATGGCGGTAAATAGTGTATCGAGAATAGTGTCTATTTCTGCTTCTGTCACCGACAGCGGGGGAACAATGGTCAGCACATCGCCAAGGGGACGTGAGTAGACGCCTAATTCTCGTGCGCGTCGACAAACCTGATATTCCACCCGATTGCCGTAGGGATAGGCCGCTCCGGTACGTGGATCACGGAGAGGAATAGCGGCCATCAAGCCAAACTGGCGCGGTTCTCCAGCCCAACATTGACCGCGAAAAGCATCAAGGCCCTTGGTCAGCCGGTGAATTTTTGCGGGAAGCTCGATCAGCACTGCCGTATCCTCAAACAAGGCGAGATTTTCGAGCGCCACCGCTGTGGCTAACGGGTTGGCGGTGAAGGTGTGCCCATAATAAAATTGCTTGGCTGCTGCGAAGGGGGCTAGAAAGGCCTGATAGATTTTTTCCGAAGTCAGGGTTGCTGCGGCAGGTAGATAGCCCCCACTCAGACCTTTGCCCAGAGCGAGCAAATCCGGATGCACCGCTTCCTGTTCGCAGGCAAAAAGTTGACCACTACGACCAAAACCGGTGGCTACCTCATCTACAATCAGCAAAACATCGTAGGCCTGACAAAGTTTTTGGGCACCACCGAGAATGCCGGGCGGAAAAGGCAGAATACCCGCTGCGCCCTGCACGCCGCCCTCTAGGATCAGCGCCGCGATTTCCTCGCCCTGGGTCTGTAGCAACGTTTCCAGCATCTCCAACCATTGCTTGGTCGCAAGCGCAGCGTCGCCCCCTGTGGCTTCCCATTGCCAGATATAGGGACTGGGCAAGCGTTTGCTGGGAAAAAGCAGGTTGCCATAAACTTCATGAAACAGCGGAAAGCCGCCTACGGATACTGCACCGACCGTATCCCCATGGTAGGCATTATCCAAGGTCACAAAAAGACTTTTTTCCGGGCGGCCTATATTTGCCCAATATTGGGCCGCCATTTTAATCGCGACTTCTACCGCCTCGGAACCATCCTCGGAAAAAAAACAATGTTGTAAAGATGCCGGGGTAATCTCTACCAGCTTTTTGGCCAAGCGAATAGCCGTGGGATGACTGCCTCCCAATACCGTACTGTGCGCGACTTTACCCAGTTGCCTAACCACAGCCGCATCCAGCCGAGGATGACGATGACCGTGGACATTGCACCAGAGGCTGGCTACGGCGTCTAAGCAGCGTGCGCCTTCGGTGTTATACACATAATTACCTTCAGCACGCTCAACAATCCAAGGATCATCATCCCCATAACATTGCATCTGGGTGAAAGGATGCCAGAAATAGCGCTGATCCCAGCTTCGTAACTGCTCAGTTTCGGTCATAATGCGCTTGCAACTCCTTTAGGAAATGGGATATTTCCGCGATAATATCGCTGGCGAGAAGGCTTGCCTCCCCTAGACGTGCCGCAGCACGATCACCGGCGCGGGCATGGAGAGCGACACCCAGGCGCAGAGCATCTGTAGGCGATCCCGTTTGGGCGAGCAAGCCCGCAAGAATCCCCGTGAGCACGTCACCACTCCCTCCTGTAGCCATGCCAGGATTTCCCCAGGGGCAGAGCCAAGCGCTAGGGCTTTCTGACGCTGCCAGAATCAAACTGTGGTGTCCCTTGAGCACCCAGCTACCACCATAACGCGCTTGCAACTGAACAATCGCGGCTGCACGGTCGGCCTGCACCGTCGCCACAGAAACATCTAGTAATCGCGCAGCTTCACCCGGATGTGGCGTAAACAAGCGTTCTGCCCCACCACGCAACAAGGCCGGCCCCATGCGCGCTAAAATGTTGAGAGCATCTGCATCCCAAACTTGAAAACCGGATAATCCGCCTATTTCCTGGAGCAGATTATGGGCGGCCAGTCCTTGGCCCATTCCCGGCCCTACTGCCAGAACCGCCCGCTCCGGCAGCATTGAGAATCCGGCTGGCCAGTCCCACCACAGAGCTTCCGGCAGGTGAGCGGCAAGATAAGGTACCGCAGAGGGATGTCCGATGGCTGTTACCAAACCGGCACCACTGCGATACGCGGCGGTACAGGCCAAAGCCAGCGCACCGCCCATGCCTGGCCCACCCCCAAGGACAAATACTTGCCCAAAATTACCTTTATGCGCTTCGGGAGCGCGTGGCGCCAAGCAGGGCAGGTCTTCCTCGCGCAGCGGAATAAAGGCCATGTTCATCCTTATGCTCTCTCAATATCCTCTTCAGGGTACGCGCTGACGTGATGCAAACTCAAATCCGCACCCATGTACTCGGATTCAGCATCGAGACGGATACCAATAAAATATTTGATGGTGCCGTATACGATACCGCTCCCCAGCAGAGCAATCAGCACGCCCAGCCCCGTGCCTAAACACTGGGACCAGAAACTGACTCCGCCCGCCCCACCGAGAATTTTTTGTCCAAAAATACCCACGGCCAACCCGCCCCAGACCCCACAAACGCCGTGCAATGGCCAAACGCCGAGAACATCATCTAGGCGCAGCCGATGTTGCACAAAACTGAAGAGATACACGAAAATAATACCGGCAATAGCCCCAATGGCTAGGGCACCAATCGGTTGCACAACGTCCGATCCGGCACAAATCGCTACCAAACCCGCCAACGCGCCGTTGTGCACAAAGCCTGGATCGCCCTTGCCCACCGCCAAGGCCGCCAGCATACCGCCGACCAGCGCCATCAGCGAGTTCAGGGCTACCAGACCTTGCACCTGGGCTAATTGCTGGGCACTCATCACATTAAAACCAAACCAACCAATGATCAAAATCCATGATCCCAGCGCCAAAAACGGGATATTAGAAGGCGGCATCGCATGAATGGTGCCGTCCTTACCGTAGCGCCCACGTCGTGGTCCGAGCAGCCATACCGCCATCAGCGCCATCCACCCCCCCATGGCATGAACCACCACCGATCCCGCAAAATCGTGAAAAGGCGCGCCGAAGGTACTGGTAAACCAAGCCTGGATGCCATAGTGATTATCCCAGACGATCCCCTCGTAAAAAGGATAAACTAGACCGACCAAAAAGGCGGTAGCCAACAACTGCGGATAAAAACGGGCACGCTCGGCAATTCCTCCGGAAATAATTGCCGGAACCGCCGCCGCAAAAGTCAGCAAAAAGAAAAAACGGACCATTTCAAAGCCATGATCCCCAGCCGTTAGGGTTTTCACGTCTCCAAAAAAACTGATGCCATAGGCGATATGGTAACCCACAAAAAAATAGACAATGGTGGATACGCCAAAGTCACTCAGAATTTTTACCAGTGCATTGACTTGACTGCGGCGGCGCACGGTACCCAGTTCGAGAAAAGCAAACCCGCCGTGCATGGCGAACACCAGAATGGCGCCCATCAATAAAAAGAACACATTTCCGCCCGGAGGCGTCACCCCAGTGGCCAACATACGACTTCCTCTCTCTCAAGTGTTTTATTTTAACTACTCATCCAACAGACGACGGCCATGGATCGCTCGTCCCAGTGTGCCCCGATCTACATAGACTAACTCGCCACCAACGGGTACGCCTCGCGCAATACGACTCATGGTAATCCCGTTCGGTACTAATTCCGCCAAAAACTGCGCCGTGGCTTCCCCCTCCAGCGTCGGGTTGGTGGCAAAAATGACCTCCCGCAAGCCAGCTTCGGCCAAGCGTTTACTGAGGCGATCCAAATGCAGCGCTTCCGGACCGATACCATCCAAAGGCGATAAATGTCCCATCAAGACAAAAAACTCACCCGTGAATACTCCGGTATCGTCAATGGCGCGCAAATCGGCGGGAGACTCTACGATACACAGCAAACTGCGATCCCGTTTTTCTCCAAGACACACATTACATAGCGGCGCTTCGCTCAGATTATTACAACGCGTACAGAAGCGAACGGCGGCATCGGCGCGCTGCAGAGCGGCGGCAAGTTGAGGCATGAGATCGCGCTTGCGGACCAGCAGATCATAGGCAATGCGCTGGGCCGAACGTGGTCCGATACCCGGTAGCCGCCGTAGCAGAACGACTACCGCCTCCATACTGGGAACATCAGCCATCTTAGAAAGGCAGATTCATGCCCGGAATATTCATTCCGCCGGTCACTTCCGACATCCGGTCCGCACTCACCTTTTCGGCATTGCGCATGGCATCGTTGAAGGCCGCTGCAACAAGGTCTTCCAGCATTTCCTGGTCATTATCCGCAAGCAGTGAAGGATCAATGCGAACTTTGCGAACATCGTGACGACAAGTCATGGTCACTTCCACCAGATTACCTCCGGCATGTCCCTGAACTTCTATATGTGCGAGTTCTTCCTGGGTTTTCTGCAAGCGATCCTGTAGTTGTTGCGCTTGCTTCATAATATTTCCCAAACCACCTTTCATGATTCATTACCTCCTCGTTTTAAAAAAATCTATGGATGCGAAGGGTTCGCCGTTCTGAAAGTGACAGATTCCAATTCAGCATTCAGCACTTTCACAAATTTTTGTACGCAATCGTCGGCAGCCACGCGCACTTGGGCATCGCTCATGCGTTGCACCGCTTGAGCCCTCTCTTCTGCAACCAGACTCTCAATGCCCGCGTCGCGGCCAAGCTCCTGCAAACGAAGCTGCGGTTTTTGCCCAAAATGACGGAGAAGCGACTCCGAAAGCGCTTCCTTCGCCTTGATCAAATGCGGTAAATAGGTGGCTTCGACAACAATGTCTACCAGCGTTGCATCGCATTTTAGCGCCTGACTATGCCGGAGATATTCCCGCACAATGGGAGAAAGCTCCAGAACCTCCACCAAGCTGCGCCAATCATGAGTTTCTGGGGGCATCGCCGCGACGGAGAATCTCTCTGGACGCTCGTCCAGAGCAGTTTCCGCAGGCGCACTTTCAGAAAGTGGCTCTCGCACGGAATCACCTGCAGATACAAAAGATTGGTATGAAGCTTCCACCACATGCTCAGGCATCACTTCAGGTTTGGTGAACACCTGCGGTGGAGACTGAGGACGGTTCGCAGCACCCGCAAAACTCAGTACGCGCAGCAAGGCCATTTCTAAGGCCATGCGCTGATCGGGGTACAAACTAAAATCCCGCCGCGCTGAAAGTAGCAAAAAATACCAAGCCTGCAACATCAGCGGACTAATTTGCGCTTGCAACGCGGCCAATTGCTGCAAATCTTCTGCATCAGTAGCGATCTCGTCCGCACGAATAAACTGCGCCAAGCTCAAGCGATGGATGCCTTCAATCAGCAAATCCAGCAAACCTGCGGCATCCAGACCCCGAGCAAGGTGCTCATCAACCATCGCAAAGACTTGTGGGGCATCCTGCGCCACCAGAGCCGCCACCAGCGTCATGACGGCATCCTCACTACTGCGTCCAAGCATGGCTAACACCGCATCCCGGCGGACTTCTCCATTCCCGTGGACAATGGCCTGATCCAACAAGCTCAAGGCGTCACGCAAGCTGCCGTCAGCAGCCCGCGACAAAACCTGCAGGGCAGAAGCCTCGGCAGGAATATGCTCTGCCGTTATGATTTGCTGTAGCCGGCCTTGGATCAGCGGAATGTCCAGCCGCCGCAAATTAAATTGCAGACAACGCGATAATACGGTAACCGGAAGCTTTTGTGGGTCCGTCGTAGCGAGTAAAAATTTGACGTGCTCGGGCGGCTCTTCGAGGGTTTTGAGGAGTGCATTGAAGCTGTGGGTGGAGAGCATGTGGACTTCGTCAATGAGGTAGACCTTGTAGCGACCTACCGTCGGGGCATATTGCACATTGTCCAGCAAATCACGGGTTTCATCGACACGCGTTCGACTGGCAGCGTCCACTTCTATTAAATCCACGAAGTTACCGGTGGCGATGCTCGTGCAGGCACTACACATGCCGCAAGGATTACTGCTGATGCCTTTTTCGCAATTCAGGCATTTGGCAAGTAGACGTGCCAGCGTGGTTTTGCCAACCCCACGGGTGCCTGTAAACAGAAACGCATGATGGATGCGGCCACTATCTAAGGCATGGCGAAGTGCAGACACCACGGCTTCTTGGCCGACGAAATCATCAAAATGTTGCGGCCGCCAACGGCGAGCTAGGGCGAGATAGGCTGTCATAGGCGCAATTGGGAGGCGACGCGAACCAGCCACACCCCGGCACCTGGATCACGGGCTGCCGCTGCTCCCTTCCGGGCCTGACGGGGTTCACCTGCTACCACTGCGAGGGGACCGGTTGTTGTCGCCATAGAGAAACCTGAAGCTGTCCGCTCAGAAACAAGTCGGAGAGGAGAATGAAAGGATTTCACGCGCCCAAGAATACTGTAGTGGCGACAGGAGCGCAAATGAAGGGTTAGATGGACGAAGAAGTGCTTGCATTTTGCAACATCTGGGGTTACTGTTCTTTTATACAGTACGCATAAGGAGATTATTCATGAAGACCCATCACGCTACTCTGCAGTTCTGGTCCAAGACTCTGGGGATTGTGGTTTTTGGCGCGTTCATCGGAATCTGGCTGGGGCATCAGGACAAAGGCTACGAGCCTAGCTCGACCGCTGTCATGGAAGCCGTCGCTTTGCAGCAGGGACAATACTTGTCTACCACTACGCAAGATCATTTCGTTTCAATCCGTTCCATACAACACCGCCCACAAATCTAACATCGTGATAAACTGCGCGGCGTCATCTCGGTGACGCCTCATCATTCAGACAAAGTATCTACGATTTTAGAGGGGATAAATGTGGAACTGGATCACAAAGCCCGCGAGGCCATAGAAGACATTATCAACCGCCGCGAAGGCATTAACTCTATACAGGCACAATTAAAAGAAGACATGAAAGCCATTGCCGAATATCTGGCGGTAAAACCAGCGCAAGTGGCGAGACTGATTAGCCTAGTGGAACGCGAACGTGCCAAGGGTGATGTTCTGGAGACAGAACGTGGCGTTATTGATGCCGCAGAGTCCATGATACCCGTATCGACAGCGACAGACTCCCAAGACGCTTAGAAATTGTGGGGCGCATGCACACCGCTATTCTGCGCGTTTCCGGATGATCTGCTTGACCCAGACATAACCGATCGGCATGATCCTGCGATGACTTTCAGCAGACGGATAATTTTCTGGTGCCAGCGCACGCCGGCAATCCTGATCTCCATGGTAATTTTAGGTGCTTGCGCACGACTGCCAGCACCACTTCCTGCAAAGCACAGCGCCCCACAAACCGCCATTCACGCAACCCTCACCCAAGACGCGAAACAGGACGACCTCATCCGAGGTGGCTGGCCCAAAAAAGACTGGTGGAAAACGGCCAATGCTCCGGCACTAAATCGGCTGATACATACAGCGCTGGATAGTAACCCCAATCTAAAAATGGCTGCAGCGCGTATTCTTCAAGCCAAAGCCGATGCAGAACGTGCGCACGCCGCACTTCTCCCACATCTGTCTGCCGGTACCGCTATTACTCAAGAGCATTTTTCGCAACAAGGATTACATGCCTTACTGAATGGCAAAACCGTCACCTATGGCGCGCTCAACCCGATAATGATTCGCTACCATCTCGATCTCTGGGGCAAGGATCTGGATCGCGTGCGGGCAGCACTGGGTGCCGTGCGTGTCCATGAAGCCGATTATGCCCAAGTGCGCCTGCTCCTTTCGACGGAAATCACCTGGCATTACTTTCTCTTGAGCGGACTCACTGCACAGTATCAACTGGTGAATGAGAGATTAAAGCTTGAGCGTGCGCTGCTCAGACTGGAGCAGCGACGCTGGCGAGATGGTTTGAGCAATGCGAGCGCTGTTTATACGCAACAAGAAACTTGCGCCGCCGTAGGTCAAAAACGTGCCCAATTGCAAGCAGCAATAGCCGAACAGCGCTATTTATTAGCGGCTCTGGCAGGCCAAGGACCGGATTGGGGTGCGAGCATCCAGAGTACGCCCCTGCCCGTTTTACCCACATTTGCACTTCCGGCTGACTTGCCCCTGCAACTGCTGGCCCGTCGACCGGATATTGTCGCTGCCCGTTGGGAGACAGCGTTAGCCGCACAAGAAGTTAAAGCAGCTCGGGCAGCCTTTTATCCCAATGTGAATCTGCACTTTTTTGTCGGATGGAATAGCATCAATCTCGGCGACTTGTTGAGCATCGGTAATCTGGCGCACGCTGTGGGGCCGGTTATTTCACTCCCAATTTTTGAGGGAGGCGCTTTGCGCGCGGGTCTCAAAGCCCAAAATGCCGTTTTTCAGGCAAGCAATGATCATTACCAAGCGACCATTCTCGACGCGGTGCGTGAGGTCGTCGACCAACTGCGCGAATGGCAGCAAGTACATCAACAAATCAAAGAACAAAAAATGATGATGGTATCGGCAAAACAAGCCAGTCGCCTAGCTGAAACCGCATATCGCAATGGCCTCAGCAATAAAGCCGCGTTTTATAAAGCACAAATCCAGCAAATTAGCGTAGAAGAGCAGGCTACTAGCCTTTACACCCAGAACGCGCAAGCTTGGGCCAAACTCAATGGCGCATTAGGTGGAGGCTACCGCACAAGGAATAAACCCGCATGAGTGCTGAAAAAACAAATTCATGGACAATTCATCCTGAAAAACGCGTAAAGCTCATCATTCTCGTCATTCTGCTGTTTATCATTGCTGCACTTCTCGGTGGCCTCTGGTGGTTTTTACGCGGGCAATACTGGATTGAAACGAATGATGCCTATGTTTCAGGAAATATTATTCCCGTTAATAATCAAACTCACGGCACGATCAGCAAAGTACTGGTAGAAAATACGGAGCACGTCCAAGAAGGACAAATTCTGGCCACCCTACAAGGAAGTCGCGCCACTATTGCTTTGCATCAGGCCGCCGCACATTTGGGAGCCACGGTACGCGAACTCCGTCGGGACTACGCGCAGGTGACCGCCTTTCAGCAGCGCGTGCAAGCCAAAAAAGCAGAATTACGCAAACTCAATACAAATCTCATCCGTTACCAGAAATCCATAGCTAGTGGCGCGGTCTCCGCCATACGGATTGAAGATACGGAAAATGCCATTCATGCAGCCAGCGCCGAAGTCGCGGCTACTCAGGCCGCCCTCAAGGGTACTGAAGCTATTGTCGCTGGCACGACGATAACCACCAACCCTTTGACTCGCGAAGCCGTTACCGCTTACGAAAAAACTTATATTAATTGGGCACGCCGGATTATTCGTGCACCAGTCGCTGGTTATATCGCGGAACGTACGGCTTATCCGGGTATGATGGTGCATCCTGGTGAGCGGCTTTTTTCTGTGGTTCCGCTCAATAATCTTTGGGTGGTGGCTAATATCAAGGAAACCGATATGCGCCATGTGTATCCTGGTCAGACCGTTCAGTTGACCAGTTATTACTACGGTAACCAGCAGCACTATCAGGGTAAGGTGCTAGGTCTGTTACCCGGTGCAGGAAGTGCTTTCAGCATTCTTCCGCCGGAAAATGCCACGGGTAACTACATTCACATTGTGGAACGCGTACCGGTACGCATTGCACTGTCTTCAGGCGAGCTTGCCCGGCATCCTCTACGCCCTGGTCTTTCTATGATCGCGAAGATTCACTGGCAACCATCAGCATCGCATTCGGTACTCAAACCACTCACCGTCACTCCTGTTGTTGGTTATCAAACCCCAATCTATGCCGATGAACTTCATGAGGCGCAGCGGCAAGCGGTAAGCATCATTCAAGAGAATTCTTAAAAATCATACGGATAATCTCACAACGTAGTGATGCTTATCGATTTTCAAATTCGGTCATCCGTATCTAGGAATTTCAGAAAGGTACTGACAACCTGTGACTGATAAACCGGTTGCGGAATAGCCAGATACAGCGTCCATTGAATGCCGTGCGGCAAGGGTATTCGGCGCGCAACCACATGCCAATCTTTTCGTGAACGTAAGGCCGCCGCCGTCACAAATCCAATGCCCAATCCAGCGTGAACCGCAGTTCCTACCGCCTCAACACCTGTCACTTCAATAGATTGTTTAGGTGACAAGTGGGCATCGTGAAATACTTGCTCCACAGAGCGCCGAATACCTGAGCCCTTTTCTCGCCAGATTATGGGATAAGCCATAAGAGCTTCTAACGTGATCTTTTTTTGTGTTAGCAGAGGATGTCCCTCTGGAAAAATCGTCATAATTTCATCTTTCAACCATGGCGTTACCGTATAGTAGGAAGGCAACGCCTCCAGATCCAAGCCACCCTCCAGAAAGAATAAATCCCAATCCGGCAAAGCCACCGTGGACCAGTCGGTAATGCCTCCTCGCAGTTGAAGTTCTATATCTGGAAACTGACGCTGAAAAGCCACTAATCGTTGCGGCAAAAAATAATTAGCGACCGTATTAGTTGCGGCAATGCGCAGTACACCATTTTGCAGACGCTGTCTGCGTAAAATGAAATCGTTAAATTCCTCGACGACGTCACCCATGCGCTGCGCCGTGGAGAGTAAAGCCACACCAGCCGGGGTAAGGCGCATACCGCGACCATTACGTATAAACAGTGGCTCACCAACTTGTTGGGTCAGCTTTTGTAGTCGCTCCGTTATCGTCGGTTGACTGCGGTGCAGAACCTTGGCCGCAGCACTGACGCCACCAGACTGGTGCACCGTCAAAAACGTCAGCAAAAGCTCCGTATCCATATATCGGTACCACCTATATTTTTATTAGAAATTTCCAATTTGATCTATATATTAGTGGGGGGCATTATCAGCGAACCTTTCCAAAAATAGCAACAGCGACTGATTGTGCCCCCTCCTCTGCGTATTACCACGTCATCCACCGAGTTGAGCGCAACTATGATTCTCATGCTCAATCTAACCATCGGTCTGGGACACTTTTTGGTGCTTTTTAATACGGGCGCGTATCTACCCATGATTCCGCGCATTGCTGGGAGCCTCGGCGTGAATCCCGCCTACGCAGATTGGACTCAGGCGAATTTTTTTCTGGCGATGGCCATAGCTTTTCCCACTGCAACTTGGTTTTTGAACCGCTGGGGTGAAATGCGCTGTTTGCTCGGCGCATTTCTCATTTTTGCCCTAGCTTCTAGCGTGTGCGCTCAAACATCTCACTACGACTGGTTTTTGGGCGCGCGCATCATTCAGGGTTTTGTCGGCGGATTAACCATACCTATTTCATTAAGAGTTATTTTGCGCCACTACACGCCACAACGACGTAACCTGGGATTGACATTATGGGCATTAGCAGCGATCACACCATTCACCCTAGGACCGACTATTGGTGGTTGGATCACTGATACCCTAGGTTGGCGCTGGCTCTTTTATCTTAACATTCCCATTGCTATCGGCGTTGCCTTACTTAGCGCAATTTTTCTGATGGGACGTGAAGTAGAACAACCGCACCTCCCATTAGATTGGCTTGGACTCATCTTTTTGATAATTGCATTGGGAACATTGGAGTCTGCACTGAATTTTGGAGAAATCATTAGTTGGTGGCGCTCCAATAAGATAATTTTTTTAGCCATAATGGGATTTATTTCTCTGGTTTTATTTGTTTTATGGGAATGGAATAATGATCACCCCATAATCGACTTATATCTTCTAAAACGCCATAATTTCCTGATTGGCTCTACCGGATTATTTTTTACTGCCTTTTTCTTCCAAGGAACTATAGCTATTTTTATCGTTGAATTTCAGTTGTCATTAGGGTATTCAGCATGGATGGTTGGCTTATTATTACTTCCATTAGCTTTATTCTCAAAAATTGGCGCCATAATTAACCAACATCTTTTAAATCGTATAGATACACGCATCCTCGCATTTTTTTCCTTAGCGGGATTTTCTGCAGGTAGCTTCTGGGTTTCTTCTTACAATCGTATTGCTTCCTTTGATGAGCTACTCTGGCCACAAATTTTTGTAGGTCTTTTTTTAGGTGGGCTCTTTCCACCCCTAGTGGCAATTGCGCTTTCTGGTTTACGTGGTCCTAGCGAAATGCGGGGCACCACCATTCTCAATCTACTACGTGTTTGTGGGCAAGCTATGGGTATTCCGGTAATGGCTACCTTATGGGATAGACGCCTTATATTTCATGAACATTTTCTCCGTGAAGGGAATATCAACAATCTCACCCAATTTCATACAAAAATGAATCACGAAGTATTGTCTAAGATCATAACACACCAGTCTGCCTTGTTAACCTTCAATGAACTGTTTTACATCGCCGCATGGGGATTTCTGAGTGTTGCAGCATTATTTTTATTCGCTAAACCTGTGATTTTCGCCGAACCTGATATTCAGCTACGCAGAGCGCTAGAGGAATTGGCCGAACCGTGATGAAGTATCACAAAAATTTTAAAACTTGATCGAAATCAAGGAATGGATACCTGTAAACAGCTAGATTAAAGAGCGTAGCGTGTACTTCAGAAGTAAAAACCACCCCTCAATCAGAAGGAGTAGCAATCGATGTCTATCAACATTCAACTTATCCAGTCCAGTGGCAAGGCCGTTCAAGATCTTGGAGTTCAAGTAGCCGAGCATTTTTATAATTACATGTTCACCCATTATCCTGAAGTGCGTAGCATGTTTCCTGGAAACATGACGGAGCAGCGTGTACGACTATTCAATTCCGTCATTCTTATCGCTACCAATATCAATACGATGGAAGTTCTCGTTCCTTATTTAAAAGAACTGGGTATCGGACACATCAAATATGATACCCGACCTGAACATTATCCCATCGTGGGGAAAAGTCTGCTCAATACCCTGAAGCATTTCCTAGGTGCGGCTTGGACACAGGAAATGGCAGAGTCTTGGATCGAAGCATACAATCTTGCCTCTACGGTGTGCATTGAAGCAGCCTACGAGGCTATGGCGCCTTCTCGCTTTGTTCCGGTAACCATTGACGACGTACCTCCTGCGGTCTGATAAATACTTATCCATTGGCGTATCTCATTCTGAGGTGCGCCATTCTGTGAGGTATATCATCATGGAATATGAAATTTGTCTGGAGCCATCCGGGGTTCATTTTCAGGCCAATGAGCACCAAAACATTGTCGAAGCTGCGAAACAGCATGGGATTTCCATTAAACATGGATGCGCCAGCGGTTCCTGTGGTGATTGTAAGGGAACCATTCTTTCTGGCGACAGCGAACAAGGTCCTTTTATGCCGCTGCTGCTTTCATCTTCAGAACGCGCTGCAGGTATGGCCATTCTCTGTAAACTGTATCCACGGAGTAACCTGCGTTTACAGGCAGAGGTGGTTCCGAAGAACCTTTGGAAAGCCGAGATTATTGGACTTACCTATCTGGCTTGGAATGTACTGGAGTTAAGGCTCCGTCCAGAGCGGTCCTATCCCTATCGAACCGGACAATATGCCCGCGTTGCGGTTCCAAGTCTCCCAGATCAGTGGCGGTCTTATTCCATGGCGACGCCCCCGGATGCCTCAGGAGAACTCATTTTTCATATTCGTGAAGTCTCTGGTGGCGCATTTAGTCAATGGTTGTTTCATGTTGCGCAAACGGGTGACATAGTAAACATGGGTGCTGCACAAGGAGAATTCGCATTAAATCCAGACCATGACCGTGACATGCTCTGTGTAGCCGCTGGAACCGGTCTGGCTCCCATTGAGGCGATCATCCAGGAAAGTATCCACTGGGGACGGACGCGGCCTATCCATTTATTTTACGGGGCCAGAAAACAAACCGATTTTTATCATTTGGAAAAACTAGCCCAGTGGGCAGAACGGCATCCCCATCTTACCGTCACAGCGACTCTTTCCGATTTACAAGATACTACTTGGACCGGTGCGCGCCGACTTTTACCGACCGTCGCCGCGAGGGGTCACTGGAAGGATCATGAGGTATATCTCTGCGGCAATCCCGGCATGATAGAAGCCGCCATCGACCTGCTGCTCTCCCACGCAGTGCAGCATGAGCGTATTCACTTTGATGCTTTTGCACCCAATGGGTAGTTTCTTAAGATACGGGGTTTATGATGCACCAAGCATCTTCAGTACATCCCCTAATGGCTGCGCGCCTACCGTTTTAAGCGCTCCATCCACCACAATAGCGGGTACAGTTTTAATACGTAGTTTACTGATCAACTCTCGCCCCTCGCGATCGGTCACATCCAGCACTTCAATATCCATTGGCACCTTTTCAGATGCTTCTTTCCAAACCTTTTCTGCCTGGGGACAAACAGGACACCACTTTGAAACTAGTATCTGCACCTTCATATTTCACCTTCTTATGATATTCGCCTATCTTTATACTATATATTGTCAGGTAGTGGCGCAATACACACCGCTTTATTTTTTCTTATTCCTCGGAGAATGTGATGAATAAAATAGACCAAATTATGCAGCAGGATCACGAACACTTAGATCATTTATTGCAGCAAAGTGCGCACGCTGTTTCGATTGGAGCGTGGCAGGAGGCTGCCCATTTATTCGAGATATTCCGACACGGGATTGTCGATGGTCACATGGTGGTGGAAGAAAGCACCCTTTTCCCAGCCTTCGAGCATAAAGAGATTGGTGATGAACACCCGCTGACTGCATTGTTGCGTAAGGGACATCAAGATCTGCGGATTTTTTTTGAAGAAATGGCGGAAGCCATCCAAGATCAGGACACGGAAACTTTTGGTGACCTGCTAAGCACGGTTCAAACCATACTCAGACAACATGACGCCATGGAAGAGAAAGAACTTTATCCCTATCTCTGGGAAGCTTTACCAGATCATGGAGAAGCAGCGGCTGAGCGTATTCTGGCTAGTGAAGCGGAGACGCAATCATGAGTGAATATCAAGGCTGTGAATTACCTGAGGATTTGTTTTACGATCTTGACTATGTTTGGATACGACCAGAAAACGACAGCACATTCACCATTGGTGTTACCGATCCAGCCCAAACTATGTCAGGTCGCTTGCAGAAAGCGCGGATCAAGAAGGTGGGTACCCATCTTGATAGCGGGCGGCATGTAGCCACACTAGAAAGTGGAAAATGGGCAGGCGGTGTACCCCTACCCTTTGCAGGTGAAGTCATCGCGCGCAATGAAACATTGCTCAGTGATCCGCATCTGATCAATATTGATCCTTACAGAGATGCTTGGATCGCCCGAATCAAGCCGGATGATCCGCAGCATGCACTCGATAATGTCAAAACTGGACCGGAGGCTATTGAAGCACTGGAAGCTTGGATCAAGCGTTACGGCGTACAATGTATGCGATGTTCCGACTAACGTACCAGTGTCCTTCATCGTTCTCTAAAATGAAGTTGATTGATCTCAGTCTTACCATGGCTTTCTGCAAATCGACAGTGAGTTGTCGACCAGATTTGGTTTACTAAATTGGCCTATTTTGAAATACCCGTTTCCGCAACCTACCGCTTAGACTTCACAATCTGGGCGCTGCGTCGTCAAGCCCACAATCGAATGGATGGTTGGGAAAACGACACTTATTGGCGAGTCTTGCGCTATGGGGACGAGTGGCTAAAAGTCCGATTACGGCAGATACAGGACCATCCGGACTCCCGCCTGAAAGGCGAAATCTACCAAGGCCCTCAGGACGGGCAGGCCGTTTCCTGGGTCCGCGAGCAACTCACTTGGATGCTGGGATTGGATAGGGACCTTATCCCCTTCTACGAAATAGCCGCTAATGATACCCGCCTCGCATCCCTTGCGGCGCGTTACCGGGGTCTAAGACCACCTCGCTTCGCTTCGATCTTCGAAGGTCTTGTCAACGCCGTCGCCTGTCAACAGTTGAGTTTGCATCTGGGTATTCTCCTCCTCAATCGCCTCTCGAAACTCTGTAGCGTGCAGACGGGAGACATAGATCATGTGTATCCTTTCCCGGAGCCAAGCGCTCTGCTGCAGCAAGAGGTTACGGCGCTCCATGATTTGGGGTTCAGCCGCCAGAAAGTAATCGCCTTGCGCGCTCTGGCTGAAGAAGCGGTTGCTGGTGGACTAGAGCGTAAGGATTGGCAGATTTTATCCAATGGCGAGGCTATGCAGCGTCTACTGCGTTTGCGCGGCATTGGGCGCTGGTCGGCGGAGTACGTTTTGCTACGCGCATTAGGACGTCTGGACGTTTTCCCCGGCGACGACGTAGGGGCACGCAATTCTCTGGGTCGTTGGCTAGAGGAAAGCGATAGTCTGGTGGATTATGCTCAGATCACTCATCGGTTGCGACAATGGCAACCCTACGCCGGTATGGTATATTTTCTTTTGTTAATGCGACGGCTTGAAGGTGAGGGCCATGTACGGAACCCTGCTGATGAATTTTCAGAAACCAGAATGAACGGGCAAGGACATGAATTCGAACCACATGCAACATAATGTCATCACCACTTGGCGCGTGTACGCGCATCCCCTCCCCGCAGGCTATCACGTCCTCGCGGAACGTCTCTGGCCTCGTGGTTTGCGCAAGGCCGATCTCCCGCTGGACGCATGGCCTAAAGATCTTACCCCAAGCACCGCGCTGCGTCAGTGGTTTGCCCATGATCCGGTACGCTGGGATGAGTTCCGCAAACGTTATCTAGCGGAACTGGCGGAACATCAAGAAATTGCCCGCGTTCTTGTGGCCCAAGCCGCTGGTTCGCCTCTGATTCTGCTATATGCAGCCCACGATCAAGAACACAACGGTGCATTGGTACTCCGTGATTTTTTAGAGACCTTGGTGAAATGACCGTTCGCTCGATTGTATCGACAATGTAAGGTCGGATAATTATAGAAAATAAAGAAAATATTCTTTTAATTTAGTGTCCCTCAGCCCAGCGTCGCAGAGCAATTGGATCATTAATAGTAATAATTCGGCGCTCTACGTTTATAAGACCAGATTTTCGTAAGCGGCTCAACACCCGAGATAACGTTTCTGGTGTCAATCCGAGTCGCGCAGCGACAACCGCTTTTTTAGCAGGGAGTTCGATCGTTGCAGGATTATTATCCATCGGACACAATTCTAGTAAATAACTCACTAGCCTCTGCTCTGCTGACTCTACACTGAGTTGGCGCAACTCCTTAACTAAGAAATGTAATCGCATGCTAATACGTGCTAGCATCTGACGCATTAATGAGGGACTATGCTCTAGGATATTAACAAAAAGATCCAGTGGAATTTCTAGTACTGTGGTCACCGCATCAGCTCTCGCTGTTACCGGATAGCAGCCACCGAGAAATGCAACAGCTTCAGCGAAAAGATCATCAGGCTGAATAATTTCAACAATTTTTTCTTGTCCGGTGACGGCTGCTGCAATTAGGGCGATACGTCCAGAAGCCAAAAAATAAAAAAATTGCGCTGAGGAGCCTTCGGTAAAAAGAATTTCTCCAGATTCCAAACTTATTATTCGGGACTGTGCCATCAGCGGGGTTATAATATCCTCAGACCATGCGGAAAAAAGTGTTGTTTTTTTAACGCGTTGATATATTAAAAGATTATAACTACTATCAGTATGTAACACTTTTTCTCCAGATGATAACTCGACTAGCTAATTTCAAAGCTTCGGTTTATCCACTTCACACGATAGTCGACGACTAGTTTACGGCTTGTCCTGATGTGCTCGGCGCTTAAGTAGAATCTGCATATCTTCTAGAAACCAGGTTCCGGCAAAAGCGGCTAAGCTACAAGCCGCCGCAATCAAAAAATCCGTGCGTAAAGTCTGCACGATTAAAAGTGCTGCACTCTGGGACTGCGTGCTCGCGACGCCAACCATAGAGCCTGAGAAAACCGCACCAAAGGCAGCAACACCCAAGGTACCGCCCATGGATCGAAATAATGTGACCGTCGAGGTTGCCACCCCGAGATGCTGATGTGGAACCGCCAATTGAGCCGACAATATCAGAACCTGCATGGTCATACCGAGCCCTAACCCCAGTAAAATCAGCGCACCGTCAATGTTCCACAGAGGAGTCTGTACTCCCAGTTGGGACAACCAGCCTAGTGAAATCGTAATAAGTAGTGCGCCAGCGATGGGGAATTCGCGATAACGCTGCTTGTAACTGATTCGACGCCCCGCCATTATAGACATCGCCAGCATTCCGAAAAGCAGGTATAACAGTTCTAGCCCCGAAGCGGTCGGTGAAAATCCTCTGACATCCTGCAAATAAATCGGCAAAAAACTGATGGAACCCAACATTGCCACGCCTACAAAAAAAGAAATAATCACACTGAGCGTGAACGTTCTAAATCGAAAAAACCCTAAGGGTAACAAGGGTTGAGGATGCGTTCTTTCAACATATATAAACATCAAGAAACTTCCGATTCCGAGTGCTAACAAGAACCATAATGCAGGCATATTCCACGACCAGATTGGACCCGCTACACTAGCAAATAATACCAATGCGCTTAAACTGGTGATGAGCAATACCGTTCCGGAAATATCCATGACCCAATTGGTCGCACGCACGGGCTTAGGAAAAGCAAGACCAATAACCAAAAGTGCAAAAATACCGATTGGAATATTAATGTAGAATATCCAGCGCCAACTTAAGGTTTCTACAATAAAACCTCCCAAAAAAGGCCCCACCAATGTCGCCAGACCAAAAGCAGCACCCACCAGCCCCTGATAACGACCACGTTGAGTTACTGGAATAAAGTCTGAAATAGCGGCAATAGCGGTGACCAACAATCCGCCACCCCCAATACCCTGCAGAGCACGAAAGACAATGAGCTCATCAATATTTTGTGCTTGCCCGGACAAAGCCGAACCCGCAAGAAAAAGGAGTACTGCCGACTGCAGCAGATACTTGCGTCCCAATAAATCTCCTAACTTGCCATAAACCGGTAGACACACCGTAGAAGTCAACAAATAGGCTGTCACGATCCAAGGCAATTGGGATAAGCCATGAAGATCACGAGCAATGGTAGGCAGCGCTGTGGAAACCACGGTCTGATCCATCGCAGCGAGAAATATGGACGACAAGATGGCCAAAAACATCAAGCGCGCTGACCAATCTAGTTTAAACACGGGTGTCGCCATCTTAGAATTATTTGTTGTCATATTAGGGCAATTTCTCCATGCTCAAGTCCTTCCAACCTTGCCACCACGCCATCAGCATACCCATGAGCATGGGTCCGACAAATATCCCCAAAATACCCAAAACCGAAAGACCGCCCAAGAGACCTAAAAAAATCAGCATGAAAGGCATTCGGGAACGCCCGCCTATCAGCAAGGGTTTTAGAAGATTATCGGCCAAAGTCGTAATAATATTACCGGCAATAAAGATAATCAAAGCTAAAAATGGATGATCTACGGCCAGCCAGATCCATAAGGTGACGCCTATAAACACAGCGGAAGCACCGAAAGGAATAACCGATAAAACACCCGATACTGTCCCCCAAATCAGCGCATGAGGTACGCCACACAAAGCGTATAACGCCCAGAATAATACCGCTTCAAAAATTCCGGTGATGACGACGCTCCAAAAGGTACCGCGTAAAATGCCAAGTCCTCTGGCAATGACCATCCAGACTTCAGCACCTGCTAAAGAAGAAATTCGCTCAGCAAGCCCCTTAGAAAGCGATTCGCCATGTAGTAACAAAAAGAAAAGCAGTAATAAAGCGAGGCCAGCATTCAATGCCGTATCTTCAGCACCGCCCAAGACATTGAGCACCAACTGTCCGTGTGCCAGCAGAGCGTCCGAACTTTCCAGATCGTGCGAACCTATAAGATGCGTGGACAACAATGTATTGCGTGTGCCAACACTAGGCAAAAAGGTCACTATCCAGCTCGTACCTGTATTCCAAAGATGTCGTAAAGGTTCTAGTAAAAGAGTGGGTAAATGCTGGCTTAACCACAGCGGCCACGCCCAGTGCCGATTTTCTTCCCTTACAACCCAAGGGCCCAGAAGGCGTAAACCACGCACCACCTCGACAATCACAAAGGTTAAAGGCAGTAAAATGAGACTAGCCGCAGTAAACGCAAAAAAAAGTGCCGCCAAGGATCGCCATCGTGATGGAATTCTCACCACTAAGGGCCAAAACACCACCGCAAGCACTGCAGACCAAGCCAAGGCAGACCAGAAATCCTGCAATATCCATACTAAAGCTGCCAATATCAGTAATATTGGCAGCCAGCGTTGCAATGTATGAGTCTTATCCTCCAAATAAACACCCTATTAGCTAAGCCGGTATAAGCTGATTAATTACACTCAAAAACGGCTCAGCAGATTGTTAATAAATAAATTATTTAAGCAAGTGCAAAGAAAGTGGATATTTATATCCATCACCCTTAGAAACTTTTACAGCTGCCAATATGCATATAACAACATTAAAAATTGAAACTAGGATTGCAAGAAATCCTCCGATTATAATAATCGTCAGAATAGCAGAAACCAAATAGGCCAAGATCAGCGTAATCTGAAAGTTAAGCATCGCCTTCGATTGATCAGAAATCCACATCTTATTTTCTTTATCTTTATTTATCAGCCAAAATATAAGACTCGGAAAAAAAGCAAAGAAAATGCTACCGATACACATAAGAATCGCCATGTTTCGGTCGTCCGGAGCAGACTCGGCTGAGGGGTTAATTTTAGGACTATGTATTACTTGTGAATTACTTTTGTCAGCAACTAAGGATGTACCACAAGAACCACAAAAATCATCCTCTGGCATAACATTGGCACCACATTTGGAACAGAACATATTTACCTCCTTTATTATATAGCGGCAAAAAAACAATTGCTTTATTCTATAATTAAATAGTTGGTAAACATATCATACCTTGTATTTAATTCGACAATGGAAAAACGAGTTTCATTTATAAGTATAGAAAGAAGGATCAGCAGCATAATGAACGCTCAGCAAAGGGATCTGGCATACTATCATACCCACCAGAGCATCACTTAACCATGATACAGTATACTTATGAATCACCGAGACTCATCCTCTGGTAAGCAGCCCCAATAAATGCAAAGTCTCAATGAGCCAACATGAGTAACTGACATGACACGCTGAAAACACATAATATCTCTCAATAAGCATCCCCGCATTGAGAGATATTAACAGATAGCATGGCGACTATAAATACCAAAAAGACTTTTTATGACGTCTTCGCGATTTTCAGGAAACCTTCAAAATTTTTTTGAGTAAACAGAAATTTTCGTCACTAAATAGCCGAATTCAATAACAATCGCGCTCTGCTGGATACCTTCGCATCCCCATATCTTGCTGCAGCTTCCCACCAATGGATAGCCTTATTCATATTTCTAGGCACCCCCCAACCATGAGCATAGGCTTCACCTAGCATAAGCTCTGCATGCGGGTTGATGTTATAAGCACCCCTGCGCCACCAGCGTGCGGCTTCAGCAAAATTTTGTGGAACTCCATCGCCAGCAGCATAGGCAAGCCCAAGACGATATTGATCAGGGCCATAACCATTTTCCGCCCCTGCGCGCCATTTCGAAAGCAGCTCAGGGGAGATCGCGCTGACTGGTACATGTATTGCTGTGGCGGTGCCCGCAGGGCTCGCCACTGCAGTTATCGGCGTCCACACCAATAATATGCTTAGAAAAACCAACAACCATCGGGAAACTTGCTGCAATTGTATACTCAAACTCAACCTCCTCAATTCTTCAACATCCTCTCAGTTCCCATTTTAGGGCCGCTCTATAAGACATTACGACACACTAATTTGTTCAGCCTAAGCTTTTTATCTATGCTTGTGAAGATTCGCCCTCCTCCTTTGAGGTTCGTATTCATGCATGGTCGGTATTGGCAACAACGCTGGGAAGAAAACCGGATTGGCTTTCACCAGCAAGATATTAATCCCTATCTCATCCGTTATCTTCCAGAACTTGGCCTGCGCTCAGATGCGCATATATTTGTACCTCTGTGCGGAAAAAGTCTCGACCTGCTCTGGTTAAGAAAGCAAGGTTTTCGGGTTACCGGTATCGAACTCAGCCAGATCGCTGTTGAGGCTTTTTTCGCCGAAAATCATCTCCAACCTCACATTTCTGAAGATAGCCGCTTCAAAATATATGAAGTTGACAATCTGCGTATCATCTGTGGAGATTTTTTTGAATTGAACAAGCAGGATATCAGGTCAATAGATGCTATTTATGACCGAGCAGCACTCATCGCCATGAACGATGATTTACGTAAAAAATATGCTGTACAAATAACGAATTTATTTACTGAACATCAACGCATGCTATTGCTTACTATATTTTTTTCAGGAAAAGAGGAATCTGGTCCTCCATTTTCAGTAGACAGTAACGCCGTCCATCAACTTTATGGTTCGCGTTGGAAAATTAGAGAACTTTCAGAAAACATGCGCTGCCAAAGCGCTTCCAATGAAGATAAACCAGAGCGATGTGATCAGATTTACACCCTTCAAAGATTTTAGCCACCATTCATCATTAGGCGCGCTCTATTGCTTCCCAATAAAGCTCCTCAGAGGCTATTTTTTTGATATGTTCCCGTAAGGCCTCACCACCCACTGGATGCCCTCTACCCTGATCACGGCGCAGCAATTCCGTCAGAGGTAATGGCGGAAAATATTTGAGAACAAAATCATGCGCACCTTGTTCCCGTAACCATGCGGTTTTTTTTCGTAGATCAGCGACATCAAGATGGGTGTCAGCAAGAATAATCACCGCGCTGGTCTTAAGTACTTTCAGAAGGCGTTCTTCCCAGAGTTTCTGTACTTTGCCTTCCCAAGCGCTATTCCAGTCATTCCATGAAAATTCACCACCCTGCTCTGTTTGATATAACGCAACTCGGATCATATCGCGTTCCAGAATGGTCACCTGTAGCGAAGCATACTGTTCTTGCATGGATTTAGCCCACGAACTTTTTCCCGAAGCTGCCGTACCAACGGTAAAAATGATCAGTGGGGATGACCTCTGATCAACGAGTTGAGGATTCACACTCATACAAGACATTTCCTTTTCATTTTTTACTAATATTCTCAGATAATTCTATACCACAGCAGAAAAAACTTAACACTTACGAGCCTACATCAATTTGTGCGGATTATTTTTTAGATTTTTGAAAAGAATCTGGGACATTCTACCGCTTTTATTATAAAAATTGTAGCCAGCAAAAAAACGCTGGCACGCAATATTTCTGCGAATAAGTAAAAAGGCCACGATTTTATCGTAGCCTTTTTACTTATTGGTGGAGCCAAGCGGGATCGAACCGCTGACCTCTTGAATGCCATTCAAGCGCTCTCCCAGCTGAGCTATGGCCCCGATGTCGCGTAATATAAGGGCTTACCGGGATGCTGTCAAACAATTTTTACACCTGCAACACCAATCCGTCGTAAGCAGGAACGATGTCTGCCGGTAACTCAGCGGCAAAGGTTGTGTAATCAATATCGTGGGTCATGTGCGTAAAAAAGGTGTGCTCTGCACCTATCCGGCGCGCCCAGAACAGTGCTTCCTCCACGTTCAAGTGCGTGGGATGTTCTTTGTATCGCAAGCAGTCCAGTATCAAAACTTTTAGCCCACGAAGAAACATCAGACTTTCGTCGGTAATGGATTTCAAATCGGTCAGGTAGGCGACATGATTAAATCGAAACCCCAAGATGGGTAACGTACCATGGAGCACCGGGATCGGCGTCACTTCGATGCCGGCAAAACTATGGACCGAAGTCATTCTCTGCATGGACAATGAAGGCTTCGCCCAATCCACATCCGGTGGCAGAAAACAATAACGAAAACGCGTTTCAAGTTCAGTCGCTGTTCGCTCATCGGCATAGCAGGGGATGACGTTTTTTTGCGCAAAATTGAAGGCGCGCAAATCGTCAATGCCATTAATGTGGTCCGCATGAAAATGCGTGTATAACACCGCACTTAAATGCTGCACACCCGCCCTCAACATCTGTTGCCGTAAATCAGGACCCGTATCGACCAGTATAGCGGTATTCCCTTCCTCAACCAGAATACTCGCGCGCAGTCGATGGTTGCGGGGATCCGCACTGGTGCAGACCGGACAATGACAGGCAATCACCGGAGTACCCGCACTTGAACCCGTACCCAAGAAAGTGATTTTCATGCCGCCACCGCGTGCCTGAATAGACGATGAAAATTATCCGTAGTGAAGGCCGCCAGATCTTCGAGCGCTTCGCCTCGCAATTCAGCTAAAAAAGCAGCAACGTGTTGGACATAAGCCGGTTCGTTACGCTTGCCTCGCATGGGCACGGGCGCAAGATACGGCGAATCCGTTTCTATCAAGAGACGATCCATGGGCAACTTCCGAGCAACCGCCTGCAAATGGGTTGAATTTTTAAAGGTGACAATCCCTGAAAGCGAGATATAAAAACCTAAATCCAGTACCGCTCGCGCAAATTCCCAGTCTTCGGTAAAACAATGTATTACACCTCCGGCAGCAGCAGCGTCCTCACTGCGCAGTAATGCCAGAGTATCCGCAGCCGCTTCACGGGTATGAACAATAATGGGCTTGGCTGTCGCTTTAGAAGCGGCAATATGGCGAGCAAAACGCTCTCTTTGCCAGCGCAAATCCCCTTCACTACGAAAATAATCCAGACCTGTTTCACCAACGGCCACCACTTTGTCGGCAGCCAGTGCCGTCAGCAAATCCTCCATCGCTGGAGTTTCCGCCTCTGGTTCGTTGGGATGGACCCCGGCGGCTGCCCACACACCCACATTCTCAGCCGCTAAAGACTGCACCCGCGACCAATGTTTTTGGACCACGGCGGCAATCAACATTTCGCTAACACCAGCTTGTTGCGCGCGATCGAGAATACCTACACGATCCGCATCGAAATCGTCAAAATCGAGATGACAATGGGAGTCTACCAACATCTTGCTATCACCTTATGGATGGTCAGCCTAGGTTGCAGCGAAGGGCTGCGCTTGTGGCAAGCTTAGCAGAGTCAGAAGGATTTTTCCCGCCCGGAGGCCGCCACTACGGATAGTCCACGCCGCTGTCGACTGGCCTCAAACAAACAAATACCGGTTGCCACCGAAACGTTCAGGCTCTCAATGGCCCCAAGCATGGGAATGTGTGCGAGATAATCACAATGTTCACGGGTCAGTCGGCGCAATCCCTTTTCTTCGCCACCCATAACCATCGCCAAAGGCATGTTCAGCTCCAAAGCGTAAAGGCTGGTCGCACTTTCTCCGGCCATACCCACCAACCAGAATCCCGCCTCTTGCAACAGGGCTAGCGTCCGTGCAAGGTTCGTAACTGTACACACCGGCACCCTAGAAGCAGAACCAGCAGCAGCCTTGCGTACTGTGGCATTTACTGGACAGGCGTTATCTTTGGGAAGAATCACTGCATCCACTCCGGCGGCTTCTGCGCTGCGTAAACAGGCACCGAGGTTATGAGGATCGAGGATGCCGTCTAAAACCAGCAAAAAGCCTTGGCCGTTCAGATTTGCCAGAACATCTTCAAATACGGGTTCTGGATGCGCGCACAATAACGCAGCCACCCCTTGATGTTTGTCGCTGTTGAGTTTTTTGGTCAAAAGCGCCTGACGAAATTCATGCGTTACCAGATGTTGTGCGGCCGCTTTTTGCATCAACGGTGTAATACGTGCATCGTCGCGGCGCTCGCTGGCAATCCAGAGTTCCGCAATCTCGCCCGCGTCTAAAGCTGCGTTAACCGCATGAATACCGTACAAGGTTTCCTTAGGCATCCGCCACTCCGCTAACTCGCCAAGGTAAAGATTCTACCCGACGCAGCGCAGGTGAAATCGGAAGAAGACCTATTTTCTGGAATGCGACTTCTTCCGTTATGGCGGGCAGTGCATCCCATCCCGCCTGTTCGCGGCAAAGTGCCACAAAATCTGCGGGGCCCGTATGGGCAATTTGCGCGAACCCCCAAGCCTCTTGGGATACCTGATAAAATTTAACCGGTACCCCAGAAGTTGTTAAAGCCTCTCGCCGCTGTGGAACATAGCTACTGAACAGATCACAGGAAGCAAGAGTGCTATCCCAACTATCGGGCGACATGATCCCCTCGCGCAGAAATTCTAAGCGCTCTATCGGCCAAACGCCACGACGAAGGGGACCCGTTCGCTCCAAGCGCCAGCCCAAATCCTGCGCCCAACTCAGCAGACCCTCTTCGAGAATCAACAGATCCTCACGGTCAATGTTCAAGCTAAGCGCTCTATGGCACGGGTTTCCACGCTGACCGCAAACTGTTGCGGCATATCAAAAACTATCAAAAATATCGTCGACAATATTGTCGGCCACCGCAAATCCCGCACCGAGTCCCAGACCAGTCACTACATTGCCCAAGAACCCACTACCCATACCCGGCTGTCCTTGCATCGGTGCGTTCCAGGGGCGCTGTTGCATGCTTGGATTCATGCCTGCCTGCCCCATGCTCTGCAGTTGCATTTCCATTTGCTGAATGCGCTGAGCAAGCTGCTGCATCATCATACCTATACTCTGCTGCTGTTGCTGCAAATTCATAGCCAAGCCACGCAATTCCATATTGATTTCGCGCGCCGACATATTGTCTGGCGCAAGAGTTTGAATGCGTCCAGCCACCTGCTGTAAGGCCTGCAAATTATTCTGGGTTTGCTGCTGAAGCTGATTGTACTGCTGATCCAACATGGTGTAATCCACGCTACCCTCCTGTTACTCAGTGTGAAGCTTCCCAAATCAGCGAGTGGCCTACTGTTCCTGTAAACGCAGGCGTCGCTCCCATGCCCGCCATACTCCGCGCGCCAACAATACGAGAATAGGACCGATGATCAGACCAATCAAGCCAAAAGCCTCGGCACCACCGAGAATACTGAAAAACACCAGAAAAAAAGGCGCCTGAGTCTGCGATCCGGTCAACAAGGGGCGGACAACAAGGTCGGCAACCGTAATTACAAAGAAACCCCAACCCAAAACCGCCAAACCAGCAATCCAATGACCCGTAAAAGCCAGCCACAACGTGGCCGCGCCCACTACCGCCGTGGCGCCAAATGGTAAAGGTGAAATCAAGGCCGTAGCAACCAGCCACAGCGGCCACAGTGCCAATCCGGACAAAGCATACGCAATTCCGATAAACATCCCTTCAATGACACCGACTCCGATCAGGCCGATGAGTACCGAACGCGCCGCATCGCGACAGGCCGCAAGAAAACGATCACCCCGATCACGCCCCCAAAGCTGCGTTGCGCCTAAGCGCAATCCTTCATTAATACGCTCGCCGTGCAGCGCCAACGCAAACACCGTCAATGCCGCAAAAAAAGTATGCAGCATAAAAATCCAAAGCTGGCTTAAAGAATCGGTGACGATGCTGGCATGTGAGCTAATCAGTGCCGATAGATAAGCCCCATTGAGCGCGCTCAGATGATTACGCAGCCAGTGGCCCACATAAGGAATCTGCATCACCTCGGGAGGCACGATCAACAACGAATCCCCCGATTGCCAGCGAAAAATCAGCAAGGCGAGTTTGGGCAGAATCGAGTCCACAATAATGACTGCCGGAATAATGATGATGGCCACCCAAGCCAAGGCATGAATGAACGAACCCAACCAGCGCGGCAAATGAAACCCTCTTTCGAGACGCATTTGCCAAGGCCAGCCCACGGTGGCCAGTACCGCACCCATGAGTAGCGGTCCAGCAAAAGGACTGAGGGTATAGGCAGCCCCTGCATAAATCAGCAAGAGCACCATCATTCCCCAGTTGCCGTAGCGGGATTGTTCCTGGTTTTTCAACGCCCGGTTCCTCTTGGGGAATAAACGAATAAATTAGTGGAAAGAAATGTTGGCATGCGCCCAGATGGGTTCGACACCATCCGGCAAGGGAAGCAGATGGCCAATAGCCGCATGACCGATATCGGGGCCATGAAAGTCAGAGCCTACCGAACCCTGCATGCCCAGCTGCTGGGCAAGACGCCCCAAATGCTCACGATCACCTGCTGCCTGACTCCCCGAACAAACTTCCAGCCCCACTCCGCCTGCTTCCCGGAAAGCCATCAGTAGCGACTTGAGGCGCGTTGCGCTGAGCTTGTAACGCCCAGGATGTGCCAACACAGCGGAGCCTCCTGCAGAGGTTATCCAGCTTACGGCTTCCGTCATCGGTATCCAGTCACTCGGCACATAAGCCTTACAGCCGCGTCCAAGATACTTATTAAAAGTCTCACTGGCGTCCGCACAATAGCCTTGCCGCACCAGCCAACGGGAAAAGTGGCTGCGCCCGACCATTCGGCTTCCTGCTAGGTCACGCGCTCCCGCTTCGGCGTCGGGGATACCGCTCTCTGCCAGCAGACGGCTGATTTCTGCGGCCCGCCAGTCGCGAAATTGCATAATACGGCTGAGACCTTCCTGCAATAATTGGTTTTCTGGATCAATAAAAAGTCCAACGATATGAATGCCCTGGGTCTCCCACTCGCTAGACACCTCCACGCCAGGAATCAGCCGAATCCCCAGTTCGCTCGCGCATTGACCCGCTTCCAGCAGTCCGGCGGTATTGTCATGATCGGTCAGCGCCATAACCTGCACCCCGGAATCATAGACTCTCTGCACCAGATTACGGGGCGTCATGGTCCCATCTGAGGCCAGAGAGTGCATGTGCAAATCAATGGGTGAAAATGGTCTGTTGGGCTGCATAAACTCAAATCCTAAGTGGTAGGAAACCGCCATCTGCGGAATCTAGAAAGAATCCATGGTAGCATATCACGCTCGACTTCTTTGGGCATATGGGAGACAGCGGTGGCTCTAATTCTCGATATTACGGGCGCTCAAAAGCGCTTTGAACAGTATACTCAGCCGGTTCTTGCGGCTTTTGCCAGCAGCGGCATTGCCACCGGCGAACAAATAACGCCGCCCATGATTGTGGATGCACTGCGGCAACTATTCACGGTGCTGAGTAATAATGTATCAGATTGGGACCCCGATCTACCCGAGGATGAGCCCGAACGTATTGGTGATCTTACGATTGGGTTGCTCATGGATATGGCCACCTGGGCAGATCGACTGGGTGAGCGATCCGCCAAAACCGCGCTGGAAATGATTACAGTCAGTATCGCGGCTTGGGTCTGCGCGCAACACGGTGCTATTCACACTCTGGAACCCATTGTGAATGGGCTGGCCATTCTCGCCAATAGTCGCAGCGAGCCTGAGGAGCTCAAACCGCTCGCGAAGCTCATGGGTGAAGTCAAAGAGGCCGCATCAGCCGATTATGCCGCAGATTTAGACAGCGCCGATCCCCATCGCCCGTGGCGTATTTTACTGCTGAACTGGGGCATCACCGCTACCAGAGCCCATGATGCAGCAGAAATGCGCAAAGCTTTTGGCGCACTGCTGCACCACCTGCCGGCTGATGCCCCCATGTTTTTTCAGGAGGGTCGGCAACAAGTCCTGCAAGGCGATTTTCCAGAAGACGTGCGATCGACCATGCTGGATGCTGCGGAAAGTGCGGGCCATAGTTTGCACTAAGCCTATTTTCTGTAACTAATTATGTAAAAGTCCTGGAAAATCACTTTTCCAGGACTCGCAATGAAAGCAATCAACTATAAATCAGAGTTCTTTGCCGTGCTTGCCCAGAAATTCGGCGACACCTGCGCTGGTGGGCTTCATACCCGCTTTACCCTTCTCCCATTGCGCGGGGCAAACTTCACCATGCTCTTCCGAGAACTGTAGAGCGTCTACCATCCGGATCATTTCGTCGATATTACGGCCCAAGGGGAGATCGTTGACGACTTCATGACGAACCACACCTTGCCGATCGATCAGGAAGGAACCGCGCAAAGCCACCTCATCATTCATGAGCACGTCATAATTGCGCGCGATGCTTTTGGAGAGATCCGCCACCATCGGTAATTGAATTTGTCCGATACCACCCTTTTCTTCGGGCGTATTCTTCCAGGCCAAATGCGTAAAGTGAGAGTCCACACTGCAAGCAATCACTTCTGTATTACGGCTCTTAAATTCATGAAGACGATGATTAAACGCCAGAATCTCAGAGGGACAGACGAAGGTAAAGTCCAGTGGATAGAAGAACAGAACAGCATACTTGCCTTTAATATGCTGAGAAAATTGAAACTTCTCGTTAATACTATTATCGGGCATGACCGCAGGGGCCACAAAATCGGGGGCAACTTTGCCTACTAATACCGCCATGATTTTCTCCTTACTCAATGACTAACAGGATGAAGTTCAGGGCTCGACTATAGCGAATTTGTCACGCCTTTGCCATTCAGCAGGCGTAAAGGCATAACACGCGCGGTAAGTTATCTGGTTTTCCGGCAGCAGTGGGCAGCCGCTCGACCTTGGGCTAGAATAGGCTCCCTATTGTCGGATAATCCGGCTTAACGTGAACTGACAGAAAAACTGAGGAGTCCGGCCCCCATGACTTACGTGGTGACTGAATCTTGTATCAAATGTAAATACACCGACTGTGTGGACGTCTGCCCAGTAGATTGTTTTCGTGAAGGGCCCAATTTTTTGGTCATTGATCCGGATGAGTGCATTGATTGCACCCTGTGCGAACCGGAATGCCCGGCGGGTGCAATTTTTCGTGATGATGACCTGCCTGAAGGCCAAGAAGATTTTGAAGAAATCAATGCGCGCCTCGCCAAGGTCTGGCCAGCCATCATCCAGAAAAAAGCCGCACCTGAAGATGCGGATGCCTGGCTAGAAATCAAAGAAAAGCGCGGTCTGCTCGAAGAGTGAGCATGACTGGCGCGCCTACCGCGCTGCGATCATCCAGCTTCCGTCGTCTACTCGGTCTCGTCCGCGCGTATCGCGGGCGCGTTGCGGTGGCCATGTTTTTTATGATCATTTCAGGAGCCGCCACCGGTGCTATGGCTTACATTATTAAGCCGGTGCTGGATCAGATATTCATCGGACGTCACGCCAGCATGCTGCTTTGGCTTCCGCTGGGAGTCATCGCTATTTATGGGATCAAAGGCAGCGCCGACTATATTCAAGGCATCCAGTTAGCGCGCATTGAAGAAGAGATACTACGGGGGCTGCGTGAGCGTCTTTTTGCCCACACCCTCCGCCTGCCCTTGGGCGTTCTTATCGATAATAGTCATGGCAGCACCCTGTCGCGAATGAGCCTAGACCTGACCCTGCTCCAGCAAGGTCTTTCCGTATTAGCCCGCTTTTTCTTGGCGACTTTTCAAATAGTTGCACTGCTTTTTGTGGTGTTTTACATGAGCTGGACGCTGGCACTCATCAGCCTCATTACCTTACCTATCGCTTTTTATCCGCTCATCCGTTTTGGCCAGAAACTGCGCCAGCGTGGAAACCGCCAGCAGGAACAAATGGGACAGATCATGGATCAATTCTCCCAAAGTCTGCGCGGTGTGGAAGTCATCAAAAGTCAGGGCGGCGAAGTTTTTGAGGCAAAACGTTTTGCTGGTCAGGCGCGACACTATTTTGACTTAATGATGCAAATTGCCCGCATTCAAAAAGCCACCGTGCCCGTGATGGAAATGATTGCCGCTTTGGGTATTGCTGCCATCATTTATCTGGGGGGGAGTCAGGTAGTCAATGGCAGCATGAGCACCGGAGCCTTTTTCAGCTTTCTGGCAGCGTTAGGCATGATTTATGAACCTTTACGTCAGCTTTCTTCGGCTAATAATCAATTACAACAAGGACTTTCAGCGGCAGACCGGTTATTTGCTTGGTTGGATCAAGCCGCCGAGCCTAGCGAGTTCTCGACCCGTTCTGCTCCCTCTTGGGGTACCTGGCAGTGCCGCAATCTCCAACTTCAAATCGGTACAGAAACCATCCTGCGCGGGCTGGATATGGAGATTACTCCGTTAACGACCACGGCTATCGTCGGTCCTAGTGGCAGCGGAAAAACCAGCCTAGTTCGAGTATTGCTCGGTCTGCTGCCAGCCACTGGTGGTGAAATCTCCGTACAGGGTAGGCCACTTAGGGAAATCCCTGCAGGTGATTATCGACGCTTCTTCAGCTTTGTCTCCCAAGAGCCCGTTTTATTTACGGGAACCGCGCTGAGTAATATTGCCTATGCCGAAACGATACCGGACCGACAGCGTGCCGAGGCAGCAGCGCGGCAAGCACATGCCTGGGATTTTCTCGCGCTTTCTGATGGGCTGGATAGTGAGATCAAAGGCAATGGTGCCAATCTTTCTGGTGGTCAACGACAACGCCTAGCCATTGCGCGTGCCCTATACCTGAATCGACCGGTACTGGTCTTGGATGAAGCGACCAGCAACCTCGACCACGAAAGTGAAGAGCGTATTGCGGAAACGCTCCTGGCTTTACACGGTCATAAGACCATTATCATTGTTGCACACCGTCCTCGTACTACCCGCCTCGCTGATCAGATCATTCGTCTTGATCGGGGTAAAATAGCGCCTAAAGCCTAGCGGCGTAAGGTTCGGGACAGCGTGGTAATCACTGCTTGCAGGCGCGCGTCTCCTTCGGCATTGGGATTTGGACCATAACGCTGGGCGAGGTAGCACTCTGATAATCGCTGTTTGGTGTCCTCTGCTACGCCGAGACTCGACCAAAAAACCGTTTCTGCACCCGGTCGCCGGTCTTTTAGTCCCAACCCAGCCAAAGCACGTACAGCGCGTTGGCGCCAGTAATAGTCGGGACTCGCTTGGTTTTTGGCAAATCTTCGGGATCTGATGCGTATCCAGACAATCAGCAGTGTTAATCCAGCCAAGCTCATCAGAAGGTAAACGCTACGGGGTGAAGGCCGCCATGTGGAGATTTTTGGTCCATGCAAGGCATCCCCACTGCGCGCATGGCCCTGCACCAAATGAAGAAGCTGCAGACCCGCTGCGGTCCACAGGGCTCTTTGCTTTGCGGGGGTCAAATCAATGACCGTATTGATCCACTGCCACTGCATCCAGTCCCAGATCCGCTGAACACCGTGTACTTCGGCTGGATAAAAACCTCCACTGACCGCACTACCCCCCTGCTCCGCTTCTGCGCTAGCGGGGGTGGCATCCAAGCGCACCCAACCCGCCCCCGGTAACCACGCCTGTACCCAAGCATGGGCCATGCTCTGCCGCACAATCCAGTAGTTACCTACGGGATTGTATTCGCCGCCGTGGTAACCGGTCACTACCCGCGCTGGAACACCATCCAAGCGCAGCAACAGGGCGAGCCCGCCCGCATAGTATTCACAAAATCCGGTATGACTGTGCAGTAAAAAATCGCTCATGGTCTGCCCATGCGGATATTCTGCCGGGGCCTGCAAACTATAGTGGAAGGAGCTTCCCCGAAACCAGTGCATCAGATTTTTCACGGTTTGGCGGGCGTTTTTTCCCGCTAACCGTTGCGCTAGGGCGCGAATGGCCGAGCTGGTATCGGCGGGGATCTGTAAAGCCGCTTGTCGTGCCGCAGAATTCAGCACGAGGTCGTTCTTGGTGCCCGACCAAACCGTATAACGCATGGGTAGGTCGGGTGCCTTCGCCACTTGCACCACACCATCGGGCTGGCGGTGAAAAGTCACCGGAATTTGCCAATGCAGCGGAGCAGCCAAAGCAAAAAGATAATGACTACGCCCAGGACTCAGGACGATTTCTTGTCGACGTATCGCCATATCGCTAGCGCTTTGGTTCGCAGAAGGCTTATTCGACGCAACACCGCCGTCGACTAAATCCGGCCCTAGAACCCAACGCACGCCCTCATCTTTCCAGAGGATCGCGCCCACCCAATAGAGATCGTTGGCTGAGACCGGACCCGGGCTGATTTGCGCGCGGAAAGCCACGGCAGGATTTAGGGCCAGTTGGCTAATCTGATCTGGAGATAAATCGGGGCTAAAGCCGGATTGTGCACTACCCTGCGCGGGTGCCCAAGCCCACAGCGGCGTCGGCGTACGCGGCAACACTAAAAAAAACAATCCTGTAACAGGCAAGAGTGCCACGAGAAATATCATAGCGAAAAGCAACATGTAGCGTAAATCACGCCAGCGCAGCGCTTCGCTGCCACGTTCTACGGCAGCATCGGCAAGGGGCTGCCAAAGCAATCCTAGGAGTGCCAAATACAGGCTCACCAGCAGCAGAATTCCCAGCAGCAAATCAACTCGCAACCAAGCAGCAAGCGCCATACCCAGCAAGACCAACGCAGTCACTTGGTAGAAGTCTCGCTGAGAGCGCATTTCAAGCGCTTTTACCGCCAGCAACACGAGCACGGACTGACTAGCGATGGCTAACCAATGGCCCCAGCCAGAAAGCAGGAACGCCAACAGCAATAACAACAAGCCTGCGCTTAAGCGAAGGGTCGCCGAGAACCAGACCAAGCGCCGCTGCCAAACACCATACAGCCCCAAAATCGTCGCTGCGAGCCAGACTCCGGATGACCAAAGCGCGGCTTCTGAACCCAAGGCCAGCAGCAATAAAAATCCCATCAGAGCCGCAAGGATGGGTCCAACACTACGCGCCGGAAACCAGATGGGACGCATCATCCGGACAGCGCTCTGCCGCCCGGCAGAAAACGACGATAGCGATGCCACCAAGTCGCCAGACGACCGGGATGCCTAGAAGTATCTGGAATATATATGGGTATCGGTGTCTGCTGTGCCAGCAATAACAGAGCCGCATCGCGCTGGAATCTGCCATTACCCCGCAATTGTGCAAGCGGCATTCGTAATTCCCATGACCGACCCTGACTGCAAGCATTGTCCAGCAACCCGCGAAACGCCCGCAAGCGCGGCTCCACACCGAAGCGTTGCCAGATGGGGGCATCCCAGTCGAGGAGAAGCAACTGCTGCTCGGTCTGTTCGCGCTCACAACTGGGAAGTCGCAACCGGCCTTCGCCACTTTGCGACCAGTCCACCCGCCGCCAGACGATATTGTGCAACCCCTCACCCGGCCGATAGTCACGAATCCACAAAAAATCACCTTGGCCACCCGGCACTTGACCGTGCTGCGTGTCTTGCCCGGCCGCAACTCTCGTCCATTCTTGTAGCTCGGGAGCCGGTGCTACCCACGGATAATCGTTGGCTTCTACCTTCAGTTGAATACCGCGCCAAACAAAGGAAAAGGGGAAAGCCGAACCCATTTGCAGCGGCGGGAGGGAGGGCTGCCCCCGACAGGGTGGAGACCAAGGTAAGGCCACCAAGGCCGCCTCTCTAGCACCTACTCGGGTAACCGTTTGCTGAATCGCACCCAAGCGCAGTTCCAGCAACCACAAGGGCCAAGGTCGCGGATTATGAATGCGCAGAAGGACATCACCAGCTGCATTCTCTGTCAGTATCTGACCGGCAATGCAGACGACGCTCACCCGCCAGATATTCGCCAGAGCGACGAAACCCGAAAGCACCATAATGGAGAGCATCATCGAGACCAGCAAAAACAGGACATTATTACCGGTATTTACGGCCGCGAAACCCAAGGCCAGGGTCAAGCCTACAAAGACCTTACCCGGACGCGAAAGTCGCACTTCCCGCTTTTTTCGGCTCACGGTCCGAAGCCCCAGACCTCCTGCATCAGCAAAGCGGTAATATCATTCCCCGTCAAAGATGCCGTAGCGAGCAGGCGATGCCCCAGAACAGGTCCCGTCACCGCCCGCAAATCTTCAGGAGTCACGAATGTCCGACCATCGAGAAATGCCCAAGCCTGAGCCGTTGCCTTCAGCGCCAGCAACCCCCGGGGAGATAGGCCAATGCGAATTCGCGCATCTTCCCGGCTACGCCGCGTCAGACTGAGGAGCATGTCCTGAATTTCCAAACTGAGAAATACGGTGGCCACGGCACTGCGCCAGTTTCTTAAACTGGCGGCATCCGTCAAAGCCTGGAGTGCATCTGGTCGACGGTTGACACCCGCCAGCAGACTGCGCTCCGCTTCGGGGCTCGGGTAGCCTAATGACAGGCGGAGCGTAAAGCGGTCCAACTGGCTTTCTGGCAGCGGGAAAACCCCGGCATGTTCTTGAGGATTCTGGGTGGCAATTACAAAAAAAGGATCTGGCAGAGCCAAACTTTGGCCATCCGTAGACACCTGCCCCTCCGCCATCGCCTCCAGCAATGCCGATTGACTACGCGGCGAAGCCCGGTTGATTTCATCTATGAGCAATACGCCATGAAAAATCGGCCCCGGATGAAACACAAAGCATTGCTTCTGAGGATCATAAAGACTACTTCCGAGAATATCACCCGGCAGCAGGTCGGCGGTCATCTGTACCCGTGCAAAATCCAGACCCAGCAAGCGCGCCAAGCCGAGTGCCAAAGTCGTTTTGCCCACCCCCGGTACGTCTTCGACCAGCACATGACCGCCCGCTAAGAAACCCGAGAGCACCAAACGTAAAGCCCGCTCTTTATCGAGGAGCACCGTTCCTAGAGCGTCTAGCAAGGCGCCCGGTGTGACAGACTGGGTCAAGACAACGCCGCCACATCCAGACGCCGGGCAGCCAGCGCTTCATCCAGTCGCCCTACGGGCAAATGATGCGGTGCCTCACGAAGGAGCTCCGGTTGCTCCAAAGCCTCTTGACGGATTTGCGCCATAACCGCCACAAAGCGGTCCAGAGTCGCCTTACTTTCGGTTTCCGTCGGCTCAATCAACAAACATTCGGGGACCAGTTGCGGAAAGTAAATAGTCGGGGCATGAATACCGAAGTCGAGAAGGCGTTTGGCGACATCCAGTGCGCGAATACCCGTGGCTTTGTGAAGATCGCTGACCGACAGAATGAACTCATGACTAGCACGACGCTGCGGAAAAGCCGCCTGATACCCCACGCGCTGCAATTCTTTCAGCAAATAATTGGCATTCAAAGCCGCATAAGCCGAAACTCGACGCACCCCTGCCCGTCCCAGACGCCGCATATAAGCATGAGCGCGCAACAGCACCCCAATATTGCCACCATGTGCGCTGAGGCGACCAATACTCTGGGGCACATCCAGTTCGCTCAGCCAACGCAGCGTACCCGGCCCTTCTTTATGTACCGTCGGCAGCGGTAAAAAAGGTTGCAGTCGCGCCTGCACCGCCACCGCACCCGCTCCCGGACCACCGCCGCCGTGCGGTGTCGCAAAAGTCTTGTGCAAATTCAGATGCATGACGTCAAAACCCATCTGCCCCGGCTGGACCCGACCCAGAATCGCATTGAGATTAGCGCCGTCGTAGTACAACAAGCCTCCCGCTGCATGCACATGCTGGGCGATTTCTGCAATGCGCCGTTCAAAAACGCCCAACGTTGAGGGATTAGTGAGCATGATACCCGCCACATCCGGACCTAAATGGGCGTCTAGGGCCGCCATATCCAAATCACCATCGGCAAGATTAGGAATTTCAATGACTTCAAACCCCGCCATTTGCGCACTCGCAGGATTCGTTCCATGAGCAGCGGTGGGAATCAGCATCTTGTTACGACCATGATCACCGCGAGATTGATGATAGGCGCGGATCATTGCCACGCCTGCCAATTCACCCTGGGCACCCGCCGCTGGAGTCAAACTCACCGCCGCCATCCCCGTTGCCGCCGCCAACCACTCTTGGAGTTCCCAAAGTACCTGCAGCAGACCTTGCATAGCTGGAGCTGGTGTATCTGGATGCAAGCGTGCAAAACCCGGCAAGGAAGCCATAGCATGAGCAATACGCGGATTATATTTCATCGTGCAGGAACCCAGCGGATAAAACTGGGTATCAATGGCAAAATTCTTCTGCGACAAGCGCGTATAATGGCGCAGCACATCCAGCTCCGCTGCATTCGGCAGATTGAGCGGCGCTTGTCGTAAGCACTCCGCCGGAATATCTGTAGGTAGGGCTGGCGGAGTAGTGGGATGATCATGTACGAAAATAGAATCGTTCATTGGGCCTCCAACATGCTACGCATGGCTTCACGATAAGTCAGCAAGTCCGACTCCTCCAGCAACTCCGTGGTACAAACCAGTAGATCACCCGACGCGCCCTCGCCCCACTCCGACAGCGGAATCCCCGCCAGCAACCCCTGCTTCAGCAGGGTATCGCGTACGAATACCGCATCCTTGGGCAAGCGGACCACCCACTCGTGAAAAAAAGCCCCTGCATAAGGAAACGTAATACCCGGCAATGCCTCCAGCAAGGCGCGCAGGCGCGACGCCCGAGCGTGGCAGGTCATCGCTGCCTCCTGCAGGCCTTGGCTACCCAAAGTCGCCATGTGAATGGTCGCCGCTGTTACCATCAAGCCCTGATTCGTACAAATGTTACTGGTCGCTTTACCGCGCCGGATATGCTGCTCTCGGGCCTGCAGGGTGAGGCAATAACCTTCCCGTCCTTGCCCATCTACGGTTTTCGCCACGAGCCGCCCCGGTAATTGCCGAGCATGGGCCTTGCGGCAAGCCAGAAAACCAAAATACGGCCCGCCTCCGGTCAGGGGAATCCCTAGCGGTTGTCCTTCACCAACGGCAATATCCGCTCCCTGTTGGCCCCAGTCTCCCGGCGCTTTTAAAATGGCCAGTGACAGCGGATTCACCACCGCAATACTTAACAGGCCTCGGGCATGCGCCCAGTCCGTCAAAGCATCCACCGGCTCCAGCAGGCCAAAGGCATTGATTTGTGGCACGATGAGCGCCGCCGCATTAGCATCTTCCGGTAACTGCAGCAATCCGGTTGTAGTATCGTAAGGCACCGATATCAACCGGATATTTTGCAATCCGAGGACGCTATCCAAAACCCGACGCCAGCTCGGCAGAAGGTTTTCAGGTACGAGGATGGACTGGTCACTACCGCGAATACGCAGTGCCATCAAGCAAGCCTCGGCCAATCCCGAAGCGCCGTCATAGAGCGACGCGTTACTGATTTCCAGTGCGGTCAGCCGGGTAATAAAGCTCTGGTATTCATAAAGCACCTGCAAGGTACCCTGACTGGCTTCGGGCTGATAGGGTGTGTACGCCGAATAGAACTCGCCGCGCGCTGCGATATCCCAGACGAGCGCCGGGATGTGGTGGGCATAGGCTCCGCCACCGGCAAAGCAGCGCAATGACGAATTAGCCATTGCCCGATCTTCCAATTCGCGCCGTAGCGCCATTTCTGAAAGGCCCTCCGGCAAATCCAGATCCTGCGCTTGCAAACGTGAGGGAATTTCATCAAACAGATCGTCAATACTCTCCACACCGATGGCAGCCAACATCGCCGCTGTCTCTTCTGGATCATGAGGTATATAGGGCATTCTTCGGCTAGGCCTCCGAAATCTTCGCGTAGGCAGCCGCGTCCATCAGCTCCGCGTAAGCCGATGTTTCCGCTTCGAGCACCATAATCCAGCCCTTCCTATAGGGGTCTTCGTTGAGATATTGCGGATTATCGGCAAGACTCGCGTTACCCTCCAGCACTTTGCCGCTCATAGGAGAATATAAATCCGCAGCAGCTTTTACCGACTCTAAGACCCCACAAACTTCAGCCGCACGAACCGCTTTACCGGCATCCGGTGCTTCCACATACACCAAATCTCCCAATAACTGCTGGGCATGATCGGTAATTCCGATCCGGTAACGTCCGTTACCAAGATCCTCCACCCATTCATGGGTTTCACTATATCGCAATGTTTCCGGAATGTTGCTCATGCCTTAATACCCCTCAGGAAAGGAAAAAGTTGCCGTACCCTGACGCAAAAATGGCGGCTTTACCACCAGCGCCTTTTTAAGTGTCCCGCGAATTCGTAGTTGCAATACGCTACCCGGTTCTACTGCAGCGTCAACCCGCGCCAAGGCAATGCCCGATTGCAGACTGGGGGAGAAAATTCCGCTAGTAACCACACCGCAAACCGCGCCCGCATCATTCTCCAGCACATATCCGTGGCGGGGAATCCCGTCACGCAGAGCGATTCCCAACAATCGGGAGCCGATCCCCCGCGACCGTTCGGCCGCCAGTGCTTCACGCCCCATAAAATCCCGAGACGCATCGCGCAAATCCACCGTCCAAGTCAGATTACTAGCGTAAGGGGATACGCTGCGATCCATATCCTGTCCGTAAAGGTTCAGTCCCGCCTCCAGACGCAAACTATCTCGGGCGGCCAACCCCACCGGTTGCACACCCGCTGCCAGCAAACCTTCAACCAACATCGGCAAGTGCTGGTTGAGGGTAATAATTTCGACGCCATCTTCGCCGGTGTAGCCCGTCCGCCCGACAAAAAAATCGGCACGTTCCAATGCGGTAAAAGGCTCCAGATCCATCAGGTCCGGCCAATCCAGAAATTTCGCAACGAGAGTCCGGGCTTGTGGCCCTTGTACGGCAAGAATCCCAAGATCCGGACGCTGGCGCAGTGTCACCTGCCAGTTCTGTGCAGCCACCAACGCCTGAAAATGGGCCGTATCGGCCTCTGCACCGGCCGCATTGAGCACGATGCGGTAGGCATTGGGACCACGGCGGTAAACGATCAGATCATCAATGATGCCGCCATCATCTTGCAAAATCGTGCTGTATAGTGCTTTACCTTCTCGGGTATCGAGTTTAATCACGTCGTTAGCTAGGGCGTAACGCAGCAGCTGACGGGCGTCAGGCCCCGTCACATCCAGAGGACGCATATGTGAAACATCAAAAAAACCCGAGGACTCCCGGGCTGCGACATGCTCGGCAAGTTGCGAACCATAATGGAGCGGCATTTGCCAACCCGCGAAATCCACCATGCGCGCGCCATGAGCGACGTGCCAATCGTACAAAGCCGTACGCTGCGTCATTATTTGCATCCTTCGTCAGAATTAATCGCGGAAATTATTAAATTGGATAGGCAACCCAAAATCGTGGGCACGCAGGGCGGTAATCGCTGCCTGTAATTCATCCCGACTTTTGCCAGAAACCCGCAACTGATCGCCCTGAATACTGCCCTGAGCCTTGAACTTACCCTCTTTCAGATGCTTAATCATGCGCTTGGATACTTCGGTTTCGAGTCCAACTTTCAGAGTCAACACCTGACGTTCCATGCCGCCTGCCGCCGCTGCCACCTTACCGATTTCCAGAGCCTGCAAATCGACACCGCGCTTGACCAGCCGTGCCGAAAACAAATCAATCATCTGTCCGAGTTTATACTCGTCCTCAGCGACTAGGATGATCTCCTTGTCCTTGCGTTCAATCGTCGCTTTACTGCCTTTAAAATCATAGCGGGTGGTCACTTCTTTGACGGTGGTATGCAAGGCATTATCCACTTCTTGCAGGTCCACTTCGGAAACCACATCAAAACTGGGCATGAGTACAATCCTTAACGGTGAGTATGCGCACTATGAAGCGCATGATGATGATTTTCGCGGCTACCCGCTCGACATCCGGGACAATCGGTGACCCAGCGTTCGCCCTGCGGAGTGATTTCTTTTTTCCAGAACGGCGCACTGGTTTTGAGGGTATCTATTAAAAAACGGCAAGCATCGAAAGCGGCGGCGCGATGTCGCGACCAAACCGCAACCAGCACAATATTGTCTTGCGGCAACAAACGTCCGTAACGATGAATAATCAGGCTATCGAGTATATCGTAGTCGGTCGCGGCGAGAGCACTGACGCGTTGCAGCTCACGCTCTGTCATCCCGGGATAATGCTCGATTTCCATAGCGAGAATATCGCTGGACTCACTATAATCACGCACCGTACCGGTAAAGGTGACCACCCCCCCAGCGCCGCAAACCTTATCCGAGGCAAACTGCGAGCAGGCCGTCATCGGATCAAAATCTTCCGGTTGAACTTTAACGAACATGATTATCCCCCTGTCACAGGTGGGAAAAAAGCCACTTCATCCTCGTCCGTAACCGGATCGGTGAAGCCTGCGTGCTGATGATTTATAGAAGCCAGTAAATGCGTATCACCGAGTTTCGTCTGCGTCTGCTCTTCTACCAGAGTCAGCACTTCTGCCACGGTCAGACTGCTCTTAGATGATGGCAGATGCAGCTCTTCCGTCCCGACACGCTCGCGGACGCTGGCAAAAAACTTTACATGGATCATCGAAAAGACCATTGCAGAAAGACAGCAAATGATAGCGCTCCACGGCCCTGAGCTTCAACCCATCTTTACAGGTTCCGGCTTTCCGCCTATCGTGGCGCGATGGAAAATTTCATGAGTCATTACCTGATGTTTTTGGCCGAGACCGCAACGATCGTCGTGGCGATTCTCATTATCGCTGGTGGATTGACCGCGCTCGCCCTCAGCAAACGCAAAGCTCCGATAACAGGACAAGTGCAAGTCAGCGACCTGCGCCAGCAAATCGAACAGGCCGGTGAAACCATTCAGCATTACCGACTCGATAAAAAAGCCCGTAAGGTGCACCAGAAAGCCCTTAAAAAAGAGCATAAAACACAAGTTGTTAAGCAGGAAAGTTGTACCTATCTCCTCGATTTCAAGGGGGACATCAGAGCCTCGGCAGTAAGCGCCTTGCGTGAGGAAATCACCGCCATTCTCCTAGCCGCCAAGCCCACAGACCGTGTGCTTGTCCGTCTGGAAAGTGGCGGTGGCATGGTGAACACCTATGGCTTAGCTGCCGCGCAACTTTTACGCCTGCGTAGTGCAAATATCCACATTACCGTGCTCGTGGATGCCGTTGCCGCCAGTGGTGGTTACATGATGGCCGTCACTGCGGATCGCATTGTCGCGAGTCCTTTTGCCCTCGTCGGTTCCATCGGCGTGGTCGCCCAAATCCCCAATTTTCATCGCTGGTTGCAAGATCGTCATATCGATTATGAACAATTTACCGCTGGAAAGTACAAGCGCACCGTTACCTTGTTTGGGGAAAATACCGATGCGGGCCGCACCAAATTGCGCGAAGAATTAGAAATAACCCACGCCCAATTCCGCGATTTCGTGCAGGAATACCGTCCGCAACTGAATATGGAAGAAGTGGCTACTGGCGAGGCCTGGTTAGGCCATAAGGCGCTGCAACTCGGACTCGTAGACCAACTGGCCACGAGCGATGAAATCATTCTGGAGGCCACAAAGTCCGGTAAGCTCTTGCATTTGAGCTATCAGCGCCCCAAAAGCCTGCCCCAAAAGCTGGGGCTGGCTGCCCAGCAGAGCTGGGATAAAATGTGGTTTCCGCTCACTCGCGCGTAACGTACTCAATATTGTCCAAAGAAGAAAACAGGCGCAAGCAATAATCATCTAACAGATGTCAAAACAACTTATGCGCTGATATAAAAATTAAAACTTGCATAAACCACTCAAGCATCCTATATAAAATATCAACACCTTAAAAGCGTATCCTCAAATGTCCGGCACGCAAAGCCTCGTAGAAAATATCGAGCGTGATCGCTCTTCATTGTTTTCCACCATGTTGCAGGCCCTCACCGGCGTTGCTCAGGATGCCGGCATACAAGGTTTTCTGGAAGCCATGTGCCAAGGCTTTCTTAATAATAATGATAAACTACAATGGGTCTGGTATGGATTTCAGAATAAGGGTCGGCCACTGGTTCCCACTCAGGAATTTGGTCTAGCTCTGCATCCTTCCATTCCAGAAAGCACTCTGGATCCCTGTCACCGTGCTTTCGATAGCGAAACGCCTATTCTCTGCTTAACAAACGATCCACATTGTCCTGACTGGCTCTGGCCACTACGCGACACGCTAGCAGAACTCTTGATCGTTCCCTTTGGCATAGAAGGCCAAAAAGCGATCGGAGTATTAGGCAGTAGCGAAGCCGGTTATTTTGAAAGAATTGGTACGGAATACTTCTCGGCCTTCGCCTACATGGGTGACATGATCATGACCCTTCAGGCGCAGGCACGCCATGATCCGCTCACCGGTTTACTCAGTCGCATGGCTCTGGACGAGCGTATGGAACGGGCCATAGAGCATGCCCACCAGCAACAACGCCTGTTGGCCATCATCATGATGGATTTTGATGATTTTAAGGATTTAAACGAACAATATGGACGGCTTGCAGGCGATCAAGCCTTAGTAGAATTCACCCAACGCCTACGGCAGAAATTACAGACCAAAGACGGTCTTATTCGATTGGGCAGCGACGAATTCGTGCTGCTGGTGGAAGATCTGGAATGTTGGTCCGATCTCGAAACCGTGATGGAAGGTATTCAAATTATCCTCGACCGCGCCTTTGTACTAACGAATACCGAGATGCGTATTCCGGTTAGCATCGGCGTAACCGTTTACCCGCTGGATGATGAAAAACCTCGGGACCTTCTCCACCATGCCGATCTCGCACTGCATCAAGCTAAAACACACAAAGGCAGACACCAGGAATTCTACGTACTCTATGACCCCTCCTCCATCTACGACCCTAACACCCCAAAACAAATAGCACACCGAGAACATTTTCGACTTTTGTTGGAGAGTCATGTCGTCACGCTGTATCAGCCCATCCTGCATATGCCCACGGGTCGTATTCACGAAGTAGAAGCGCTCGCGCGCCTAGAGGAAAACCACGTATTATTGGGTACCAGCGAATTTTTACCGTGGCTATCAGCGGAAGATCGCCGAAAACTGAGCTGTAAGGTTCTTGAACAAGCGGCGAATCAGTGGCGGCTCTGGCAAGATCAGGGCCTATCAGTAGTTATTGGCGTAAATTTTGAACCGCAGGATTTGCTTTTAGAAGAAGTATTACAGCATATCGAAAACACGCTGCAGCGTTTCCAGATGCCGCCTGCCAGTCTAATGATTGAAGTATTAGAGGGCGATGAATTCCTAGACTACGCCTCCGCCAAAATACAGCTTACCCGCCTCAAAGCCATGGGTGTTCGTATTGCCCTCGACGATCTGGGCACGGCTTACGCCAGTTTATTGCGGCTCAAGGACTATCCTTTTGATGCTGTAAAACTCGATCAAGCCTTTAGTCGTGGCATAGAAAAGCGTCCCCGCGATTTACACTTCTTATCGAGCATGCTGGAAATGGCTAATGGCCTAGGGGTAGAACTCATTGTCGAAGGAATCGAATCTAGCGAAGTTCTCGCTGCCGTTATCGCTTTGGGTATCCGGCAAGTTCAAGGCTATGCCATCAGTCGTCCGATTACTGCTGCTGCTGTTACCGAATACCTACGGACTCCGCCCGTATTTGAACAACATCCTGCCGATAGCCTACTCGTCAGCTTTGCTAAGTTTCTGATTCTTGCCAAAGGGTTGCGGACCGTTTTAGCTACCATGCCACAGAGCATCAACTTAGCACTAGTGTGCGATAACGAACGTTGCCCGCTTTATCCGGTGCTGACCACGGTTCCGGGTATGGATGCTCAACGCACGGCCCTACAGACCGTTGTCGCACAACTCGTGCAGGGTGAAGATAGTAGCTCCCTTTCGTTGGAAGCCTATGACCATCTGACTGCGGCCATATTAAATGATATGGCCGCACAGATTAACACACTAATTTAAGTGACTCGTATCTCAATCGCGCCAGCTGCAACTGATATTCAACGAAATAGTCGATACCCGTCGCTTCATCATTCCCACTCAATAGTAGCCGGTGGTTTGGACGAAATATCATAAACTACCCGGTTAACACCAGAAACTTCATTGATAATACGGGTAGAAATCTTTCCGAGGACTTCGTAGGGCAAATGAGCCCAATCAGCGGTCATACCATCGGCAGACTCCACCGCGCGTAAAGCAATGGTTTCGTCATAGGTACGCGCGTCACCCATCACGCCCACGCTACGCACGGGCAGCAAAACCGCAAATGCCTGCCATAAATGATCGTACAGACCGGCCTCACGGATTTCTTCCATCACAATCCGATCTGCCCGCCGGAGTACTTCCAAGCGCTGCTCGTCAATGCTGCCTAAGCAACGGATAGCCAGCCCCGGCCCGGGGAAAGGCTGACGCCGAATAACTTCTTCAGGCATGCCTAACTCCCGACCCAGGTCGCGCACTTCGTCTTTGAACAATTCTCGCAAAGGCTCGACCAGCTTCAAGTGCATGCGTTCTGGTAATCCACCCACATTATGATGCGACTTAATCGTCGCGCTGGGCCCCTTAAAAGAAACCGACTCAATTACATCTGGATACAGGGTCCCCTGAGCCAAGAAATCCGCACCGTCGATCAACTTAGATTCTTCTTCAAAAATTGTGATGAATAAGTTGCCGATGGCTTTGCGCTTCTTTTCTGGATCGGTGACTCCGGCCAGCACATCAAGAAAACGCTGACGCGCGTCCACAACCTGCAATGGAATCTGAAAATAGTTACGAAAAACGGTCTGTACTTTTTCTGACTCGCCAAAGCGCAGCAGACCGTTATCCACAAAAATGCAGGTCAATTGATCACCAATGGCGCGATGGATCAATACCGCTGCCACGGCCGAATCGACCCCCCCAGACAAGGCCGCAATCACTTTACCCTTACCCACTTGAGCCCGGATCGAGGCCACGGCACTGTCGACGTAAGAGTGCATCGTCCAGTCGCCGCTACAAGCACAGACTCCCCGTACAAAGGCAGTGAGCATTTCTGCCCCGCGCGGGGTATGCATAACTTCCAGATGAAACTGAACGCCATAAAAATTCCGTACCGGATCGCCAATGGCTGCTAAAGGCGAATTGCTGCTACTAGCCAACACCCGAAAACCGTCCGGCATTTTTTCAATACGATCCCCATGGCTCATCCAAACCTCTTCCATATCTCCTTTGGCCGAAAAAGGGAGTAAGGGGCCTAGGGGTTCTTGGATTTTGATGTGTGCCCGTCCGTACTCACGATGTTCAGCCTTGGCTACCTTACCGCCGAGTAGGTGCGCCATGAGTTGCAGGCCGTAACAAATTCCAAGAATCGGGAGGCCTAGGGCAAAAATACCCAAATCCACCATCGGCGCATCCTGATCCTGCACGGAAGATGGACCTCCCGAGAGAATAATCCCTTGGGGTTCCCACATCTGGATCGCTTCCAACGGCATGCTGTGCGGATGAATCTCGCAGTAAACATGCGCCTCGCGCACCCGTCGCGCTATAAGCTGGGTGAATTGAGAACCGAAGTCGAGAATCAGGATGCGTTCTTGCATGGTCTACTCCACCCGGTAGTTGGGCGCTTCTTTGGTAATATTCACATCATGTACGTGGCTTTCACGCACACCCGCCTGAGTAATCTTGATGAAACGGGCACGGTTGCGCAGAGCTGACAAATCTTCGGCACCGAGATAACCCATGCTGGAGCGCAGGCCACCAAGGAGCTGATGAATGACTTGTCCGGCAGGGCCCTTATAGGGAACACGACCTTCCACGCCTTCAGGGACTAATTTGGGGGCTTCAGGACTGGCATCCTGAAAATATCGGTCTGCTGAACCTTGCTGCATTGCCCCCAAAGAACCCATACCGCGATAAGCCTTATAGGAGCGCCCCTGATAAAGCTCGATCTCGCCAGGGGCTTCATCCGTACCCGCCAACAATCCCCCGACCATCACTGAATGCGCACCAGCCGCAAGCGCCTTGGCAAAGTCGCCCGAAAAACGTATGCCCCCATCCGCGATCAGTGGCACATCCGTTTTCGCCAGCGCATCCGCCACGTTACTGATAGCCGTCACCTGGGGCACACCAACCCCGGCAACAATGCGCGTCGTACAAATGGAGCCCGGCCCAATACCGACCTTCACACCATCTGCACCAGCATCCACCAAAGCCAACGCGGCTTCAGCCGTGGCAATATTGCCACCAATCACATCTACCCCTGGAAATTGATTTTTGATCCAGCGCACTCGATCCAGTACACCCTGACTATGACCGTGGGCGGTATCGACAATAATGACGTCCACGCCCGCATCCACCAATGCCCGAACCCGGTCATCGGTGCCCTCCCCTACGCCCACCGCTGCCCCCACTAACAAACGGCCTTGGGCATCGCGACAGGCAAGAGGGTGCTCTGTGGCCTTGCGAATATCTTTGACGGTAATCAGTCCACGTAACGCGAAGTGCTCATTGACTACCAGAATTTTTTCAATCCGATGCTGGTGCAGCAAAGCCTTGGTAGCATCCAGACTGGTCCCTTCTGGCACCGTAATCAACCGCGCACGCGGCGTCATGACACTGCTTACCGGCTCATCCATACGCGTTTCAAAACGGAGGTCACGGTGCGTCACAATGCCCTCCAAGCGGTCACCGTCCACCACGGGCACCCCGGAGATTCCATGCAGAGCCATGACTTGCAACACTTCACGGATACTGACATCCGCGCGTGTCGTGATGGGGTCTTTAATGACGCCCGCTTCGAACTTCTTGACCCTTCGCACCAGCGCAGCCTGCTGATCCGGTGACATGTTCTTATGGACGATTCCAATACCCCCCTCCTGCGCCAGCCCAATAGCCATCGCCGCCTCGGTGACGGTATCCATCGCCGCAGAAAGCAGCGGGATATTCAGCCGAATGCGGCGAGTAAGCTGGGTCGCAATTTGAACATCGCGGGGAAGGACCGCAGAATGTGCGGGAACCAGAAGTACATCGTCAAAGGTGAGGGCTTCGCCGATCAGTTGCATAATTGAGTCACCTAACAAGAAAGGGGCCGGGCTTGCATTTCCCAACCCCATGATAAAAGGCATCCCGAACTATACCCAATGAGGTGCCTTTTTTCTACCCTTGATTGACCTGCGTCACGCAGTCTTGTAGCTTGCGTTCACAACGTATATGAATAATGACTACAGCCACAAGACTGACCCATGACCATTTCCCTCATTGTTCCCTGCCATAACGAATCCGCAAATATCAGCACGCTCTACAGCCGCGTTTGCGCAATCATGGATGAGATTGATGAACCTTGGGAAATGATCTGTGTCAACGATGGCAGCAAAGATACCACGCTAGTGCAACTCATTGCCCTGCATCAGCAGGATACACGCATTCAAGTCATCGACTTGTCTCGTAATTTTGGCAAAGAAGCGGCACTCACCGCCGGCTTGGACGCGGCACAAGGCGATGCCGCCATACCCCTTGACGCTGACCTGCAAGACCCTCCTGAAGTCATTCCAGAATTGATAGCTCGCTGGCGGGAAGGTTATGACGTCGTCAATGCCGTGCGCCTCAGTCGCGATGGTGAATCTTGGTTGAAGCGTGCGTCGGCCCATGCTTTTTACCGCACCATCAATCGCATGAGTGAAGTCGACATCCCGGCAGATACCGGAGATTTCCGCCTCCTCGCCCGTCCTGTGCTCAACGCACTACAGGCGCTTCCAGAACGACGCCGGTTTATGAAGGGCCTCTTTGCCTGGGTCGGATTTCGTAGTACCGAGGTATATTACCGCCGCGCTCCCCGGCACGCTGGAAAAACCACTTGGAACTACTGGAAACTCTGGAATTTTGCCGTAGAAGGCATCACCTCGTTCAGTCAGGTGCCTTTGCAAATCGCTGCCTACCTTGGTTTTATTGTCTCTCTTCTGGCTTTCACTTATGCCATTTGGCTCATTATCAGCACTTTGGTGTATGGTAATTCTGTTAAAGGTTATCCATCCATGATGGTCACCTTGCTGTTTTTGGGCGGGGTACAACTCATGGCTTTGGGCGTCATTGGTGAATATCTCGGCCGGATCTATGAAGAAAGCAAGCATCGACCGGTGTATTTGATTCGGAAAATTTGGGGAACGAAAAATCATGAAAGATAAAATAAAAAAATACATGAATGTCTCAACAACCTTGCCAACGAGTAAAATTTAATGAAAATATCCTATAAAATTAAACACTACATAAGTCCTATAATAGCCTTAATAATTTATATATTAATATCTTTAAAAATTTTCGGAATAAATAACTCAATCAATCATTTCTCGAAACCCACTACATTGGAGGAGGTACTGACCCTATATCTTTCATATGGTTTATAAATTGGCTACCATTTTCTATTGAACATCACCTAGACATATTTTACACCGATTTTCTATGGGCTCCAACAGGAGTAAATCTTGCTTGGTCAACATCGATATCAAGTTTAGCCTTACTCACATGGCCCATCACAAAAACATTAGGTGCTGTAACTAGCTATAATATCCTTATGATTTTTTCACCAATTCTTGCTGCACAAGCAGCATTTTTATTAATTAGAGAAATTATAAAAAAGTGGCTACCATCCTTTATTGGCGGTTATATCTTTGGATTCTCAAGTTATGAATTAGGCCAACTTCTCGGCCATACAAACTTAACCTTTACAATGGCTATACCAACCATATTATGGTTATTTATTCTATCTGAAAAAAACAACTGGAGCGCATTTAAAACAACTGTTTTTATAGGGCCATTACTAGCATTTCAGTTTTATACTTCTAGCGAAATATATACAACCTTTTTTATTTTTTTCGTAGCGTCTTATTTCATTTTTTATAATATTGCTGTGGAATATTGATCTGTAATCATAAAATCAATTCCGAAAATTATTTTTTCCTATTTATTTTCTATTGTACTGATCACACCGATATTGATATCAATGTTTCAGGCTCCACACGCATTTTCTGGAGGACAAATTCCTAATCCAGATGGGTTTGGCACCGACTTGCTTAATTTTATTATTCCCACACCAATAACAGATATTGGCGGCAATTATTTTATATTTATCTCCCGATTATTCCAAGGTGACTATGCGGAAGATGGTGCCTACATCGGAATAATCATTCTAGGAATTCTTATGTATATTGCTGCAGAAAAATGGCAGTCGCCTTATTATAGATCACTTAACTTAACTCTTTTATTGATAACAATCTCATCTTTAGGACCAATAATGCATTTAGCAGGCGTTCCTATAAGCACTTCAATATGGACTTTATTATATCATATTCCTTTAATACGCTACGCTCTACCAGAAAGATTCATGATGTATTCATGGCTTATAATTGCCGTATTGATTGCTTCATGGTTATCCATAGAGAATAGCATTTTAAAAAAATATTTGAAATATTTAGTAGTTTTTTTAGGGCTTTTAATGATTTTTCCTAACACTTCAATTTATGACTCTTGGAGCTCATACACTATTCCAAAAATTTATTCATCTAGAGAGGTATGCAGTATCACGTTACCTACTCAAAATATATTGATTTTACCTTTTGGATTATCAGGCAATAATATGGCATATCAAATACAGTCTAATATGTGCTTTAAAATGCCGGAGGGTTACACTGGATCGGTACCCTATCCATTTACATTATGGCCATTAGTTAACACTCTTACCAAGGGAGAATACTCTTTAATTGATCCTAAAAATTTAGCAAATTATATTTCTAATTATCATATATATAGTATTTTTCTACCAAAAAATATATTTCAAAAGAAGATCCTAGAGGATAAACTAGTTCTAGCAGGAATGCGACGTGCCATGGTTTTTGGATCAACAATAGTATTTAAAAGAACATCAAAATTTAATGTACCACCATTAACCTTAAATGATATAAAATTAATTAATCTTAAATCTCATCATCTTTGGGAGAAAGATAATGCGGATCACAACAGGATAATAATTAAAGAGATATCCAGAAGTCTTTCTATTTCTCAGGACGGTCCTCAATCTATATACTCGTGGCTAATCGCGCACAAACTAGCTCACTAGATAAAGGAGAATTTTATGAGTGCTATTGCAGTTGCTGAGTCTATTGCTCTGTTATCAGCGTCTTGGGCTTACTGGGATGCGAGTTACAAGCAAATTAATGGTTATTTCTTTGTCGACCTTGATGACCCCAAACATATAACTCCGTTTTTCATTTTTTTAGCTATATTGAGCTTATGGATTACCTTCTTTCCGATTTATATTTACTGTATATTTTTTAAAAAAACAAATTTTGTAGGTTCCATTATGCTGTTGAAAAAAAACATAAAAAATATTTAATCGCTACAAGAACATTTGTTTATTTTATATTATTTAGCTTTTATTTTTTTGTTATTTAATGGTTGCTGAGAAAAAATATCAATTATACTAATTGTTATTATTCCCAGCTTCAGCTTTTGCGATATTTAGGTTCTATATCCAAATGTACGCAGCTTTATACCAAATCCACTGTTTTTTTTCTATTTTTCAGGTACACTGCGGTGCAGATGCATAATCAACCCAACAGAGACCAGCCTTGGTATCTTTAAAATCTTTTATTAACAGCCAGTTGAAGCTGCCTGAAGCCGTTGCGGAGGTTTCCGCAGGCGATACGGTGCTGTCCGCCTTGCAAATTCCGGGGGTCCAGATCACGCCTCGGGAAGCGCATAACCTATCACGACGACAAATCAGTGACGGTGCTCTCCAAGTGCTCAACGGCCTGCATCGGGCGGGTCATCAGGCCTATCTGGTTGGTGGTAGTGTGCGTGACCTGCTACTGGGGCGCGAACCCAAGGATTTTGATGTCGCCACCGACGCGCACCCTGAACAGGTACGCAAACTGTTTCGACGTAACGCACGCCTGATTGGTCGACGCTTCATCTTGGTTCACGTCCAGTTCGGTAACGAAATCATTGAAGTCGCCACTTTTCGCGGCTCTGCAGAAGGTCATAAAAGTGAAGCCAGTGAACGCAGTGAAACCGGTCGCATTCTGGCAGACAACGTCTATGGCTCATTAGAAGAAGATGCCCGGCGACGCGATTTCACCGCGAATGCGCTCTACTACAATATTGCGGACCGGGGGATACTCGATTTTTCCACAGGCATGGAGGATCTCCGCGCGGGTCGTTTGCGGATTATCGGCGATCCCGAACAGCGTTATCGGGAAGATCCCGTTCGCATGCTTCGCGCCGTGCGTTTCGCGGCCAAATTGGGATTCATTCTTGACGATGCGGCGCGCGCGCCTCTAGCCGTTTGCCGCGATTGCCTGCAGGAAGTCCCTTCGGCACGTCTGTTTGAAGAAACCCTCAAACTTTTTCTCAATGGCAACGCCCAGTCGAGTTTCGAGCAATTGCGTCAACACGGTTTATTTGCCGCCTTGTTTCCGCAGGTCGACGCCCTTCTCGATGACGAACAATACGCCTCGGCACGCCTGTTGCTACAAGGCGCCCTAGAAGGCACCGACAACCGGGTTCATCAAAGCAAATCGGTAACGCCTGCTTTTCTTTTTGCGGCCCTCCTTTGGCCAGCCTTACAGCAACAAAGTCACGTATTAGAACAACAAGGCAAGCCTGCGGCTATAGCTTTGCAGCAAGCCGCCAGCGAAGTGTTGCAGGATTGCGTGGGTAGGGTATCCGTTCCACGCCGGTTTTCTCTCCCCATGCGCGAAATCTGGGATCTCCAGGCGCGCTTCCTGCGCCGGGGCGGTCGCCGTCCACACGCCCTCCTCGCCCATCCTCGTTTTCGGGCGGCTTTCGATTTTTTGAGCTTACGCAGTCAAAGCGGCGAAATTCCTGCCCAGCTGGTGACTTGGTGGGAGCAGTTTCAGTTAGCCGACCACGAAGGGCGGCGCACACTGATCGAAACCGCGCGACTTGAAGAAACCGGACAGGAGGCAGCCTTGGGGCCACTCCCTACTACGCACAGTCGCCGTCCCCGAAGACGGCGGCGCCGTAATCATCGCGGCGGCCTGCATTCTGGTCCAGCATCCAATGAGGCGGTAGATAACGACTAAATCAGTCGTTATCTCCTCTGGACCCGCATGGAAACGGAGCACTTCTCGTTAACGTCGACACTCGAAGCCCAATGGGGTGCCGACAAACTCCACCGTTTACGTCAGATTGGTGAGATCGCTGCGGAGCGTAATACCAACGTTTATCTCGTCGGCGGTGCGGTTCGTGATCTTTTTCTGCAACGTCCTTCACCTGATCTCGATATTGCTGTCGAGGGCGATGTTGGTGACCTCGTAGCAGCCCTCAAGACGCACATGGTAGGAGCGCAATCCCGTTTTCATCCCCAATTCGGTACCGCAGTTCTCCGGGATAACGAGGGCTTTGAGTGGGACCTCGCGCGTTGTCGACTAGAGTCTTATCCCGCACCAGCCGCGCTCCCAGAGGTCAGACCCGGTGATATTCATGCGGATCTTATACGGCGCGACTTTTCCATCAATGCCATGGCCCTGTGCCTCAATCCGCCCCAATTCGGCAGCCTGCTGGATCCTTATGGCGGAAGATTAGATTTGCAGCGCGGCGTATTGCGCGTTCTCCATCCCCGATCCTTTGTGGACGACCCTACCCGCATACTGCGCGGTTTAAGATTTGCGACCCGCTTTCAGTTTGAATGGGCACCGAGCACCCGACATTACCTGCTAGAAGCCTTACAGAAGAACATTTTTGCACAACTCAGCGGCGCTCGATTGTGGCGAGAACTCCAATATCTATTGGAGTTAACAGATCTGAGTGCTGCACTGCAACATTTGAGTGACCTTCAGCTCTGGTTTTTGCTCCGTCCAGTACCCGCAGATGTTGACGCGCTTCGCGAACAAGTGCAGCGCGGTCAGAAAGGAGTCCTGTGGCTCAAGGACCAATTTCCAGATAGATCTATAGCTGTTGCAAACCTCATGTTAATGCTCCTTTGGTCTGACGTCCCGCAGTCAGAAATCCAACGTCGCCTGACTCAGTGGCCGGTACCTGATCCGCACACGCTGCTTAAAGATCTGCAATGTCTAAAAAATATCGCCACGACCCTTGCGCAAGCTCTACGGCCTAGTCAACAGGCACGCGTCTGGCAAGGCTGTTCCGTGGCGGGCATACTGGCGGCCATAGCGGCAAATCCGGATAATGCGGCACTCTGCAATAGTGGCCGACTGTATTTGCGGGAACAACGCCAAGTTTCCTCACCACTCAGTGGTCATGAATTGCAGAATCTGGGTTTAAAGCCCGGTCCGGCTTTAGGGAATGTTTTAGTAATGCTGCATGACGCTCGCCTGGATGGCGAGATAACCGATAAGGAAAGCGCGCATCAATGGCTGATCAAACAAGGCATTCTGCCCTCGACACCGGCGTGATCGCTTGGATCAGTATCGGTAGCAACCTGCAACAGCCCGTGACCCAAGTCCGACGAGCGTTGACGGCGCTGACCACTTTGCCGGAAACCACTTTACTCTGGCAATCACAACTATATGCAACAGATCCGGTAGGTGGCGTTGAGCAACCCGCTTTCATTAACGCCGTGGCGCGCCTCAGCACCCATCTACCGGCACTTGAATTGCTTCACCAGCTCCAAGAACTGGAAACCATCGCCGGAAGACGGCGTGCTGCGGAAATCTACTGGGGTCCGCGCGTGCTTGATCTGGATATGCTGAGTTATGGAGATTACTGCTCATCTGATCCGCAGCTTCGCCTTCCGCACCCGCGCCTACATGAGAGAGCTTTCGTACTGGTTCCGCTGGCAGAGTTCGATGCGCAACTGACCCTCTCCGGGTGTGGGTGCATCGCCGAACATTTACTGCAGGTCAGTGATCAGGGGGTGCGCCGCCTTGTAGAATCTGCAGACCATTCACCTGTTTTAACGGCTAAAACCGCCCAAGCATGAACCGGCCCATCATCATTAGCATAGAAGGTCCGATGGGTGCAGGTAAAACCAGCCTGGCCCGGCGCTTGGCCGATGCTCTGCCGGGCCGGCTGATTCTTGAACAGCCCGACGAAAATCCTTTTCTCTCGGATTTTTACGAGCAACGCGGCACAGCACTAGCGACTGAGCTACAGTTTTTATTGCAACGCCAAGCACAATGGCAGCAGGAGGCTACGGAACACTGCATCATCAGCGATTACAGCATTCACAAAGATGAAATTTTCACACCACTGACCCTCACCCTTGAGGAGCGAAAACTATTCATCCAGATTCGCAGCGCCATGCACTACGCACCGAAACCTGCTGACCTTCTGATTTTTATGGATGCGCCTCTACCTATCTTGTTGGAACGTATTCACGCGCGGGGAAGCCTCTACGAAAGTGCGCTGCGCTATGATTATCTCGAACAAGTGCAATCCGCCTATCACCATTGGCGCATGCACTATACGCAACCCTGCCTAGATATCGATAGTTCGCAAGTGGATTTTGTCCATGATCCACGGCACAATGAGATGTTGATAAAAATGATCAGGTATCACTTGCAAGCGATTGAGGAGCGAAATGCATAAAAAAATTTCCAACTGGCTGAAAGACAAGAAAAATGGCATCAAACGCTCGGTCGTTACCGCTTATGATTATCCTACCGCGCGCTTCGCCGCTGCAGCGGGATTGCACGCTGTATTAATTGGAGATTCCTTGGGAATGGTCGTCTGCGGTGATCACGATACCCTCAATGTGTCACTGGAACAGATGGCTTACCACACGCGCATGGTGGCCCGGGGTGCGGCTCATTGCCTGGTGTTTGCTGATCTACCTTTTGGCAGTTATGAACAGAATGCAGAACAAGCTTGGGCGTCTGCCGGTGTACTACTGCGTGCGGGGGCTGATGTCATCAAATTGGAGGGCGGTGCGGAGATGGCACCGACCGTAGCTTTCTGCGCCGAGCGCGGAATCAATGTTTGTGTCCATATGGGGTTAACCCCCCAACGTGTGCGCCAGTGGGGGAGTTTTCAGCGCCAAGGCACCACTGCCGATAGCGCGCAACGCCTGCAGCGCGAAGCCATGACTCTTGCCGAGGCGGGAGCCCGCTTTCTGGTGTTGGAAGCGGTTCCGGATGAAGTGGCCGCAACCATCAGTAACGACGTTGCTGCTGTGACTATTGGCATCGGTGCGGGACCGGATACGGATGCCCAGGTCTTAGTAGTAAACGATTTACTGGGTCTGGAATTAGAAAGCCCACCCTTCGCGAAGCGCTATCTGGAAGGCGGCAAGCTGATTCAGAGCGCCCTGAGTGATTATGTGCAAGAAGTTTCCAAAGGGCAGTTCCCCCCTCGGCGTAAACACTGACATGCCCATTTTCAAAGACATCCCTAGCCTGCGGCAGTGGCGCCAAGGGCTTCGCGGTAACCTCGCCTTTGTGCCGACCATGGGCAATCTTCATGAAGGCCACCTCGCTCTGGTGCGTCTGGCCGCAGAACGCGCCGAGCATGTTCTGGTCAGCATTTACGTGAATCCCCTGCAATTTGGTCCCCATGAAGATCTTACGCGTTATCCACGTACTCTGGATGAAGATCTGCAGAAACTACACCACCAAAATTGCCAAGCGGTTTTTACGCCCGATGACGCGCTGATGTATCCTCGAGGACGCAGTGATCTGAGTATTCTCATGCCACCGCGCAGTCTGAGTAAGGTGCTCTGTGGGTCCAGTCGACCGGGACACTTTGCCGGCGTTTGTACGGTGGTCAATAAGCTCTTACAGATGGTTAATCCGGACATTTTGATTCTGGGTGAAAAAGACTATCAACAATTACGGATTGTTCAGCAGATGGTGACCGACATGAACATGGCGTTGCAGGTTCTCCCCGGACCCCTGCAAAGAGAAAGGGATGGATTGGCCTACAGTTCACGCAATCATTTACTCAGCCCCGCCGAACGGGAAAGCGCGCCAATTCTGGCTGCCACATTATTAGATATGGCCAAACGCAGTGTACCCGAAACGGACTTACCAGCGCTCATTGCTGCGGGCCGGAAAACCTTGGAACAAGCTGGAATGGTCGTTGATTATCTGGAGCTTCGTAACAGTCAGACCCTCCAGAAGCTAGATGGTGCCCAGCCGGGTGGACGCTGGTTTGCGGCCGTCCAACTGGGGAAGACCCGCCTCATCGACAATGTTATGATTCCCTTATGAAGCCACGTTTACGCGAGATTCCTTATAACTACACGTCCTTCTCCGATGCTGAAGTGGTACAGCGGCTGATTGGCAAGGAAGCCTGGCGAATTCTTGAAGATCTGCGCGAACAGCGCGTCACAGGCCGTTCCGCCCGCATGCTTTTTGAAGTGCTTGGCGATCTTTGGGTGGTTCAGCGCAATCCCTACATTCAGGACGATATGGCTCGGGATCGCAAACGACGGGAAGCCTTGTGGGATGCACTCACGCATCGTCTTCAGGATATTGTCGCCCGCGCTGAGGGAAACGCGCTCGTATTGCGTTTGCTGGAAAATACCCGAGAAGCCGTCCGTCAATTTATTCAGGAATTTGACGAAGATATTGCGTTGCGTAAAAAGGCGGAACATCGTCTACTCAAAATCACGGCTCGGGATAATGTCGATTTCAGCGCCTATGCACGGATTGCTCACGTCACTGACGCCTCCGACTGGCGGGTAGAAATGCCCTTCGTGGTGCTTTACCCCACAGATGAAACCGAAGTCCAGCAGATGGTCGCCGCCTGCCGTGAATTGGGTTTGTCCATTATTCCCCGAGGGGGCGGTACCGGTTATACCGGAGGAGCGATCCCCCTACAGCGCCACAGTGCCGTCATCAATACTGAAAAACTCGAAGTTATTTCGGAAATTGAAACGGTCATCCCCTCAGGACTGAACCAGTCGGTACCCAGCATTTATGCCGGCGCGGGCGTCGTTACCAAAGTCGTGGCCGATGCCGCCGATGCCGCAGGACTGGTTTTTGCCGTGGACCCTACCTCCATGGATGCGTCTACCATTGGCGGCAATATCGCCATGAACGCAGGCGGTAAAAAAGCGGTACTCTGGGGCACCGCGCTGGATAATCTGCTGTCTTGGCGGATGGTGACCCCCGATGGTAACTGGCTGGAAGTCGAGCGACTGAATCATAATCTCGGTAAGATTCATGATCAGGAACACGTAGATTTTCTGCTCAAACGCTTTAACGCCGACGGTCATACGCCACGCGGCGAACCCACGCGGCTGACCTTGCCCGGCGCCAGCTTTCGCAAAGAGGGGCTCGGCAAAGATGTGACGGACAAATTTCTGGGTGGTCTGCCCGGCATCCAGAAAGAAGGCTGCGACGGCATCATCACCTCCGGGCGTTTCCTCCTCCACCGGATGCCCCAGCACATCCGTACGGTCTGCCTAGAGTTTTACGGTACCGACCTGAATGCAGCCGTACCGGCGATTGTCGAGGTCAAATCTTTTGTTGAAAGTCAGAAAGGCGTACTCCTTACCGGATTGGAGCATCTGGATGAGCGCTACCTAAAAGCGATCAAGTACAGCAACAAGGCACCACGCCATGAGCGTCCGAAAATGCTTCTCCTCGCCGATATCGCCAGCGATGACCCTAATGCTGCGGGAGCCGCCGCAGCCGCAGTTGTACGCATCGCCAACGCCCGGGGCGGCGAAGGATTTGTGGCCACCACACCCGAATCCCGGCGGCGTTTCTGGGCAGACCGGAGCCGTACAGCAGCCATTTCCGCTCACACCAACGCCTTCAAAATCAATGAAGACGTAGTTATTCCGCTAGAGAAACTGGGCGATTACAGCCGCGCAATTGAGCGCATCAACATCGAACAATCCATCAGCAGCAAGCTACGCAGCCTCACCGCGCTGGAAACCTATTTTTCTGGGGATCTTGCAGAAATTCGTAAAGCCAAGGATTACGAAGACTCCAGTGAAGATCAGGCTATTGTCGGCGCTAAAAGATCAGCAACCAAGGCACTGATTGATGACACGCGCCAACGCTGGCAGTCTCTCATGGACCATCTGGATGCCCCCGCGCAGTTGCATCCCGAATTATTGGACGCGCAAATCACCACCACGCTGCGGCCCGACGAAACCCTTGCCGATTTGTTGCTGCGCGGCGCATTGCGGGTTAGCTATCGTGAGCGCGTCGGACGTCCTCTCGAAGCGCTGTTCGCTGGCGATGCCTTCGCCGCATTGCGGGAACATATCCGGGAGATTCATGCCGAACAACGGCGAGCCCGACTCTTTGTGGCTTTGCATATGCACGCCGGGGACGGCAACATACACACGAATATCCCAGTACTTTCCAGCGATTATGCCATGTTGCACAGTGCCGATACGGTAGTGGATCGCATTATGGGAATCGCCCAGGCTCTGGGAGGCGTTATTTCCGGCGAGCACGGCATCGGTATTACGAAAATGCGCTGGCTGGAACCCGAAAAAATGGCCGCCTTTGCGCGCTATAAAGCCGAAGTCGATCCAGAGAACATTTTCAACCCCGGAAAACTCATGGCGGGCTCGGGGCTGGAGACAGCCTATACTCCCTCTTTGCAACTGGTAGAGCAGGAAGCTCTGTTGCTAGAGGCCAGCGAACTCGGTGCGCTCAACCGTGAAATCAAGGACTGCCTGCGCTGCGGCAAGTGTAAGCCGGTTTGTATGACGCATATTCCCCGAGCCAACCTGCTCTACTCACCACGCAACAAAATTCTGGCCACTGGATTGCTGATTGAAGCGTTTCTATATGAGGAGCAAACCCGACGCGGCGTATCCCGGCAGCATTTTGAGGCGCTCAATGACGTCGCCGATCATTGCACCACCTGTCACAAATGTCTCACGCCCTGCCCGGTGGATATTGATTTTGGCAAGGTTTCTATCCATATGCGCAACATTCTCCGGGCGCGTGGTGAAAAATCCTTTAATCTCGGAACCCGGTTTGCGATGAGTTATCTGAATGCGACCGAGCCCGGCAAGGTTCACTTCATGCGCCGAGGTTTATTGCAGACCGCCTTTAAGGTACAGGCGCTAGCCCACGAAATCGTCAAGCCCCTCCTACCCAAAGACCCCCCACCGGCTACCACCGGCAAAGCGCCTTTACGCGCTGAAGTCATTCATTTTTTGCGTAAACCGCTGCCGACTAAAATGGGCGCCCAGACCATGCGCCAATTACTCGCCATCGTTGATGATAAAACGGTACCCATCATCCGCGATAGCGCCAAAGTCAGTGATGACAGCGACGCGGTTTTTTACTTCCCCGGCTGCGGAAGTGAACGACTATTTAGTGACATTGGCTTGGCTACGCTGGCTATGCTCCATCATGTCGGGGCGCAGACCGTTTTACCACCGGGTTATCTCTGCTGTGGTTATCCCCAGACGGCGGGCGGTCAAGAGGATAAAGGTCAGGAAATCTCCGTGCGCAATCAGGTTCTTTTCCACCGGGTTGCCAACACCCTCAATTATCTCGATATTAAGACCGTGATCGTCTCTTGTGGCACCTGTATGGACCAGCTCCTGCAGTATCAGTTTCAGCAAATTTTTCCTGGCTGTCGCCTGCTGGACATCCACGAATATCTGATGGAACAGGGTATCGCTCTGGAGGGCGTGGAAGGCGTGCAATATCTCTATCACGACCCCTGCCATAGTCCCATGAAAACCCACAAGCCTCAGGCCGTGGCATCCCAACTCTTGGGACAAACCGTCAGTGATTCGGCGCGATGCTGCGGTGAAGCCGGGACGCTGGCCAGCAGTCGCCCGGATATTGCTACCCAATTACGCTTTCGTAAGGAAGAAGTGCTGAAAGAAGGCATCCGCCAGCTCACCGGTAACGATAAGGCAGAAAATGGCAACGTCAAACTGCTGACCAGTTGCCCGGCCTGCCAACAGGGCTTGGAGCGCTATCGGGAAGATACCGGCCTCGACACTGATTATATCGTTGTGGAATTAGCGCGAAAAATCCTCGGCACACAATGGCAGCAAGACTTCATCCATGCCACCCGTCAGGGGGGTATTGAGCGGATTCTGCTCTGATGGCCGGTCAGCCTGTTCAGCGTCTGGGTAAGCCCGACCGAACCATGCACCTACTTTCAGCCACCTCCGCTGCAGCGGATGTGGTCGCCTTTCTGAAATTCCACATGGTGTTTACCTCCGCCATGACCGGAAACCTCGCTCTTTTTGGAATCGCCATTGGGCATGGGCACCTGCTCTCTGCCACCCATTCCCTAGCCGCGCTACTGGGTTTTATCTTGGGCATTATCATCGCCACCCTGTGGAAAGAACATCCCTTGGGTCTACGCTGGATTCTGGGGATGGAAACGGGTTTTTTGGTCATTTATGCTTTGCTCTGGGTGGTCTGGCGCTTTCCGCCAGAGGGTATTCCTCTCTATGCGCTGATTATTTTTTCGGCGATGAGCATGGGGCTGCAAAGTGTCGCGGCGCGGCTCATCAACGTTGCGGGTGTGCCCTCCGTGGTCTTCACCAACACCCTGACCAGCATTGTCATCAGCTTTTTCGAGAGCCTGCGCCAACGCAAACCCTTCCCTTTTGCCCTACAACAGCAGTTTGCCGCGCTCTTGGCCTACTTGTTCGGGGCGATTTTGTTCGCTTATTTTCTTTACCAGATTCCTGTACTGGCCATGATATTACCTGCAGTGCTGGTATTTTTGGCCCTCCTCTCGCATTGGCGTTCAGTTGCTGCCGGTTCATGAGGACAGATGAAATGATGCGTAGCAAGCAGCAGCAAGACCCCGTCCTCCAGACCGAAATAGACGGCATTCTGGATCTGCACGCTTTTCGCCCCAAGGAGGTTCCTGATCTGGTTCGGGAATATCTGCGGACTTGTCGCGCGGCGGGCATCACGCAAATCCGTATTATTCACGGTAAAGGTCGGGGCGTACTGCGCGAAACCGTACACGCCCTGCTACGCCGCGAACCTATGGTGCAGAATTTTCGTCTTGCCAATGATCGCAGCAGTTGGGGCGCCACCCTCGTAGACATCTATCCACGGGACGTGTCCTTGCCGCCCTATCCGTTGCGACCAGAGCCGTCACGTCCAGTGGAGAACTCGACACGCGTACCTGCCTGGTTTCGTCTGCTCCAACGCATTTTCATCAAACGCTAGAGAAATCAATGACTCAGGAAGGTGTCACTAAATTTCAATTACATTGGACGGCCACTGCCCCGCAAGTGCATCCGAATCTACCCGTTCTGCAACGCTGGCGTGACCGCTTTTATCTGGAAGGTTTGATTGGCGCTGATCCGCAACGTTACGCAGGGATCGGTTTTGGGAATATCAGCTGCCGTAGCGACCGAGGATTTATCGTGACGGCAACCCAGACCGGGCACCTATCCACACTCAGTCCAGAAAACTTTTGCGAAGTCACCGGCTGGGACATCCTCCGCAATCAACTGCAGGCTGAAGGCCCTCAACCGCCCTCATCCGAAGCACTCAGTCACGCGGCTTGTTATGATGCCAATGCGGATATCCAATGGGTATTTCATGTCCATAGTGCTGAACTCTGGCAGCACTCGGCAGCACTCGGTATTGCCGCTACGCCCCTAGAGAGCGAATACGGAACGCCAGCCATGGCCCAGGCCGTTGCCGAGATTTCCCAACGTGCCCATAGCCTTTTTCTGATTCAGATGGCCGGCCACGAAGATGGCATCATTGCCGCCGGCAAGACGGCCGACAAGACCGGCTCTCTACTCCTAGATGCAGTGATGGTCGCTCAGCTTTCCAGCGCCTTCCGCAAGTAGACATCCATATCCGTGAGATTATTCAGCGCCCATTTACGATAATCGTCGGGCAGATCGATGATCTTTACGCCTTTGTGCTTACCGAAGGGCATGGTCTCCGGAATCCGCGCCCGCTCACTAAACTCCCAGAGGTCTTCCCAAGAACTGGGGCGCACCGCAAGAATGACCTTGTTCAGCAAGATGCGGCAGAACTTGACATCAGCGAGTGCGGAGTGCGCATTTTTCAGGTTGTCCCGAGTTTTTTTCTTGTCCTTGCTGAAATGATACATCAACGCCGACTGGGAATGGCTATCAACCTGCGGCCACAGCTTACGCGTCATGGCGTAAGTACAAATGCGCTTCACATCCGGCTTACCAATGACGCCCCAGTCATAATCAATACTGTGCCCCACCAGATAGCCGGTATCATCAGGTAGCTGGAAACTGGCAGCCGCCGGACAATCGAGCAAATCTTCTTCGAGGATATGGTGTACGGCCATTGCCCCCATTTCGATCGGCTTGGCCGGACGATAGCGCTGCACAAACTGTTCTTCCACTTCGAGGGTCTTGAGATCGCTGACGGCTAGCCAGGCGGCTTCGATCAGATCAGGTTCCACCCGGCCCGTTGTTTCCGTATCAAAAATCAGTGCGCGCATAGGGTCTCCCTGTTCGGATCAGATTAAAGAGCTGCAGGGTAATGGTCTAACCGACAATGGGCAAGCAGAAAAACCGGAACTTTTTCACGATAACGCCGTCTTAGCTCAGGAAAATCTGTGGGGTATAATTTTTCCTTATTGATTTATCATGGTGCAACCCCCATTCTCCGTGGTATAGGTAATCACATTGAATTTCCGGTATTCTCTTAGTGACAAGGCTTGGTTGAAGGAGCGCACGCAATGAATCAGGATCAAAATCCCTATCAATTTCCAGATAGCATGAATCCCAGAGGGGCAAACACGGGCTCTTCTATCGGTGCTTTAATGGGCAAAACTTATGCGCTGCTGGCAGCGACCTTGGTGGTGTCCGCTATTGCGTCGCTTTATGGTATGACCTCACCTTTTGCTTATGAGCATCCTTTCATTCTGATGATTGGATCTTTCGCGTTGCTTTTTGCGGTGCAATATACCGGCGCGCATCGTAGCCCCTTCGCCATTCCGCTGGTTTTCCTCTTTGCCGCCGGTATGGGGATGATGATGGGGCCAGCCATTGAAATGTATCTGCGGATGCCCAATGGCGCGACCATCATCGCTGAGGCTTTGGGTACGACAGCAGCCATGTTTATTGGCCTATCTGCCTATGCCATGACAACGCGCCGGGATTTCAGCAACATCAGCGGCTTCCTCATCACCGGACTGATTCTCGCGATTGTTGTTTCGCTGCTGAATATGTTTCTGCTGCATCTGCCAGCCTTACAACTGGCCATTGCCGGCGTGCTCGTCCTAGTGTTTAGCGGACTGATTCTTTTTGACACACAGCGCATGATCCGTGGCGGCGTACAAGAGCCGGTTTTGCTGGTCGTTGGACTGTATCTGGATATCATCAACCTGTTCATGGCGCTTCTGGAAATTTTCGGCGGTGGCAATCGTAGCTAACTACGGCATACTCCCGTCGTCCTGCTGAAGGATTTCGGTGGTTGTTTGTCATCCATAAATGACTCACTTAAAAAGCGATAAAAATCACACGCCCATGATGCAGCAGTATTTTGGGCTCAAAGCGCAGTGTCCTGATGCCCTGCTCTTTTATCGTATGGGCGATTTTTATGAGCTATTTTTTGAGGATGCACAAAAAGCGGCGACTTTGCTCGGCATCACCCTGACCAGCCGAGGGCAGAGCGCCGGAGCGCCCATTCCTATGGCCGGTGTACCGGTGCACAGTGTTGACGGTTATCTCGCCAAACTGGTGCGCTTAGGTGAAAGGATAGCCATCGGCGAGCAAATCGGTGATCCAGCCACGAGCAAAGGGCCTGTAGAGCGGGCCATTGTCCGTGTACTTACTCCGGGTACGATTGTCGATGGCGCACTACTGGATAGTACGCAAGAACCCTTATTGCTGGCCCTTTGTCCTGAAGGAACAAATTGCGGCGTCGCTTGGCTGGATGCGGCAGGCGGACGACTGATGGTGCGGGAAGTCGCGCAGACGGCACTGGATGATCTGATCGCTCGACGCCCGGTTGCCGAGACCCTCATACCCGACGATGCCGTCCTCAGCATGGCGGAGAATAAAATCAGCATCCAACGCCTCGATAAAAGCTTGTTTCAAACTCGACGCAGCCAAGCCGTTCTCGATCGCTACTTTGGAGAAAGACTGGCAAGCTTTGGATGTAATGACTGGCCGCTCGCCTTACGCGCAGCGGGTGCCCTACTCCACTATGCCGAATCGCAATTGCGTGGGAGTCTCCGTCAGATTCAGCATATTCACCCAGAACGTGCCGAAGAAGAACTGTATCTGGACGCCACCGCCTACCGGGCACTGGAAGTCTTGGATAGCTTGCAGAATAACGGCCCCACCCTTTTGGAGTTGCTGCAAAAAACCCGCACCGCTATGGGTGCCCGATTATTGCGTCGCTGGCTGCTACGCCCGTTACGACAAGGATCAGAACTACAAAATCGTCACACACAAGTCACTGCGCTCATCGAAGAAGGCGGTCCAGCCCTCATCCAAAGTGCTTTGGAGGGCGTTGCAGATGCCGAACGCATTCTTACCCGTGTGGCCTTGGGCAGTGCCAATCCTCGCGATCTCGCGCAGCTACGCAGTACATTACAAGCCTTGCCGACACTCCGTGACCGCCTACACAGCCCGATTTTGGTTCACTACCAAAATCGTATCGAATTATTTCCAGCGCAGCGGGAACTGCTGGAAACGGCCATCGTCGATAGTCCGCCCATGACCCAGCGTGAAGGTGCCTATATCCGCGCGGGATACGACGCCGAACTCGACCGTCTGCAGCAACTTAGCCATAACCTGCAAGAAGTCCTCCGCGACCTGGAACAAACCGAGCGGCAAAGAACCGGTATCCATCTTCTCAAAATTCAGTACAACCGCGTCCACGGTTTTTATATTGAAATCAGTCGGAGTTACCAAGGCCCTATTCCAGACGATTATCGTCGCCGTCAAACCACCAAAAATGCCGAACGCTACATCAATGACGCGCTCAAGACGATTGAGGACCAGGCCCTCTCCGCCGAAAGTCTGGCGCTGAGCCGAGAAAAGCTACTGTTTCGTGAGATTCTCGAATCCCTCGCGCCCGTCGTGCCTGCCTTGCAAGAAACCATGACGGCAGTCGCCGAACTCGATGTTTTAAGCACTTTTGCCGAGAGGTCTATTACGCTGAACTGGTCTGCACCACAATTCGTCACGGAAAATGTACTGCGCATCCGCGAAGGACGGCATCCGGTGGTAGAAGCCAAAATCGGCAGCCATTTCGTACCCAATGATCTCACTTTCGATGAAACCCAGCGTATGCGACTTATCACCGGACCCAATATGGGGGGTAAATCCACCTATATGCGCCAGACCGCCCAGATCGTCCTGCTCGCTCACATTGGATGTCAGGTTCCCGCCCGTGAAGCCGTGATTGGACCCATTGATCAGATTTTTACCCGTATCGGTGCCGCCGACGATCTCGCGGGTGGGCGCTCGACATTTATGGTGGAGATGAGCGAAACCGCACGCATCCTCCATCTCGCTACCGCGCAGAGCTTGGTCATTCTGGATGAAATCGGCCGAGGCACCGCTACTTATGACGGACTGGCCATTGCATGGGCCACCGCAGAAGCCCTCCTCCAAAGACAGGCATTTACTCTGTTTGCCACCCATTATTTTGAATTGACGGATCTCAAAAAACCGGGCCTGCAAAATGTACATCTCGACGCTATAGCTCAAGATGAGCAAGTCGTTTTTCTGCATCGAGTAGAAGATGGTCCCGCCACACAGAGTTATGGCCTAGCTGTAGCGAGTCTGGCCGGGATTCCAGAAAGCATCGTGGCGGAAGCCCGCAAGCGCCTGCACCAACTGGAAAATGCTAGTTCTTCCACAACCACAGCAACCACCCGCGAATCCGCGCAATTATCCCTATTTACCACAGTGCCGCATCCGGTTATAGAGCGTTTGAGTCAATTAGATCCGGACCAAATCAGTCCCCGCGAAGCATTAGAACTGCTTTATAAGCTAAAAGCGCTCATTAACCATTAGGCATTATCCTTGCCAGTGAATATCTGGAGCGACAATGCAGATTGCACCGATAACAATAAGCAAAGTTGCAATAATCTCGACTCGACCAAGGCGTTCCTTGAGGACGTGATGACCAAAAATGAACACCAGCAAAGTATCAATTTGTCCCAGCCCCCGCACCAAAGCCACTTGGGTAAGCGCAAAGGCGCTGAACCAAGCCCAAGAGCCCAGAGCAGATAACACGCCGACTGGCCAGGCTATGCGCCATCCGCAGAGACTTTCCCGCCATTGATCTCGATGCCGTATAGCAAGATAGCTCCCCTGCACTAGCGTTTGCAGAAAATTAGTCACTAGAAGAATCCATAGACCCATAACCAGTGGAGAAAGCCTAGGGTCCAGTGCGTGACTAGCCGCCCGTAGAGCAATGGCGGTCAGGGCAAATCCCAAGGCGGCTGCCAAGCCATAATAGGCTGCTGGTTGACCTAAACCCCGCCAAAAATCAGCACCCAAGATGCCCCAGCCCTTGGTTCCGAGCACCAGAACACCAGCCAGCGCCAAGAAAATACCGGCAATGGCCAGCAGTTGTAGTTGTGCACCCAGAAATAGGGTCGTGAGAATCACTAACTGGGCAGCCTCAGTCTTCGCATAGGCGGTCCCGATTACCAGCCCACGGCTGTGAAACGAACGCACCAGAAAAAGCGTTCCTAATATCTGAGCCAGGCCACCTGCCAGACAGTAAAACCAAAACGCTAAATGTCCGTATCGAAAAAGTGCCGGTCCAAACTGACCGAGAAGCATCAAAAAGACCAAGAACTCCAGTGGCATAGCATACAGAAAGCGCGCAAAGCTAGCGGCTCCGACACTTAACTGGCCTTTCAGCCTGGCCTGCAACCCCGTTCGCCATGTCTGCATCAGTGCAGCAAGAATGGTGACCGGAATCCAGAGCGGGATATGAAGTGGACCGATGATCCAGAACATGCTTTGCATAATTTTAATGATGAGCGAGCTGTGGGATGATTGTTAAATACTACCCGAACTTCGTGATCAGAGTCGATCAAATATCTAGTACCGATTCAAGGTATTGGTCATCCTGAACACAGGACGATGAAATAGGAAAAATAGCTATTCGCATGACGCGCACCGTCGAGGCGCAAGCAAATATGCACCATATTAGAGCGACGCGCGCCTATGAAGCCCCATTATTGTGCTTGGGCGCTGAGTATTCATCTTATTATGGAATACTAATATTTTTTAACCATCTGTACCTTTTGTATTATATTTATATTTCATTCTGCTAATAAATTGGCACAAATTTTGCTTTTTAATCTTTCATTTTTATGAAGCTAAACTATAGGCATAGTCTTCAGATCATATGGTTATCGCTGAGCATTCAAAAAATAATTGTCATACAAACGTCATAAAACCTTCATAAAAACGTAATATGGGTATGCTATTCTGGATTTTTAGACGGATAAACTACACCCTTCCGGCGATTGACCGGATAAGGAGCCGCCATGCAACGCCGTCGTATCCTCGCTTCTGTCATCATCACGCCGCTCTTTGGATTGGGCCTGTTTAACACGGTTTCGGCAGCCACCGAAGGTTTCCCCTTCAAAATCGTCGCTTATGATGCGACCTATAATCTCCATCACAACGGTACCTACACGGCTCAGATTCACGAAATCACTATGCCGCTGAGTCACTATGGTGTGCAAAAATTTGCGCAAGCGCACAAACAGTTTCCCGCTAAAATGGCGGAGCTGAGCGTCCACAAAGCCTACACGCTGAGCCCCTCGGGTAAAATGTACCCCGTACCTCAAAGCAAAATCTTCACCCGCACCTTGCCCGTAGTCCAGGACGCGCCAGAATTCAGTGATGCTAAGACGATCACCGTCGTCTTCCCACATGTCGCAGTGGGCGATGAATTGGTTACGAACTGGCAGGAAAACTTCAAAAAACCCTACTTCCCCAACGCTGTCAGCATCAGCCACACGGTTCCGTATTTTCTGGAAGCCGATCAGGTCCGCATCGTGGTACATGCCCCGGCAGACATGAAGCTACACTGGGGAAGCTCGGGAACCTATCAAATCACGCATCAGGTGCAAGGCCATACTCAGACCATCACCGCCACCCTTACGCAACCCCACCCGGAAGCGATGCAGCCCAATGCGGTGAGTTTTTACCAGGTCAGCCCCACCTTTGTCGTCAGCACGTTCCCGCAGTGGGAGGCCATTGGTGATGCGTACTGGAAATACGCCGAATCCGCTGAAAAAGTTACGCCCCAGATTCAGGCGCTGGCCGACAAAATTGCTGGCGACAAAACCGGCAAGAAGGCCGTCCGCGCGCTCTATGATTGGACCGTTCACAACATTCGCTGGGTGGGTGTGGAAACAGGCTTGAGTGGCTACAAACCCTCTCCAGCCGCGACGACTCTGAAGCAGCGCTATGGAGATTGCAAAGCAGCCGCTGCTCTGCTGGTGGCGCTCCTGCATGCCAAGGGTATTCAGGCGCAACCCGTCCTGTTGGGCGCGGGCAATGATTTTTCATGGCAAAAGATCGCCAGTTTACAGCAACTCAATCACGTTATCGTTTACATACCCCCCTATGATCTGTATTTAGATCCCACCTCCGGCTACGCACCCATGGGCACGATCCCCCTTCCCGATGCCGATCATCCGGTGATTCTCGTTAGCGCGCACTCCAGCATCGCCCATACTCCGGGTGACAGTGCCGATGCCAGCGACATGCAGGGTTCGGAAACCGTCACTGTAGCCCAAGACGGCAGCCTCAAAGCCGACCAAACGCTCCATCTGAGTGGTTACGGGGCCTGGGTTTGGAAGGATATGTTGGCACGCGTACCGATGAACGAATACGGTGCATTGCTGCATCATGTGCTCGCCCAGACTGGAATGATGACGCAAAATGCCAGCTTGAAGACGACCCCCACACACAGCCTGCGCGATCCTTTCACCCTCACGGCCCATTGGGAAACAGCACCGGGCGTACCACTGAGCAACGGAAGTCGTATTGCCCTTCACTATGGTCTCAATCCAGATTCATTGAGAAATCTCACCGTTCGCCTGACCAGTGCAACGGTCAAATACCCCGTATTCATGCCCTATGGTCAGGGACAATGGAGCAGCGTAATAACGTTGCCAGCGGGTTATGGCTGGAAGGTCACCAATACGAAGCACCAGGTTAAAAATGATGCAGGCGTGTTCACAGAAAGTATTCAGCGGCTTGCGCCCAACAAGCTGGAAATCACCAGTCGCATGCAGCTTGCGCACATGATCTATAGCCCAGAAGCTTATCCTGACCTCTATAAACTGATCAGTGAAGCAGCCGCCTTAGAGCAGGAAGGATTCAAGGTAACCAAGAGTATTTTGACCAAAAGTTGATATTTATAGGGAGTTTTAAAATGTCAGAGTAGTCCAGCGACGAAGTGAAATTGGATTCTGGAGGTGATGCCAATAGTATCGACAGCGATATACAACTAACTTGAAGAAAATATAGTTCTAAAAGGCTCAGATACATGCGTGTGGAGTAGGCGCAGTTCTTGGTGGAGCAGTTGACCCTTTTGGCGGAGAATTCTTCGGCTATATGATAGGCAGCGCAGCCGGATATGCGTTTGGTATGGGCGCTTACGAATTAGGCTTTAGTTAAATAGATGGCGCCATTAGTGGTAATATGAAAATGCAATTAATGGCGCCAAAAATTATTAGCACAATTTATGGGTATTTATGCAAAGATATTCAATTAAAACTTTTTATTCACAAGAAGTTACCGTAATATTTTTTATTATATACGGAGTTATTACGCTCATCATCATTTTATTTGACATATTATTACTTCACTTTGGTGGCCAGTTATCTATGGGCTTGATTACGGCTATAACCATGGGAGGGGCGGCTGGTGGATTCCCTCTTCTTTTGAGAGCAAGACCGACAAAATTAACGATACATGGCGGAGAATTCTTCTTTGTTGAAAGTAATATTAGGAATACCATTGCTGACTTTCAAACTTATTGGAAGCTGGATAAAAGAAATTACGGTTTTCCATGGGGGTATAAAGAAACTAATGTAGGCAAAGATAGAACCTTGTTCATTCCTTTAGGTACTCCAAGGTTCCCTGATGGGATTCTTGGCAAAGCTATTCATGAACAAATTGGAAGGCTGGTGCGATACGGGGGGATAACAAGCGTTGTTGAAGTTAAGCAAGAAGGAAATTCAATAGCGGTTTACGGACCCTATGTAACTATCAATAAAATATATGAAGAGATTAGTTGATGAATTATTCTAATCGATTTATGGTAGACTAGATAGAAACCGCCTATGTTGTTTGATGACTATGAAACAGATGTGATGCCACCCATGCTTGAACAATGGACATTAAATATTATGGAACGAGTACTAGTAGAGTTTCCAATGGCATTTTGCTTGAGCATTATCAGAAGCATCTTATTTCAATGTTACACTAATTTTTTTATATTTTTTATGGACCTATGTCATTAAGTTACATCATCAGATCATATGATTACATTATAACTATGGTAATAATAAATCCAGTAATTATTTTATTATGGAGTAAATCATGATTGAATTATCATCGCATAAGGAATATGGATTATTATGTTTTAAGGAAGATGTTGAGAATTTATTTATAAGCAACAACCCTTTTATTCCGATCTATATTAAATTAAATCTAAAAGATGAGGATGAGTTTAAAAAATCATATTATGATCAACATACCCTTTTAGAAGGAGTAACATTTGGTCTTACGATGACTTTCATCATCCTATTTAATCATCTCTATGAAACACCTATAGAAATACTTACCGCTATCTCTACTAGTGCATTTTCCGTTGGACTATCATTCATTATCTATGACATCATTAGATTATTATTAGCTAAAAAACGTCTGGTGCTTACGTTTATAAACCCATTCGATAACTGCATTAAAATATTATGTTCTAGATATAATTTATACTATTTATATACGTTATTTATATTTTTTTATATTGGACTTATATCTTCCATGATAAATATTTTTCTACTTTCTTTTAGTATTTATAATTTTATTGTTTCATTTATTATTATGATAATAATAACTCAGCAGATCGCAACCTATGGGTTTAATATATGGGTTCATACATAAGAGCGAGCTTTAAGTATGAACTGCATTACCTATGATCATAATTGGCTGCAGATGATCAATGGGTATCCCCGACTTTGCACGGCGAACTAGTCTTTATTCACGAATTTTAGTTTTCGCATTCCTCACAAGCTATAATTACTCTTCTAAATTACAAGATGGAATCTATATCTATGATTGAAAAAAAATTATTGTATATTTATGCCTCATCTCTATTCATGGGAATTACTGCATTTTCAATAAATCCGCACCCTATGGTTATCGGAGCTTTTACATTGATAGCACTGCCAATTATTGCTGGCTATATTTCGCATATATTATACCTAAAAAGACCTTCTAGAAAAAAGCATATAGTATTAGTAAGTTATCTATTCATATTTACTTTTTTTATTATCGTTATAGGCCAAATTACAAAAATCTTAAATCTATACCATGAATCTTTTATTATTTATTCTCTTATGGTTTATCTGATAGCCTTATTTGTTAAACACTAGAGTTATTTAGTGTATATTTTAATTTCTATAAAAGTGGCTTATTTATGAATTTTGTACATAACTAATGAGGATAGCAATAATGCGTGACGCAATTCGGCCTTACTCAGCAGTTAGCACTCCGAACCATATCATAGACTGCAACCATCTAGGAAAGTTTTTTGCCCATAAAGAAGTGCTTCGTGATATTCAATTAACAGCAAACCCTGGAGAGATTGTAGCGCTATTGGGACCCAATGGCGCCGGTAAATCTACATTGATGGGCTGTCTTATTGGTCTACTGGAACCCAGTACAGGGCAGGCTCTGGTGTTTGGCAAGGCAGCAACCGAACTGTCAGGAGAAGATCGCTCGAGAATGGGATATGTCCCGCAAAGTTTTCAAGGTTTCTCTTGGCTGCGGGTACACGAGCTGATCGAGTATCTCGGTCAATTCTATCCCAAGAGTAAACGCACTCTTTCACCAACACTGAATGCATGGGCTGACCTTGATCCTAAGACACGCATCAAAAATCTTTCTGGTGGCCAGCGCCAACGCTTGTCTATCCTGCTTGCGCTACGCCATCAGCCGGACCTCCTCATCCTCGATGAACCGGTTGCCAGTCTTGATCCCGTTGGACGACGTGATTTTCTCCAATTGCTACGCGAATATCTTTTTGATCGACAAGCTACCGCTGTGATTTCATCCCATATTCTTTCAGATCTTGAGTCTGTCGCCACACAAACCGTGATCATGCTCAAGGGCGCGATCCATGCGCAGCTATCCATGGCTCAATTCCGTGAACAGGTGCGCTGGATTCGACGCGACGATGCGGAACCGTGGTCTCAGCCGCTTCCCGAAGGGCTGCAGGTGCTAGCCACCGGCGGGAGTCAGCATACAGTGTTAGTCGCTAATTGGGATAGCGTCTGGGCATCGCAACTCGCCAGCCAAGAATCATCTGAAATTGTGGTTACCGCTCCGCCAACCCTCGAATCTGCATTCCTAGCTATGGTGGGTCCCGCAGCATGAATCCGAATCCAAGCTTGCGCAGCTATACCAGTATGCATCTGTTTCGCGATAATCCGCTGGCTATCACTAGCGCGCTATTCCTCATACCTTTTGCGGTCCTGCTGGGACTTCCTGCGCACACTATAGATTCCTACTATCCCCAACATGCCTGGGCCCAGCACGGTTTCCGTTTCATCCTGATCATGTTCTGCGTGTATCTGTATGGCGGACTATTATTCCACTACTGGCGCCAAGTCACCGAGCCTATGGTGGTGGTCGTGCCAAGATTTATTCGACGGCATCGCCAGACCTCACAATGGCTTATTTTAGGTGTGAGTACGCTGCCCTTCTTTGCTCTCATCAGATTCCATGCCCCTTGGCCGGGCGCATTAGTTTTAACCGGTTTATTTGCACTGTTAGGTACAGGTTTTGGTGGAATACGGGTTCCTTGGAAGAAAAGGCGCTGGGCGCAATACGTCCTACGCGGTTTGTTGATTGTTTTCTACCTACCGCTAATAGTTGTCGGATCGCTCTACTGGGATATTGGCTCATTGCCGCTGCTCTGGGCATTACCCTTAGCTGTAGTTATATGGTCGGCGATCATGGTCTCCCTGTTCTTCCGGCCTGAGCGATTACGCTCCTTGGTTGAGGCACAGGAAACACAATACGATGTAAAATCCGACTATTATTCTACCAAAATAAGCCCTTCTATTTTTCGATATTGGCGAGTTATCGTCCGATGGGCGCCACAGACATGGAAAAACCCACTTGCTCTGTATCCCATGGGAGTTCTCAGCGTTGTTCTGATAGGAACAGCAGGGGTGCTAGTGACATTATTCATTGCGGTCATCGTTAGACGAATGACCCATCCCATGATATCTGCTGTTTTTATGCACCATGCTGCAATTCTGAGTTTAGTTACAGGCGGGACATTAGCTGTTTTGCTTGTCAGTGCGGCGAATGGTTATTGGATTCAACAGAACGCGGACTGGCGAACGGTTTTTCTGACCGGGCTATGGGGGAGCAAAAAACAATTCTGCCGGCAAGCCTTGCGCCACCACGCCCGTCAGAGCATTTTCTTGGCCGGGGTGCTGACGCTAACGATACTCGCGCTATCCACTTCACTTCTGACTTTACACATATTACAGGGTGTAGCGCTCACGGCGTTTCTATTTACCACAATACTATGGTTGAGCTATGCCTTTTTCTTCGCCTATTTATTCGGCTTGCACGATGCTATTCATAAAAAGATTATCCACATGCTGGTGTTCGGATTAAGCTATCTTGTGGTAAACCTCGGCCTGCTGGCGTTACTGCAGTCGTCAACAGGTTTTAGGTTTTGGTTTTTTGGGCTGTGCATGCCCTTATTATTGGTCATCTGGGTGTTCTTCACCCATCGCCAGACGCTGCGCAAAATGGTGCGGGAAGACTGGGTGCTAGATGCCACTCCTTGAAAGCTACATGGGGCAATAAATACCCTGTAAGCACTGATATAGCAAAGCATTCTAAGGGGAAGAGCGTCCAATGCACCAAACATCAAAAAATTGGTGGGTCGTAGTGGTCTATCCACTCTTCGAGAGCTTCCGGCATGAACTGCAGCCGATACTTCTCACGCTCAGATTTGGTCAACATCCACCTCTATGACTGTATCCTTGCGTGCCAACCGACGTCGGGCGATTTCCAGCAAGTTTCGGTCAGCCAGTTCCTCTACCAGCGATTCAAATACTTCCGGGTTGGACCATATAGAACGCGGGGCGATTGTGATTGAGCACAGCCACGGGGCGTGCTCCTGCATCCCGGAGTACGCTGGCGGGATTCTTCTTGAATTTCGTGATACTGACGGAGTAGTCGGCGTAAATGGGTTCCATGATGATGTGCTCCCGTATTCTGTATTCTGTATATCGCCTATTGTCTATACCTACCCGTATGCAAAACATAGCCAATCACCCTCCGACGTTAGGTGCCGGATGAGAGCATCCGGTGGTAATGCACTTGCATTGACGTGACAAGGTGATTGCATTACCATAAGCAGGGTACATCCCTTTATTCGGAGCGCACT
>Ga0172382_10000133_pt1 | contig 123699 bp, 98 predicted proteins | sample Leawel138RmetaG_FD_122245 | JGI IMG/M metagenome (GOLD analysis project Ga0172382, IMG submission 122245) | Leachate microbial communities from a municipal landfill in Southern Ontario, Canada - Leachate well 138R metaG | ecosystem: Engineered > Solid waste > Landfill > Unclassified | place... | reverse complement strand
GTCTCAAACTCCACCACCGTCGCTTCCAAAACACCCTGCAGCACGGTCCCGTCGCGCAGCTCCAAGAGCCAGCCCCCGACCTTGCCGCCAGGCACCGCTTCCACAACCTTGTTGCGCTCGGGGGTTTCCGTGGGTTCTCCCGGTTCGGTGGCTGCCACCGGTTCGGCCGGCTCCCCCTCGATGTACTCGGCCTCCGGGCCGGGAGGGTTACCCACCCGCCCCACCCCGGCCGGTCCGGGTACCTGGTAGCCGGCTGAAAACTCTAGCAGGTTACCCTGAAAACGATCGCCTGACAGCGGTTCGTTCCAGAGCAAACTCTTGAAAACGATCAGGCCCCGCCCGTCTCGACGGCAAGCCACCAGAGCCGGGGAGTCATGGGTAAACTGCAGTAACGGCTTGGTGTCTCCGGCCAGTTCGATGGCTCCGTATTGAGCCTCCTCACCCTCCTTCTTTTCCAGGGTCGGCATAAAGATCGTCACCTGCCCCACCCCCGTCTGCACCGGGTGGTCACCGATGCTGACTGCCAACGTGGCCACTCCGCCGTACTTCTTCCCTCCCAACTGGCCGGACTCGGGCTTGTTTCGAAACCGACTGTTGTCGAAGAAGGTACCACGCATCCCGAAATGGGAGGCCAGACGCGGGTCGTAAAACCAGAGGGTGTGCCCCTCCCGGACCCACTCCAGGATCTCTTTGATACTGGCTTCGTCGAGTTCCTCGCCGAAGGATTGAAAACAGAGGATGCGGGCCTCCTCATTAAGGAGTGCCGAGCGAAGCCCGGCCAACCGATCCACCACGACCACACCGTAGGCCTCCTGGTTGTGGAACTCCTCCTTCAGATGGCTGCTCATCTGAGCCGAGGTTGGAGCCAGCAGGGCCCAGAGTACTAAAAATAGTGTTAATCTTCTCATTGTATTGCCTCAGACGGAGATTTCGGGAGAGTGAACCAGAAGCGCGAACCTTTACCTAATTGAGATTCGACCCCCGTTTCCCCTCCTAAACTCTCCACCAACATTCTAGTGATATGTAGACCGAGTCCGGTACCCCGAACTCGCCGCGAGCGCGCGCCACCAAGTCGGTGAAAGCGCTGAAATACGTAAGGTTGGTCCTCTTTAGAGATGCCCGGGCCGTTGTCTTCTACTTCGAACAGGACTGTTTTGCCGTCTTCCAGGAGGCGGCAACTTACCACCACCCTGGAGCCGTCCGGGGTGTACTTGAGGGAGTTGGAGACCAGGTTGTTCAAGACCTGATCGAGTTGATCGCGATCGGTTCTCATCACCAGATCGGGGTCGGCCTGGGGCACCAGTTCGTGATTACGCCCGCTGAAGGCGTAGAGGCTGACCACGTGGCGGATCACCTCGGCCGGAGCGACCAGGGTGAGGTGGGTATTTTTCACCCCCGCCTCCAGGCGAGCCTGATGCAAGAGGTTGTCGAACATGCGAGAGACTCGATCGATCTCGAAGTTGATGACCTGCAAAGCCTCGGTGCGGGCCTCCTCGTCCAACCTGTCGCCGTATTTCAAAAGGGTCACGGCGTAGCCTTTCATGGCGGTCAGGGGAGTCTTCAGGTCGTGGCTGAGAGCCGCGGCGTAATCGGACTTCATCTCTTCCAGGCGCTTTTTATCGGTGATATCTCGAAACAGCACCACCGCCCCTAGAAGGTCGCCCCGGTCGGCCACCACCGAGTAGGTGGAAGAGAGGAACCTGGGCTCTCCACTCTTGTGGACCGCCTCTCCTTCCACCGTCAGACCCCGTTCCATCAACTCCTGGTCGGCCAGCAGAGTGAGCAGGGGACAGTTCTCGGCACAGCTTCCGGGCTCGGAGGAGCCGGGGCAGAGGTAGCGGGCCCGGATCACCTCTGCACAGGTCCGCCCGATGGCGTCTTCGGCTCTCCAACCGGTGATCTGCTCGGCCGCCGGATTGAACGAGGTGATCTTCTTTTCCCAGTCCAGGGTCATCACCCCGTCGGCCATGCTCTCCAGCACCGCCCGGGCCACCACCCGCTCCACATCGGATCCGGTGACCAGCAAAGAGTTTTCCAGGAAAAGCGCAGACTGATAAGCGGTGAGCCTGGCCAGATCGGTCTCGTCGGGAGTAAAGCGGTGCAGTTCACGATGCCCGAAAAGGACTGCCCCCAGCACCCGACCGTCGATCTCCAGAGGAATAGCCAGTGCCGAGCGCACCCCCAAAGACTCCAAAAACTTGTCCTTTCGGTTAGGACTTTCTTGAAAACGGTAGACCTGGCCACCGGCGATCGCCTTTCGCCCCACCGAGCCCAGCTCGTCCAGGCTGTAGGAGGTCGCCTTCCAGGGGCCGCTGCCCCAGATCCGAACCCGCTCGGCCTCTTTGACCAGGATGGCTGAGACGTCCACCTCGAGGAGTTGCTGGGCCTGTTGGGCCAGACGCGGAAGCCGGGCCCGCAGTTGCGTGCTGGTGAGCATCTCAGAGGCCTGGCGGTACCACTTGGACAGTGCCTCGGTCCGGCGCTCTCCCTCTTCTAGAGCAGGCTTAAGGCGAGCCGAGACCTGGCGCGTATCCTTGAGTTCTTGAGAAAGTCGCTGTACCTTGCGCCGCAGATCGGCGGCTTCTCTGCGAGCCTGGATCAATTGTAAGTGAATGTCCAGCTCCCGCAACAGGTTCGGGTTGGGATCCCGGGTCGACTCCAACACCAATCCGCCGTTTCGGGTTTTCAGGTAGAGCAGATTACCAAAATCTCGAATATTCTTGTGAAAGGGCGAAAGCTCAACGACCTGCTCCTGGCTGAGAGGACCGCTATTGCGAGGCAGCTTCACCTTCCAACGGACCCGGTGCGGTTTGACTTTACCGGAGCAGATCAAGAGATCCACCCCCTTGCCGTTCGACTCGAAGAGCCAACCCCAGTTACCGCTGGAGGCGCGAATCAAAGAACTCAGGCGTTCGGCGAGGCCCCGGGCTAGAGTTTTTTCCAGCCCACCCTCGGTCCAGGTTACGCGGTTTGTCTGTCGGCGCTCCATGCCCTGAAGTGAGGCTCGACTTCCAGCATCTTGCCGATAAAACCCCACGTAAGCCCCTTCTCCAGTCTCACCCGAGCGAGTCTGCCCTGAAGATCCTGGTCCAGGTCAACATCGAAATGCACCAGCCGATGGCATCGAGTGCGCCCGGTACAGCGCTGAACGTGCTTCTTGCTGCGTCCTTCGATCAGGACTTCAAACTCCCGACCTAAGAGCTTCTGGTTATCTTCGTAGGAGATCTCGTTCTGGACTTCGATCAGACGATACAACCTGTCCATCTTCTCTTTCTCGGGTACCTGGTCTTTGAACATGGCTCCGGGAGTCCCGGGGCGCGGTGAGTAGGCGAACATAAAAGCGGAGGAAAATCGACACGCCCTGACCACCTCCAGGGTCTGCTGAAACTGCTCTTCGGTCTCGCCAGGATAGCCCACGATGATATCGGTGGTGATGGAAAGCCCGGGTATGGCCTCTCGCATCCGCCGAACCAGGTCCAGAAACTCCGCCTGGGTGTACTGGCGTCGCATGCGCTTGAGAACTTCGTCGTCTCCAGATTGCAGCGGCAGATGCAGGTGCTCGCACACGGACCGATTGGCCGCCATGCTATCTATCACTTCCTGGGTGTAGTAGTAGGGGTGAGGAGAGGTGAAGCGCAAGCGATCCAGCCCCTTGACCTCCTGGAGACTGTCCAAAAGAGCGGAGAAGTTCACCTCCTCATCCAGGTCCCGGCCGTAGTCGTTCACGTTTTGACCGAGCAGCAGGATCTCCCGATGCCCTTCCCAGGCCAGACGCTTCACCTCCGAGACCACCAAGGGTAGCGGGCGGCTGCGCAATTGACCACGAACGTAAGGCACGATGCAGAAGGTACACCATTGATCACAACCCATACTGATGGTGACCATGCCTTTAAACTTGGTCGCGGGACTGGAGGGGAGGTGAAAATGGTTGCCCTTTTTTTCAACCTTCACGAAAGGCCCCTCGCCCTGCTGCACCCGCTCCACAAGATCGGGAATGTCGGCCAGGTTGTGGGTGCCCACCACCACGTCCACCTGGGGAAATCGAGAGATGAAATCCTCGCCATCCTTTTGAGCCAGACAACCGGAGATCACCAGCACCTGTCCGGGGTTACTCTCCTTATGGGTCTTGAAGTGCCCCACCGCTCCATACACCTTCTGGTCGGCGTTGTCCCTCACGCAGCAAGTGTTAAAGACCGCCACATCGGCACTCGCCGCGTCGTCCGTGGGGGCGTAATGACGCTCGGAAAGCATCCAGGAGATCAGTTCGGAGTCGTACTGATTCATCTGGCAGCCGTAGGTTTGGAGGTAGTAGGTCTTCAGGTCGGAGACGATCAACTCTCCGTTCCTCCGGACTTAGAGAGCTTCTTGTTCTTGAGGATTTCCACGGCCTTCTGCAGTTGAGTGTCCTTTTCTCCCCGTCCCACGTAGCGAGGCTCCATCTCCACCTTCACGTCAGGTTCCAGACCTTGCTTATTGATGACGTAGCCGGAAGGAGTATAAAACTTGGCGATGGTCAGCTTGAGGGCCGAGCCGTCGGAAAACGGATAGAGCTGTTGAACGGAACCTTTGCCGAACGACTTGACTCCCAGGATCTCGGCCAGTCCGTGGTCTCTTAAGGCGCCGGCCGTGATCTCCGAGGCACTGGCAGAAAACTCATTGACCAGCACCAGCATAGGAATACCCACCGGACCTCTTTCGTCGGCCCGGTACTCCCGGCGGCGGTTGTTGCGGTCGATGGTGTAGACCACCAGACCGTTATCCTTTTCCAGAAATTGGCTTACCACATCTACCGCGGCATCCACGTATCCGCCGCCATTGTTTCGCAGATCCAGCACCAGCGACTTGGCGCCCTGCTTCTTGAGCTTCTCGATGGCGCCGGTCATCTCTTCGGCGGTGGAGGCACCGAACAAGCGCAGCCGCACGTATCCGATGTCTCCTTCGAGCATCTTACCGGAAACCGAGACCACGTGAATGTTGCTGCGAACCACCGGGTAGTCGTGGGTGCCCACTTCGCCCTTGCGGGAGACCGTGAGCACCACGTTGCTACCTACTGGGCCGCGGATCTTGGTCTGGGCCTGCTGCAGGGTGATACCGTCGGTACTCTCTCCGTCGATAGCCATGACCTTGTCACCCGGCATCAAGCCAGCTTCATAGGCCGGGGTTCCTTCGATCGGCTCAAACACGGTCAAACGGTTCTCGTCATCGGGGTTCAACTCTATGTAGATCCCTATTCCACCGAACTCGGTGTTCTGCATCTGCTCCTGAAGCTTCTTGTAGTCATCAGGTAGCATGAGCAGGGAGTAGTGATCCTCCAGTCCGTCGAGCATGCCCATGATGGCGGCGAAAGTGAGAAGATTCTCATCGACCTTGTCACCGAAACGGCGTTTGAGTTGGGGCAGAACTTTCTTTCCCCGGTCCAGGGTCTCCAGTTCCTCGGTGGGAACCTTGGCCTGTTCCAGGAGGTCCTTGACTTCGCTCTTGACGCCTTCGAACAGTTGCTCCTCGGAGACGTCCTCCACGAAGCTTTTCTTGATATAGTAGTAGACGTTTCGAAAGAGAGCGTCGTCCGGTTCGAACCCGAGTTCAGCCGGATTCTTGAGCACCTCGGAGTAGTCCCGTTTGAAGTCCTTCTCCTCATCCTCGCCGGCTTCGCCTTCTTTGACCTTCTCCGGGTCCGTGGTATCCACCTGAGCGACCGGATGCTCTCCGTCGCCCAGCATATTCGCGGACACGTCACTCGCTTGAGGAAGAGCGATCCGGGGAGTGGGAACCACCATGTCGACCATTTCTTCGTCCGCCGAGACAGCCGGGTTCAAACAGCCCGAAATCATCAGCAGCAAGCATCCCGCCACTAAGCTTTTTAACTTCATAAAATCCAAATTCTTCACCTTCGGAGCCACATTCCAGGAATAAAACACGGCCACCCTCAGTTTGTTCCTCGCGCCATTCCAGTTAACGAAACGAGAGACGAACTTTGAAGAGTTGTTCTCCAATCGTCCGTCCCTCAGTTTAACTACGGCAAGACCAGCCTGTAAAGCGGCCCTACTATTTTTTCTAGTCTTCTAGACGCGGATCGAGAACTCCGTAGCCTTTATCTTTCTTGAAGACCACGTTGATTCGTCGTTTATCCTCGTTGTAGAAGGCATAGAAGTCATGGCCCGACTCTTCCATCTCCTTGATAGCCATCTCGATGGAGAGAGAACGAGCGTGGAAGGTGTGGACGTGGTCCACCCGAGGGGCGTAGAGAGATTCCTCTTCCATGGTGGCGGTGCCACCTTTTTTCTCTCGCTTGGAACCATCAGCCGAACCGACAGCAGCGGGCGGCGTCGGGGCCGCGGGCCCACGTGCCGAGCGGCGTCGCTCGTGCTTACCTTTCTGCTTTTTGAGTTGGCGCTCCAGCTTTTCGATCACTCGGTCGATAGAGTTGTACATGTCCGTACTTTTCTCTTCGCCCCGCATGTCGAAGCCTTCTCCGAACACGGTGATCTCGGCCACGTGCCAATTCCTTTCGATGGAAAGGCAAATCTCAGCGGAGATCATGTGGTCAAAGTAGCGGGACATTTTGCTCATTTTTTCCGATGCGTAGTTCTTCAGCGACTCGGTGAGGTCTATCTGCTTTCCTTTTACCGTTATTTGCAAGCGGTTACCTCCTATTGGTTGTGCCTAACGATGCCCTCTCAACACAGAACATCCCGCGATTCAGCAGGGACAATCGTCAGGTCGCTGGTCGTTTCGAGAAACAAAAGCGAGGCCCTCTCGAGCCTCGCTCTTTTTCCCAAACGACCGGGGATTGGTTACTGTTTAGCCTTGGCTTGTTTCCAGGCCTTGTTCACCTTAACCACGTAGCGCTGGGTCTCAGCGAAGGGCGGAATGCCACCGTATCGCTCAACGTTTCCAGGGCCCGCATTGTAGGCGGCGATCATCAAGTTCGGGTCGCCGAAACGGTCTAGCATCATGCGCAGATAGCGAGTGCCTGCCGCGATGTTTTGCTCGGGGTCGAAACGGTCCCGGCAACCCAGGTAGGAAGCGGTACCCGGCATCAGTTGCATCAAGCCGCCCGCCCCCACCGGTGAGACCGCGTTGGGGCGAAAAGCGGATTCCACCTCGATCACGCCCCGGACCAACCAGGGGTCCAGGTTGTGCTGGGCGGCGTACTTCTCAATGATAGGGCTGATGTTGAGTTGGGTCATCTCCACTTTGGGAACGGTTTTGTAAATGTATTCGTCACCGGAAGCCGGAGTCTCGGCACCCCGAGAAGAGAGATTGCGTCGACGGCCAATCACGACTTTTTCGTAAGTCTTCACTTTGGCAGTGATGTAGATGGGGGGCAGTGTACCGGCAGTTGTAGCCGCCGCTTCCTCTACCGGAGACTCTTCGGTCTCGGCCAGGGGCACTAGGCCCAGCGCACGGTCAGGATTGGAGGGGAGCCTAACTTCGCGGTCGTTGAACAACTCCCGCAACTCATTTCCACTGCTGCCTTCACCGGGCGCAACCGGCCCGGCCGAAGCCGTCCCCATGGATAATAACAAAAGTGCTAACAGAAACTTCTTCATTTTTATACCAACCTCAATGAAGCATACTGTCGTGCAGTATAAGATGCCGGATTATAAAGCCATTTCTCCGAGCCTGTCAAATCAGCGAAGCCTTAACGAACGTGTGTTCCTCTTGCGTTCCCGGGCGGTTCGCTTATCCTGCTCTCCCATGCGCCGTAGTTTGATCATCTGAGCCAGGATGCAAACCGCGATCTCGGCCGGGGTCTGGGCCCCGATCTCAAGTCCGATGGGAGCACACACTCGGTGGAGCGCCTGGAGCGAGAGGCCTTCCTCCACCAGTTCACCGAAGACGGCATCGACCCGACGCCGAGACCCGATCATACCGATATACTCCAGGTCGTTCCCGGCGATCAGGCGCAAGCAGTCTTGATCGTGGCGGTGTCCTCGGGTCACCAGCACCACGCTGGTCAGGGCGCCCTGAGCCAGAGCGGGTAACAGTTCTTGATAGGGTCCACTCTCCACTCGAAAAGCCGCCGGGAAGAACTCCCGCCGGGCGTACTCCTGGCGATCGTCTAAGACCATCACCAGATAGCCGGCCTCGGCAGCCATGGTGCAAAGTGGACGGGCAATATGTCCGGCCCCTACGATCACAAGCTTTCGGGCCAACCCTACCGGTTCCACGAAGCGAAAGCTTCCAGACTCTTCGGTGAGCCGGACCTCGGGATTGCTCAGAGCCTGCAATTCCACTCGGGGGCACACCTCCAGCTTGAGGAGTCCCTGTTTCCAGAAACCCGGCTCGGACTCACCGAAGTCGGTGATCCACTCTCCGGACCGGCCTTGCTCCGCCCAATCCAAGGCCTGTTGAACCAGCGCCAATTCCGTTTCGGGCCGCAGTTTGTGGAGCAACACGTCGAAGCGGCCTCCGCAGACCTTGCCTCCGCCTTCTTCCGGGTCTTCAGTGAGATCCACGTGGAGCAGCGCCCCGGTGGCCGGGGGGTCGTCCAATAGCTCCTGGGCCATTTCGTAGACTTCAGCCTCACCGCAACCGCCCCCCACGGTACCGTGCAAACCCCCGGCCTGATCCATGACCATATCGGCTCCGGCTTCCCGAGGGGTGGAGCCCCAGGTGCGCACGATGACCGCCCGCACCACCGGACGTCCAGATGTCAGCTCAGCCCGGCAAGTCTCTAAAAGTTTCAGGGAATGAGGGGTCAAAAGTAAGCTTTGCGGTAAGCCGAAAGTAGCTTCTTGGGCTCGCTTTCATATTGCAAGTTGAGAAAGCGGCAGACTTCCTGAATGTCTTTGCTGGGAGAGCCCTTCTGGCTGGCCCCCTTGCGGAAGAACTCGTCGAGCACCGGGAGAGCCACCCGTCCGGCCGACCCCTGGAGGGAACTGCCCGCCTCAATCACTCGAACTCGTTCCTCGTTCTCGAGCAAGGACAGAAGCTTAGCCCCCAGACCCGGCGAGAGCAGACTCAAGAAGACCCAACCCTGCTGCAGGCGATTCATGCTCTTAAACTCAATGGAACCAGCTTTTTCTTCCCGGTACTTGATAAACATCATGATCACCACGATAGGGGAAAGCACCAGGACGAGTTGCCAGCCGTTGAGCTGATCCAGGGCGCTAAACACCCGGCTTGTTCTCCAGGACGATCTCCTTGACGCCCTCCCGGGGCTTGTCAGGGTTCACCCCTTTGGCCAGCGCCACGTAAAAAGCCATCAACTGAACCACCGGATACATCAGCAGAACTCGGGAGATCTCCGAGAGCCCGCATTGCAATTCCACCGAGTGCTCCACCCTGATCGCTTCTTTGGGATCGAGTTTTTCCACCACCAGCACCCGCTGGGCCCGGGTGGTGGCCAGATTGTAGGCCACCTGAAGCTCAGCCTCGCGAAAGGTGTCGCTCACCATGGAGCAGGTCATCGACATATTGGTCAGGGCGAAGTGGTGGCCGTGGCGGTATTCCAGGGAACTCTCGCTGGAAGCCCCGATGGCCGCCATCTGCTTCATCTTGATGGAGCCGTGCAGGGCCACCCCGGCGTAGGGCCCGGAGCCCAGGTAGGTGATGTGGACTGGCTGGGGCTTGACCCCTGAGACCGAGCGCAACTGGTCCTGGATCTTCTGAAAGTCCAAGGCCTCCGAACACTTCATCAACTCGTTGAGAAAAACGTCTTTGCCGGAGATCCAGACCGTAAGAATCATGGTGTAAAGGAGCAGGCAGGAGACGGTGCGAGAACGGATCGGAGTCTCTTCCATGATCCCCTGGGCCAGCAGCTTGTGGTCGGCCATAGCCGCCAACTGGCCTTCTTCACACCCGATGAAGAGCACCTTGCAGGCGGGGTGAAGCTTTTTCATCTTTTCCACGGCCCACACCGTATCCGGATCGTCTCCGTCCACCGAGAGCGCCAGGACCAGCGTTTTGATCCGGCTGTCGTAAGGAGGGCGGCGCAGATAGAGGACTTCGGCCGAGGGTCTGGCGATGGTGTTCAGGCCCGAAACCAGGTGCATAATGGAGGCCGCCGAGAGAGCCACTCCATAGCAGTCCGAGGAACCGATGAGTAGCACCTGACCAAAGTTTTCAGAGCGAAGCCAGGTGACGAAGGCGTCTTTATGAGAAGCCGACTCCGTGAGGAGTTGCTTCCAAGCTCTCGGTTGATCCTGAATCTCCGCGTATACCGCGCCACCCTTTTGATAAAGCACCGTTGATCTCCAAATCCTAAATCGGCCCGTTTTTCTAGGATTGAAAGCTTGCTCCTGCCCGAAGTTAAACTCCTCGGGCTCGCTGGATCAGAAAAGCATCGGCCAGCACCAGGCAGGTCATCGCCTCCACGATGGGCACCGCTCGGGGCAAAACGCAAGGGTCGTGGCGGCCTCGGGCCTCCAATTCGCAATCCTGGCCGTGCTCGTTCACGGTTTGTTGGACCTTGCCGATGGTGGCGGTGGGCTTGAAGGCTACCCGAAAAAAGATGGGCTCACCGTTGGAGATACCGCCCTGGATCCCCCCTGAAAAGTTGCTGGTGGTGGTGACCCTCTCACCCTTCATCCGAAAAGGGTCGTTGTGCTCCGAGCCGGTCATGAGCGTGCCGCCGAAGCCCGAACCGATCTCGAAGCCCTTGACCGCAGGCAGGCTCAGCATGGCCCGGGCCAACTCCGCCTCCAACTTGGAAAACACCGGCTCTCCCAGTCCCGGCGGAACTCCCCGCACCACGCAGGCCACCACGCCTCCCACCGAGTCTCGGTTTCGCCGGGCCTGGTCGATGACCTCATGCATCCGGGCGGCTTTGTCCGGGTGGGGGCAGCGAACCTCGTTTTGTTCCACCTGTTCCCGGCTCACCTCAGCCGGATCGATCAGTCCGGCCGCGCTTACCTGGTGGACCGACTCTACCCAGGCCACCACCTCCAGGGGAAAGCTCTCCCTCAGCACCTGATAGGCCACCGCGCCACCGGCCACCCGGCCGATGGTTTCCCGGGCACTGGCCCGCCCGCCCCCCATCCAGTTTCGGAGGCCGTACTTGGCCTGGTAGGTGTAGTCGGCGTGGGAGGGGCGGTAGATCTCTTTGAAGGCCTGATAAGAAGAGGGCCGGGCGTCTTTGTTTCGGACCAGCATGGCGATCGGCGTGCCCAGAGACTTCCCCTCGAACACACCTGAAAGCACCTCCACCAGGTCCTCCTCCTGGCGGGGCGTGGTGAGGATGCTCTGGCCCGGCCGCCGTCGAGCCAATTCAGCCTGCACCTGCTCCAGGTCGAGCTCCACCCCGGGGGGGCAGCCGTCGATGACCACGCCCACTCCCCCGCCGTGGCTCTCGCCGAAGGTGGTGATCCGAAAGAGGTGGCCGAAGGTGCTGAACATTAGCTCTTTAGGTGAGCGGCCAGGATTTCGGCCGGGTGCAGCGCCACTCGATTGGTGAAGGATCGAACCTGTTGGCGACAGGAGACACCGGCGGCGATCACCCGGCCGCCCTGGCGGTGGGTGGACTCGGCCGCGGGGATGAGCCGTCGATAGGCCATGGCTTTGCTGATCTGGTAGTGCTCCTTCTCGTAGCCGAAGGAGCCCGCCATGCCGCAGCAGCCGGAGTCCACCTCCTGTAGATCGACCCCGGGCAATTGGGACAAGACGCTCATCGCGGGGCCGGTCCCGACCAGCGCCTTCTGGTGACAGTGGCCGTGCAACAGCAGCGGAGGGGCCCCTTCCTTCAGGGGCAACTTCTTATCCTGAAGAAACTCTTCCAGGGTCACGCAAAGTTTGGCCAGCGCCGGGAGATCGGGATCATCCACCAGCGAGAAGTAGTCATCCCGGAAAGAGAGGATGCAGGAGGGCTCCAGGCCTATGATCGGCACCTCATCGGCCAGAAAGCGGCGCAGCCGGTTGATGTTGTCGGCCGCGTGCTTCTTGGCCAGATCGGAGAGGCCTTTGCTCATCATGGGGCGCCCGCAGCAGTTGCGATCGGCGATGGTCACGGCGTAGCCGAGACGCTCCAGGATGCGCACCGCCGATTGGGCCACCCAGGGCTCGTTGTAGCCGTTAAAGGTATCTACGAACAGTGCCACTCGAGGCTGGTTGGGCTCAGGTTTAGGAGTGTGCCGGCGCTTCCACCAATCCCAAAAGTTCTGCCGGGCAAAGGTCGGAAAGCTTCGCTCGCTAGCTACCCCGAGAATATGGTTGATGATCGGCTTGAGGGGAGAATTCAGGACCCAGTTACTCACCGGGGCGAGCGCCGACCCGAAGCGCGAAACCAGGTCGGCCCGGGCGAAGAGTTGGGTCCTCAAGGGCACCCGATTGTGCCGGTAATACTGGCTCAAGAACTCGAACTTCATCTTGCCCACGTCGACCCCGGAAGGGCACTCCGCTTTACAAGCCTTACACTCCAGACACAGATCCAGAGCTTCGTACAGGCGCTTACCGTGCAAGGATTCGTGAGGGAGTCGGCCGCTCAGGACGTTGCGCAAGAGGTTGGCCCGGCCTCGGGTGCTGTGCTCCTCTTCCCGGGTCACCATAAAGCTCGGGCACATGGTGCCCCGGTTGGTCTTGCGACAGACCCCGGCCCCGTTGCAGAGCTCTACCGCGGTATGAAAGCCGCCTTCGGCCGACCAGTCGAGCTCGGTTTCCAGGGCCAACGTGCGATACTCGGCTCCATACCTCAAGCTTTCCGTCATGGGTGGAGAGTCCACGATCTTACCGGGATTCATGATACCGGCCGGGTCGAAGAGCCTCTTCAATTCCCGAAAGACTTCGTAAAGCACCTCTCCGAACTGCTTCTTGTTCCACAACCCCCGAGCCAGCCCGTCGCCGTGCTCACCCGACATGGAGCCCTCAAACTCCATCACCAGATCAGAGATCTCTTCGGAGAGCCGAGCCATGGTCTGAATGTCGGCTTCGTTTTTCAGATCCAGCAGGGGGCGAATGTGCAGACAGCCCACCGAAGCGTGAGCGTAGTAGGCGGCGGTGGTGTTATGGGAGCGCACCAACTGGTCGAAGCGGTCTACGTACTCCACCAAGCGCGAGGGGTCCACCGCGGTGTCTTCGATGAAGGCGATCGGCTTGCGATCGCCTGCCAACCCCAGAAGAAGTGGTAGACCCGCTTTGCGCACCTGCCAGATCTGAGTTTTTAGAGTGCCATCGGTGAAGCTCGGGTGGGCGTAGCTGGGACTCTCTTTGGCCAGCAGCTTCTGGACGGATTCAAGCTTTTGCTCCAGCTCCGGCAAGCTTTCGGCGGTATACTCGGTGATCACCACGGAGTCGGGTTCGCCCTGCAGAAAACCCATGGTTCGGGAGATGGAAAGCTGCTGTTGAGCCAGATTCAGCACCATCCGATCAAGCAGTTCGCTGGCTGAAGGTTCGGTGGTGAGTAGCAAACTGTTGCCCAGGAGGGCCTCCTTTAGGGAGTGATAATGGCTCACCACCAGACCGGTGAAACGCGGAATAGGAGTCATGCGCAGCCTGGCTCGGGTTATGAGACCCAGGGTTCCTTCACTACCCACCAGCATGGAAGCCGGGTTGAAACCCCGGATGGGCGGCGCCGCCGGGGCCCTCAGGCCCTGAAACTCGGGCAACTCGTGGCCCACGGCCACCAGGCCACGCAGCATCTCGTCGAGATTGTAACCGGTGACTCGGCGCAAGAGTTTGGGGTAACGAGAAGCGATCAACTCAGCGTTCGATCGGGTCAGGGAGACCAGGCCCCTCAGTAACTCGCCGGTCCGGGTATGGGCCTGGGTTGAGCGCTCCAGAGCATCTCTATCCAAGGTCCGAAAGTTGTGGAGATCACCCTCTCCGCAGAGGAAGGTGATCCCCTCCACGTGGTCCACGGTCTTGCCGTAGCGAATGCTGCGCGTACCGGAAGAGTTGTTGGCCACGATCCCACCCACGCAGGCGTGCTCGGCGGTGGCCGGGTCGGGAGCAAACATAGAGCCGTGGCCCTTGAGCTGCTCATTGAGGTCATTGAGCACCAGGCCGGGCTCGACTTCGGCCCAGCCCTCCTCCGGAACCACCCGCAGCACCCGGTTGAGGTATTTCGAGGTATCCACCGCCACGCCGAGACCCACCGTCTGTCCGGCCAGGGAGGTCCCCCCTCCCCGAGCGGTGAGAGGAACCTCACACTGGCGGCAAGCCTTGACCAGAACTTCCAGGTCCTCAGGCTCCCGGGGTAAGGCGACCAGCAGCGGCTGCTGCTGGTAGATACTGGCATCGGTGGCGTAGAGTGCCCTGGAGAATTCGTCGGTCAACAACTCGCCCCTGAAATCCGACGCCAAAGCGCTCTGGAGCGCCCCCAACTTATCTTCTAACGCACTCTTTTTCATGCCTTAATTTCCCCATAGAAAAGAGCGGCTCCACCTGCCGACGGAAACCGCTCTTTTCGTTCGCACGGTTACTTTTGAATCGAGCGAATATAGTGACCGATGGCCCACTGATCTTCGGGAGAGATGATCCCATCCCAGGGCGCCATGCCGGTCCCTTCGATGCCGTAGGTACCGGTACGGTATAGAGCTAGCTCCAGGTGACCGTACTTATACTCACTACCAACGGTCAGGTCGCGAGGTGGCGGGTCGAGGCTAGCACCGCCCGGCCCGTCGCCCACGCCGCTTTCACCGTGGCAAAGGGCGCAGTTTTGAGAATACAACTCTTTACCTTTGGCAATCGCCTCTGGGCTGGAAGGGGGCACACTGCCCGCTAACGCCACAACTTCTTCATAACCGGTCATTCCTTCGGCTAACTCCAGGTCAGCCAGAAGATCGCCATCCCCTCCGCTGCTCGCTACCGGAGAATCTCCGGCAGTCGGGGTTTCCGCTGCTTCAGCGGGAGTCTCGGTGGCCACTGCTTCGGGAGTTTCAGCACTCTCAGAAGCTTCCGGCGTCTCCTCGACAGGCGCGGAGGTGGTGACAGCCGAGGGACTGGCACCCGGATCTGTTTTCGTGGGCTGTTGACAACCGGTGAATCCCAAGACAGAAATCACAAGTGCCGCGCCCAGCAATCGTTTCAAAGCCATTTCATTGGCCTCCTCATTTCGGTGTAATATTTCGACGCACCCAAACCCCCTGACTTCAGCAACTCCCGTTTCCGACAATCGCCTAGCTGCATTTTGCTGCAGCGATGGGTCACCGTCGAGGCTCAATACGCTTTCGCTCTTCCCGAAACAGATCTGCTTTCCTTCTCCCTATTTCTTCTGATACAGGTGCCGCAGAATTTGGTCCACCGAAACCTGCTGGGCGGCATCCTTCGCCCGGGCCGCCCGGCACTGTTCCCAGCTCTCCTTGAAAACCCGAATACCCGGGGGGCGGCCCAGGGGGTCTGGGTCCAGGGCGGCCATCGCCAGACTCAACAGCTCAGCCAGGCAAAACAACGATTCCCGGCCCCAGTCGGATTCTTCCCGGAGCGCCTGGGCGACCTGCCGGGTTCGCTGCTCTTCGTTCAGCCCGGCCGGGGGCTCTTTGCCGGTGATCCCAAAATAGACTGTGGCTCCCAAGCTGTAGATGTCGTGGATGGGGTCCGAGGCCCCACCCTGCCCTCTCTCGGGAGCTCCGTATTTGGGGCTGAAGACGGCTATCTCTTTGGAAAACTTGGTACCCTTCTGGCTCACCAATCCGAGGTCCACCAGTCGATAGAGGCCTGGCCCGGTCCGCACCACATTGGCCGGCTTGAGATCCCCAAAAACGATCACTCCCTGGCACTGCAGGTGCAGATAGATCAGCAACTCGATGAGCGTTCCAGCTAGGCCGAACAGTTCGTCGTGGCTGAGAACACCCTCCCGTTCGACGTGCTGTTCTAGGGTCTGGCCTTGAAACCAGTCCATCACGATGAAGTAGCAAGGGCCCTCGGCAAAGAAATCGTGGGACCTGGGGAGGGCCGGATGCTCGAGGGTGCGCAGGTAAGAGGCTTCGTTCATGAGCATGGCGTTGAACACCTGATACTCGCTCTTACTCCAGGTGCTGGTATCCACCACTTTTACGGCCTTCAGACCGGCCCGGGTCTGGGCCAAGAAGACCTCCCCAAAGCCCCCCAGACCCAGCCTGCTCAGAAGCTTGATCCGGCCTTCTTGTATGGTACTACCAGGTTCCACGAGACGGGGATAACTACGAGAAAACCGGCATAGACTCCCCCACCGTCGAAAACAGAAGGTTCGGATCATTCCTCGTCGAAGGCGCCGCCCTTGGAGTTGAATAGGCTCTGAGAAACCTCTGAAAGGAGCACCCATGAAAACCTTTTCTCAATACGTCCCGAGTTGGTTTAAATTGATGCTAGTCGCCTCGCTGGCGATCGTGACCTACGGAATGGGGAACCTCCAGTCCGAAACCACGGAAGTCGCCCCGCAAAAGAGCGAACTGCTGGAAACGCTATGGCTGGACCGCGTCCCGGAGATGATGCACGATAGCTGGAACGGTTATCTCTTCACCACCGACAATGTCGGCCTCAACATTCAAGCAGCCTCGGCTTTTAAGCTCACTCTGGAGCTTTATGAGTTTCAACTTCGCAAGAACGACATCCGCTGGCACTTTCCCCACGACGGAACGAAAGCGACCACAAAATACACCATTGAAAAGCTGAAAAAGCCTACCAAGCACTTCGATCGTCAACTGACCATCGAAAACGACCCTAAAAACGGTGGAAAGACCAAAGTGTACTTCACCGGTCCCGACTTCGCCAACGGAGCCACCATAGACAAGCTGGCCCCCGGAGCACTCGAGCGCATCGATCAGTACCGAAGCGCTCGCTAGAGTCACTACGAAAAGGGCCGGGCCTCTCCAGGGGTCCGGCCTTTTTTTGTGAAGGAGTCCCGGGTTCGGCGAAGCAAAATTGCATCTACAGATGCGCCAGCTCTTTCTGCAAGCCCCCAACGATCTGCGAATGCGAGAAGTCCAGGATCCGACCCCCGGTCCCGGCGAGGTGATCGTGGAGGTGCGCGGGAGCACCACCTGTGGGACCGATCTCAAGACCCTGCGTCGGGGCCACCCGAAGTTTCCCATGCCCACCCCCTTCGGCCACGAGTTTTCCGGGGTGATCAGCACCCTGGGCGAAGGCGTGAAGGCCTGGAAACCAGGCAGCGAAGTCATGTGCGCCCCCACCGCACCCTGTGGCGAGTGCGCCCTCTGCCGCCGGGGTCTCTTCAATCTCTGCCGCAAGTGCATGGACGGTCTTATTCTGGGCGCCTTTGCCGAAAAAGTCAGGGTACCGGCCCACATCGTCAAGCAGAATCTCTACCCCAAACCCCCGGAGCTAGATTTTTTCGAAGCGGCCCTGATGGAGCCCCTGGCCTGCGCGGTTTACGGACAGCAGCAACTGCCGCCTCTGGCCGGAAAGAGCGTCGCCATCATCGGGGCCGGACCGATCGGTCTCCTGCACCAGATGCTGGCTTTGCAACAAGAGCCCGCGTTGCTGCTCATGCTGGGACGGCGCCCCCCCCGACTGGACCTCTCCCGGCAGATCGGAGCCCACGATGTCATCGATACCGAACAGGAACCGGACCTGGTGGAGGCGGTCATGGCCCGAACCGGAGGTCGAGGTGCGGAGGTTGTCATCGAATGCACCGGGCAGCCGGAGGTGTGGGTCGACTCGGTCCTGGCCACCGCTCCCTCTGGTACCACGCTTCTGTTCGGAGGATGTCGCAGCGGAACCAGGGTGCCCTTGCCCTTCGACACCATGTGGACGCGCGCCCTGACGGTTCTGGGGGTCTTCCATTTCACCCCGCGGGCGGTCGCCGAGGCGCACCGCTACCTGAGTAGCGGAAAGCTGCCCGTACGTCATCTGATCACCGAGGTCCGCCCTATGTCCGACTATCTCCAGATCTTCCACGATCTGGAAAACGGGAAGGCCGTGAAATACGGCATCGATCCCAGAGCTTAGGACCTGGCCCGGAATAACTTTCTGGTTTTCGGGAAGTTATTTCGGGCCAGGTCCTTAGCCGCAGCCGAGGGCCTTGCGCCACTCGTAGATCAGCTCCATAGCCTCCCCCGGTTCAAGCCGGCGAGAATCCAACTCCCTGAGTTCGCTGATGACGCTATCCTCCGGGGTGGGCTCGGCGAAGAGGTCCAACTGCAAGGTCGGGTCCGGGAAGTCACTCTTGACCCCCTGACCCCTCTCCAGGCGATCCAGCAGATTCTTGGCCCTCTCCAGCACGGGCTCCGGCACCCCCGCCAGGGAAGCCACGTGAATGCCGTAGCTGCGATCCGCACCTCCCGGCACGATCCGGTGTAAGAACACGATATTCTCCCGGTCCTCGCGCACCGCCACCCGGTAGTTTCGGCAGCCCTTAAGGCGCTTGGCCAGCCTCGTGAGTTCGTGGAAGTGAGTGGCAAAAAGTGTCTTGGATTGGCACTCGTGGTAGAGGAACTCGGCGATGGCCTGGGCCAACGAGAGCCCGTCGTAGGTCGAGGTGCCCCGTCCGATTTCGTCCAGAATCACCAGCGAGCGGGGTCCGGCATAGCGCAATATATTGGCCGCCTCGGACATTTCCACCATGAAGGTCGACTGCCCCAGGTGCAGGTCATCGGAGGCTCCCACCCGGGTAAACACGCGATCGGTGATCCCAATGACGGCCGAATCGGCGGGCACGTAACAGCCCATCTGAGCCATGATGACCAGCAAGGCGTTTTGCCTGAGATAGGTGGATTTTCCGCTCATGTTGGGCCCGGTCAAAAGGATCAGACGACGCCTGGCATCCAGGCTCAGGTCGTTCGGAACGAACCGCACCTCGGTCGACCTTTCCACCACCGGGTGCCTCCCCCCCTGGATCTCCAGCAGGTTGTCGTCGGTGAGCACCGGCTTGACCCAGCGATAGCGGGAAGCCCCTTCGGCAAACCCACATAGCACATCCAACTCCGACAGACAGCGGGCCACCCAGCGAAGGGTATCGCCGTATTCGGTACAGCGCTCCCGAAGTCTGCTGAAGAGTTGGTACTCCAACTCCCGGATCTTGTCTTCAGCCCCCAGGACACGCGCTTCATACTCTTTGAGTTCCGGGGTAAAATAGCGTTCGGCGTTGGCCAGGGTTTGCTTTCGGATGTAGTGCTCGGGCACCTGAGAAAGGTTGGACCTGGTGACCTCGAGGTAGTACCCGAAGACCTGATTATAGCCGACCTTCAAGGACTTGATCCCGGTGGCATCCCGCTCATCCTGCTGAAGCTTGGCGATCCAGTCTTTGCCGGAGCCTCTTAAAGCTCTGAGCTCATCGAGCGTCTCATCATAGCCATCGGCGATCAAGCCACCTTCTCTCAGACTCACCGGGGGCTCCTCGGCCACTGCCCGCTCGAGTTCTTCTCGCAGCGGCTCCAAGGAATCAAACTCATAGGTCAGACGAAGCAAGGTCTGGTCCTGGGTTTGAGCCGAGGCGTGAGCCAGCCTGGGGAGTTCGGCCAGGGAACGCGCCAGTGCCTGGAGGTCGCGCGCATTGGCCGTGCCGTAGGCCACGCGCGAGTTGAGGCGTTCGATGTCCGAGACCGACTGCAGTCCATCCCGAATCTCGCGCCTCACCAGTTCCGCCTCCAGGAGTGTCTCCACGGCATCCAGGCGAGCTTCGATGCCATCTCGGTCCACCAGAGGGTGCAGGATCCATTGCCGCAAGCGACGCGCCCCCATGGAAGTATTGGTGAAGTCGCAGGCCCACAAGAGGCTACCCCGCCTCTGGCGGCCCAGCAACGTCTCTACCAACTCCAGATTTCGTCCTGAAGTGGAATCGATCACCATGTGCTCGGAAGTTCGGTAGCCCCGGGGAGGAGAGAGACTGAGGACCTGGCTACCCTGGGTCATCTGGAGATAGCGCAGCAACAGGCCTGAAGCCGATAGGGCCGCACTGGCCTCATCCAGATCCAGCGCCTTCAAAGGAGTGCCCGAAAAGGCTCGAGAGAGGAGTTCCCGACTGGCATTGACACCCGGTTGAGAGTCCCAGGTGGACAGGCTGCAACCCAGCCGCTCCTTGAATTCCAGGGCCTGAATTTCCAGGGTGGTGCCGGCCGCTACCACCACCTCGGCGGGGCGGAAGCGTGATAATTCCTCTTCCAACCGTTCCCAGTCACTGGAAAACTCCGTGCAGACAAACTCACCTGTGGAGATATCGGCGAAGGCGCAACCGTAGAGAGAACCGGATTCGCTTATACCACATAAAAAATTGTGGCGCTTTTCATCGAGCAGGTTGGGGTCGAGGATGGTACCCGCCGTGACCGTGCGGACCACCCCTCTGCGGACCAGACCTTTGGCTTGCCGGGCGTCTTCCAGTTGCTCGGCCAGGGCCACCCGATGTCCGCTACTCACCAGCAGCCGCAAATAAGTGTCCAGGGAAAAGAACGGGACCCCGGACATAGGCACTTTATTGCCGCCTCCTGCCTCTTTGGCAGTCAGTACGATTTCGGCGTCTCTGGAGACAGTCACCGCGTCTTCGCCGTAGGCTTCATAAAAATCTCCCACCCGCATCAACATCAAGCAGTTGGGATGCTCGTTCTTCAAGCCGAAGTACTGTTGAAAGAGGGGGGTGAGAATCTCGAAATCGACCTCGCTGTCGCGGAAATCTTCGCGTCGGGATTGGCTTGTGTTCATTGGATTTGAGCAGTTCGGCAGCCTCTTGAAAGAGCCTGTTGCGATGTCATCGGATCCCTTGGGAGGAACTGAGCAAACTACAGAAAAGGTGCTCTCATCCGCGATTGCGGAGAATCAAGTTTTCCTGATTGCCAGAGAGGATGTCCACTCCATTGAGTACAGATTTCGAACCAGACGATGAACTCACCTACAGCAATGATGACTGGGATGAGGATGAAGACGACGAAGAAGACGACGACTGGGACGACGACGAGGAAGAGAACGAAGAGGATTGGTACGAAGAGGACGAGGACGACGAAGTCGACGACGACCTTGACGAAGACAAGCCCTCCGGTCGGTTCCCCGACGAAGACCCGGAAGAAGATGAAAACAACTGGGAAGAAGATCCCTTGGACGATTGGACTCCCGGTACCGAAGAGGGCGAACCCCAGGATTTCGGCGACGACGATGAGGACGACGACGACGAAGATGACGATGACGACGACGATGCTGATGACGCCTGGAGCGACGACGACCCGCTTTAACCCCTCCTCCTACTGCGCTGTCAAGACCTTACAGTACCTCTAGCGCCAGTTCATGGTTGGTGAACACACAGATGTCACCGGCTATGGACATGGCGTTTTTTACTATGTCCTGGGCGCTCATATCGGTGTGCTTCATGAGCGCCGTGGCGGCCGCCTGAGCGTAACTTCCACCCGACCCCACGGCGGCGATGCCCAGGTCCGGTTCCAACACATCCCCGCTGCCGCTTAGAATGAGGGTGGCCTCTTTGTCGGCCACGATAAGCATGGCTTCCAGGCGCCGGAGCATCTTGTCAGTGCGCCACTCTCGAGTTAGCTCTACGGCCGCTCTTTTCAATTGACCTCGATGTTGCTTTAACTTTTCTTCGAAAAGTTCGAGCAGGGTTAAGCCGTCGGCCGCCGACCCCGCGAACCCTGAAAGCACATCCTTGTGCTCACCCACTCGTCGAATCTTTAAGGCGGAATGCTTGACCACCGTATTGCCCAGGCTGACCTGCCCGTCTCCTCCGATGGCGACCTGCCCATCTCGGCGCACGCTCAATATTGTAGTAGCTCTAAAATTCTGGTTGTTAGACATAACCTGAGCTTGTTCAAAAATTAGACACATCCTGTCAAAAGCACTTTAACAAGTTGGTAGTGTTCTGTTTACAGCGCCCTTCTAGCATAAAGGAGGTGACCTAAAACCGCTCAGGTTTTGCACCCGAAGGAGAGAAGAATTGACACAAATTTTCATTACTGATTTTCAAGTGGTTGAGGGCCACCCTTATCTGAAAGCGGTGGCTCACCTGAAGATGGACGGTTTGCAGCTAAGAGGCCTGCGACTTGAAGAAAAGGACCACGGAGAACTGACGGTGGGCTTCCCCGGACGTAAGATCCAGGGGCATTGGCAAGTGGTCTATGAGCCCAGAAATCGCGCCATCGAATCCTTGATCCTGGACACCTTGAAAAGTTGCTACAAAGCGACCGGTCGGAGGGCCGCATGAGCCGGGCGCTTTACGAGAAGCTCATCCGCCTGGGAGTGAGTGCGCAACGGGTGGCCTCTCTCAAAGCCGGTGGCGCGAGTCTGGCCCAGATTCAAGAAAAATTTGCCCACCGGCCACTCGCCGAACTGGCTTCGGACCCATTCTGGACTCCCGCCTGTGCGGCCTATCCGGCTCCCTTAAAAACTCTTCGAGATCAGCCGCTGCAAGTTTTTCACCGGGGTTTACCCTGGGAGAAACTCTCCCCTTTCATCGTGGGCATCGTAGGCAGCCGCCAGGCCACCTCGTATGGAATCACCAGTGCCCGACGCCTGGGGGCGGCCCTGGCCCGGGGAGGAGTCACGGTCTGCAGTGGGTTGGCACGAGGGATCGATGCAGCGGCCCATTGGGGGGTACTGGAAGAATTGCAGCGCAACCCCCGGGCTGCCGCCCCGGTGGGTGTCCTGGGGCACGGATGGGGGGTGATGCACCCGCCGGAAAACATCAAACTGTTTCAGGAGGTCCTCCACCATGGCGTGCTACTCACGGAATATCCTCGAGGGTTTCCCCCTTCCAAATGGACGTTTCCAGCTCGCAATCGTATCATCGCCGCCTTATGCAATGTGGTCGTGGTGGTGGAAGCTGGAGCCCGAAGCGGCTCCCTGCATACCGCCAACTTCGCCGGGGAGTTGGGCAAAGACGTCTGGGCGGTTCCGGCCTCTCCCGGAAAACCCAACAGCCTGGGGGTCTTGAAGCTCATCAAAGATGGAGCCGGAATGGTCACGGACTTCGACGAATTTGTTCACGAAATCGTGCCTCGAAAAACCTCCAAGAGTCCTTCTGTCAAACGGCTTGAACCTGACACGGCCCTGCTCTTGAAACACCTCGCCCGCAGTGAAGGAAGGATCGACCCTATCTGCGAGGCTCTGGACTGGAGCCCCACCGAACTCGCCTACCGGCTTACTGAACTCGAGCTGGAGGGGCTGATCGTTCGAAACCTGGACGGCCAGTGGGACTTACTCTGCTGGGATCTGCTCGGTGATCTGGCTTAGCAACTGTCCTACCACCGGCCCGGTCTGTAGATCGCGCTCTCGAGTAAAACTGACCATCTTTTGATAGCGGGACAGAAAGTGCCGGGTATGAAACAGGGAGCGACGAAAAGCGGATTCGGCCCGATCCGGACGCCCTTCGGCTTCCTCCAAAATAGCCACCAGCAGCCAGAACTCCACCAACTGCTCATCCAGGTCCGCGGCCCTGAAGCCAGGTAGTTCATTGAGTATTAACGGATGATAATCCACGCTCTTTTTTACTAACCGCTCAAGGGCCCGGGCACTATCCCCTTGAGCGAAAAGAACCTCAGCTTCGAGTCGGTGAAAGTCAGGATAGTTTATCGGATCGGTGGCCATCGCCTCGGCCACCTCTCGGCTATCGGCAGGGGCAGGCCCGGCCAGCAGACTCACCCTTCGGGGTGCTGCCCAGGCGGGGTCGCCGGCTATGGCGTCCCGGGCCAACTCCCGAGCGGCGCCATAGTCCCCCTCCTTGAGCTTCAATTGAGCGACCGTCAAGAGGTGCTCACCGTTCATGGGTTCGGCTAGCAGACTGGAGGAAAAGAGCAGCCTGGCGAAGGCTCGAGCATCCTCTTCGCCGGATTGATAAAGCTTGGATGCCAGATCGTGATCGATGGCTGCAGAGAGCCGGCAGAAGTTCAGAATCAACAGGGCCAGCAGGGAGAAAGTCAGGAGAATTCGAGAGACCTGTTCCACAAAAGGGTTCGCTCTGGTGACCCCCCGCGAAGGGGCGGTTACGGCCCATCCCACCGCCACCAGCACCAGGAGATAAGGGAATTGGCTCTGCACACCGCTCAGACAATGAACAGCAAAACCAGCGAACGCCCAAGCAAAGGCCGCCTCTGTTGTGATCGGCAATTCCCGTATGGCGATCACCCCCAGGACCGATCCCACGACTCCCCATCCCAACAGAAACTCCAACGGGAGAGAGTGGACAAATCGGGAGAAGAACTGAACCGAACCCTGGTACCGGGGATACTCGTGGGGAAAGGCGGCCGGGCCCTGACCCAGCAGGGGCGCTTCTCCTATAAGTTGCCCTGCCGCTTGATAGAAGTGCAGACGCGCGGCCAGGGAATTGGAGCGGTCACGACTACCGCGTCCTCCACCTTCAAAGGATAGAAGCGAGAAAATTGCGACCCCCGCGGTGAGAGATAGGAGAAACAGAGCGGCGACTTTGAAATTCTCCCTCTCCAATCTCATCACCGCAATCAGCAGTAGCAACAACGCGAGCAGAGGAAACCCCACGAAAGCAAACGCTTCCCCGGACAGGTTGAAGACGACAGGGAGAACCGCCACCCCCACACTCGCACCGAAGCGGGTGGGGAAAGACCGTTCCCGGAGTAGCCAGGACACCAAAAAGCCCGTGAGAATGCACGCTCCTGTCAAAGAGCCCGCCCAGAGTTGAACGGTGAGCACGGCCCCGGCAAGAAAACTGGCAAGATATCGGTCCGGTACGGCAGAGGCCGCCCGCTGAAACAGGAAGGGCAAAGCGACGATCGTCCAGGTGCTCAGGGCGTTGGCGTGGTGAAAAACTCCACCCAGACGATGCTCAGTGACCGGCACGGCGATCCAGAGTGCGTGCAGACAGACCCCGGCGCAGACCGTGTAGAGAGCCCACAGTGCGGTGAGCTTCAGACCTTCCACTCTGGTCCGGCGAACAAGGATCACGAACAGGACCAGCAAAGCCCAGATCTCCCATTCCGTTTCCGCCGCATAGCCGCGCTTGGACAGGGCCGTAGAAATCAGGCCTGACAACAAGAAAAGCCCGGCCCACGGGACTCTTCCCCGGTTTACCGGTCGGCCCAATGGCAAGAGCAGACCCAGAAGACATCCCCCCGTCAGGAGCAGACGAAGCAGGGACCTGGAAAGTGAACGCTGTGCTCCGGCATCAACGAAGCTTAAGAAGGGGGACCACCCGGGGTCCTGGCTGAAGAAAGCCACAAAATCTCGAATCACCACTAACACCGGAAAAGTGATAAGGAGAAAGAGAACACAATGAAGCCCCCCATCACGAATACGAACGAGGAGCGTCGTCAAGGCTTTCAACAGGCCCTAAACGTTCAAGCCGGCACGTTGTCCAGAATGAGAGCGAACTTCTCTTTGGCCCTATCCATACTGTACCGGAGAGCACCGAAGTTGGCACCGGCTTGACCCACGGCGATCAGGACGTGACGGGCATCCAGAGTCTGCATGACGAAGATACCTCCGGTGCACTCGAGCACCCAGTAGGTGGGTGACGCGGCGTAAGCCAGCAAAAACTCGAAGCTCTCCTTGACCAGTTCTCCGATCCTTTGCTCGGAGACCTCGTCTTGGGCCACGGAATCGATAGTAATACCCTCTCGAGAGACCAGAAAAATCGATGTCACACCCCGGGTGCGAGCCAGTGCCCCGGTAAGTTTGCCCAGTTCACCGGCTTTCGACTCGTAATAGGCCTGGCGGGCGGCCAAACCTTCCTGGCTGGAGGGCTTCCCCGAATACGGCTCTTCGACCGGGTCTACGAGGGGTTCTTCAATGGGCTCCTCAACGGATTGCTCAATGGATTCCAACACCGGCTGTGGGATCGGTTCAGGCCCGGGATCCTGAGCCGATTCATCCGCTTCAGAAACGACCGGGGTGAGTGTTTCAAGGTCCTGGTATTCAGTCCTGGCCTCCTCCACAAGTTCACTTCCGAGGTCGGCATCGAGGGGCATGGTATAGCTCGGATCCGCCACCAACGATAGGTGGATCCCGTCTTCTCCCACTTCAGGCAAATCTGCCGGGATAGACTCCAAGGTCATGGAAGGTTCTGGAGTCTCGCCCGAAATAGACTCAAAAGCTTCCATGGGATCGGGCAGGTCCGGCTCCACGGTCGAGGTAAACTCGACGACGGGTTCCGGCACAGGAGGCGCGACTGCTTGCTCCTCAGAAATGGGCTCCGGGTGGTCGTCCTCCACGGAAACCGCGGAGGCCGGAATGGACCAATCCTGTTGGACCTCTTCTGCTGAGGAATAAGTTTCGGTCTCGACCGGGCCCTGCGATTCCAAAGAAGGAGTTTCTTCCAGGGCGATTGGCTCCGGAATCTGCACCTCCAACTCGGTTGACTCCATAACCGGAGGCTCCACCGCAATAACGGGCTCGGGAACTTCCAGGTAAGGCTCCGCCTGATGCCCGACGGGCTCAGGAACGAACACAGGATCGCTCACCAGAGGCTGAGAGTCGTCCAGGGTCAACTCTATGGCAGGTTCAGAATAGGCTTCCGGTTCCTGAGCGAACTCTCCGATCGGACTGAGCGATGGGACGCTCTCCTCAATGACTGGTCGAGCGGACACGGGGTCGGGGCGGGGAGCAAATCTGAGTTGCTCGTTGTGAGCTCGCAGCTCTTCCAGCTTCCGCAGCAACTCTTGAACTTCCAGAAGCTTTTTCTTGGCCTCTTCCACGTAATATTCATTGACCACGACCCCGGGATCCAGAGTCACGTTGCGAGTCCGTTCCTGAAGCTCTCGATTGTGAATGGTCAATTGGATCTGAAGGCGCAATCGGGCCTCGTCGAAAGCCTCGTCGGAGGTGGGCTGATTCAGCATCTCGGCTACCGCACTCGGGGGATCGACCTCTTCGGTCAGGATGTGAGCCAGCAATCTGGCTTCCACGTTCTCCGGATCGACCTCAAAAAGCTTGGCCAACTCTCCGTAGGCTTCGTTGAGCATGCCCTGTTGAGAGTAAATCTCGGCAACCGCCAGGTGAGCCTCCGGCACCGGCTTTTCCCTGGTGACAGCCTGGTAAGCGGTAAGGGCCTCTAAGCGCAACCCCCGCCGAAAGGAGGCTTCGGCCAGGGCCAGGACCGTCAGGCCGTCTCCCGGCTTTTGCTCGAGAATGTCGGAGAAGCGCCCGATCTTATGCTCCAATGTGGTCAACTGCTCTACGTTCATGGTTTGCCTCCAACTTGTTTAGGTAGCTCCAGAAAAAAGGTACTCCCGCTACCCGGGGTGCTCTCCGCCCACACGCTCCCCCCGTGGGCCAGGGCGATATGCTTTACGTTGGCCAGACCAAGCCCGGTGCCTCCCGTGGCTCTGGTCAAAGAGTTGTCTGCTCTGAAAAATTTTTCGAACACCAGCGCTAACTTCTCGGCCTCGATGCCGACCCCCTCGTCTTTCACCGAAAGGACCACAGCCTCGGGGAGTTCCTTTAAACTAAGGGCGACCTTTCCCCCGCCTGGCGAATACTTGACCGCATTGGAAAGCAGGTTGGTCACCGCTTGGCTGATCAGAGTGGGATCGACTCTAAGGATCGGGCTCGGGAAAGGCTCTTGCACCAGAAATTCATGGTCCGGGTTGGTCTCGGCAAAGGCGGGAATGCAGTCTTTGACAAGTTTGCCGAAATCCAGGTCTTGCTCTTCCAGCACGAATCGCCCGGCTTCCAATCGCGTGAGGTTCAACAACTGATCAATGAGAGATTGTAAGCGCCTCGACTCATCAGCGCAAATTCCCAAAAAATGAGTCAAGCGTTCCCTGGGAAATTCCCGATGCAAGAGCAGTTCCAGGAAGGCCGAGATGGTGGTGATCGGAGTTTTTAATTCGTGACTTATCATGGAAAGAAACTCGGATTTCATTCGATCGAGTTCCCGACTGGCCGTCTCATCTCGCAACAGTAGCACCGAGCCGCTCTCCTCTCCTTCCACCACCAACGGCGTGGGTACGATCTTAAGAACCCTTTCACCGGAGTTGAACTCTAACTGTCCCCGTTCTACCATCTGGGCGAGAGTAGCCCCCAACTGTTCGTAGCTATCGCTACAAATGGGCTTCATGAACCTTCGGGCAACCACGTTGCAGCTCAAGACCTGATGGGACTGGTCCAGGACCACCACACCATCGGCCATCGAAGAAAAGGTCGCGGTCAGCTTCTGGTTGCCCAGTTCCAGCAAGCGTCGCTGGCGACGTTCAGCCTGAAACAGGCGGGCCTTCTGGAGAGCGACTGCAGCCAGGTCTCCCACGCTGACCAGGAAAGCCAGATCCCCTGGGTCAAATCGGCGCTCACCGACCCGCCTGATCATCAACACCCCGGCTACGCTACCTTCGATCGAAATCGGCACCGACAGGGAGGAGGCGATCGAGTCTCCCCGCTCCACCACCATATCGAACCTGGGGTCCTCCACCTTGCCATCCAGGTGGAGAGCCTCTCCCGTAGCCGCTACCCACCCGGCGATGCCGGTGCCCAGCTTTTGCCGGGTCTTTTCCACGATCTCAGGGTCCAGGCCTCGGGAGACGTTGATGGTGAGAAAACCGTCGCGCTCCAGCATGACTGAGCCGGCGTCGGCCTGAAAAATCTCCAGCACCATATCCAGCATGGTTTGCAGGACATCGTGGACCTCAAGAGCGCTATTCAAGGCCCGAGAGATCCTATAAAGAGCAGCGAGTTGTCCCTTTGTTCGACTCTTTTCGATGGGCTGCGAAGTAGTCACCCAGTGGATACGCTCAGGCGAGTTCCATATTCAAGAGCTTCACTACTTCAGTGAGCAGAGTGAGGGGGCTGAAAGGCTTCGTGAGGTATCGGTCCGCGCCCGCTTCATAACCGGCCTGGGCATCCTCTTCTCCGCTCCGTGCGGTCAGCATGATCACCGGTGTGCCGACAGTATCCGTCGACTGCTTTAAGGCACGACAAACCTCCAGGCCACTCATGGAGGGCAACATCACGTCGAGAACCACCAGGTCCGGGCTCTCGGATTTTGCCATGGCCAGCGCTCCCGGCCCGTCCTGGGCTTCCAACAATCTAAAACCCAGATCCTCTAACGTGACCCTGAGAACCTCAAGGACGTGCGGTTCATCATCAACCAGCAGAATCGTCTTACTCATACTGCCAACAACCTCTCGACCGCCCCACGATTCCTTCGGATCTCAAGCCTGACTCGGCCCAGATTGGCACCGGACCCTGCCAGGACCACCAGGACGAAGTTCTCACCCACGACTTCGGCGGTGATCTGCTTCTCTTCAAACTCCAGGTACTGCTGAGTCAGAGGCGCTTTGCCCAACTCCTCGGCGATCTGCATTCCGGCCTGCAGACTTCGCAATATCACTTCGGCCAGAGGATCCGTTTCATTCTCATTCTCTTCCCGGAAGTATTTCTCGATCACAAATCCGTTGGCGTCGAAGACCGCCGCCCCATAGACGTGATCCAATTGACAAAAATTTTCTAGTATCTGGTCCAGGTCTGCCACGAAATATTCTCTCCTACAGAATCGGCCTGATATTAACCAGGTCGCCGTCATCGACGTTCATATCTTTTAGCATGTTGGAATGAACCTCGACCCTATTGCCCAACCGACTGGATCCCGACCGGCATTTGTACTTATGCATCCTGCCATCGGCGGTTTCCAGTTCCACCTCGAACTGGGACTTGGCATCGAGTCCCCAGTCTCTCAAGACTTCTTCGGAGAGTTTCACTTCCTCGGCCGAGCGGAAAAGTGCCGAGGCCTTCTTCAGCGTCAATTGCCGGATGCGTCCCAGGTCATCGTTGACCGCATCGGTCTGCTTGGCAACCTCCGCGGCCTCCGCGGCCCGAATCAGGACCCGGGAACCGTTTTCGTGGACGTAGTCCAGGACTGCGCTCACCTGAGCGGGCCCGCAGACGATTTCACCAAAGCTCTCGGCGAACCGCTCGATGACGAAATCCCCTTCGTCAAACAGCAAGTGAACCAAGCCTTTGGGCCCGGCAACCCTCATGAAACCAGTTTGACGCTTATCTTCGAGATTACTGATGACCCGTTTCAACTCTTTTCGCTCGATCTTCTTATCGGCCATGATAGTGTTGAAAGCAAAGGAGGAACAATAGATACTCACCATCGATTCGGCCAATACATAGACCGAGACTTCTGCCGTGGGCTTCTGGTGCATCAATCCATAGATACGCGCCGGTAAGCGGGCCGTCAATGGGCTCCGGGATGTCGCTTCCAAAGCCCGCAAGATATTACCGTCCCGGAGGATGAAAAACCCCGACACCCCTCCGGCCAAGCGCAACTGAACAAAACCCGCGAAACGGTCCGCCAGCAAATTCTCTAGCATCGTCTCGACGTCTTGGACCGGTAACGTAACATTCTCCAGAAGTGGATTCCCAACCGGTAAAAGAAGATCTCTTCCTGAACTCACTGAAGTCTTCAATCTAAGACTAACCTTCCGTCTTCGGGCTAGGCGGCGGCGGCGTCTGACCTACTCCCTGAGAGAAATCGAGAGAGATCGTCCTCCCATGGGGATCGTCCCCGCCTGGGAACTCAAAAGGACTCGAGGGGGCTGGAGTGCCGGAACCCGGCATCTGGAACGATGGGGGGGAGCCTCCCGCGTTCGAAAACATGTCGGAAAGCGGTAATGTGCTCGAAGAGTCGTCAAGCCCTCCTCCGAAACCGCCGGCAAAGGGGTTCGGCTCCGATTGACCCGGTAGCTGAAACCCACTGGGAGCCCCCGGAGAATCCGGCAGCTTAAAGGAAGGGGGTCCCGCCGCTGGTCCGGGTGGCTCGGCCGAGGCGGCCGGTAAAGCAAATGGTGAGGCCGCCGGAGGCGGTGTCGCCCCGGGCTCCGGTAGCTTGAACCCCGGATTGACCGGTGGGCTGGGAGGAGCAGACCCCGGCAATTGAAAGCCTGGAGGAGTCGATGGTGCCTGGGAAGGAGGCAAGGAAAACCCTCCGTCGGAAGCGGGCGGAACAGCCCCAGGAATAGAGAAACCCTGGGGATCACCGCCGAGTTGGATCCGGTCCGAATCTTTAGTCGGCGGCCGATCCATATCGCCACCGCCGGTGGTGCGCTTCAAGAGCGCTTCCCAGGCCTCGGAAGAGGCCGCCGATTCGACCGGGGGAGCAACCGGAGAAATCAATCCACTGGGCTCACCGCCTCCCGAGGGGGGCAAAGAGCCAGGCAAATTCGTGGGGTTACCAAAGGGGCTGGATGAGAGACCTGCTTCTTCCGTCGAGGGAGGAGGGGTCTCTCCAAAGCTTGCCGCCTCAGGCTCTCCTGCCCGAACTCGTTGGAGAAGATCGGCCCAGCCGCCACTACTCCCAGCATCGGGTGGAGTGAACGCGACCGTGGAATCCGCCTGGTCGAAACCACCGGGTGCAGCGGCAGCAGGTTGAGAAAAGGGGTTCTGCCCAGCCGCCGGAGGGGCAGGAACCGGTGTTGATGCTGCCGGCGGGGGCGGCGGTGGCGGGGGGGCAGCCGAGGGCGGCGGAGGCGGCGGGGGGGGCGGTGGAGCAAAGGACTTACCGCCTATGCCCACGGCTGAGAGCGAGCCGCTGGGAGGGGCCCCTCCTGAAGATTTTTTCTTGGCCGCTGCGGCAGCGAGCTTGGCTATATCCAGTGAGGAACGAGATTCTCTTTTTTGATCGAAGTACTCCCAGGCACCGAGACCGACAAAAATCAGCAACAGCCCCACCGCACCTCCGGTAAGAAGACCTTCATGAGGGGCCAGGGTCTTGGCCACCCCTGTCTGAGCCTGGGCCACCCCTGCGAGAAATCCCCACAGAGCCAGGCACCTGCCACCGTCTTTCATCCCATTTCGCACTCTACTACAATTCATTTTTATGATTCTGCCTGCATTTTCTCCATGAGGACTTCTATCCGCGAAGCGACATCCCTATATCTGATGTCAATCACATAGCACTCCTGGAAAGCTGCCAGCGCAGGTTGCAACTGGCCCATCTCTTCGAGCGTGCATGCCAGATTAAAGCGAAGCTCCAAGAAATCCTCGTCGCGGTAGCCCGGTTGCTCCAAAGCCCTTTGGAACTGCTTAACCGCCAATTGCGGGTAACCTTTTTGCCGAAAGCTTTCCGCCAAACAATTGGAAGCCGTTAGAAACTTGTTGCTGTCCTTGGAGGCCAGCAAAAACTCCCGTATAGCCTCTTCTAAAAAGCCCATCTGACGAAAAAACTGACCCAGTCGGATGTGACTGCTGGCCTCACCCTTGGTGAACGAGGTCGCCTTTTTGTACTCGTTGATGATTCGAGAAACGAGTCCCTTGCTGAAGATCTGCTTGGCCACATCGGCGGCCTCTTCCAGTCGGCCTTCTCGGGCATAGATAATAGCGATTCGAGAAAGCGAGTCGGAGCGACCCGGTTCGAGGTCAAGGACCTGCCGGTAGAAAGGTCGGGCTTCCTCGAAGAGGTATTGATCGAACAGCACGTCCCCCAGACGCTCCAGATACATGGGCTTCTGGCCTGCTCGGCTTAAAATCTCTTCCAGGATCCCTCGGGACTCCTCGAGTCCCTTGTGGGAGATAGCAGCCCTCGCTTGCTCGAAAAGGATGTCGATGCTGAGTTCATCCATCCCCGCCTCGGCAGCCCGCCTGGCGGCCTCCCGGTAGGTCTGAAGGCCATCCTCGAAATCTCCGTGACTGACCAGATTCTTGGCGATGTCCTGGTGCAACCAAACCGCATCCTCAGTTCGACCGAGTCCTTCCAGCAAATGAGCCCGTTTGCGCTTCACGATCAGACCCATGCGGCTTCGATCCGCAGCGGCAAGTTCGTTTTCCAGAGTCTCCAAGCTTTCCAAGCCCGCACTCAAATCACCGCTAGAGACCAGACTCTGCACCAATTTGTCCAGAGTCATGGAAGCTTCCTCCGAATTACTGTGGAGGAGATAAGACTTCGTGATCTCGTAGTATTGCTGGTTGCCCTCCTGCTTGCGATTGAGGCGACTGAGCAGGTCTGCCATCCTATCTCGGTACTCCAGAGAGGTCTGCCACTGCTCGTTGTGCTCAAAGGAATCACTGAGTTCGGTCAAGATCCGCAGCATGCGTTCCTGTTCACCCTTGGATTCGGCGTCTCTGAACAGTTCCTCGAGCAAGGATTGGCCCTGTTCTAGAAAACCTGCCCGCAAGAATAGGCCACCCAGACTCTGTCGCAATTCCAGATTGAGGGGCTGCAGGTTGATGATCTCTTTGACACACTCCTGCGCTTCATCCACTTCGCCCCGCTCGAGATGGATCGACATGAGGGAACGGTAGTGCTCGGTAGCTTCCTCGAATCGTAGATTCCGAATGAGCAACCGGATGGCCTGACGGCGATGCTCCACGTCTTTAGGATCGAGTTCCAGGATCCGATCGAGGACCTTATGAGCCACGTCCGGGAGATTTTCATCGAGATAAACCTTGGCCAGCGTCGCAAACTGCTCCAGAGCTTGAGCGGTTTGCCCTTGCTCTGCCCACAGATGCCCCAGCTTGAAACGCGCATTGTAATCGGTGGGGTCCATGTCGACCATGCGAGAGTAAACGTCGACCGCTGAAGTCACGTTGCGCTCCTGATTAAACCGGCCCGCCAGGACCAGCATGCCTTCTCTGGCCCGTTCGGTCTGCCCCTGAGATGCCATCTCTTGAGAGAGCCTCAGGCGGATTTCCGAATCGGCAGGCTGATAGGCCAGGATTTCCCGGTAGAGCCGTTCAGCCTCCACGTGATCCCCCTGAGCCGAGGCCGATTCCGCCATGCTGTAGATGTGCTGGCGAGCCCGCGCCAGGTCCCCGGAGTCGAGATAGTTGTGAACCAGGCCGTCCAGGTACTGCTTCTTCTCCTCCATGTCATCGGGCATCAAGTTTACAACGTCACGCACCCGATCCAACTGGCCCAGAGTCAGATACTTCTGAATGAGCAAGCGAAGAAAGGAGCGCTTCTCCGGGTCGTTTTCGGAGAGTGCAATGATATCTCGTTCCGCTTCTTCGAACCTGTTGGCATTGAGATAAGCCTGAACGATCCGTCGGTGGTAGCGGGGGCGAATCTCGTCATCCTGGGCGAGCTGCTGAACCTCCTGGGCAGCTCGGTCGATGTCGCCGCTGGAGAGGTAAGCCTCGATCAGTTGGCCCATGTAGGAGTTCCGCAGCGGATCACCCTCTGACAACCGGTAGATCTCTCGGCCCGCTCCCTCGAGTTCTCCTTGAGCCAGAAAAGCTGCAATCATTCGGCTCACGAAGCTCGACCGCGACTCGTCTTCCTCGGGAAGTCGCGCAACCTCTTCGGAGGCTTCGTCCAGCCGACCGGCTTCCAGATAGGACGCGATCAAACGGCGCTGAAACGACAGCCTTAAAGGGTCGTCTTCGGGCAAGCGATGAATGGTCTCTCCAGCCTGCTTCAGGTCTCCCTTGGCCAGAGGTATCTCCAACAGGCGAGTGACCAGGGAGTTGCGCTCCCGATCCGAGCGCGGAATCTGGGGTAGCCCTTCAAAGGCTTTCTCGAGGTGGCCGGCATCCAGATAAAGTTTGACCAGTTCTTTGCGAAACAGGAGCCTCTTTTCGTTGTCCTCGGGCAACATCTCCAATTCTTGCTCGGCCTGGGTCAGCCGACGGCGCTCCATGTTGAGCAAGATCAGTCGAACCCTCAGGTCCAGTACGCCCTCGTCGTCAGCCGGCAGCACTGAGATCTGCCGGGAGCTTTCGTCCAGGCGGTTGGTACGGAGCAACAGATCGATGACGTACTTTCTGATATCCACTCGCTGGGGATCCAACTGCAAGATGCGTGCGTAAGTGTGGATAGCAGGGTCGAACTGCTTCATATCGGTCAAGATCTGCGCCTTGTAAACCAGGGCTTTGTCGTCATTGGGCTTCTGAGCGACGATCCTTTCGATCTCCTGAAGCGCGCCTTCCAACTCGCCCTTTTCCTTGAGAGAGAGGGCTACCTGATAGACCAGATCCTGGGCTTGCGGGAAGAACTTCACCATTCGTTGCTGGAACTCCAGCGCCGCCTGCTCATCTCCCTGGGCCCGATGCAGTTTGACGATCTGCTGAAAAGTCTCCAGCGCCTCGTACTGCATGTCTTTCTTAAGATAAATCTCGCCCAGCAACTCGCGAGCCGGGATGTTCCCCCGGTCCAATTCCAGCAACCGCCGGAGCGACTTCACGGCCTCATCGAGCATCCCGCGTTCAATATTGCCATTGGCCAGTTGCAGATAGTGCGGAGTCACTTCCTCGGCCTTGCCGACCGATAGCAAATGATCGACCAGGCGCTTTCGAATGTTGATGTTGGTAGGGTTGCGCTCTAGAACATTCTCGTAGATGTCGATCAACTGGTCGATGGCCCAGCGAGCCTTGGGATCCCAGGAAACGACCGTCTCGTAAATGTTGATGACCTTGTCAAGGGGCTTGTTATCGGTGTAGAGGCCGGCCAATTTGCGATAGGTTTCAACGGCCTCGGGCACTCTCTCTTGCTTGGCATAAAGATCACCAAGGGAGTGCAAAATGTCGCGGTTATCGGGTTCGAGATCCAAAATCCGGAGGAAGGCTCGACTGGCGTCCGGCAGCAACTCTTTTTTGATGTACATCTCGGCGGCGTGCTGAAACCAGACCTTGGTGTTCTGGACACTCCGGCCTTTCTTTCGAGCAAAAATCTCCCCCAGCATCTCGTAGGCCTGAGCAGCCTCGTGGGGAGCCAGTCGGGAAACCTCCTGGAACTGATCGATGGCCTCTTTGTCCATCCCCAGATTCATGTAAGCTTTGCCCAGAGACATGTGGGCTTCCCAGCGCCCTGGGCCGTGTCCCAACTCGATGCTTTTGCGAAGATACTGAACGGCCTGATCGACCTCATTGCGTTGCAGAAAATACCGACCGATCTGCAAGCAGACTTCCGGCTTTACGCGCTTAACCGCCTCTTTGACTTGAGTGATCTCGTCGGCACCGCGAAGGGACGAGCCCTGGTTTTCGACGGTCTCTTCCAACCGCAGCACCTCTCGGTAGCGATCGACCGCAGCGTCGAGGTCGCCCCGCTGTCGAAAAATCTCGGCACACTCCATGTGCTGGGAAATGATCTCGGACCAAACACCACTCTTGAGAGAAAGTGCGATGATATAGCCGCGAACGTCCAGATTGTGCGGATCGCTCTTCAGAGCATCCTGATAAGCTTCGATCGCTTCGTCAAACCTACCCTGATTCGCGTACGCGTTAGCTATTTCCAGCGAATTGGTTACAGTCACTTTCTCCTCCAGGAGATCAATGGATTCTTCATTTTACGAGCCCGCGCCGGCCATCTCCGATTCTATCTTCTCGATCCAGCTACGCACATCGCGATAAGCGATATCCACCCGATAGCACTCTTTGAATTCATTGAGGGACTCAGCAAGTCGTCCGTTCTGATACTGGATCTGGGCCAGATTGTAGCGGAGTTCCAGATAGGCTTGCTCGTTGTGCCCCCTGGTCTCCAGACCCTTCTTAAACTGATTGATAGCCAGGCCGAGCATATTGAAGCCCTTCTTCTTGGCGAAACAAAGACCCAGCATATTGTAGGACATCAGTTCGAAATCAGGGCTTCGACGGGTCTGTTGAAATTGCTCGATGGCGTGGTCAAGGTCACCCAGGTGATAGCAGAGTTCTCCGTAGTTGAAGCGTTCCTTAAGGTCCGTGGGATTGCCCTCCACTCTAGCCTTGAGGGACTCGATTACACCGTTTTTGATGCTCGCGCTTTCCCCCCCGGCTTGTTCGAGTTGTTGCAGAACCAAACCAGCCTCTGAAACCTGCTCCTCCTTGAGCAAGATATCGATGTACATCCGCACAGCGTCGAGACGGTCGGGAGCCATTTGGAAAAGCTTGCGCAGTTGAGTGAGCGCAGCAACTTTGTCACCGATCTTCTCGGTAAAAAGCAAAGCCAACCTATTCTGAAGCTCAATCTGACTCTCATCCAACTCGAGCGCCCGTTGAATCGCCTCTGCAGCCTTGTCGTAACGCTCTCTGCTCTCGTGCAGGTCGGCCAACCCGATCCAACGCAAGCGAGCATTCTCGAGATCTCCGGCCAACCCGTAAAACTTAACCAACCGCTCCTGCAGTTCCACGTTCTCGGAATCGGCCTCAACCAGGCGAGAGTACAACTCGATGGCCGTCTGGTGGTCCTTTGTTCCCAGATAATATTCTGTAAGAGCTTCCGCCTGCTCCAGAGCAGCCCCCACGTGGTTGGAATCAAGATAGGCATCCACCAGCAGTCTGCGAGCGTTCTGGTTGTGCGGCTGGTGTCCCAAAACATCTTCGTAGAGACGAATAGCCGGCTCCAGGTCACCCCGCTCCTGGTAGGCGTGAGCCAGACGGAACTGTTGCTCCATGGCCTTTTCGCTCATGCCCAGCTTCTTGTAAAGTTCGACCAGCCCACCCCGGTCTTCCAGCAACTCAGGATTGAGCTCCACGATCCTCTCGGTGACCCGGGCGGCCTCTTCCCATCGCTCTTCTTGCTGATAACGGATCACCAGACTTTGAAAGCTCCGGAGGGCCCGATCCATGTCGCCTTTACTTTCGTAAATCTGTGCCAGACGTTCCTCGAAGACAGGGTCGTTGGAGATCTCCAGGAGTTGCTGAAAGGCGGACACGGCTTCGTCGACTTCGCCCTTGGTCAGTGCCGTCTCGGCCAGTTGTCGCAGATGGTGAGCCGCAAGCTTACTCTCATCGAGCGACGTAAACACTGAGACCAGAACCTTACGGGCCTCGAAGTGATGAGAATCCAAGGACAGGACCGACTGTAAGATATCCAGAGCGTCGTGGTGCTCTCCCCGTTTGAGATGAAGCTTGGCCAGGGCCAGTAAAGATTCACCAGCTTCGGCATAATTTTCATTCCAGAACTCAGCTTGAATGACACGATGCAAGAGCGGAATCGATTCCGAATTTCTCCGAATAACCTGTCGATACACCACCAGAGCGTCTTCGAGCATGCCGTACTTAAGGTGAATATCCGCAAGTCTGGTTCTCATGACCAGGTTATCTGGGGAGTCCTCCAAGGCTTTCCGGTAAGCGTTGATCTTGGCGGCCACATCGGCCCCGGCCAGGCTGGAATCGAGCTTATTCGCCAACTCCGTATCCTGGGCTGGAGACTCGTCTTCGATCGACAACGAAACCTTGGGTTTCCCCAAAATCTGCGGTCCTTCGTCGACCGGCTCCGGCTCTTCAAAGGAATCAGCAACGGACAACTCTTCGGAGGCGACAAGCTCATCGAAGAGACCCTCAGCTTCAGCTTCCAGCGGTGGCTCGTCGAAAAGACCTCCATCGTCCTCTGGTATTGATGAAATTGGATCCAAATCAGGCTCGGGAGGCTCTTGCTGAAGCAGATCCTCGATCGACTCTTCAGCCTTAGGCAGGGTCGCCTCCAAGAGCATCATAAACTCTGGAGAATCAGCCGGTTCAGCCACCGGCGAGTCAGCGACTCGCGCCATCTCTTCAGCTCTAAGTTTATCAATGGTCAGGGCGTCTTCATCTCCCCAAGCAGGCTCCACCGCCGCGAACAGATCGTCCGTGTCTTCGGCTTCTGCTACCGCTACCGCTGTTTCAAATAAACTCTCGGCCTCCTGCGCCACCATGGGAGGGTCGCCGGGCATAGGAAGGTCGAGGTCTAACGGTGCTGCAGGTGCAGTCTCCTCGAGAGGCAGTGCATCAAACAATCCACCCCCGTCATCCGGATCGCTAAAGGCGAAGTCATCCATAGCCGACTCATCGAACAAAGATCCGCCTTCACTACCGGCCTCCGGGGCGGGCTCATCGAACAAGCTCGCAGAGTCGTCACTCGGACCAGGAATATCGAACATCCCACCATCATCAGCTTCTTCCGGTTCAGCGAACATAGAGGTTGAACCAGCCGTGTCTAAAGACGTCTCGCTGAAATTTCCACCAGAATCCAGGGGCTCAGCGAAAAGGTCCACGCTCGCTCCTTCGTCTCCGAACAAGCTCTCCGCCGGGGGTTCTTCATCGAAAAGCCCTCCCGTATCAGTCTCGGAAAACAATCCGCTCGAATCTTCATCACTGCCTTCGAAACCGTCGAAAAGTCCGCCGCCCATTTCGACTTGAGGAACTTCCTCTGGAGACGCTTCGAAACTGGCATGAGATGCCTCATCCGGCTCAGAAAAGAGGTCGAACTCCTCCTCCTCCCGGGCTACTTCTAGATGGGCAACCGGAACCTGAGCTTCTTCGTGGATCGGTTCCATATCACCAAAAAGGTCGTCTCCCCCGAACAGATCCGAAGAGGATGATTCCTCGAAAAGTCCCACCGATTCCTTTTCTTCTAGAGCCGGTTCATCGAACAACCCGTCCAGCCCGGATTGGTCGTCCGGCTCCGGATCGTCAAACAGAGAACCTTCCACGCTGTCACTCTTAGATGGCTCGGGTTTGGAGTCTGCAAACAGGTCACCCCCCGAAAACAGATCATCCTCTTCCGCCGAGGATTGCTCATCGAAACCGGTTGCCGCCGCTGCAAAAAGTTCTTCTCCGAAAAGATCGGAGCCGCCGCTAGCATCTTCAGCAAAGAGCCCGCTGTCGCCGGCTTCGAGCTGCTCGCTTTCATCCGGCTCGTCAAAGGAAAATGAACCGCTCTCGGGAGCTGTAGCTTCCTCCTCAAACATGCTGCCAAAGCCCGCATCTTCGCCGCCTCCTCCTTCAGATTCGGGAGCGAAGAGGTCTTCACTGGGTCCAGGTCGGGTGAAAGAACCAATGGTGTCAGAAGACGAAATCTGGTCTCCCCCTTCTCCTTCTTCGAAAAGATTATCGAACTGCTCTCCTTCAAAAAGGTCGGAGTCTCCGTCCGCCGGTTGCTGCAGCGAAGAACTCTGCCCCCCATCGTCGAAGAGATCGTTTCCAACATCGGTATCCCCGAATAGGCTTTCACCAACATCTTCGTCCCCGAAAAGACTGCCACCATCGGAGGACCCTTCCTCCCCGAAAAGGTCTCCCGCGGAGCCCATGTTAAAGAGGTCGTCCCCTTCATCGTCGACTTTCAAGCTACTCGTCGAGAAGACTCCCGACTCTCCAGGGTCTGCCGGAATTACCGGAGCAGTCGGCGGCGCGGGTTCAGAGTCGTCCACAAAGAGAGACTCCCCCAGATGCTCTCCAAGCGAAGACTCTTCAGCAAACAAGTCATCCCCCGTCGAACCAAAATCTAGCTCCGCAGAACTTGAGTCTTCATCGTCGAACAGGATCCCTACCCCGGTTTCCAGCCCATCATCCACGGGATCCGGATCCAGCTCTGGTTCCGGTTCGGGCCGACGGCGACTCAAGGTCGGCTTCCCTTCACCCATCATTGGCTTATCGGAAGCGCCGCCTTTCATCCCCAAACCGGGTCGCCTCAAACCGGCTCGCATCGAGCCGCCGCCACCACCCAGAGACGGCTTACCCAACATAGGCTTGCCCCCCCCCGGACCACCAGAGGGATCAACAAGTCCCTTTCTCAGAAGCCCTCCGGAAATCAAACCTTTCCTCTTGGATTTCGTTTTAGCGGCTCCAGAATTATTCTGACCTCCCCCGGGGGCCAGTTTCTTAGACGCGGGGGCTTCCGGCTCAGCCGGCGAATCCGCAACCCCTGGCATCGCCGAAGGCGGTGGCTCGGGCATCATGTCGATAGCCGAGATGGGAGCAGCCTCGGGGGTTGGAGGTTCTTCCTCGGGCGGTGTAGGGGGCAAAGGAGGTACGAACTCCTTCGGTTCGGCCGGTGCTCCCAAGTTCGTCAGACCTTGCTGAGCCTGGGCGTTTCCTTCCTCTACACCGAGGACGATCTGGTAAACCTCTATCGCCTCATCCTTCTCGTCGCTCTCCAAGTAAGCCTGGGCAGCCTCCAAGAAGTGCTGAACCGCCTCGTCTTGCTTGCCCATGGAGAGATTGAGTTCTCCCAACTTACGCATGGACTTGGCCAGTTTGGGATTATTCTGTAGAACCTTATTAAATGCCAGCAACCCGCTCCGGAATCGCCCCTTCAGTTGGCACACCAACCCCAATTCAAGAAGCGCATCCTGATGCTCCAGGTCGTGCCGCAAAACAGACCGAAACTCTTGTTCAGCCTCGTCCAACTTGCCCAGTTCGGTATAAAGACGGCCGAGCGTCAGCAACACCTCGGGGTCGTCCGATTGAACCACCTTCATCCGGCGGTAAGCCTCTGCGGCTTTAGCAATATTGCCGGCCTCCTGAAAAGCGTTGGCCACTTTCCGGTACTGATTGGCTCCATCCTGGATCTGGCCGTGGGAAACAAACATCTCCGCCAGTTCCAGAGAGATGTCGAGATTCTCTGGTTGCTCTCTCTGGGCATCTTGGAGTAGCCGAATCGATCGGTCCCCGTCCCCTTGCTCGATGCAAAGGCGAGCCAATTCGCGAGCCAAATAAACCGCCCGATCGGTATGCCCCCTCCGTCGTTCAATATCAACTCGCTTCTCGCGAGCTTCAATGCACTCGGGGTTCAGAGAGAGGACTCTCCTGATCGCATCCTCGGCTTCCGGGAGTTGCTCAGCGCCGACCAATACCTCGATCAGTTCGACGTAGGTTGAGATCACCGAACGAAACCTCCCACGAACCGCTAGAACGTGAGCTAATCGATTATAAACATTTGGCTCCTGTGGCTCACTCTGCTTCAGCTTCTCAAGCTGATCGAGGGCCTGATCCCACGCACCAGCGGAGATCGAACTCTCGGCGTCTGCCAGGAGAGCGGTGGCTTGACTCACTCCCAAAACCTCCCTTGGGCATTTGCTCAAAAAAAAATTTCGAGCCTTTTCGACTCTCTAATAAACTTTACCGTCGCCTAGACTGTTTTCTCTGGGGAGGTTAGCGCTCCTGCCGTAGACACTTCGCAAAACGGCAAAGAAAAAGGGGCTCGTGTGAGCCCCTTTCCCTTTGCCGATGAACTCGACTACCTCATAATATGAGGAGTCATCATCACGACCACTTCGTTTCGGTTCTTGGTAACCGAAACGTTGCGGAAGAGGGTACCCAGGATAGGAAGATCTCCGAGCAACGGGATCTTCGAGACGTTCTGGATATCTTCTTCGCGGATCAGACCACCCATGATGATGGTGTCTCCATCCTTCACGCGCATGTTCGTTTCAATGATCCGAACCGCGGTTCGCGGATATTGGTTGTTGATCAGCTCGAGCAGAGTACTGACCTCCGGTCGCACCTCGATGAGAACGTAGCCGTCAGGCTTGACGTTACTGGTAACGTCGAGCTTGATACCGATATCTACGTACTGAACCTGGAACTGACCGGCCCGAGGGTCGAAGTAGACGATCGGGTACTTGTCACCGATGTGAATCAGCGAAGGCTTACCAGAGATGGAAGCCACCCGAGGCGAAGCCAAGATTTTGGCTTCGTTCTGGGTCACCAGAAAGTTGATCGTCGCATTGATTACGAAGGGCGATCTGGCGAAGGACTGAATCGAGAACGGCACGGTAGCCGGTGCCCCCACAGCCGTCAAGGGGTCCAAGACCACCCCTCCTGGAGTACGAACAACGGTCTGCCCGACTGCAGCTTCTTGAAACGAAGTTTGCAGCGAGAAGGGTGCTTGACCGGAACCCAGGCTAGTGCCGAGAGACTTCGAACCGTTGTCGCTGATGTCGACCACTTTCAAGTCAATCATCACCTGATCCAACGGACGATCCAGTTCGGCAAGTAACTCGCGCACTTGATCGATGGCGCCTGGCGAACCTTCCACGATGAGCATGTTCTGACGAACATCCACATTGTAGGAGACATCCGGTACCATGGTACCCAGCAGTCCCCTTACCTCGCTAATGTCACCATACTTCACCGGAAGAAACTCTCGCAACGGCGGAGCCGGAGGCGGGGGTACTCTATCCAGATTCGACAACTCGCGCTTGATCTGAAGGAGGTCTTCCTTCGATCCGTTTGCGAAAAAGCCGTTCATTGTCGGGTGAGGAGTAAACTTCACTCGTGGATACTCAGCCTTGAGGAAGTCAACCACCTTCGCAGAAGAAGCCTCTTCGAGGAGATACTCCATCCGAACATCGTCCGGAGAAGGAATATACTCTTTCGCGACTTGATCCGGATCGAGAATGTTACTCTCTACCTCGGCCAACTTCTCAGGGGGCGCAACCACAATGGTGTTCGAACCGACCATCTTATAGTCATACTCACTCTCCTGCATTTGCAGGATCAGTGCCATAGCACCCTCAACCGGGACGTTCTTCAACGTAACGGTGACGGAACCAGCCACGGTAGGACCAACATAGATGTTGCGATTCATCTCTTTAGCCAGCACCTTCAGAACGTAGACCAGATCTGCGTTCACGAAGTCAAGCGTGACCAACTTTTGAGGCGGCGCCTTAGGACGGCGAGGGGCTTGTCTTGCCCGGAGAGCCGAGACAGGAGCCTTTCCCTCACCTTCGTAGGCAGCCGACCTCGCAGGCGCCACCGTTATGGCCGGCTTCTGCGTGGGTGCTTGCGCGGTTTGCCGAGCGGGTTGCTGCGATGCTGTCTTCACCTGGGCTTGTGCCGGCGCTGTCTTTGCGACAGGCTCCGGGGCGCTCTTTGTTTCCCCCGCAGCCATCTTATTCGCATTGATGGCCAACGTAAGACCCTTGGAATCCGATGCGGTTACAACCTTGAACTCGGGCGGAGAAATGACGTCAACGTAAATCCTAACAGTATTCTCCGCATACTGTTTCACGCGAACCTTTTCAACGAGTCCCTGATTGACATCTGTCGAGGCAGGAACTCCATCTTTTAATTTCGCGGGAAATACATCTACTACAATAATCTTTTGTGGACTTGTCAGCACTTTGGAACGATGCTGGACTCGACCAGAAGCTCCAACCTCAACGTTGAGCATCTGACCATCCTGAGAGACCTTCACCCCAGTCACAGACGACATCGTTTGCGACCAGGCGAAGCCCGTCAACAGAAGAGTAAGAACCCACACCGTCACGGCGCGAAAGCCAACGTACCTAACATTTGGCATTTGCCAAACCCACCTCCCTTATAAAATCGAACAGAAGTAATCTCTTCATTTTAATCTGGCGAACCGGCTTTCACCGATATCGCACGACCTCATCAGCGCTCTATATCCCCTTTCCCTTAACGGGTCCGGTTTGACAGAGACGTCCGGAGACAACCTCCACCTATGAGCGCTAACAGTTCTCAAGCATGGATGGGATTCCTCCATGCAAAAACCACAACCTAAAAACAGCTACTGCAACGCCAGCCCCAGCACCACCATGGATGCGGGGGCAGCATCACGGAGCTCGCTGCCCGTCATCCCCTTAACTTTGGATAGATTGAGGTTGGCGAACGGGTTGGCAATGATACACTCCACCCCGAACTCCTTAGACAGATAAGCATCTATATTCTTGAACGCTGCAGTCCCCCCCGACAGCACAACAAGATCGATGCCTTCGTCTTTGTTTCTTGAACGATAATAGTCAATGGATCGCTGAACTTCTGTTACAAAATCCTTAAGAACAGGCTCAACGAGATTAAAGATCTTCTGGGTGGTAGGAGCGACATCATCGCTGCCTCCAGCATCCACCTTGATGACACCCTTTTCTTTCTTGATCTTCTCTGCCTCATCAAAAGAGACGTTAAGATTCTGTCCGATCGCTTTGGTGAACGAATTCCCGGCTATGGAGATAGTCCGATTATGCTTCAACCTCTGGGCGCTGAAAATATTTATGGAGGAAAAAGAGGCGCCCATATTAACCAGAACCACCGTTCCGTTCAATTGAGCTTCGGACAGACAGAACTGAAGTGACTTCTGAAGCGCCAGCGGCTCCAGGGTAATCCCCGCGGGCTCAACTTCGGCCATCTTAACCACCTCTCGGGCAGCCTCCACAATCTCGTTGGGAACTGCTACCAGCAAAACTTCCATCTGGCGTCCGTCTCCGACGTCCTCGGAAAGAATGGTGCCGGACACTGCGGCGTCCGCAACCGGATAGGGAAGATATCGCTCCGCCTCAAACCGGATCGCTTGGCGAACCTCTTCCGGCTTCATTTTCGTCATGGGAATCGGCCGAATAACGACCTGCTGACCGGCCACGGCACTAACCAGCTTAAACTTTTGTGCGTTGATGCCGTTGGACCTCAAGAGCCCCGCGATGGTGTCTCCCAGGGTCTGGGCATCCAGAATCGAACCGTCCTTAATGGTCATCGGAGGAGTCGGTGCCACGGCATAGTAAAGAAGATCCGGCTGTCCCGACTTTTTCTTCTCCACGACAGCAAACTTCACAAAGCTGCTGCCGATATCAATGGCCCCTAAATCGGGCGCCTTTTGAAAGAGTCGTTTAAAAAAATCCACTATTCATAACCCCTACCCGGAGCACGTGCGCCGGGTAATCCTAACTGCTGTAAATGTTGCCGTTTCGGCTGAGCAGTTTCTCGTCCCCGATCCGATTTCCTCTACCGTGCCCTTTGAGCCGCTTCGGCAATGGTCCGTCGTTACTACTCCAGACGAGATTCGTAAGACACTAGCATCCTGCGCAAGACATGGCAAGCGATTTGCTAGCGAAAAGCTCAATAGTAGAAATCTCCCCCTCCCGGTAGGGAGAGCCAATCCAACAGAGTGGAGTAGTCGAACAGAGCATACCCTACCGCCGCCACCGCCATAAACGTTCCAAAAGGGATAGGATCCTTACCGCCACCCTTCCTCATTAACAATAAGGGAACCGCGAAGACTGCTCCCAGGAAAAAGGAAGTCAAGAAAGCCCAGAAGGCCGCAATCGGCCCGAGAAAGGCCCCAATCAGGGCCGCAAACTTTACATCTCCTCCCCCCATGGCTTCCTGCTTCACCACCACCAGGCCCACCACCTGAATGCTCCAAAAAAAGGCTACACCGAGAACAGCACCGGCGGCGCTCCATAAAAAGGAATCCAGCAGGGGACCGTAGCCCCCTACCAACACTTCCTCCGCCGAAAACGGTGACAACAGACTCAACGATAGACCGGTGAGCGTGCCGGCCAGATTAACCCCATCTGGAATGATCCAGTGGTCCAGATCAATAAAAAAAACCACCAGACAAAAACAAAAGAGAATCGTGACTTTAAAAAACTCCAAACTAAAGAAACCGTATCGCAGTTGGCAATACAAGAAAAATAGTCCGGTAACCAACTCCAAAGCAGCGTAACGAAACGAATAGGAAGACCCACAAAACCGGCAGCGACCAGCCAGAAGCAAATAAGAAACTATCGGTATGTTCTGAAACCACTTCAACGGGGTGTTACAGGTCGTGCACGCAGACGGAGGCACCACGACCGATCGACCTAGCGGCACTCGGTAGATCACAACGTTCAGAAAACTGCCGACCAGAAGCCCCAAAATGAAAACCCACCCGGCGAACACGAAACCGATCTCACCCGATTCCATCTCTCTCATCAATTCCAAGACAGCAAAACTCATTTCTCCACCAATTCGACTTTCTGCGGCGCTGGCCTTGGTCCCTAAACGAAAAAAGCTCGCCGAAGCGAGCTTTCAGTAAGAGGTTAAACCTTAGCGCTCGATGAGACCTTGAATACCGTCGTACTGAGGATAACCATTGGGTACTGACACCGAAGTGTGGTTAGAACCGGCGCACTCAATGAAGTAGTAATCTTGGAAACCGTTCGAGTTATACGCCGCACTAGTCCCAAAGGTAGCGGCATAGGTAACGGAGCCCGCTGCCGGACATTCCGGAATCACTTTCAGATAGTTGGGAGTCAGGACGTCGCTGGTCGATGGATACTTACCGCTCCAGTCGGTGGAGTACATCTCCATCGCGGTACCGATGTTCTTCAGGTTGGACTTACAAGCGGTGAGTTGACCCTGTGCACGAGCACGAATAAAGTTAGGGACGAGAATTGCTGCGAGAATCGCGATAATCGCGATTACGATCATCAGCTCGATCAGGGTAAAACCGCCACGTCTGCGTTTTTGTGAAAGCATACTGTTGCTTCCTCCTTTCGATTTGCGAGGGGAACTCCACTCGCAATCTCTGTTATACCCAATAACTAGAGATCGAGACAGCCTTTCGGAAAAATTTTTTCCATTCCTTTTAATCAGGAGTTCTTGTCCTCGGACTGAAGTTGCCCACGCAGGCTATCCAGCGCTTTTCGCATCAGACGCGAAACTTTTCTAGGAGAGAGGGCCAGGCGACTGGCAATCTCTTTTTGAGTGAAGTCCTGGACGAAAAATAGATAGACAACCTTCTGCTCGATTTCCAACAACCGTTCGAACGCTTGGCTTATCGAGATCCTGTCCTCCAAGGGCAACTGAAACGACTTCAATCGGGCGCTTCGAATGGTTCCCTTCGGAACACCGGAACCTCCACCCTCAGCCTCATCGAGAGAGGCCGGCTGCTTCGTCCGCAGGATCGCCTGAACTCCGCTCTCTTCAATATTCAAAGCCTCTGAAATCTCGGTCAGGGTCGGGAGTCGCTCATGTTCCTGCAGAAACCGCTCCAAGAATGCCGCCACCTGACTGGAAAGTGCCCTGATCCATCGAGGGCGGCGAATGGTCTCGGACTTATCCCTTAGAAAATGCCGAATCTCCCCCTCTACGCAGTGACTGGCATACGTAGAAAACTTAAATCCCCTCTCGGAATCAAAACGCTCTATGGCGTTAAGCAGTCCGATGTAGCCGACCTGAAGCAACTCTTCCCGCTCGCCCGCTCGGGGAAACTTTCGCGTTACGATATCGACTATATGCTGATATCGACTGAAAATCTGATCTCGAACAAAGAGTCCACCCTCCTCCCTGTAGCTAAGAAATAGGGCAGCCTCGTCAGAACTATCTTCTTCGGCCTCGTCTGCCATCAAACTGACTTCGTGCGCCTCTCGTTTACCCGACAAATAAAAAAGAGCGGACGTATCCGCTCCTTTCCACAGAAAGCCAGGAAAACCTTATCCCAGATTTCCAATCAACTGGTACAGCGGCAAGAATACCGAGATCACGATAAACCCCACGATGCCACCCATCCCGACAATCATGATCGGCTCCAGCATCGAGGTCAGTGAAGCCAACAGATACTCCACCTCGGTATCATAGAAGTCAGCGATTTTACCAAGCATCGCGTCCAGGTTACCAGTTTCTTCACCCACCGCGACCATCTGGGTCACCATCGGAGGAAACAATCCGCTCGCTCCGAGCGGGGAAGCGATCGACTCTCCCTCTCGAATACTCTCACGAACCTTAGTCACGGTCATGGCGATGATCTCGTTACCCGAGGCCTTACCCACAATTTCCAGTGCCTGCATAATCGGCACACCGGAAGAGAGGAGAGTCCCCAGAGTTCGACAGAACCGCGAAATCGCCACCTTCTTAGTCAGGATCCCAAAGACCGGGATGTTCAATTTCAACAGGTCGTACTGTTTGCGACCGACGGGGGTCTGCACGTACTTACCGATCCCAATACCGACACCCACCAACAACAGCAAGGATGGTATCACGATCATCGGCTGCCGAGCAGCTTCGGTAATCCCGATCAAGATCTTCGTAGGAAGCGGCAAGGTCAAGTTCATGCCCTTGAACAATTCCACGAAGGTCGGCAAGATGTACGTCACCAGGAAGAACACGATACCCAGCGCCATCACCAGAATGACCACCGGGTAGGTCAACGCTGACTTCACCTTCTTCTTGAGAGCAAAGTCTTTCTCCATGAATCCGGCCAGTCGCTCGAGAACTTCGTCGAGCACACCGCCCATCTCGCCGGCCTTGACCATACTGATATAAAGAGTTGAGAACACCTGGGGATGGCGAGCCAGTGCAGCCGAGAGGGTTTGACCCGCCTCGACGTCCCGCCGAACCTGGTCAAGCGTCGACTGAAGCTTCTTGTCTTCGGTTTGCTCCGACAAGATATCCAAACAACGGACCATTGCCAAACCGGCATTGATCATGGTGGCAAACTGACGACTAAAAACCGTAAGCGCCTGCTCATTGACTCTCTTGAATTTGTCAAAAAAGGCGCCTACATCACCGCCACCGACGCCACCGGAAACTTCTTTCAGCGAAATGATGGCCATGCGCTGCTCCTGCAGTCGCTGGGTGGCCGCCTTTCGGTTGGATGCTTCAACCTTGCCGCTTACTTTTTCGCCAGTGGCGTCTCTTGCCTCATATACAAATACCGGCATTCGAGCCTACCTCCCTAGGTGTCAAAAAAAATGCTATGCCTTCGATTAGATCTGGGTCAAATGGCCCGTGACCAAAATCGCTAGCGGTACTAACCACCAAATTACACTCATACCTATCTCCTTCCTCACTCGAGCGAAAAACCCCGCTCGAAACCCTACTATTGATTAAGTTCTAAGCAAAACGGACCATTCCTCTGGCCCGGATATTTTTTACTTAGCGATTTGAATCCAACATTCTTTTTAAGTCTTCCGGATGCATCGTGCAGTCCAGCGCTTCCTCCGGAGTTATCAAGCGCTTCTTGACCATCTCGAACAGGGACTGCTCCATGGTCTGCATTCCTGCCGAACCACCCGTCTGGATGGCATTGTAGATCTGATGGGTCTTACCTTCACGTATCAGGTTCTTCATGGCGGGAGTGGCGATCAGCACCTCGATGGCCGGAACCCTGCCATCCTCCCGGGCCCGGGTCACCAATTGTTGAGAGAACACAGCCGTCAAGACGCTGGACAACTGAACTCGAATCTGGTGTTGGTGGTGCGGAGGGAAAACGTCCACAATCCGATCCACGGTCTGGGCAGCATCGGAGGTGTGGAGGGTGGAAAACACCAAGTGCCCGGTCTCAGCTGCGGTGAGAGTACCGGCGATGGTATCCTGGTCCCGCATCTCTCCTACCAGAATCACGTCGGGGTCTTCCCGTAAGGTGGCTCGCAAGGCGTTGGCCCAACTCTGGGTATCCTGGCCCACTTCCCTCTGGTTGATCATCGACATCTTGTGGGGATGCATATACTCAATGGGATCTTCGATGGTGATGATGTGAAACTTCTTCTCCCGATTGATGGTATCGAGCATACACGCCAAAGTCGTGGATTTTCCGGCGCCAGTGGCACCAGTCACCAAAATCAATCCGTTCGGCTGGTTCACGATCTGCTCCACGATGGGGGGCAGCATCAACTCTTCGCGCTGCATCACGCGACTGGAAATGGCTCGCAGACAGGCGCCGACAGCCCCCCTCTGACGAAAGACGTTGACCCTAAACCGGCCAAAACCGCGGACCCCGTGAGAGCAGTCGAGTTCCCAGGTCTTCTCGAACTTCTCCTTCTGCTTGTCGTTAAGGATCGAGTAGACCAGACGCTTTGTCTCCTCTGGCGACAGACGTGCGTACTCGGTTGGAACTAACTTTCCGTTGATCCGAAAGACCGGTGGCAACCCCACCGTCAGGTGCAGGTCCGAAGCCCCTTTCTCGACCGACAACCGCAACAGGTCATCCATCGTAAATCTAAGAGATTGCGCTAATGCCATAAAACCCTGTTTCCTTTTCTAACGTGAGCCACAAATCGTCCGAAAGGCGCTTTTCGCCTCCCAGGCCGAAATTTCTCCTTCGGAAGGAAATGCCTCACGACAAACCTTCTCCCCCGTCTTCCTATTCTCCACCCTCGATGTAAACGACCCGCAAACACTCTTCCATGGTGGTCACGCCATTCAGTGTCTTTCTCAGGCCATCGTCCTGCATCGTTTTCATTCCCTCTTCAATAGCAGCCTGCCGGATTTCGGTCGCGGAAGCGCGATTCAAAATCAGTTGTCGGGTACGGTCTGAGGGCTGGAATACTTCGTGAATTCCGCTTCGGCCACGGTAGCCGGTCATCTTACAGTGATCACAGCCCCGTCCTTTGTAGAACTGAATGTCGGTATCTCCGAACATCGCCATACCGAATTTGCGCACCGCCTCAACCGGAGGCGTGAAACTCTCTTTACAGTTGGGGCAGATACAACGCGCGAGTCGCTGAGCCAGTACTCCAATCAGGGAGGATGCCACCAGGAACGGCTCCACCTTCATTTCCACCAGACGCGAAATCGCACCGGTCGAGTCGTTGGTGTGAAGGGTCGAGAGCACAAGGTGACCGGTCAGTGCGGCTTCTACCGCGATCTTTGCTGTCTCACCGTCCCGAATCTCACCCACCATGATGATATCAGGGTCTTGCCGCAAGAACGACTTGAGGGCGGAGGCAAAGGTCAGGCCGGCCTTATTATTGGTCTGCACCTGGTTGATCCCCTGAATCTGATACTCCACGGGGTCTTCACAGGTTGTAATATTTTTGTCGCCTGCATTAAGCTTGTTAAGACATGAGTAAAGCGTGGTCGATTTCCCTGAACCGGTAGGACCGGTTACCAGCAACATCCCGTAGGGCTTTTCAACGATGCTTTCCCACAACTCCAGGTTGTCCTGAGCAAAACCCAACTTATTAAGCCCGAGCATAACCGAACTCTTGTCCAAAATCCGCATGACGGTCTTCTCACCATGCACGGTGGGCACGGTGGAGACCCGAAGGTCGAACTCCCGGCCGTCGTGGGTCAAGTGGATCTTTCCGTCCTGGGGAATTCGGCGCTCGGCGATGTCCATGTTGGCCATAATCTTGATCCGAGAAACCATCGGCGCCTGGATGTGCTTGGGAGGGCTCATCACGTCGTGCAGTACGCCGTCCACCCTGTACCTCACCCGGACCGACTTGGCTTCAGGCTCGATATGAATGTCGGAGGCCTTATCGTTGATGGCCTGGGAGATGATGAGGTTCACGACCCGCACGATCGGCGCCTCGTCCACCATCTCCTTGAGCTTATCGAGGGCGATCTCTTCATCCATGTCGTCCTCGAAATCCATATTGCCGAAGTCCTGGGTTCCGATATCTTTAACCACGTCTTCTACTTCGACCAGGTCAGTCACACCGTACTGCTGGTTGATGGACTTCAAGATGGCTTCTTCGGTGGCGATCACCGGATTGATATTAAACCCGGTAATAAGACTGATGTCGTCGGTCGCGATAACGTCCCGGGGGTCCATCATGGCGAGAGTCAGCTTATTTGCGTCGTCTTGGGCGATGGGCACCACCTTGTACCGCCGAGCCAGATCTTCGGGGATAAGCCGGGCAAGCTCCGGGTCGAGACTCATCTTTTCCAGGTCAACAAAGTTGACCCCCATCTTGGCTCCCAGAGTTTCCACCACGTCTTTTTCCGTGACGTAACCCATGGCGATGAGAACTTTTTGAAGGTTGTCCCCCGAACTCTCGGCCTTTTCCATGGCCTTGTCCAACTGGCGGGCCGTAATAAAGCCCTCCTCTACAAGTAGGGACCCTAACTCTTCTTTTGAGCTTGCGAGCATCTAATCACTTCCGTCTCGATGATTTTCCCGGGGGCTTTCCGGCAGGGAAACGAGCACTACCAGGGCAGTGCGCATGATTCCTCCAGGGATTTGTTCCATAGCCAAAGATCGATATCCTTTGTTTCAAACTAGTAGAAAAGCACTTCGCCGCTTGAGCCGACGCGCCCTCACACATTGACGAGGTCCAGGATCGCCTTGATTTTGGAAGCCAAAAGATCGATCGCCACGTGATTGGTGCCTCCTTCGGGCACGATCACGTCCGCATACCGCTTGGTGGGTTCCACAAACTGTAGATGCATCGGCCTTACCGAGGAGAGGTACTGCTCCACGATGGAGTCGATGGAGCGCCCTCTTTCGATCAGGTCGCGCTGCATTCTGCGAATGAAACGTTCATCAGCGTCGGTATCCACATAGACCTTGATGTCCAGACGCTCCCTCAAGTTAGCGTCCTCCAGCACCATGATCCCCTCCACGATCAAGATCGGTGCCGGCTCTACGGTCACCGTCTCCTCTCTTCGGGAGTGCGTGATGTAATTATAAACCGGCTGATCGATCGGTTTTCCTTCGAGCAATCGGTCGAGATGCTGAACCAGCAGGTCGTTGTCGAAAGCCAGGGGGTGATCGAAGTTGACGTGCGCTCGCTCCTCCAACGTCGTATTGGCGAGGTCCTTGTAATAAGCATCCTGGGGTATCAATCGAACCGGTTGCTGCTTAAACAGTTCCACCAATTTTCGAGCCACCGTCGTCTTGCCAGATCCGGTGCCTCCGGCTACTCCTACCACGAACGATGACTTCATGAACTTATTCTACCTCTGATACTTTCTGATATTGGCTTCGTGCTCGCTGAAGTCCCGCCCGAAAACGTGGCTTCCGTCGTTCTTGACGTCGTTGCGAACGTAGAAAAGATAGTCGGATTTTTTAGGATTGAAGGCCGCCTCCAGACTGGCCGCTCCGGGCGAACAGATCGGACCGGGCGGTAACCCCTGATAGCGATAAGTGTTGTATGGGGAAGCTATCTCCAGGTCGCTATAGAGGAGAAACTCTTTTTGTTTACCGAGAGCAAACTGAACGGTGGCGTCGCATTCCAGCTTCATTCCTTTATTCAGACGATTGATGTAGACCCCCGCGATCAACGGCCGCTCCGAAGCCACCTGGGCCTCTCGTTCGACCAGGGAAGCCAGAATGACCGTGTCCCGTAGACTCAGCGGTTTATTGGGATACTTCTCCAACATGGGCTCCACCACGGCCTGGAACTGCCCCGTCATTTGGCGGACGGCGTCTTCACCCGTGCACTCATACGGAAACTCGTAGGTACTGGGAAAGAGATAGCCTTCCAGGTCAGAGGGAAACTTCCAACCCGGCTCCACCGAAGTCAGAGCCTGACCAAAATCGTTCGAAGAAACGACACCCTGCTCTTCCAGACTTTGCGCGACCTGATGTTTGACGTAGCCTTCAGGGATGGTGGCTGTGCGGGTTAGAGGAGAGCTGTAAAGAAGATCATCGAGAACCCCCCGAATGTCTTTTTTGGGATCGACCTCGAAATATCCGGCCTGCAGAGCCGCACCCTTTTGCTTCTCGTAGACCGACAGCAACAAGCGGAAGGCCAGCGCGTTGACGATGAGATTTTTCTCTTCCAGGTCGGCCGCGATGGTGCGTCCGGTGGATCCCGGAACGACGTGATAGACCACCGCCTCTTCCACCTCTGAGGCCGGGACGGTCACTTCCATATAAAACCAGCCGAAGCCCAGACCCAGGACTATCGCGGTCACCACACCCAGCCAGAAGAGATTTAGTAAAAGTCTCACAGAGGCGCCGCTTCGCGTCGCCGTTACGGCTTCCTGTTCCTACGAGCTCCTGGAATCCAGGTAGCTCTGCAAGATGACCACAGCGGCCATCATGTCTCGCATTCCTTCTTGTGCTTTGGCCGCGCCGCGACCTCGATCAGCCTGGGCGGAACTGAGGCGCTCATCCCAGGTGGTGACCAGGACTTCCGGGCCGAGTTTTCTGCCCAGGCGCTCCACAAATTCTTGCACCTTAGCGGCCTGAGGCCCCACTTCTCCCAGCATGGTCAGGGGAAGCCCCACCACCACTTCAGTCACTTGATGCTCCTCCACCAACTCCTGTAAACGAGTCAGCAGTCTGTGGCGATCCGTACCCGAAACCGCTTCCAGAGGAAAGGCGTGAGTTCTGCCCGCGTCCGAAACGGCAACCCCCACCCGCTTTTTCCCGTGGTCGATACCCAGGATTTTCATACTTGGCCCTCTCTTTTTGGCAGAACTCGCTTGAAATAGTCGTCCGACAACCCCAGGTGAACCTGAAGCTGAGATTTAAAGACCCGGCCGGCGGTCCGGACTTCCCCCGGAGGGAGTCCACCCATCAAGACTTCTTGCCAGGAGTCGAGTCTCAATCGACGCAGCAAACCCAACTCACCCTCCGGGAGCCGGAAACCGTTATCGGAGAAGCAAGCACCGCAAAGCACACCGCCTTCGAGGGCAGAGAAGGCGACCAGGTCCGAGGACCCACAAAGCACGCAAACTTCGATCTGCGGGGCCAATCCCAGTAACTCCAACAACCGGCTCTGCCCCCACAGCCCGCACGCTCGGGGGTCGGCCTGCCGAGCGAGCGCCTGATAGATCCCTGAGAGCAACTCGAATGCGCCCTCGTTGGGTTCGGCCTCCGGCAAACTACCGAGAAAAAGTCGGCCCAGAAAACCCGCGACCAGCATGGCCTCCAGACTCGACCGCAGGCCCGGATAGGCGTTTAGTACGAGGGGCTGGGAAAAGGTGTCGAGACTGGGCCCTGACCGTCGAGATGCCTGGACCAGAATCGGTGGGTCCGGCACGAACGACCTGGAACGATGAATGACGCCCGCCACCCGGCCCGAGGTCCGGCTCAAGCCGTCGACCAGGTCGCTGCGGTCCCGAAACGGTCGCCGCCGGAGCAGCAGGATCTCTTCAGTAACCGCCGGTCGCCTGCTCACCCATCACGATCTTGACCGAAGCGCTGGCCCCGATGCGGGTGGCACCAGCTTTGATCATCTCCCGAGCCCCCTCCAGATCGCGCACCCCACCGGAGGCCTTGACGCCCATGGAGCGCCCCACGGTCTGCCGCATCAGGGAGACGTGATGGACCGTGGCTCCGCCCGGGCCAAACCCGGTGGACGTTTTCACGTAATCCAGGCCGGCACGCTTGGCCATGCGAGAAGCTCTGATCACCTCGTCGTCGGAAAGCAGGGCGGTTTCAAAGATAGCCTTGGTCACCCGACCGCTGGCCGCTCGCACCACCGCTCGCATGTCTTCCTCGACCAGATGGTCTTCGCCGTTCTTGAGGGCCCCGATATTGATCACCATGTCGATCTCGTCGGCTCCGTTGGCCACCGCCTCTCGGGTTTCCGCCTCCTTGGTAAACGACGTGGTGGCACCCAGAGGAAAGCCCACCACCGTGCACACCTTGACCGGAGAGCCCCGGAGCAGCTCCGCGGCCAGGGCCACGAAAGCCGGATTGATACAGACCGAGGCGAACTGATGCTCTCGCGCCTCCCGGCAGAGCTCTCGCACCTCGTCTGAGGTGGCGGTGGGCTTCAGCAGGGTGTGATCGATGCGGGCGGCGATATCGGCCGCGTCCACCACGCCGCCCAACCGGTTACCCACGCGATCAGCTCCGGTCTGCAGGATCTCCCGCACCGCCCCTGGGACCAATTCAGCGCAGCACCCTATCCCGGCGCATTCGCCGGTAGTCTTGAGCATACAAACCTTACCGTCGCGAGTGGTCGTTCTCGGCTCGCTCGCGCTCACGCTCACGACCGGCTGCGTCATTTCCTTGATCACCTCCTGGGTGATCCGCGCTACCAAACCTTCAATATCCATCCTTTTACTCTTCCTCCATGTCGACCCGGTCGACGATTCCCACCACAATGGCCTCACACGGTGTACGACTGTCGGCGAGAGCAAAGCGGGTGGAACTGCCCTCGTACACCACCAAAACACAATCTTCAATACGGCACCCCACCAGATCCACGGCCAGAATAGGCGGCCCTTTCCGCTCTCCGGTGAGGGGGCACCAGGGCGCCACCATCTTCAGGCCGGCTTGCTTGATCGTCTCGACCCGCTCGGTGGCCCACACGGTACCGATGACCTTGGAGAAGATCACGCCTTCTCCATCCCGTCGACCAGACCCACGATGGCCGCATCGATGGGGGCCAGGTCGGTCTTCTTCCAGGGAATGATGGCCTCTTTCCCCTTGACCAGATAAACCAGATCGCCGTGGCGGCTGGCGATATTGTCGACCGCCACCAGGTGAGCCCCGGTGGGCTGCCCTGCCTCGTCGACCGGCAGAACGATCCGAAAACTCGCCCCTTCCAATTCGGCGAGCTTGTGATCAGCCACCACGGTGCCGCAAACCTGGCCCAAAAACATTTCAGGGAGCGTCCTTACTAAAACGGTGCTCTATCGCCATGATCTTCTCGATCCGTCGGGAGTGGCGCCCCCCTTCGAACTCAGAACCCAGAAAGGCTGCCACGATCTCCTTGGCGTTTTCCGCCCCGGTGGCCTTGGAGCCCAGACTCAGAATATTGGCTGCGTTGTGCTGCCGAGAGTTCTTGGCGGTGAAGGTACAGTAGCAGGCGGCGGCTCGCGCTCCGGGTACCTTGTTGGCGGTGATGGCGCTACCGCACCCCGCTCCGTCGATCACGATCCCGACGTACTCCTCGGGAGCGGAAACCACCCCCTGAGCCACCAGCAGGGCGAAGTCAGGGTAATCCACTGCGTCTGACGAGTGGGTGCCATAATCCAGAAAGTCGATCCCCCGGGAACGCATCCAGGCTATCAACTCCTGTTTGAGCTCGTACCCGCCGTGGTCGGCGCCGATCAGTACTTTCATCAACTTCTCCTCACAGAATCCTGAAGTGATCGATCAGGGCGCAACGCCTCTCGCGAGTGAAGGTGCGCGCCGTGGTGATCCCTTCGCCGGTGGTACCGGCGATCGTCATAGTCGTGGACCCTTCGCCGCCGAAGCCCAGGCCGGCGAAGTTAGGACCATTTTTCACAAAGATGTTGGCGTTCATGACTCGAGCCATGTCGCTCAAGTGATCGATGTTCAAGGAGTGGATGACCGCCGTATGATAGCGCTCGCCCTCAGCGATCACGGCTCGCTCGATGGCCTCTTCAACCGAGCGGCACCGAACCAGAGGAAGAACCGGCATCATCTGCTCTTTCATGACCAGTGGGTGCTCGAGTTCCGTCTCTGCGATCAGAAGCCTGGTCTCCTCCGGCAGGTCGAGGCCGATCAGCTTGGCGATGTGGCTGGCGTGCTGCCCCACCAGGTCGGTGTTCAACTTGAGTTTGGTCTGGCCCACCGGGGGAGGCGGAAAAATCAGCTTCGTCAACTGGTCGAGTTGGCGCTGATTCAGCAGGTAGCAACCGCTTTCCAGCAGAGCCTGCTTGAGAGCCTCGAAGCGGCTCTCCACCACGAACACTTCCTTCTCGCACGTGCACATGACGTTGTTGTCGAAGGAGGCACCGGCCACGATGTGCCTGGCTGCTTCTTTGATGCGGGCAGTGTCGTCCACCACCACGGGGGGGTTTCCCGGCCCTGCAGCAATGGTCTTTTTGCCGCTCTGGAGGGCCGCCTTGACCACCCCGGGCCCACCCGTTACCACCAGGCAGCGGACGTTTTTGTGATGCATCAGGTCGTTGGAACTCTGCAGCGTGGGTTCGGCAAGCGCAGTCAGAAGGTTGTTGGGCCCGCCCCCCTTGACCACGGCTCGATTGAGGAGCTGGATCATTTTGCTGCAGCAGCCCTTGGCCCTAGGGTGGGGATTAAACACCACGGCGTTACCACCGCACAGCATGGAGATCCCGTTGTTGATGATGGTGGCCACCGGGTTGGTGGTGGGGGTGATGGAGACTATCACTCCAAAGGGAGAGTTTTCCACCAGACTCATTCCCCGGTCACCGGTAAAAACCCGGGGCTGAAGGTCTTCGAGGCCAGGAGTCTTGTCGGCCTGGAGCAGGATCTTCTTGAGCTTGTCTTCGGCCCGACCGAGTCCGGTCTCGGCCACGGCCAGGTGCGCCAGATTGCGAGCCTCACTCCGTGAAACCGCCCTCATCTCTTCCACGCAGCGGGCCTTGACCTCCTGAGAGACTCCTTGCCAGGCTTTATAGGCTTCTCGGGCGGCGGCCACGGCGTCGTCGACTGTGCTAAAGATGCCGTCTCGGCCGGCTTCCACAGCGACCACCTCTCGGACCCGCTCCTGTCCTTCTGAGCTACCGGCCAGTTGGCGGCGCACCACCTGCTCCACGATCTGCTTGACCAGCTCCCGATCGATATCCATCTACTGCTCTCCCTTTCTAAACACTTGGGCCCCCTCCACCTCCACACTGTCCACGATGGCCATAATCACCGCGTCGCAAGGAGTATTGAGGGTCTGTTCGGTCTGCCTGGCCGAGGATCCCGAAGCCAGCAAGACCACCTCGCCAGGTCCGGCACCGATGGCATCGATGGCCACGAGCGGGTTGCCCGTTCGACTCATGTCGGTGGCCACCAGGGGCTGAACCAACTGCAGCTTGACCCCTTCCAGGGTGGGAGTCTTCTGGGTACAGACGACGGTCCCGACGACTTTTCCAATGGTCATTGAATCACCACCTCGACACCCCATTCCAAGGCTCTCTGTGCGGCCAGGGGGGTTATGATTGAACCCATCGCAACCTCCATTCGATTGCCACCGGAGCGCTTGATCGCTTCCACGTCTTCCACCGTGACCACGGCCCGACCGGTGCTCCGGTTGTCAGCAGCGGCGGGGGCAGCTCCCCCCAGGCGAGCCAGGAAGTCCAGAAGCTGGTTCGGACCGCCGAACTCCACGCCGAAGGAACTGACCATTCGATAGAACTCCTCGAAACGACCCACAAATCCGCTGGACAGCCTGGAGCTATGGCGGCGGATCGACTCGAAACAGGAGTTATCCACGAAGACCGGCAGTCCGCCCGCCAGCCCTGCCACGGCAGCCGAAGCCGAAGGCCCTCCACCAGAACCGAGATTGGCGATCGAGGAAAGGACCGAAAGGTCACTGCCCAGGAGCACGACCGCCCGGTACCCGGAGACGATCTTGTCCCACTGCCCCACCCGGGACTCCAGCCTCCAATCGGCAGGAGCTCCCCCGGGCTTGCCCACGCTGAGAAGAGAAGGCAGAAACCCCCTCGCCTCCGTCAGACCTTTCCAGAACGAAGCGTCTACCGCCCGGGGCCCCGGACAGACCAACAGCGGTAGGCCGGATTTTTTCTCGGGTGGTTTGGCAGGTGCGTTGGACGGGGCCTCGGCTTGGCCGGTGAGTTCAGCAAGAACAAGATCGGTGATGACCCCGATCAGCTTGTCAATTTCTGAGGACAATCCTCAAACTTCTACTTCTTGGCTTTGGGCGGGCCGATCGGCAGTACGTCGTCCAGGTCTTTATGGGGACGAGGAATTACGTGTACGGCGATCAGTTCACCAACCCGGCGAGCGGCGGTGGCTCCGGCATCGGTGGCCGCCCGAACAGCTGCCACGTCTCCCCGCACCAGTGCGGTCACGTAGCCGGCACCGATCTTCTCGTAGCCGATGAGCTTGACGTTGGCGGCCTTCACCATGGCGTCCGCAGCTTCGATCATGGAGACCAGACCTTTGGTCTCGATCATCCCGAGAGCTTCGTAGGTTGTTAACATGAAAATACCTTCCCTTAGAGGTCTCTATTTTCCGTCTCCAGGAGCGCGGAAATGACCCAAGGCTGCGGCGTTCGCCTTCCTGGAAACAAGGTCCTTCGCAAGGACTAGCGGTATCCTAAATAGCGCAGCCAATCGTCCCTGTCGCGCCAATCCTTCTTGACCTTCACCCACAGATCGAGAAAGAGCGGCTTCCCCCAGGCTGCCTCCAGTTCGGTTCTGGCCTCGGCTCCGATCTTTTTGAGTAAGGCACCGTTCTTTCCGATCAAGATGCCCTTCTGGCTCTTCTTTTCCACGTAAAGGATGGCTCGTCCGTACAGGGTTTCCTCGCCCCCTTTACCCTCTCTCAGTTCCTCCACGGTCACCGCCACAGCGTGGGGGACCTCCTGACGGGCGGCCTGGAGCACTTTCTCCCGGATGACTTCGGCCATCCACAGCCGGTCGTTTTGCTCCGAGACCTGATCGGGCGGAAAGTATGGCGGGCCGTCGGGAAGCGCCAGACGGATGGCCTCTACCAAGGCCGGCAGCCCTTCACCGCTCCGGGCCGAGACCCTGTGGACCTGAACGGCCTCGGGCAGTAACTCCCGGCAAGCTTCCAGGACCCCCTCCCGATTTCGGTCCTCCTTGGTAAGAACCAGCCAACCGGGAGCCTTGGAGTCGCGCATGAACTTTGCCACCGCCTCATCTTCCTCGGTGGGGAGGTGGGTCGACTCCGCCAACCACAAGACCAGGTCCGCCCCTGCAGCTTCCTGGCTTGCGGCCTGGATCATGGAGTGATGAAGCCGGGTTTTCGGCTTCATCATCCCCGGGGTATCAACCAGGACAGCCTGGTAGTCCTCCCCGTGCAGCACCCCCAACATCCTTTGCCGAGTGGTCTGGGGCTTGGAGGAGGTGATGGCAACCTTGCGTCCCACCAATCGATTGACCAGGGTGGATTTACCCACGTTGGGTTTCCCCACCAGAGCCACGAATCCGCTGCGATAACTCATCGAGCAACTCTTTTCATGAGTAGGGGGTGACGGTGAAAAATCTCCAGAGAGCAGGTGGCGACGGCCCGATCCACCAGCCAGGGGGCCTCCCCCTCGGCGGTAAATATGACCAGAATGTAGGGCCTATCGGTTTCCACCACGGCGGCGTCGTGACACACCCCGTCCAATTCGCCGGTCTTATGCCCCACCAGGATCTCGGGAGGAAGCATCAGAGGGATCTTTTCTCGAAACTGTTGCCGTCGGAGGGAGCCCACGGCAAACTCCCGGAGTTCCTCGTTCAATCCTACTCCTGAATACAGGTCATCCAGCAGAAAGGCCGCTGACTCGGCGGTCATCCGATTGTCTCGACCATCGATCACGGGATCCATAAAGTAGCGCTGCTGCTGGGCCTGATAGCCCCGCTCCTGAAAAAATCGGTTGAGCCGCTCCATGCCCACTTGCCGAAGACAGGCGTTGGAGGCGGTGTTATCGCTCACCACCATCATCAGACGGCACAATTCACCCAGGGTGTAGCTCCGGCTCTCCATCTCGAAGAGCACACCCGCTCCTCCCACCATATCGGTCGGCTCCACCTTCACCTCCTGGGAGAGCGACAAGCGGCCCCCCGCTACCTCATGGAGAAGACACGCCATGATGCCAACCTTGATAACGCTGGCGGCGGGAAAGAGTTGGTCCGAAAATTCATCCACCCCCAGAGGGCTTCGCCCTTCCCCCAGAACTCGCACACAGAGGGCGTAACGACCGGCTACCTGGGACAGATTCTCGGTAAATTCACCCATTTCGGGCCAACTCGTCCAGCCATTGGTAGAGCACCTGCTCCTGGGGACGGCTCAGCTCTTCAGCAAATTTGAGGGAATGGAGCCAGCGGGGGTCTTCACCGTGAGTGTGGGAACGGAGCCCCACCACCGCGACCTCCACCTTTAGCTCCCGAGAGCCCCATTGCACCGAGAGCAGCCCCTCGGCCCCCATGGTGGCAGCTCTGGCGGCCGCAAACAGTCCCCCTCCAGAACTCAGATCGAGCACCAGACCCTGGCTCCGGGGAAAGGCCTCCAGGGCCAGCTCAGCCGGCAGTCGACAGCGGTGACGGCGGTTGCTTCGTTGAGTAAAAACGGTCTTCTCGTCGAAACCCATCTCCTGGAGCAGTTCTCGAAACCAGCTGATCCGCATACTGCCAGGGGCCTGGGGAAGATGGAGCCCGGCTTCGTAACCCTCGGCGGTCTTCTTCACCCAGGCCACCTTGACCATGAGACCGGTGGTGTAGGCCCCGGTCAGGTGACGGGAGAAGTCGGTGACCAGGCGCCTGAGGTGCAAAAGGTCCCCCCTCTCACCGGGCGACTGCTCGGTCCAAACCCGGAAGCCCCCGAATCCCACGTCCACTACCGTGACCTTGAAACTTCGATCCTGGCAGGTGGCCTCGAAAAGTTGTTGACAGGCGACACGCTTTAGCTTCCGTCGCTCTTTGGAAGCGCTTCTGTCCGGCCCTTGAAACAACTGGCGGGCTCTCTGCAGGATACTCATGTGGAATATTTTTCAATATTCCATTTCTGTTCCCTGCGTCCAAGGGCACAGCAACCAGGCGATCGAAAGCCGAATCGAGAAATGAACAGCTACAGCAACCTGACCGGATCATTCCGGTTTGTATAGCCGAGAGAGGATATCGTTTCATGAAACAGCTCAAGAGACTCGCCACCAGCGTCGTTTTGGCCCTACTTTTCCTGGTTCCTGGAACCGCCGTCGCCGAGACGGTACCCCTAGGAGACACCGGTTACTTCGTGGCCGGTGTGAAGAGTGATGAGTTTGTCCATTTCGCTGCGCCCGAGAGTGCGGGTCGCCAGCGCATGCAAAATTGGTGCTGGGCAGCTTGCATCCAAATGGTGCTGAACTACCACGGGCTGTACGTGGACCAAAAAGATATCGTCTCCCGAATCTACGGTGCTGCGGTAGACCGACCGGCCAGCGGTGATCAAATCATGGCCGCTCTGACCGGATGGGCCCCCGACACCAGGGGAAGACGCTCTCAGATCTACGCCGACAACTATCACCTCGACCCGGCCACGGTCATCAACGACCTGGACAAGCGATGGCCGCTTATCGTGGGGTTACGGGGTGCTCGCGGGGCCGCCACCGGGCACGCCTACGTGATGACAGCAGCCTACTTTTCCACCGATCCTTACGGCAACCCCACCATCCATCGAGTGGTCTTAAGAGATCCTTACCCTGGCTATGAAAGCCGTATTGAACTTGACGCCAATGAGTTTAACCAGCGCCTGCAGTTTGCCACCAGGGTGTATGTAGAGAGGCTCTAGGGAGGCTCTAAAGCGGATCGCCGGTGAACCCGCTGGCGTTCTTGTGGCCCCCGCCTCCTACCGAGCGGGCCAACTCCGACACATCGAAATCTCCGATCGAGCGCAACGACCAGTTGCGCTCGCCGTTTTTGTCGTCGTAATACGCTGCGGCGAAAGCCACCTCGGGGTGCAGCGAACAGAGATGGTTGGCGATCTCGCTTCGGAACTCGGTGGCATTGACCACCGGCACCTGGTGACCAAAAAGGGTTTGGAAGCGGGTTCGATTGACCGCCGACTGGATCAACTGGTCCTGCAGCCGGAGCAGCGCTCCCCCTTCGAGCTTGAGCCTCTCAGGGCTGAGCTTGTCCCATAACTCGAACTCCATGGGGTAGGAATGCAGCGCGATGGTAAATTCCTTGCTCTTTTCCAAATTCCAAAGCCACAGATCCTTGTCCTCGATGTAGGCGATCAAATCCGGCACTTCCTGGTCCGGGTGCCAGTACTCCCAGGCCATTCGGGCCCCGGACTTGTGCATATCGAAGGTAGCAAAAGAGAGCCCTTCCAGTTCCTCCTGGGCGGTGGCGTGGTGATCCAGGATCACCATGTCTTCCACCCCCTCCGCGAGTTCCAAAATGACCCCTCGCTGATAGGAGAAATCGACGATAGCGACCCTGGCCTCGGCGGGTAGTTCCGGGGGTTCCTCGCCGTGCGTCACCGGGATGTAGGTGGCCGCGTCCCCCAGGACTTTCCAGGCGGCGTAGGCTGCCCCGAAACCATCTGCGCAGTCCGCGTGATACAAAATGTGAGTGACCGTCTCAGGCTGCATCAGGCGGAATTCTCTCTGGGAAAGGTACGTCCTGTTCGAGCCCACAAAGGACAACTGAGTATGGCCTGCCAATCAAGGAGCCAAAACTTTTACCAAGGAGTTCCGCGTGACAACCACCATCAGCCAGGACCGCAAGATCGCTTATCTGGAAGACCTCAAGACACTGCTCAGGATCCCCAGTGTCTCCACCGATCCAGCCCGTAAAGGCGAGGTTCGCCGGTGCGCCGAGGAAGTGGCAAGGCAGATGAAAGAAGCCGGTTTGCAAGCGGTGGAGATCATGGAGACCGCCGGGCACCCGGTGGTCTACGGCGAGTACCTGGTGGACACCAAGCTACCAACCGCTCTGATTTACGGTCACTACGACGTGCAACCTGAAGACCCGGTGGACCTCTGGACCTCTCCCCCCTTCGAACCCACGCTGCGAGACGGCAAGCTGTACGCCCGCGGCGCCACCGACGATAAAGGACAGTTCCTGTGCCACATCAAGGCGGTGGCTTCCTTGCTGGAGACCGAGGGGACCTTACCGGTCAACGTTAAGATCGTGATCGAGGGAGAAGAGGAGATCGGGAGCCCCCATCTTGCTCCTTTTTTAGAGCAACACAAGGAGAAGCTCAAGGCAGACGTATTGGTGGTTTCCGACAGTGCCATGTACGCCCCCGATCAACCCTCTCTGGTGTACGGTCTGCGCGGACTTTGCTATCTCCAGATCGATCTCAAGGGGGCCGATTCGGATCTGCATTCCGGAGTGTTCGGTGGAGCCGTACCCAACCCGGCCCTGGAACTGGCCAGGATCCTGGCCCAACTGAAAGACTCCGAGGAGCGGATCACGGTGCCCGGGTTCTATGACAAAGTCGAGGATATGAGTAGCGAAGAGCGGGCCGCCTACGCTGCCCTGGACTTCTCTCCGGAAGAGCTGAAGCGCTCCGTGGGAGTCAACGAGTTGACCCCGGAAAAGGGCTACTCGGCTCTGGAGAGTCGAACCGCCCGGCCCACCCTGGAGGTCAACGGTATGCTCTCCGGCTACACCGGGGAAGGGGCCAAGACGGTGCTGCCCGGTCGGGCCATGGCCAAAGTGAGCTGCCGATTGGTTCCCCACCAAAACCCGGCCGAAATCGCTCAGCTGGTGGAGGACTACGTGCGAAAGCTCTGTCCGGCCAGCATGGAGTGCACAGTCCAGCAGATGCACGGCGGTCATCCCTGGCTCACTCCGCCCGATCACCCTGCTCTGGAGGCTGCGGCGATCGCCATTCGCAAGGTTTTCGGTAAAGAACCGGTACGACTCCGGGAAGGAGGCTCCATCCCCATCGTGATCGATTTTCAGAAAATCCTGGGCCTTCCCGGTATCCTACTGGGCTTCGGTCTCAACGATGAGAACCTGCACGCCCCCAATGAACACTTTCGGGTAGAAAACTTTTACCAAGGGATCGAGATCTCCAAAGAGCTGTTGCGAGCCCTGGTGCCCTGACTTCGATCCGGTTCACCCCCTAAAGAATAGTCCCCGCTTACCCGATGTCATATCCTGGGTGCCCTGAAATTGCGGCATCGTGGGAGGTGGTCGTACAACGACCGCATGACAGAGAAACGGAGACTATCAATATGCAATTGAAAGAACTTTTGGAAGACCAGATCAAGGACATCTATAGCGCCGAGACGCAAGTATCGGAAGCCCTCCCCAAACTGGCCAAAGCTGCTTCCAGCGAAAAGCTGGCCAAAGCCTTTCGGGATCACCTGGCCGAAACCAGAGGCCAGATCGACCGCCTCAAGGAGATCGCCAAGAAGCTCGATATGGAGCTCGAGGGTGAGGAGTGTGAGGCCGCCAAAGGCCTGATCGAGGAAGGCGAGCAGCTGATCGAAGAGCACGAAATGGGGCCCGGCCGAGACGCCGGACTGATCGCCGCAGCGCAGCGCTTTGAGCATTACGAAATGGCGGCCTACGGGACGATTCGAGACTTCGCCAAAGAACTGGGACTGCGGGCGGTGGCCGAGTTGCTCCAAGAAACCCTGGACGAAGAGAGCCAGGCCAACGAACTCCTCACCAAGATCGCCCACGGCGGAATCAATCGGGAAGCCGTCGGGGCCGGCAACGGTAAGAGTCAGAGCAAAGGCCGAGGCATGAACCTCCAGGAACTCTCTCGGGATGAACTCTACGAGATCGCCCAGGAAAAAGGCCTCTCGGGGCGCTCGGCTATGTCTAAAAAAGAACTGGTTCAGGCCCTGCGATGATCCGGCCAGGGTACAGCCTGATCTGCGAGGAGCACCCTCCCGAGCGACTTTTGGAGAACGCGCGCAAAGCCGAAGAAGCTGGATTTCTGACTATCTCGGTGAGCGATCACTTTCACCCCTGGATATCGCAGCAAGGGGAGAGCCCCTTTGTCTGGAACATCCTGGGGGCGCTCTCCCAGGTGACTTCCCAGGTGGAGATCGGCACTGCCGTGACCTGCCCGATCATGCGCTACCATCCGGCCGTGGTGGCCCAGGCTGCGGCCACCTCGGCGCGCATGCTGGAAGGCCGATTTCACTTCGGTGTCGGTTCGGGGGAGGCCCTCAACGAGAGCATCGTGGGACAGCACTGGCCGGAAACCGAGGTGCGCCTGGAGATGCTGGCCGAAGCCGTCGAGGTGATCCGCAAACTCTGGACCGGCCGCAAGGTTTCCCACCGGGGCAAGCACTATCGGGTGGAGAACGCAACTCTTTTCACTCTCCCCGAATCGCTCCCCAAGATCGTGGTAGCCGCCAGCGGCAAAAAAGCCGCCCGGTTGGCCGGCCAGATAGGGGACGGATTCTGGGGCCTGGCTCCCGACCGAGAGTTGCTCCAGACCTTTGAGACTGCCGGAGGCCAGGGCAAGCCGAAATACGGTCAGTTTCATGTCTGCGTGGCTAAGACCGAAGAGGAGGCTCGGAGATTGGTTCACAAGCAGTGGCCCAACGGCGGACTGGCCGGCGAGATCAACTTCGTCTTGCCCACGCCCGCCCATTTCGAGCAAGCCTGTGAAATGGTGACCGAGGAGATGGCCACGGAAAATATCGTCTGTAGCGCTAGAGCCGAGGACCACGTCAAGATGATCAAAAAGTACGCGGATGCGGGCTACACCCACGTCAACGTGCATCAGATCGGCCACCATCACCAACGGTTTTTCGAGCTGTACCAAAAAGAAGTGCTGCCGGAGTTTACCAGGGTACCGGTGGGATAGGAAAACGAACTTGCCCCGTAAGCCCCGGCTGTTTCTTGGAAACAGCCGGGGCTTACTCAGTCACGCTGCGAGCGATTTCGTTGAGATCCGAGAGGATGCTCCCAAGCCTCTTCCGGTCAAGCGAGGGATGAATGGGACAAGCTCGGAGGGTAACGCGGTCCTGAAGAACCGTGGAGGAGATGACCAGCTTGCCACTTCCCCAGCAGGCTTTAACCAGTTTCCGATGGCCCTCGTCGTGGAGTCTTTTATGCCGAAACGACACCACGCCCAAACTGGCCGGCGTGACCACCGTCCAGTCGTCCTCTTGGTCTAGGAGCCGCTGCCAGGTCCGGGCCGATTCCAGCCCATTCTCCACGGCTTCACGGAACGCTTTTTGTCCGAGCAGTCTCAGAGAAAACCACAGCTTCAGCGCTTTAAAAGAGCGGCTGAGTTGCAAGCCGTAGTCGGATAACTTGATTTCGCTCTCGAGATCGTCGGTGTAGTCGGCTTCCATTTGAAAAGCCGCTTTCAGCGACTCGCTGTCGCGGGCCACGATGCACCCCATCTCAAAGGGCTGAAAAAGCCACTTGTGCCCATCGATGACCACCGTGTCGGCGCGCTCTATCCCTCGGAGCAGTTCTTTCCCCTCTCGGGTCAAGAGACTGGCTCCTCCGAAGGCGGCGTCCACGTGCAGCCAGAGCCCCTCTTTCTGACAGATGTCGGCCAGCCTATCCAGAGGGTCCACGGCCCCGATGTTGGTAGTGCCCGCCGTGGCGACGCAGCAAAAAGGATGAAGCCCCACTTTTCGATCCCGGCCGATCTGAGTGATCAGGGACCCGGGATCCATGCGCCCCTGGCCATCGCCTTCCAGTTCGCAGATCTGAGCCGAGTCAAAGCCCAGGAGACGTAAATTCCGGAGGATGGTGCGATGGGTATGGGGCTGTAGATAGACTCGGGCCGACTCCGGTGGATGGTCTCCTAACTTATGGTGCCGCGCCGCCACCAGACCGATCAGATTGGCCGCCGTACCTCCACTGGTGACCTGGCCGCCACAACCTTCCGGGAAACCGATCAACCCTCCCAGCCAGTCCAGTACGTTCAACTCCACCATGGTAGGGCCCGCCGCCTCGTGCCAGGCTCCCATAAAAGGATTGTAGGCAGCCACCAGCGCTTCCACGAAAACCGACACGGGGTTGCCCGGAGATGGAATGAAGCCCAAAAAGCGCGGATGGTTGCTCAACATACTTCGAGAAAAAATCTGCTCGAAGGTCTGGCTCAGTAACAGATCCAGGTCCTGGCCCTCCTCTGGGAAAGGGACTCGCAGTTCTCGTTGCACATCTTCCCAGCGGTCCAAGCGGCTGACTGGCCTGGTTTCCAGGGAGCCAAAATGCTCCACGATATGGTCCACGACTTTATGGCCGAGGGTCCGCAGTTCATGCTCGCTAAAATCGAAGGGTCCCTCTTTTTGGGTCATGGCGCGACCGGCAGCGCCGTAGCCTCCACGGCCTCCAGAACCCTGCGCGAAGCCATCAGGGGGTCGAGGACCACCTTGATGCACCCATCTTCTTTGTCGGAAAACCGACGATAAGCTTCGGCGGCGTCCAGGAGCGAATCGCGATGGGTGATGAGGAAGGTCGGGTCGATCTCGCCGTTGACGATCTTCTCCAGCAGAGGCTTCATATACTTTTGCACGTGGGTCTGACCCATTTTGAAGGTTAGCCCCTTTCCAAAGGCCGAGCCCAAATTGAGCTTATCGATCAGACCTCCGTAGACCCCCGGAATGGACACGGTTCCACCTTTTCGACAGGTCTGGATGGCCTGGCGCAATACGTTGGGTCGGTCGGTCTGGAGACGAAGTAGATGTTTGGCTTTATCGTAAATCGCTCCTGGGCCGAAACCGTGAGACTCCATGCCTACCGCGTCGATGCAGCAATCAGCTCCCCGCCCACCGGTCAACTCCGGGATCCGGGTCAATGGATTTTCGGTTCGATAGTCCACCACGACCGCTCCGATCTTCCGGGCCAGTTCCAGTCGTTCGTCCACTCCATCGATGGCGATCACCTTTTCCGGACCGAACATTTGCGCACTCTTGATGGCGAAGAGCCCAACCGGACCACATCCCCAGACGGCCACGGTGTCCCCCTCCCCGACCCCTGCGTTCTCCACAGCCTGGAATCCGGTGGGGAAGATATCAGACAGAAAGAGTGCTCTCTCATCGCTCACCTGGTCAGGAATCTTCAGGCACCCTACTTCGGCGAACGGCACCCGGACAAACTCCGCCTGACCGCCAGCGTACCCCCCTAGCATGTGCGTATAGCCGTACAGGCCTGCAGTGGAAGCGCCGTAGGCGGCCTCCTGCAGAGTGGGGTTGGTGTTGCTGTTGTCACAAAGCGAATACTCGTGCTTCTTGCAATGAAAGCAATTTCCGCACGAGATGGTGAAGGGGACGACCACCCTATCTCCCTTCTTGAGATGCCGAACTTTCGATCCCACTTCCAGCACCACGCCCGTAAATTCGTGGCCCAGGATATCGCCCGGTTCTAGAGCGGGCATCAGGCCATGATAGAGATGGAGGTCCGAGCCGCAGATAGCGGTTCGAGTGACCTGGACGATGGCGTCTTTCGGGTTCAAGAGCTGAGGGTCCGGTACGGTCTCTACCCGTACGTCCATTTTTCCGTGAAATACCAGGGCCTTCATGCGGTCGCTCCGTCCCGGACCAGCCGCTGCTTGCCGGCCCCCATGGGTTGCCCCTCGACGGTGGGCACTTCGCCCGTTTCAAAGCGGGCCTTCACCTGCCTGAGGGCCCGCTCCAGCGTCTCGTGCGGTTCCCTGCCCGTGAGTCGGCTGAGGGCCGAGGTCAAGTGGCCTCCGGGCACCCGGTAGCACACCTCCACTGACACTTCGGTTCCCCAGGGGGAGGTCTGGAGCCTGAGAGAGCCCCGGTGCTCCACCTCTCCCGATTCGGTATCCCATTCGAAACTCTCCGGCTCCCGGGTGTTATGAACCCGGGTGATCGATTCGTAGGTTTTGAAAGGGCCCTTGATCAAGAACCGGTAGCGATCGTCGCCCAGGGGCGTCACTTCGGCCAGGGGGCTCATGATCTCGGCGAAACGATCAGGGGTGTGGCGAAAGAACTGGAAGAGCTCTTCCCGGGGAGCTTCGATGGTGACCACTCGCAGCACCCGGACTTCTCCGCTCTGGTGTTCTTCGGGGGCGGTCGAGTGATTCAAGGATTCGTACAGGTGGCAGTGTCCCGAGAGACCGCGGTAGGCCAGAGCCGCCCCCAGCACCGTGCCCGGCAGGGAGCGACCCAGGGACTTGGTGAGAAGAAGACCACCGGCTCCGGCAGAGACGAATCTCTCCCAGGAGGCAACGTTGACGTGTCGAGATTTTTGTCCATTTGATTCAATGTTTTCGTTATTCATAAAAGGACGGTAGCATACCGCCAGGGGTGAGCCAGGATGCACCGGCATAGGCCCCCGCCCTACCAACAGTGGGGAACCCGAATTATGAGAAGTTTCTCTACTCGGGGTGGGGAACTTTCGGATGGCAAGAGCGGATAGGCATAGCATCTCGGAAAGTATATAGCCCCGGCCCTCCGGATGCGGGCAAGTTGGAGAGGAAGATTTTCCAAGGAGTCGTCAATATGCCTAATCCTTTTACTTTTCTACGAAAGCCGCCTTGCGTTATCGCTCTGGGGCTGGCTTTCAGCTTTACCATCCTATTCTGGCTAATGCCAAAGGTAGCTCTGGTCCTGACCGCAGGGATGGCCTTTCTCACGCTCCTGCTGGTGGGATCGCGACTGATCTGCACTTTTATGAGGAACCAAATTCCTGAGCAGATCGCGCCGGGAGAGGAATTCGTGTCGATCCACATCGCCACCTATTCCGAACCTCCCCAGGTGGTCAAAGAGACTCTCGACAGCCTGACCAATCTGGCTCACCCGAATTACGAAGTGATCGTCCTGGACAACAACACCCCCGACCCGGAGATGTACGAGCCGGTCAAGGAGCATTGTCGAAAGCTCGGTCCGAAATTCCGCTTCTACCATTTTGACGGAGTCCGAGGAGCCAAGGCCGGTGCCCTCAACATCAGCCTCAACCTTTCCGACCCCCGAACCGACGTCATCCTAATTCTTGACGCCGACTACCAGGCTCTCCCCGATATTCTGAACAAGGGGCTATCGTACTTCACCGATTCTTCCGTCGCTCTGGTCCAGTTTCCCCAGGCCTACCGTAACAGCCGCCCTAACTGCGGACTATCCTGGGAATACAAACTCTTTTTCGATCTTTACATGAAGCTCGCCAATCGCTGGAATACGGTACTTTCAACCGGTACCGCGGCCTTTGTCCAGAAAGACGCTCTAGTGGCCTCAGGGGGATGGTCGGGGGAGACCCTCACCGAAGACGCCGAACTGGGCTTACGTCTGCACAAACACGATTACCGGGCAGTCTACGTACCGGAAGTGGTGGCGGCCGGCCTCATGCCCACCGACCTGAAGAGTTTGAGGGCCCAGCGGCGGCGCTGGGTCCTGGGCAACGCCCAGAGTCTGCTGGCCCTATGGAAGCTTCCCGAAGTTAGCCGGGTGCGCCGGACCATGATGACGCTACAGCTCACCGCCTGGGCCAACCCTCTGCTATTTCCCACGGTCACTCTCCTGGTATCCGGTTCGTTTTACTTGGCCGTCGGAAGCCCGCCAGCACTGGCGATCACCATACTCTCTTTTGCCACGATCGGTCTTTATCTGGTGGGCTCATTGCTGCTGTTCGCCCGAGTGGTCCAGCGAGAGGGAGGAAGCCTGAAGTCTGCGTTACTGGCCTTCGGAGTCCATCTAGGCATGCTGTGGGAGGGCGCGGTGAGTTGGTGTGAGCTGTTTGTCCAGAGTGACAAGAGTTTCGTGCGAACCAACAAATTTATTCGAGCCACTGAGTCCTGGTCCTTGAGTCTGTCCTTGATCCTCGCTCTGTTGTTTGGAGGCTTTAGCCTGCAACTGGCCCTCTCCGGAACGGCCCTTCCCCTGGCCCTGGCCCTGGGAATGGGCTCACTCTGGTGCTTCGGAACCAGCGTACTCCGGTGGAGCGTACACCGCGTCCGGGCCAGAACGCTGCGGATGGGCAAGCGCAAGCAGGTAGGGATACCCGCAATCGAATCGATGGGATACCCCGAACCGATCCCGAGGGAACTTAGCCTTCATTCTCAGGTCGGCTAGACTGAATTGCGAATCAATTTCCAGGAGGAGTCAATATAATGAAAGTTACCGTCTGCATTCCCACCTTTAATCGAGCTCAAATCTTACCCAAAGCGGTGGAAGCGGCCCTCAGGCAGAGCTACGAACAGACCCGAGTACTGGTGGTGGACGACGGCTCCAGCGACGGAACCCGGGTGGCGCTGAAGCCCTTCTTTCGAGAGCCCAACTTCTGCTACCTGAAGCTGGCCCGTAATGTAGGGACCGCCCAGGCCAAGAACGTAGGCCTGGCGTTAGCCGATTACGACGCGATCACTTTCCATGACTCCGATGACCTCCCGGACCCCCACAAGATCCTGCTGCAAGTCCGGGCCCTGGGACTCAAAGGGCACGTGGCCGATCCCATTCTGGATTGGAGTTCGGTCGGTATCAAGCCGGGGAGCGATCTCAAGATCGACCTGGTCTTTTCCGGACACCGCCTGATCCGCTCCGATGGAACCGTTCACGAAATCTGCAAGCGTATTTCGGTGGTAGACGATTTCTTCCCCAACTTACAGTTTCCGTCTAAGACCCCGGGGGATTGGATACTGGTCAATTCTGCACTGTTTCGCCGCTCGGTGTTTGAGCGGGTGGGGGGGTATCTAAACTCCATCGAAGAGGACCGGGAACTCCGAAACCGCATCATCGTGTCCGGCCACGTCGGGTACTTCCTGGATCTGCCCCTGGTAGACAAAATCGAGATGGAGGACTCCCTCACGGTGGCCGAGCAGACCAACTACCTGGCCGAGCACCGGCGCAAAGACCGGGAGACCGTCTGGCAACGCCAGCAGCTCTATAAGCGCCTACTCCTGAGCGAGCAAGGGAGCGTCGATTGGAGCGAAATCGTGGTGCCGATCGACCTGCGTGAGGTGGAGATCGAGGAGATCACGCGGCCCGAATGCCTCAGGCCCCAGACCGAGATCCCCTCGGTGACAACGCTACCCAAACTCAATGGAAGACGCAATGTGCTGGTACCCGCCTCGTGAACGTCAGGATTAAATCACGATGATCCTGACCGACCCTTTCTGGGGACCCATCGTGGACAATCTCTTCCACCTAGCTCTAGCCTGGATTCTAGTTATTCCGATCGCCCTTGATCGAGAGCGCAGCACCCAGATCATGGGTCTGCGAACGTTTCCATTGGTGGCCCTGGGGACTTGCGCCTACATTCGGGTGGCGTTGGAGTTCATCGGCGACGCACCTGATCCGAAAGCCCGAATCCTGCAGGGCCTGGTCACCGGCATCAGCTTTATCGGAGCCGGAGCGATCATCAAGGAAGGCGAGGACAATACGGTCCGGGGTACGGCTTCGGCGGCCAGTATCTGGGCGGTGGTGGCCCTGGCCTCTGCGGTCGCTTTCGAAGCCTACGAGATCGCGATATTTTTGGCGGTGGCAAACTTTCTGACCTTGCGCCTGCTGGGCCGGGTTAAGCGGAATTTGGACTGTAACCAGTAGATACACCTTGGGATAGGGAGCCCGTCAACCCGGGGTTATGTTGCCAGAAACGTCCTGCAGGTAAGCTCAGAAGGGTAATAAAACTAGTTTGAAGAGGTGAATTATGAGACCTATTATTGACGGCAAATCGGTTCTACCGTTCCCGGCTCCCTTTCTTCCGGTCAACCGCGGAGTGGCAGGGCACCGGACCCTGGTGGAGATGGATTCCCACCAGTCAAAGTGGAGAGTAACACTGCATTCTCCAGACATCGAGGTTCAACAGATCCACGTGGATGCAACGGAAAATAGTCTGGTCATCAGTTCCCAGAGCGAACCCCCGATCCGCCAGGTGGTGGAACCCCCGCGCTGTTTGAAGCCCGAGTCCATGCGGGTCAAGCGGGGAGCTGAAATGATCCGGATCGAAGTTCAGTATCGGGAACACCCCTGCACCCCACTCTCTCCCTCCCCGGGTGGCCCTTACCGGTCCCCGGAAGCACCCTGCATCGAACACCCTCGTTGCAACAACCACGAAAGTGAGGAACATCATATTGCAGTTACCTGAAGACTTTTTGCTTGGCGTGGCAACCTCTTCCTTTCAGATCGAGGGGGCCCTCGACCAGGACGGCCGAGGGCCCTCCATTTGGGATGTCTTTGAGTTGGCCAACGGTGACACCGGAGAAAAAGCTTGCGATCACTATCATCTGTACCGAGAGGATGTCAAACTGATCAAGGGGCTGGGTGCCTCCGCCTATCGTTTCTCTATCGCCTGGCCCCGAGTGGTGCCTGACGGTGAGGGCAAGGTCAATCCGAAGGGACTGGACTTCTACTCCCGACTGGTCGACGAACTCCTGGAGCAAGAGATCGAACCCTGGGCCACCCTGTACCACTGGGACCTTCCTCTCGCGTTGCACGAGAAAGGGGGTTGGAAGAGCCGGGAGACGGCGCTAAGATTCGCCGAGTACACGAACCACATCCTGGATGCTCTGGGAGATCGGGTTAAACACTGGTTCACCTTAAACGAGCCCTGGTGCACAGCGATCCTGGGGTATCAGACGGGGGAGCACGCCCCCGGCGAGCGGGCCGACACGGCCACCGTCCTCAAAATCATCCACAATCTACTGCTCGCGCACGGCTATTCTCTCCAACAGATCCGGGAGGCCGGAGACGACCATCTGGCAGGGATCGTGCTCAACCCCTGGATTCCACTGCCCCTAACGGAGAGCAGAGAGGACAGGGAGGCTGCCGAACGAGCCTGGCAGGAGCAGGTCGGTTGGTGGTTTGAGCCGCTCTTCGAGGGTCATTATCCGAGCAACGTCAAGATGATACGCCAGTCCGAGATGCCGGAGATCCTCGATGGGGACCTGGAGTTGATCAGCGCGGAAACCGATTTTATGGGACTCAACCTTTACTTTCCCGGCTTCGTCCGCCACGCTCCGGAAGCTGCTCCCTTCTATTACGAAGAGTGTGGCTCTCTGGTCAATCTGCCTCGCACCGAAATGGGATGGCACGTCTATCCGCCGGTCTTGAGCTATGCGCTGGCCCAGATTTCCAAGCGCTACAAACCCAAAGCGATCTACGTGACCGAAAACGGTTGCGCCACTCCCGACCTTCTAGATGACCGCGGTGGTATCAACGATCTTTTTCGAAAGGAGTATTTGCGCACCCACATGTTAGAGGCGCTCCGTTCCCGAGAACAGGAAGGGGTGCCCCTTAAGGGTTACTTCGTCTGGTCTTTGATGGACAACTACGAGTGGCAGTACGGCTACAGTAAACGCTTCGGTCTGGTGCACGTGGACTACGATACCCTGGAGCGCACGCCCAAAACGAGCGCTCGCTGGTTTGCCGGACTGGCCCGCAAGAGGCGGGTCGATCCCTGGCTCCATATGGAAACTGCTGCCGGTCCCCTGGTCCGTCGCAAGCAATCAGGCTAGAGCCGCCTGGGGCATTTGCCGCAGCAGGGTTAGTTTTAGATGGCCCTCCTCAAACAATGGAAGAAAAGCCTGGCGCCTGACATCGGAAGGTAGGGCAACACTCTGCTCATAAGAGACGTCGGGTCGTGCCTCTTCTCCCGATACCGATCCTCCGTCCCGACTCAATTGCGCTCGTACCACCAGGTGTCTCTCTTCCAGGTATACCTTGAGCCATCGGACGCGGGCCGCTGGTATAGGGAAACTTAGGTGGTAGCTTCTCCCATCGGACGAGGCAATCGGGCGAGGTTTCGCCAAGACGTTCTGGGGTTTGCCGCAATCAATTTTCATTCTGTGTCCTCCAATGATGTAAAAGCATGATCACATTGTACTACCGAAAAGTTCGAGCGCTTCGATCGGGGGGATGTGGGGGATGTGGGGGGAGTACCCTTTGGTAGGGGAACGTGAGTGCCCCGCTGGTCATGGCGCCGGAGGAGGGGTCTCGGAGCCTTCTTCCTCGAGCAGATTGAGACGGTGGGCATTGAGTACCGCCGTCGCACGATTGGAAGCTCCCAGCTTGGTGATCACGGTATGGGCGTACTTCTTTACCGTGGATTCGGCAAGAAAGAGCGTTTCAGCGATGGTCCGATAGGCCACCCCGGTGGCCATGAAATTCAAGATTTCCTGTTCCCGAGTGGTGAGCCGGCTGAAGCTCGGGACCCCCTCCTCGGTATTGCCGTTCGAACCGGCTATCGCCCCCCCCCGGATCATACCTAAAACCAGATCGATCGGCGCCTTTATGGTGCGTCCACGACGAGCGCTCAATACGGCGTCTACCACTTCGTCTCGGCCGTACTCGGTCAAGAGGTAGGCCCTGGCCCCGGCCATCAACAGGCGGCTAAAACAGGGTGCGCTCCGCAAATTGGTAAAAACGACGGGAGCGACCTCGGGACAGCGGGTTCCGAGTTCCTTGAGATCGAAGACCGCCTGACTCACGGGCTCGCGCACCCCCAGGATCACGACCTCCACCTTCTTGGATTGGATCTCGGTGATCGCCCTGGCCAGGGACTGGGATTCGGTGACCAAGTCAAGACCCTTTTCCTTTTCCAAAACAGCCTTCAACCCGGCCCGCACGATGGGATGGGCGTCGATGAGACCGACGCGAATAGCTTGTTTGGATAAGCGCGTAGACTCCAAGTATTTCGTTTCACCTCGAGAATGGGACATTACGAAAACCCCCGGTCCAGATAGATTAGGCCTGAATTGTACCAGGGGAGACAGGGGGGATCGGGCCTCGGTCGGGTACCTCCCCCCTACTCCCAGGTATACAATCCTATCCCGTCGGTCAAGGACCCCATAAGTCGTGGACGGTGGCCCGGGGGGTTTCGAGATTCTCGACTTCCGCCCCATGCCGCTTCATGGTGAGGTCTCTGAAAAACTCGGCCGCCCCTCGGATGGGCTTGGGCTCGAACTCGCGCGAGTTGAAATCGAGACCGTAGGCGGTCAGGTCGATATCGTCTCGGATGGTAGCAAGCTCGAGATCCCGGAGCAAGCCTTCAACGTTTTCCCGAACCACGCTGGCCCAACGCTTACCCAGGGAGTCCGGGTCGGCGATCAGGTCTTGCAAAGTCCGCCCCTCCGCCAACCAGCGGGCGGCGGTTTTTTCCCCTACCCCTTTGAGACCCGCGATATTGTCCACCGGGTCGCCCCGGAGGGCCAGGAAAGACGGGATTTGGAAGGCCTCGACCCCGAACACCTCGGGCACGTTTTCCCTTCGAATCCGTTCTAGCCTGGCCTTAGCTGAAGCGCCGTGAGTCCGCAGGATCTCAAGCTCCCCCGGATGGGCCAAAATCTGAGCCAGGTCTTTGTCATTGCTGACGATAACGGCACCCATTCCATGCTCTGCACACCGCCGTGCCAGGGTTCCTATGACGTCGTCGGCCTCGAAACCATCTACCTCCCAGGTGGCCAGCCCCAACCTCCGGCAGGCCTCCTTGACCAGAGGTACCTGGAGCATCAGATCCGCCGGCGGCGGCTCACGGTGAGCCTTATAATCTCCGGAGATCTCTTCTCGAAAGATCCCGCTGAGAGACTCAAAGACTACGCATACGTGGGTCACCCCCTCGGTACGCCACAGGTTTCTGAGGATACCCAGCACACCGTGAACCGCGTTGGTAGGGGTGCCGTCCTCGGCCCGGATGCTCCGGGGAAGCGCGTAGTACGAACGAAAGACGTGAAAGAGGGCGTCGATCAGATAAAGTTTCATGGCGGAAGTCAAAAAAAGTACCCGGGGCCGGGATCGAACCGGCACTCCCAGAGGGAACGGGTTTTTGAGACCCGCGCGTCTACCTATTCCGCCACCCGGGCAAGTCCGCAGATATTACCATCCATATCGCTCCATCGTCAATAGCCCTGGACAAGCACTCTTTTTTCAGGTAAGAGGAGGAAGTCTCATGCGGCCGATGTAAAAGCGGCCCCGGACTTAGATATAGAGGAGCAAGATTAATGAGATTTCCCATCGATTTCGCGATGTCCAACGCGAAGCACATGGTGCAGCAGCGCAGCAAGGGTCGTAAGCGTTACCCCACGGTTCTAATGCTGGAGCCCCTCTATACCTGTAACCTGGCCTGTATCGGCTGCTCGGTGGAGCGCCACACCGGCAAACTCAAAGACCGCCTCCCGGTGGACAAGTGCCTGGAAGCGGCCAGAGTCACCGAAGTGCCCACAGTGGCCCTGTGTGGCGGAGAGCCCACCCTGTACCCCGAACTCCCTCAGCTCTTGCAGGGTCTTTTCGATATGGGCAAGCACGTCATCATGTGTACCAACGCCCTGGTTCTAGACAAGAAACTCTTCCCTCACGTAGCGCCGAACAAGAAGCTTTTCATCAACGTTCACCTGGACGGAATGAAAGCAACGCACGACTACGTGTGCAACCGTGAAGGCGTGTTTGACAAGGCCGTCGAGATGGTCAAGGAGTCCAAGCAGCGGGGCTACCTCACCCTCACCAATACCACGGTCTTCAAAGAGACCGACATGGACGAGGTGGAAGAGCTTTGCGAGATGCTCACTGAGATCGGGGTCGACGGTATCCTGATTTCGCCCGGCTACGAATACGAAAGCGTGGAGAAAGATATTTTCCTCACCCAGGCCCAAATTCACGAGAAGTTTCGCCGAGTCAGACTGTTGGCCAAGAAATACAAACTGACCGCAACACCCGCTTTCCTGGATTTTGCTGCAGGCTTGATCGAACTGAAGTGCTCGCCCTGGTCCACCGTGAACTACACCCCCATGGGATGGAAGGGCCCCTGCTATCTGATCGGAGAGAACTTCTACGACGACTGGGACACTTTCTGGAACAGCGTGGACTGGGACTACTGGGAGACCCGTCAGAACCGCAAATGCCTCAACTGCAAAATGCACTCGGGCTTCGAGCACAGTGCGGTCCAGGCTGCTTCCAAGAGCATCAAGGGCATGGCCCAGTTGGCCGCCTGGCACGTCAGCGGTTAAGCCAAAACGTGGACGCAAAGTCCACAAGTCCTAAATCCGAAGAGAAGGTTCCCTGGGCTAAACTCGCCTGGTGGAACCTTCTGTTTTCCAGCCTCTACCTGTTTCGCTCGGTCAGCCTCGATATCTGGTTGGCCTCGCGCCAGGCTGACGTGGAGTTCGGTGAACTCAAGTTCGGGGAGACCACCCTGGGCACTATACGGGAGATTTTGAACCGAGTCCCGATCAACGCCCAGACCACCATCTTTGAATTGGGCTGCGGACGCGGGCGGGCGGCTTTTCTTTTTCATTTTCTGACCGGGGCTCGGGTGATCGGGGTCGACCTGGTGAGCTCCTTCATCGTGACCGGTCGTCGACTGGCCCGCTGGACGGGGTGCGAAAACCACGTGCAGTTTCTGTATGAAAACTTCCTGCAAACCCATCTCGGGGAAGCCGACGTGGTCTACGCCTGCGCCCTGTGCCTGGAAAAAGAGAGCAAGTCGCTGCTAGCCGAAAAGCTCCAGGAATGCCGGGTAGGCACCACCGTGGTCACCATAGGGTGGGACCCCAGGCGAGATTGGCTAACCCCTCTGGATCAGTTCGAGGGGAAGTTCTCCTGGGGGAGTGCCCGGGTCTACCTTTATCGGGTGACCGACACCACCTTGCCATCGGAATCGATCTCCAACTCTTCGGCTCCCCATTGAACCGTGTTGCCGTTGATAGAACTTACCCAGAGCCAGAGAAAGACCAGATCTTTGAGGGGCAAAAACAGCAGTTCAAGGAGCGAACCGCCGGTACCCACACCCTTCAACCCCCGGCTTTGAAGCGCTCCCAGAGCGATCCTCAAAAAACACCAGAATAAAACCAGTGCGCCCCCCAGGTGGAGATCCCAACAGGCCGACAGAAGAGCCCAGAGCAGACCCTGGGTCACGATGAAAGCGGCGTGCCCCAGGGGACGACTCACCCGCGAAGTGACCATCCAACGATACTGGTGGGCCAGGGCCTGGGCGAAGCTCGGTGCCCCAAGGCGGGTATCCAACACAGTGGGAGCCAGGGCTACTTTCCAGCCCTTCTTGGCCGCCCGATAGCCCACTTGGAAATCATCCGCCAGGTACTCCGAAAGTGCCGTGAAGCCCCCGACCTGCTCCAGCACCTCTCTGCGCACCGCCAGGGTAGAACCCATGGCAAAGCGCACCCCCTCGGTCCGTTCGGCCACCAGCACGGAGCTACTGAAATCCAGGATACAGAGGGACTCCAACACAGCGCCCGGGGTGAGAGGACCACTCCCCCGATAAAGGCAGGTGACCACCCCAACCTCGGGGTCATCAAACTCACCCAGGACCGCTTTCAAGTAGTCCGGTCCGCAGACCATATCAGCGTCGGAGATGACGAAGATGTCACCCGACCAGTAGCGCTCGCCCAGGGCCAGGGTGGCGGCCTTTGCATTGCCCGCCGGGCCGGCAAGCAGCCGCAGCCAGGTCGCCTGAGGCTGATTCTGTAGCCAGGATGGAGGCGCCGGTTGAGCCGAACAAACATAGAAATCCTGCCCCTGCTGCTCCGGGAGCGTCAGAAAGCTCTCCATCGACTCCAGGCTGGCCGGCAGTGGCTCCCGGAGCGGTTTGACCTGGGAAAATCGGGGAATCTTTCCGCTCCCGCGCGGTCGGCGGCGGGAAAATCTCAGCACCAGCACGGTGGCCAGGATCTGGTAACCGCAGGCTGCGGCAAACAGCAGCAATAAGAGAAGCTTCACAGGACCGCCCACTGGTAGCGAGCCCTCAGCTCTTCGCGCTGTTTCTCCAGTTCACCGGCCAGAGCCTGAACCGCCACCCCGGCCTCTCGGCCGACCTTCAGGAGTTTAGGCAAGAGATGAGGGCGGGTGGCCACCTTCAGCCCGATGGCTTTCACATCCGGAAAGCCTTTCTCGGTCACGAATTCTCCAAAGTTCAGGGGAAGATCGCTATCCACCGAATCGCTGACGACCCGCAGGACCAGCCTTTCAGCCGATGGAGAGACCGCCTCCAGAAAGGCCTCGGTCTCTAGATCCGCCACCGGACTGGCCGGATATTTTTCGGCGAAGGTGCGTTTCTGACTGGCTGTGATGAGGTAACCGCAGGTCGCTACTCGGCCCACGAACCCGCCCCGGCCGATCAGAGTTCTGGTACTGCGCTCGTCATACACCAGATCCCCCACCCGCAGGGCGGGATCCAGGCCCACGCTAAACCCCACCAGTATAAAAACCTGGGGATTAAAGGTTTTTTGCACCAACTCCACGGCGCTCCCCATGCGCTCGCCACCCATGCCGCTGCAGACATGGAGACAGCCGTCTCCCATCTCCAGTTCCAGACCTTTCATAGAACCGGCGGGTTTCAGGCTCCAACTCCGGCGCACCGCCTCCCGCTCCTCTTTCAGGGCGCTGAAAAAAGCTATCATCGGGCAACCTTTCCTGACGGGGACGCATAGCCGTTGCTCAGGAACCACTCCACCGCACGAGCCAGGGCATCCTTGACCGAGCCCGGTCGAAACCCCAATTCGTCCCTCGCTCGCTGGGGATCAAAAAACATCTTCTTGCGGGCCATTCGCACCCCCTCAAGAGGGACCTGAGGAGTTCGATTGAGCACATACCCTTCCAGCAGAGTATCCAACAGCCCCACAGTCCAGGCCGCGCTATACGGAATCTTGACTCTGGGAGCTGGTAGACCCGTGATGACAGACAGCATCTCGAGAATCTCCTTGAGGGTGAGGTTCAAATGCCCCAATATGTACAGTTCACCGTTCTGGCCGTGCTCCTCGGCCAGCAAGTGGCCGTGAGCCACATCCTCCACCGGGACCAGGTTGAGACCAGTGTCCAGGTAGGCCGGCATCTTACCGGCCAAGAAATCCACGATGATCTTTCCGGTAGCGGTGGGCTTGAGGTCCCCCGGGCCCACCGGAGTGGAAGGGTTGACCAGCACCACCGGAAGTCCCCGCCGGGCGAATTCGAGCACCGCCTCCTGAGCCAGGAACTTGGATTTCTTGTAGTGACCCACGACTTTTTCTAGAGTCGCCCGGCTGGACTCATTCGAAACTCGGCCGGGGGCCGGCAGGGCCAGCGCGGCCACCGAAGAGGTGTAGACCACTCTGGGAACCTTCAATTCCAGGCAAGCGGCCATGAGCGCCTCGCTTCCCTCCACATTGATCCGATACATGGGCCGGGGGTCTCGGGAAAACAAACGGTAGTCGGCGGCACAATGAAAGACCGTGGCGCAGCCCCGCAGGGAGTCGGCATACGAGGTCGGCTCCAACAGATCACCCTCCACCCAGTCGATGGGTAGGTCCTCCACCAACCGGGTATCAGAGGTTCCTCTCCGAAGAGCTCTCACCTGATCGCCCCTTTCCACCAGGGCCCGGGCCAGGTGGCCACCCACAAATCCGGTAGCACCGGTGAGAAAGACGGTCTTGCCCATGGGAGCGGCCTTCTCCATTCAGGCCTCGATCCCGCCTGCCGGTGAGTGTTTCAGGAATATTTCAGTTCCAGTTTTCATAATAGTCACAAGTAATCTCAGAAGGAGATAACAAGTGAGCACTCTAGAAACTGACAACGCGCCCGACGGAACGCTACTTCCCAAGTTTTGCAACAAACTTCGGGAGGCGAACCTCTTTGGCGCCTTTACCGAGCTCTCGAACAAAAGATTTCAAAAATACGTCCTGCAGCCCAAGCACTTCTTACGCAACGGCTGGCTGCTGGACCCGACCATGGAACTGAACCAGCGGACTGTCCGGGCCTACGTGTTGGGAGACTTCCCCACCAACCCCGAAAACGGTGCGAGTATTGGCCAGCGAGTGGTAATCAATCGCCAGGACCGAATCGCGAAACTGGAAACCAACTACAACAATCAGACCCAGACGATCGAATTCGACCTGACCAGCATGGAAGTCACCAAAAACGAGATCACGATGGAGTAAAGATCAATCGGAAGCTAGGGCGGCCTTGAGTCGTTCTACTTCCGTGTGCAACTCCTCGTGGGCAGCCTTGATCTCTTCAGGACCAAGGCTGATGGCGGTTTCTAGCCTTTTCGCAGCCTGGGCACTGGGGCCCGCGTGGAGGTAGACCAGCCCCCCTTTGACCCAGTGAGCTTTCTCTTTAATGACCGCGGCATCGCCTGAAGAGACGGCATCGGCGAGGATCACCATCATCTGGTCAACCTCTTCCAAAAAGGAGGCGATCATCGCCTCAAAAACGGCTTCATCGCCCAGGCATTCAACGGCTTTTTGTCTATCGATAGGTTTCATGAGCATCATTCTCTGGGAGCATCCCCCAGATCTTTTGTTTAAGGCAGGCGCTACGGTATCCTACCGAGGCATACGAAAGGATATTTCTCAGCTAACGTTGCAGCGGGAGATTCCTTTTGTACCATCGAACGGGGCCAGCTATGGCGATCAAGGTGCTGGTAGTCGATGATCACCCGGTGATCCTGCAGGGCTTGCGTGGTATGCTGTCCGCTCTCGAGGATATTGAGGTGGTGGGCGAAGCGGTCACCGGTGCCGAGGCTATCGAGCAAACCCAGAAACTGAAGCCGGACGTCTTGTTGATGGACGTTCGCCTGCCCGAACTCAATGGACTGGAAGCCATGCGCCGCCTGCGGGAGAGCGACCCCGACACCAAAGTTGTCTTCATCACCGTTTCTGACAGCGATCTCTATCTGGTGGAGGCCCTGCGCTGGGGCGCCAACGGCTACCTCACCAAGGACTCCTCCCAGGCCCTGATCGGCCACGCCATCCGCAGTGCCACCATGGGCGGCTGTCTGATCTCGGAAACCTTGCTCAACAAAGCCTTCGGAGCGGTAGCCAGAGCTGCCGTCAATCTTGGAAAGCCCGCCATCGAGGGAGAGCTACCGCCCATCGTCCAACTCACTCCCCGCGAATTAGACGTCCTGCGTCTGGTCGCCAAGGGCATGACCAACCGCTCCATCTGTAAAGAGTTGAACCTAGCCGAAGTGACCATCAAAAAGCACGTGCAGTCCATCATGGGAAAGATGGGAGTCAAGGACCGTACTCAGGCCGCTCTACGCGGTGTGAGGCTGGGCTTGATCGATTGAACTGGTGATTTCTTTAGACGACTCCTACGAAGCTTGCCGCCGGGTGACCCGGGAACGAGCCAAGAACTTTTACTACGGGATCAAGCTGCTCCCCCAGGAAAAGCGGGACAGCTTGTGCGCGGTGTACGCCTTTTTTCGACAGAGCGACGATCTTTCCGACGACGAAGCCATCGACAACAAGGCTGAACGACTAGCCCGCTGGAAAGCCCTGGTCCACCCCTGCGACGCTCCGGGCGACAACCCGATTCTGCCGGCCTTCCACCATAGCGTGGTCAAATATCGCATTCCCACCAACTATTTCGAAGAACTGATCGACGGGACCACCTCGGACCTGACCGTTTCCCGCTACCAGACCTTCACCGAACTCTACGAATACTGCTACAAGGTGGCCTCCACGGTGGGTCTGGTCTGTCTTCACATCTTCGGATTTGACGGCTCCCCCGAGGCTCTGAGCCAGGCCGAGGCGCGAGGAATCGCCTTTCAATTGACCAACATTTTGCGGGACGTCAAGGAAGACGCCGAACGCGGTCGGATCTACCTGCCCCTGGAGGATCTCGAGAAGTTTGGGCTCACCGAAGAGCAGTTTCTTCTTGGACAGGCCAGTCCGGAGATGGAACGTTTTCTAAAATTTCAAGTAGAGCGGGCCCGGGGCTACTACGCCCGCTCTCAGGAACTGGTAGGCCGGGTGAACCCCGAAAGCCGGGCCTCCCTGGAAGCCATGACCCAGATCTACCGAGCCGTTCTTGAGAAGGTGGACAGCCTGGGCCTGGGAGTCTTTCAGCAGCGCGCCTCTCTCTCCAAGATGGAAAAGTTGGCTTTGGCCGGGAAAACTGCCTTATCCGGAGCTTTCAAGCGAACCTAAGAATCTGGCGTATTTGGTCATCTCGCTGGGCCTCGGGCGAACACCCCGGCTTTCCAGCCAGGCCTTGAGTGCCCGTCCCTGCTCCTCCACCCCCGGGGCTTGCGTCTCCACCTCCAGCTCAAAAAACTCCTGACCACCGGGCAAACAGCAGGAATCCAACTCCCAAACCTGTCCGACCTCGAGCGGTGGTGAAAAGAGAAGTCTTCTGGTCTGGGATTCACCCTGCACCCGGAGCGGGGCCGGAGAGATTTCGGTTCGAAAAACTCGAATCGGCTCGGAGTTTGACCAATCCCCCGGTTGCTCAGAACCCACCAACTCTGAGTATTCCATGGAGTCGAACAGCCCCAGTGCGATCTCCCGGCCGATCTTCAGAGTGAGTTCACGATGAGAGCCCTCCACCCTGAGTCGAAGAACCCAGTCTTTTCGCCCGGGAGCATCCTCGACAGTGAAGTAGCGGTTTACGAAGACCCGCTCCCGGTGCGGAGCCCCCAACCCCGCCAGGACTTTCTGATAATCGGTGGCCGAAAGCAGGTACTTGAACTCCGTCTCTCTTTGACTCATGGCGCTTAAAAGTGTTTGCGCAGGTAAAGGTTCATCTGCTTAAACCACCAGGGCCAGTCGTGAGCCACGTCGTGCCCCCACAGGTCCAGCGTGTGTTTGAAACCGATGGAATCGAGAAACCGAGAAAAATCGGTGGTCCAGTTAACCCGCTCCCAGGGCCCCTGACCACAAATCAGGGTCAGCCGGGCCTTTTGCAGCTCCTTCCAGCGTGGAGTACCCACTAAATTCGGCAAGTAGTGGACGGGACTGTTGTTGTAGCAGTTGTCATCAAAGGATGAGCCAAAATACGACGAGATGTCGTAAACCCCCGAAAGGCCGTAGCAGTGACTGAAGATGTCCGGGTGCTTAAACAGGGTGTTGGCGGCGTGGTAGGCCCCGAAGGACGCCCCCATGACTGCGAGCGGTAGCCGGCCCTGGCAGTCCCGATAGATGGCTGCCACCAGTTCGTTGGCCACGTAGTTGTCGAACGCTTGATGGCGTCGGGCAGCTTCGGTCACGGAAAGGTGCTTGTTGCTCCAGCTATCTTGATTGATGCCGTCGGTGGTGACAACTTTGATCTTGCCGGCTTCGATCAACTCGCTCAGGGCCTTGATCATCCCCTGGCGCTCGAACTCCTCGAAATTTTCTGCCGCCGTGGGAAAGCAGAGGAGCGGTTGGCCGAAGTGACCGTAAATGGCCACTGAAAGCGGCTTGCCTAGAAATCGACTGGGTATTTGGAACTTTTGTATCTTCATGGCTGCGCCTTCTCTTTGCTCGAAAGAACTCTTGCTTGCCGACGACTTCCTGGTTAAATTTAGAGTATCTTTTCAAGCTTCGATCCATATGCCGAGCTTCAGCTCTCTCCTGATGCCGAACCGGAATTGGTGAAGGCCGCTTTCAAAGCATTGGCCAAGAAATACCATCCCGATCGGTTCAGTGATCCCCATGAAAAACGTCGGGCCGAAGAAAAAATGGCCCGGATCAATGAGGCCCAACAGTTGCTGGCTTCAGGGAACTACCGCCCGCCTCCACCGCCACCACCCCCCTCTGCTCCTAAAGAGCCGGTGGACGCTCCCCCTCCCCGACCGGTCCCACCTCCGCCTTCGGCAAGCTCTCCCAAGCCCCGAGCAGCCTCGCCGCCGGTTCGAAGCGGCCCCTTCGTTGCCGTAGCCCTGATCTTCTTGGCCCTGCTATTTCTACCCGGCCTTCTCAGCAGCAGCCATCTTGAGAAAGCCCTGCAGTCCGAGGAGGAGGGTCGCTTCCAGGACTCTCTGGTGTACCTGAACAAAGCGGTTGCCGAGGACCCCCATGACCGGGAGTTATACGGCCATCGAGCACGGATCTGGGACAAACTGGGGGAGCCCGAGAAAGCCTCGGTGGATCGGCACAACGCGAAACCTCCGACTCTTTCCTTTCCCGTCGCCTCACCCTCGCCCTCTGCCTCGAAGGTACCCGATGCTCGGGCTAAGAACTCCGCAGACCATGTTCCATGAACTCAACGTCGTCACCAAAGAGATCGAGATCACCGCTCCTCCGAGTCGAGTGTTTGCCGCCTGGACCGAACCTGACCATCTAGAGCGCTGGTTCACCGATAAGGTCACGGGATGGCCGGGAGTCGGTAGCACACTGTCCTTTCGCTTCAAGAACTTCGGCTTCTCAGTGGATTACACGCTGGCGGAAATGCGACCAGACACCAAAGTCGTGTACAAGACTCGTCTACCGGGCGTGGGCACTCAGGTCCTCACCATCAAACTGGCCCGCCGCGCTCCCAGAACGATCGTAACCCTTAGCGAGTCGGGTCCGGAAAACCACAAATCCGATCCCAGGGAAAGCGGCGTGGACTCCGGTTGGCAGATGGCGCTCAGCGTCATGAAAAACTACGTGGAAAACCATTTTGGCAAGAACCGGGAGACCTTTTTTGCCATGCTGCCCGCCCAATTCGACTTTCCTACCCTGCGGGCTCTCTTCACCACCGAAGAAGGCTGGAACAAGTGGTTGACCTTGAACGGTCCTCCACCCCAGAAAGCCGGCGACCCCTACTCCGTGACCCTGGACAGCGGCACCAAGGCCAGCGGCAAAGTCCTGGCCCTGACCCACCACGAGATCTCTATGGCCTGGGATGAGATCGACGGCTATTGGGAAATCAAGTCGTTCCCAACCGGAGGAGACAACAAGGGTCTTTGTATGCGGGGCGGCACTTACTCGGGGGGCCAGCACAAAGTCGAAGAGATCGAGGCCGAGATCAAGGCCACCATGGTCGGCTTATTCGCCGCCCTTTCCACTTGAGCACTTTTTTTCCGTGAGGGGGAACAAACCGACTCCTCCACCGTGTCTTACCCATGAAACGTAACCAATGTCGCCCCCATGGCGACGAGTGAACGGAGAGAAGAATGACCATTAAGGTAGACCTTCTTCCTACAGAGAAGAAGTCGTTCGGCATAGACCCCGCCATGATCGTGATGTTCCTGTTGATCATCGGTGCGGCTGCCCTTATGTTGCTTTACAGCCAGAGGCTCAATACCGCCATCGAAGCGGAAGAAGCCCGGATCGAAACGATCAACCAGGAAATCAAACAGATTGAAACCAAGCTTCCTCGAGTCGAGGAGATGAAAAACCGCATTCAAAGCTTGAAGCGTGAGATCAAGATGATCAAGAGTCTGGTCCACGACCCGCTACGATACGCGAACCTGCTTCAAGAAGTCGCGATCTTGCTGCCCGAGAACGTGTTCCTAAACAGCCTTTCCATCGACCCCCGAGGCCGCCAGGTGACGATCAGCGGTTCGGCTGCCGAAGTCGCAGGACGCCTGCCACTGGCAACCATCGCCCAGTTGATGAGAAACTTCAACGACTCGGCCTACTTCCGAAGCTCCACGCTCTCGTCGACCAGCGAAACCAGTATCCCACCGGGAGACACTCGCGCCTTTACTTTCACCCTGAACATCGCCTACGATGAAGAGAAGGCGGCGACCGAACCTCCCACTGGAATGGGTCAGGGGTCCGTTCCCACCGAGGATCCGGAAGCCTTGAGAGCCGAGCAGGGCGAAGCCGACGAGGAACTCGACTCGGAACTGGATAGCGCGGCCACTCCGGACGCGACCGCTACTCCCGCAGCCACCGAAACCCCGGCGACTGAAGGATAGGGCGAGGAAGGGAAAGCTAATACTATGAATACACCAATGAAAATCGCCGTAGCCCTGGTCATCATCGCCCTGATGGGACTTGGATTCTACGTGGTCGACTGGTCCGAGAAGAATAAGAAGATCGTCGAACTTCAAGGCCAGTATCAGGAAAAAGAAGAGCAAAAGAAACGCCTGGAAGCCGACGTCGCCAAACTGGAGGAATACGAGAAAGAAGCCGAGGCACTGGAGAAAGAACTCCTGAGCCTGGTTCAGTCCAAGTTTACCCAGGAAGAGCCTGAACTGTTCGTTGCCAACTACATCGCCGAGATCGAGCGGATGGTTGTAGGACAGCAAGAAGCCACCGGAGACTACGACTTCAAGATCACCCAGATTTCGCCTAAAGGTGAAAAACGAACGCAAGTCAACACGGGGTCCGAAGGTGAGGAAGGAAGCGAAAGCAGCGAAGCTTCTGCGGCCGAATCCTCCGAAACCTTGCAAGGATTCCCCACCAGGGTCTTCGACATGACCATGACCGGTCGCTACGCCACCCTGGTCGACTTCCTCTACGAACTGGGAGCGCTGGAACTGGATCGTCTGGTCACCATTAACCAGATCTCCCTATCTCCAGGCAGCTCAGAAGGTGGCGGCAGTCCGGTACTGACCGTGACCATACCGATCACCGCCTACCTGCGGACCGGAAGCAAGTAAAGCGTTCCACTTCTGGAGAGGCCCCGAAAGGGGCCTTTTTCTTTGCCAAACCTCGGAAAACGGGTTTACACCACACTTTAAAGGTGGTAAGCTTTGCCGGTTCTCGCGCGGGCGGGTCGGGGTGACCTCCTCCCCTCACGACGGCCGAGAACCATCACTTGAAGGCGACCGAGACAGACTCGAGGTTGCCAACGGAGGACCAAAATAATGGAAAAAAGTGCCGTAATCGAAGAACACGGACTTCACGACAAAGACTCCGGCTCTGCCGACGTGCAGATCGCCATCTTGACTTCAAGAATCAACCATCTGACCGAGCACCTCAAAGTGCACGCCAAGGATCACCACTCCCGACGGGGACTTCTGATGATGGTAGGTAAGAGACGAAGACTCCTGAAGTACCTGAAAGAAAACCATCTGAAACGCTATCGAGATCTGATCGCGAAGTTAGGAATCAGACGGTAAGTGAAACGGGAAGAGCATACGGCTTCCCCTTGAGGCACATCGACGACCACTGCGTTTTGCAGGGTCGAGGATGTGCCTTTCATTTAGGGCTTCCAGAAAAGCCCCCACGCACGGCGTACAAGCACCCTGGATAAGGCAGATTGTTCATCGTTGCGTATCAGAACCTGGCGAGGAAACCTCAGATACGGTTATCCGTCGGCCTTTTGCACCAGCAACGGTCCAGAGCCGGGTCCACACGGGCCGATGCGCCTGTAGTTAATAGTAAGAGAGAATAGAATGAGTAAAACAGCGACACTTGAAAAAACTGAGAAAGTGGTTGTAGAGAAAGAAATCGGTGGCCGGATCCTGCGCATGGAAACCGGTGAACTCGCCAAACAAGCGGGCGGCGCCGTCCTGCTGACCTACGGTGAAACGGTGGTCCTGGTGACCGCCACCACCAATCCCGAGCCCCGGCCCGGTGCAAGCTTTTTTCCCCTGACCGTGGATTACGACGAGAAGATGTACGCCGCCGGAAAAATCCCTGGTGGGTGGATCAAGCGAGAAGGCAGACCCCCCGAGCGCGTCACCCTCACCTGCCGGCTGATCGACCGCCCTATCCGACCCCTATTTCCAGACGGGTTCCGCAACGACGTCCACGTGGTGGGCATGGCCCTGTCGGTAGACGAAGAGAATAATCCCGACGTCATCGCTCTGTCCGGAGCGGGCGCGGCTCTCTCCCTTTCGGAGTGCCCCTTTCTGGGTCCGGTGGCTGGAGTTCGAGTCGGCTACGTCGATGGTGAGTTTTTGATCAATCCCACCGAGTCGCAGCTGGAGACCTCTCAACTCGATCTGATCGTGGCCGGTACCCGGGACAGCATCATGATGGTGGAATGCGGCGCCATGGAAGTTTCCGAGGATCTTCTCCTCGACGCCTTCGAAGAGGCCCACGACGCCATCCGCGACATCATCGAGATGATCGACGAAATGGTGGAAAAGGTCGGTAAAGAGAAGAAAGAATACTTCCTCTTCTTGCCCAACGAAAAACTCAAAGCCCTCATGGAAGAGCATCTGGCCGCAGACGTGGCCAAAGCCATTCGCATCGCCGACAAGGCCGAGCGCTCGGAAGCTTTTAGCAAGATCAATCGCGAATCCATGATCGCCCTGGTGCAAAAACTCAAATTTAAAGAAAAGGACGAAATCCTCGAACTCCTGGCCAACGACGAAAGCCCCGATTTTAATGACGTCCTCAAAGAGATGAAGGGTAGCGCGATGGTCAATATGATCATCGACGACAAAGTCCGGATCGACGGGCGAACCACCACGGAAATCCGTAAGCTGGATGCTAAAGTGGGCATGATTCCTCGAACCCACGGCTCCGGGCTGTTCACCCGAGGTCAGACCCAGGTCCTGTCGCTCGTGACCCTGGGAACCCTGGCCGAAGAGCAGACCTTCGACAACATCATCGGGGAAACGTCTCGGCGCTACATCCACCACTACAACTTCCCCCCCTTCTCGGTTGGCGAAGCTCGCTTCATGCGTGGACCGGGACGTCGAGAGATCGGACACGGCGCTCTGGCCGAACGAGCCCTCGCCCCCGTGATCCCGAGCGAAGAGGAGTTCCCTTACACCCTGCGAGTGGTCAGTGAGTGTCTGGAATCCAACGGTTCAACCTCTATGGCTTCGACCTGCGGTAGCACCCTCTCGCTCATGGACGCCGGGGTTCCCATCAAAGCCCCGGTCGGCGGAATCGCCATGGGCCTGGTGGCCCGGGGTGACGAATACGCCGTACTCACCGACATTCAAGGCCTGGAAGACCACCTGGGTGAGATGGATTTCAAAGTGACCGGTACCCGCGACGGGGTGACCGCACTGCAGATGGACATCAAACTCAAGGGCATCACCGTCGACATCCTGCGTACCGCGCTGCAACAAGCCAAAGACGCCAGGATGACCATCATCGACGTGATCGAAGACTGCATCCCGGCTCCCCGGGAGCACCTCTCCAAGCACGCGCCCCGCATCACCTCGATCATGATCGACCCTGAGAAGATCAAGGACATCATCGGACCGGGCGGCAAGAACATCAACCGCATCATCGCCGAGACCGGCGTAAAGATCGACATCGAGAACGATGGTCGGGTCTTCATAGCGGCTGTCAAACCCGACGCCGTGGACCGAGCCATCAAGATGGTCGAAGATCAGCTCAAGGACGTAGAAGCCGGTGAGCAGTATACCGGTAAAGTCATGCGTCTGATGAACTTCGGGGCTTTCGTGGAGATACTCCCCGGAAAAGAAGGACTGCTCCACATCTCTAAGGTGAAGCCTTTCCACGTGGAAAAGATCGAGGACGTGATCAACGTTGGCGATGAAGTGGAAGTCAAGGTCGAAGAGATCGACTCGATGGGTCGAATCAATCTGACCCGCAAGGGCCTCTTCAGTGAAGAAGAGATGGCTGAAGCCGAGACCAAAAAAGGCTCGGGAGAACGTGGTGAGCGAGGTGGCCGAGGCGGTCGTGATCGCGACCGAGGTGACCGGGATCGAGGCGGCCGGGACCGCGGCGGTCGTGACCGCGACCGAGGTGACCGGGATCGCGGCGGCCGGGACCGCGACCGAGGTCGGGACCACGGTGATCGCGACCGGGATCGTGGAGATCGCGAGCGTGCTGACCGGGACAAACCCCGTGAACGAGACGACAATGGGGACCGCGGAGATCAAAACCAGCGCCAGCGCCGACCTCGAAGCGAGGGCTCGGATTCGAAGAGTTCGGATAAAGGCCGCCGAACCTCCTCGCGCTCTTCGGATTCTGAAGATGGTGACAAACCTCGCAGAAGAGCCTTGAGGCAGCGCCGTCCCCGAACCGAAACCCGGGACGACGACTAAAAACTAAGAAGAGAGCGCCGGTGAGTCACGCCGGCGCTCTTTTCTTTTGCAGGGTCTGGTCCGGCAAAGAGGCAACAACCCCCAGGTGACCCCGGCTTCCGTACCCGATACAACCCTCGAAGACGAGGTGCAGGATTTCTTTCAGCGGGTCCTGGGCGCCTTACCGGGCATGGAGCTGCGACCGGCCCAGATAGAAATGGCTCGCGCCGTGGCTCGGGCCATACAAAGCAACGGCCGGGTAGCCATCGAAGCAGGAACCGGTACCGGAAAATCCATGGCTTATCTGGTCCCTCTCCTACTGCGAAACTCCCCGTCCGGCAGCCCCGCCATCATCGCCACCAAGACGGTCCAGCTTCAGGAGCAGCTCCTCAAGAAGGATCTACCAACCCTACAAGGTTTGTTGCCCCCCAAAAAAGTGGTGATCGCTAAAGGTTGGAACAACTACCTCTGCATTCGCAAGGTGGAAACTCCCGACGAGCCCACCTTGCGGGTGGTCGGTCCCAAACTCCCCGAACTGCGCAGGCTCCTGAGTCGCGGCGCCGGGCGAGTCACCCGGGACCAGGCCTCGGTTTCAAACGTCCAGTGGTCCCAGGTCAAGGCCGATCCCCACGACTGCCAAAAAAGAAACTGCCCCTACTTCTCCAGTTGCGGCCTGTTTGCCGAGCGGCGCGAACTGGAGACCGCCGAACTGATCGTGACCAATCACGCCTTTTTATTGACCGACCTGATGCTCCGCCGGGAAGGCCGGGCTCTGCTACCACCGGGAGAGGTCCTGGTCATTGATGAAGCCCATCGCCTGGACGATGTGGCCACCGAGTTGCTGGCCATCCGATTCGACCCCGAGCGCCTCCACAGTTGCATTTCGGCGCCCCTGTCGAGTGGAGCCGAAGGGTGGCTGGCCGCGACCCGGTTCACCTTTCTCATGACTCTACCGGAGATCGAATTCATGCCCTGGAGCGCCAGGTTCGACCAGGTGGTACTGGGCGGCCTCAAAGACCTCGAACTCCTGTCCGGCACGCTGCTGGAAGAGCTGGGCCTGCTGGGGCATCATTTCGAAACCCGGAGGGTGCCCTTGCAGCCCTTGCTGCACTCCGAAATGGGCGAGCGCGCCGCCAACCTTCTGGCCGAGCTCTGTATGGCCTGTGAGGAGACATCCAACTCCATCGCCTCTATGGCCCGAGAGTATGAAGACCGTTTCGAACTGGGCCCTCCACCCGAGCTGATCCGGTTGGCCCAGAGCGTAGGGCGACTGGCCCAGGACCTCAGCTTCTTGAGTGGATGCGACTCCCCGGATTGGGTCTTCCAGGCGGAATCGGACCCCAACGCCCTGGTGGCCCGCCCGGTGGACAACGCCCAGGCGCTTCAGCAAGAGCTTTTTGAAGAGTTCCAATCGGTGGTGGTCACCTCGGCCAGTCTTCAAGTCGACGAATCGTTTCACTTTTTTAAGCGCCGTACCGGACTTGGGGAAACCACCCGGGAGTACGCCTTTGCCTCTCCTTTCAACTTCCAAGAAAAGGCGTTTATCGGCCTGGTCAATTGCGGTCCCGAACCGAACGCTCCGGACTACGTGGACGCGCTGGCTCCGGCCCTCGCCGAGTTGGCGTGCGGCCTGGGGGGGAGGATGCTCCTTCTCACCACCAGCCACCGGCGGGTAGAAGAGTTTGCCCGGCAACTGACCGCTCCTCTCATGAGTGCCCAGGTAGAACTTCTGGTCCAGGGACAGGCCGCTGCCGGGCAACTCCTGCACCGCTTTGCTCAACCGGGCCGCCGAGTGCTCCTGGGAGTCGACACCTTTTGGGAGGGGGTGGACATCCCCGGGGAAAGACTTTCCTGCGTGGTCATGACCCGACTCCCCTTTCCGGTTCCGAGCGACGTGCTCTTCAAGGCCCGGGCAGAACAGATCGAGAGAGAGGGCGGCAACGCCTTTCAAGAACTGAGCATTCCCCTGGTGGGGCTCAAGCTCAAGCAAGGATTCGGCAGGCTGCTCCGAACGGAGCGAGACAGCGGTATTTTTCTGCTCACCGATCCCCGGGCCTGCAACCGCTGGTACGGACGAAAGTTGCTCCGGAACCTGCCCCTGACGGGTGCCTGCCGGGAGAGCGTAGGGGGGGTTGTGGCCCGGGCCCTTGAATGGAGTGCTAGGAACTTGTCGGAGTAGTCTCCTAGGAATCTGGGGTCACCGTAACCCCGTCACTTTTGTGGGGTTGAATTTTGTATGAAACGTATCACTTTTCTTATCCTCCTGGTCGGTCTCACCATGGCCCCGGCTCCGGCGCAGACGCCCACCGTCGAGCAGCTCCTCAAGATCCACCAGAGGGCATCGGCAGAGCTTGAGGATGTTCAGGCCAAGGCCTCCCTGTCCCTCAAGCTGCTGGTCGGTATTCTCCCCTACTCGGAGAACCTGGCCGGCCGCTACTACTATCTAAAGCCCGACCAACACAAGCTCGAGTTCGATGACGCCCCAAGCTATTTCGATCAGGCACCCAGCCTCTTCAAATGGGACTTACCCGATCCCAAGCGCTATAGGGTTAAAGTCAAGGGCCCCTTTCGGGAAGCTTCCGGAGAGATTTACCAGTTGCTCTATCTGTCGAAGAAAGCAGACTCTTCCACCCAGTCCGTGCTTTGCACCTTCGATGCCTCCACCGGGCGCCTGTTCCGACAGGAAACGTCCTACCGAGACGGCGGCTCGGTAGCGCTCGCTTTCAACTATCTGGCCACTTCAGATTTGCCGGTGCTGGACAAAGTGAAGGCCCAAGTGAAGATACCTTCCTACTCCCTCAGTGGGACCGCGAGCATCGCTTTCAGCGAGCAAAAATACAACAAGGGCCTGGACAAGAGCATTTTCCCCGAGGGTTAAACTCCCGGTTAACGGGGAACCAAGAGAGGTGAGTTACTCCGACATCGTCCGACCGCTGATCTCCGAGCCCACTCGCTGGACTTACGTGCGCGACTGGGTAAGCCCCACCCTGGTTCGCCTGGATTCTCCGAGAAAGGCAGCCGGCAGAGGAGTCTCCATCGCCATCGTGGACGCCGGATTTTATCCCCATCCGGATCTTCTGTTTCCCCTCTGCAGGGTGCTCGGGCATTTCGACTTCTCGGTGGACGACGAGCCTCTGGACGGGCGTACCGACGCCGGAAATTGGCACGGTACTATGACCGCCGTCATCGCCGCCGGAAACGGATTTCTGGGCCAGGGGCTGTATCGTGGCCCAGCTTATCTCTCCAAAGTCCTACTCTTAAAAGCTGGAGAAAAGCTCTCCATTCGACCCCACGCGATTGCCAGGGCCCTGAAGTGGGTGATCGAGCAAAAGGACCGGTACCATATCCGGGTGGTCAATATCTCCCTGGGAGTGGGCGAGGAGAACCGCAAAAGCGAGCGGTCTCTGGTAGACCACTGGATTCGAAAGTGCGTGAACTCCGGGATCTGCGTGGTGGTGGCAGCCGGCAACAGCGGTGGAACGGTGGGCAGTCCCGCCAAAAGCCCCGAAGCCATCACCGTGGGGGGTTACTTCGATCACTGCGACGAGATGTTTCACTCGGACTACGGCTTCACCCCCGACCGAGTTCTGAAACCGGACCTCATCGCCCCCTCGGCGCTGGTGGCCTCCCCCATCTTGCCCGGCACTCCCCAGCAAAAACGAGCGGCGGCTCTGTGTCGATTGATGGCTGATCCTGAATGCCTCGATGAAGAGACCCTGAAAAACGCCCAATTGCCGGAGAGCTATTCCGAGAACTCCCCTGATGACCGAAGCAACGAACTCCTCGGTCAAGCAGCCGGTCACAAAGTCGTGGGTACCTATTACGAGCACGCCGACGGAACCTCGGTAGCCGCACCGATGGTCGCCGGGACCATCGCCCAACTCCTGGAGTTGAGGCCCGAACTCACCCCCAGGGATATCAGGCGTATTCTACTGCAAACCAGTCGGCGATTACCCGGTGCCTCCCGGGAGCGCCAAGGCCGAGGAATCTTGAGAGCCGCCGACGCCTTTAAGATCGTGGAGCAGGAGAACCACCCCGTCCTCAAGACGATCCTGGGTACCGAACGAGTGGAAAATGCCCTGGTTTTTCGGGTCTACGAGCCGGACGCCGAAAAGGTCGAAGTCGCCGGAGACTTCACCGACTGGAAGACCACGCCCATGGAAAGACGGGACGACGGGGTATGGGAGTACGTCCTGGAACTCCCTATCTCCGACGGCGAAAAACGCGCCTACAAGTTTCTCTACGATGGCAAGCGTTGGGAAGAAGATCGGCACAACCCTTACTGTGAACCGGATCGAATGGGGGGCCTGAACTCCTTGATCGATCGTGACCTACTGCTCCTCCGCGCTTAGGAGGCTTTAGGAGCTCCTAAAGGCGCATCCCGCCCACTGCTTGTTCCGTATCCTGCTCGGAGTACTGGTATTCTTCCAGGTTTAAGGTGGTGAGAATGTAGACATCGAAGTAGCTTTTCATTTGGCGGGCAATCGTGGCGTGTAAAATATGGCCGTCGCGAATGGCGAAGCGAACGGTGCCTCCCACCTCGTACTCCTGGAGATCAGAGGCTTCCTTCGAGCCCCGACTTCCCGCGCCCGTGATGGAAATATCGGCGTACTCTACCCCTTCGTCACCGTAAGCATCCACCCGGCAGCGGTAGGTCACGTCCATCGGTTCGTGACCGCCCTTGAGCCCGTCCGGTCCGGTCTTAGGCAACATCTCTTTGCGAGTTCGGGTCCATTCTTCTCCGGTGACCTTGGGCTCATCCGGAAACAGCAACAGGTGAGGGGTGGGCAGGGTTCCGCTGATATCGGAGAGTTGCCCGAAGCGGTTCACGGTCTCATTCAAGAACTCCGTGGTGGGGTCGCTCAGGCCTTCATAGCCCACTTCCTCCCCTCCCACAAAGCGGGCTGCTTTGGCGACTTGCGACTTGACCAAACCGGTCCAATCGGGTCGGACATCGGAAACCCGAAGCTCCATCGTCAACTCCTCCTTGTAGGAGTCGTTGCTGGCGGACATCTTCTTGCCCACCAGGCGCAAGAGCTTGGCGGCAGGTTTCTCCAACGTCGCCTTGACCTCGCGTGAGATCGTGAATCGAGTTATCTGATCTCTTCGATGACGATACTCGAGATATTTCGGCCTCTCCATGTTCCCTCTACTTCCCCTAGGAGGCCGACCGGAAACCCCGTTGACAGATCGCGAAGGACATTTTGGTCCTCCGGAATTGGACATTTTCGAGTAATATCGGGAATATTTCGCGACAAATGGACTGTTTCGGAGGGGCAATAATGGTCGAGCGAGATGGCGGCGGGGTTTCCGGTCGGCCTCCTTGAACGATTCGTCCAGGTATTCCCGCTCGCGCCGCTATTCCCTGGCCATCCCCTTAACTGGCCAGGGCGCATGCGCTGAGATTATACAACGCAGTGTAGGCCTTGCTGGTCAGGGAGGTGGAGCGTGCTCTACGCGCGCGCCGGGCGATGTAGCCTTGCTCTTCCAACATATCGAGCTGAAACTGGACCGAGGAGTGAGATTTTACCCCCAGGCTCAAAGCGAGTTCTCGCACGGTGGGGCTATAGCCCACAGACTCGATGTGAGAATTCAGGGCCATCAACACGTTGAGTCTGGTCCGGGTAAACTTTGAACGCCTGGCCCGCTTCTCTAAGAAAATGATATTCATCGACATGGTCTCCAATCTGTTTGAACACCACCATCATCTCGAGAAAATCCGATCGCCAAGATTACGAAACTGTTACTGGTCTATTTCCGAAAGGTTAATAATTTATGAACAGCGGGGGCTACGGTAACGCAGCAGAGATCCGGTCCCACAAAAGTGTGCTGAGAACAGCTTTAGGCTGCTGCTCCATGACTACCGGCGTGCTCTCCGGCCCAAATACCAAATAGCGGTTTTCCTGGGAATCGAACCCCTGATCCGGCTGCACCACGGAGTTTGCCACGATCAGATCCGCCCGCTTGTGTTCAAGATAGGGGTGCACGGCCGCTGCCAGCTCTTGGTCGCTGCGGGAGGAAGCGGCCTTGAACGCCACCAAAAAAGTTTGGGGCAACTGTTCCCGGATCCAGGTAATGATCTTGGGCGTCGGCTTGAGAGCCAGCTCGAACCCTCCGGCGCTGGTCGCTCGCTTTTCTGTTTGAGTTTCCTCGGGCGCAAAATCGCAAACCGCGGCGGCTGCCACCACCACATCGGGGGAGTACTCTCGGACCAGTTCCTGGACCGCCTGCATCATTTCCGCCCCGGTTTCCACCCGATGGACCCGCACCCAGGGTGGCGGCTCGTACTGACCCGGTCCGTAGACCAGATCCACCACCCCCCCCCGTCGGTGGGCCTCCCGGGCCAACAGACAGGCGGTCAACCCTGAAGACGGATTGGTCAAGCAGCGAGCCGGGTCTAGATACTCCCGGGTAGGACCCCCGGTGATCAATACCCTCTGGTTCTGCAGATCGGCAGGCCCCAGCGCCCGCAGGACCTCCGCTACCATCTCCTCGGTTCCCATCATCTTTTCTTTTCCCTCACTGGGAGTGGAACTCAGGATCCGGATCCCCATCTCGGTCAGCGTCTCTAGATTCTTTCGAACGGCCGGGTTGCGCATCATGGGGGCGTGCATCCCGGGTGCACAAAGGATCGGGACCCCACTGCCCAGGGCGGTGGTCAGACAGGTGGTCACCACGTTGTCGTCGAGTCCCACCGCGATTTTGGCCAGGGTGTTGGCCGTGGCCGGGGCCACCAGTAAAAGATCGGCTGTCCCATGCTCCCCGAAAAACTCCAGATGCTCACAGCGCGCTGTCAGGCGGTCGACCACCGGACGGCCGGTGCACCAGCTAAGACTGGTGGGAGACACCAGTTCGCTGGCGGCAGCGGTGAGAAAAAACTGCACCTGCGCTCCCTGGCGCATAAGCTGACGGGCCACCCGGTGGATCTCGATGGCTGCTATACTTCCGCACACCGCGATGCCCACGAGCTTGCCCTCTAAATGTCGAGTTTCACTACCCAGAATATCTTGGAGATGATGCCACATACTGGAATCAAGTTGAATCTGCAGTAGGAAAGTCCTATCAGGAAGGTTCTACTACCATAACTTACAAAGTGTTTTCAAAAATTGGGGAGGCTCAGGCGAGAAGTTCGTTCCGTCAACCGATTTACGAACTTGTAACAAAAGGGATCGCCTAAAGAGACACGAAAAGCCTTGCCCGAGAGAAGGAGCAATATTTCATGGGTCTGTTTTCGTTTCTTGGTGGAGGAAAGCCGAGTTTCAAGCCGGTAGCTCACCAAACCGTCGAAATTGAATTTGAGGATATCGAAGGCGCCTTCCAAAGCTATTTTGTGGAGATCCTGGAGGTCAGTAAACGCTCACTGACCTTGAGAGCCCCGGGCAACGACATGAGCCCCGTTATGATTGAGCCGGGGATCCCTCTTACCATTTCGTACTTCGACGAGAGCAAGAGCCTATTCCACAGCTACCGGGGTCTGGTGAAGGACTCCCGGGATCGAGAGTTTGAAGTGGAAGCCCCCAGCAAGAACACCGTGGAGACGGATGAAGTCCCCGCTCGCGACGACCTCTTCCGGGTGGACGTGAGCATCCCCGTACGCTTTCAAGCGCGCCGAAGCCAGCACGCTCAGATGGCTTCCACCCACGCGGTGACTCCCCACAGTCTCTATCTTAAGACCAATCTGGGGATCCCACCAGAAACCAATGTCACCGTGGTGCTGGAGATTCCCAACGCCGATCAGATCGAGGTTGACGCTCGGGCCGTGGGTAGCGAAAAAGACCCTGAGGACAATCGCAAGCACATTTCTCAGGTTCAATTAGAAGACGTGAGCCCTTCGGATCGGGATTCGATTCTCGGATACTCTGTGTACTTTCAGAAGCGCCAGGAGCGAGCGCAATCTCGAGGAGGAGTGGCCTCCTAAGAGAGGCTCCTTCTCAGTCGGTGGACGGTTCCACCGCCACCGGTTGCTGCTGGGACATCTTGTAAAACATGGGGCGCCAGAAACGGGCCCCCTGAAAGATCGTTCTGCGGGCCACCGCGCCGTGCTGTTTAATCATAAAGCGCTCCTCCACGCGGTATTCACCGCCGTAGGCCCGACCGGTCTCGGGTTCCAGGAGCACGAAGCCCTTGAACGTCCCTCGCACCTCCACCGACGGGTCGACCTCGCTTCCCTCGGTGATACTACCCAGCACCAGGATATTCGCCAGGACACCCTTTTCCGTATTGACGAAGCTGTCGAGTCGGTAGACCAGATTGTAATTGATCTTCACCGGGTCTCCGGAAAGCGGATGCGGTTCCTCAAAGGAGAGCTGTTCCTGCCAGGTTGATTTCCCGGCTTTCTGCAACCCTTCCGGGAGCTTTGGCCAGAACGAGGTGATCAGCGGTGTCCACACCGCCGAGGAGGCCATGATCGAGCGACTGGGAGCGGTCAATTGAGGGGCGGTGGCCAGTGCTTTGGGAGAGACTTCGGTGCGCGCCGTGATTTCATTGAGCTTTGCCTCCTGCCAGGCCCACTGCTCCGACTCCATCTCTTCGACATCGTAAGTGACCAGCGCGGTCTCATTCTGGCGTTTGGTTTCTTCCCTCAAAATCAGGAGCAACGTGTAGTCGTCCTGGATAACAGGCTCGCTGTCGAGTCGTTCCTCGGCCAGGATCTCCAAACCCGTTTCCACGCTGAGCATCACAGTCATGGGATCGCTACCTTGAAGAGCCGAAAGCTCACGCTGGAGCTGAACTCCGATGTAAGGGTATCGGATGATGGGGTCAGCCAGGGCGGCCAGAGCCACCAGAATACTCCCGGAAACCAGCAATATCAGCACTATCTTGCGCACAATCAGAACTACTCTCCCGCCATGGGTGCTCCTGCGTTGATAGGGCAGCAGAACCTTTCGTCACATATTTTTAACATTTTGTACATATCTGTTTACATCTGTAACATGTTGTTAACATGGAGCTAGTAGAGATGACCCCGAGAGTCCCCTAAGCTTCTCCTAAGGAGAAACCATGAGTTCAGAAATCAATGGCGTAGGTGGCGGCTCAACGCACCGACTGAACCAGACCCAACGGGTAGCTCCTCAGCGTGCGGTGGAAGCCACTGCAAAACCGGAAACGGCTGGAAACCAGGTTGGTAAGGTTGAAGGCTTTCAACCGACAGCCGAGTTTAAAGAAACGCTGAGTGATCAAAAGGCCGGCGAAGCGAAGGCTTCCGAGATTCTCGGAGGTTGGAGCCCGCAACAGGGTGGAGGGACTGCCATAGCCGGGGGCTTGCAGGTCGAGGGCGGTGCCAACACTGCGGTCAACCAGGTTCACGGGGTTAGCAACGGAGTCTATCAATCCTCCAATGGAGCCAAGCCTGGCTTTACCGGGGCAACGGTCTACAGCAGCGGCCCACCGGCCTTCTAGAATAAGTTTTCAAAGCACGTCCAGTCGGCCTCTTCCTGGAACTGTTCAGGAAAAGGTGAATAGGGATGCACCCGAGGTGCATAACCCATCCGACGACGTGCTTTTTCTATGGAGAAAGTGTGGGAGAGTCCCAGTTGCAACGCGGAAAACCGGGTCAACGGGGGCTCCCCAGTTTTTTTGAGCCGGTAAAGGATCTCCAGGAGCGCTCCCAGCCCATAAGCCAGACTCACAGGCAAGCATCGCTTCACCGGGGGCAGGCCCCTCCACTGCAAGAGGTGGGCGATCCAGGCCCACAGGCGGACCGGTACGCCGGAGCTAATGAAGTAGGCCTCCCCCCACATCTCGTCGCGCTCCCGGTGAGCGAGCGCCCCTAGCTGAGAACCCACGGCATCGACGATGTGGGTCACGTCCACTTGATTCAGGCCGTTCCCCACCCTGACCAGGCGGCCCCTTCGAGCAGCCTCATAGACCCGTGGTAGCAAATGGGGATCCCCAGGTCCGTAAATCAAGTGAGGCCTCAAAGCCATCACCTTGAAACCCCAGTCCTTTTCAAAAACCAGACGCTCCGCTTCGATCTTGGTCGCGCAGTAAGGGTTCAGGGGGCGCCGCCCGTAAGGCTCGGTCTCGGTCTTCAACTCGGCGGACACCCCCTGGAAGGTCACCGAGGGCGAACTGGTATGTACGAAGTATCGTGCCCCGTGCTGGGACGCCCCGGTCAAGAGGTTCCTGGTGGCCTCGACGTTGATGGCGTGATAGCTCTGGTAGTCTCCCCACACTCCGGCTCGGGCCGCGGTATGAAAGATGAAGTCCCGGTTCCTGGTGGCGGCGATGGCCTGCTCGGCCACGGTAAGATCGGCGCCGACGACCTCCACCCCCAGTTGGCTCAACTCCGGAGCCTCTCGGCGAACCGTCGCTGCGACCTGCTCAAACCCCAAGGCCACCAGGGCCCGAACCAGATTCCCACCGAGGAAGCCCTGTCCACCGGTGACCAGAATCCTCAAAGACCGAGTTTCTTGACCCACTCGCTCAGCTCCTCACGATGAATCTTGGCGTTGTGCCTGGGATCAACCGGCATGCCGGGATGAAAGACCAGATGCTCGACCATCGAAAAGTCGGGGGTCTGGTGAAGCATGGCCAGACACTGCTCTCTCAGCACCCACTCCGTGGAGAGCGAACCGGAAGCTCTCTCCACCACCAGGACCGGTCCGGATTTTCCTTCAACCAGAGCCGCCCTCTCCACTTCGGGGTGAGAAATGACCAGAGCCTCGCCGGGGAGCGGATACATGAGCTTTTCCGCCGATCGGATCAGGTGGCTCTTTCGGCCCACCAGCCACAGCCTTCCCTGTGAATCAAAGTATCCCAGATCCCCCATCAGGTGCCAGACCCCCTCGTCGGTCACAAACTTAGCTCGCCGGGTCTCTTCCGGCTTTTTGAAGTAGCTCTCCGTGACCACCGCTCCCCGCACCGCGACCTCACCGATCTCTCCGGGGGAAAGCCCTTGCATGTCCCGGGGGCGAGTTCGAAACGGGACCACCCGGACTTCATTGATGGGAAGAGGACGACCCACGCAGAGGCCCTTGCCTTCGTGGTTTCTGGCCGCGCGGGTGGCAAAGATCTCCTGGGCTTCGATATCGGTGACCGGCAGTGCCTCGGTGGCTCCGTAGGGAGTGTGGAGCCTGGCATTGGGTGCTACCCTACGCCACTTATCCAGAAACTCAAAAGAGATCGGGGCCCCGAAGGTGATGAGCCTGCGGATCAAGGGAAGCTCGATGCGCCTGCGCAGACACTCTTCGGCAACCCGCTTCCAGATGGCGGGGGAGCCCTGCAGTGAGGTGACACCATACTTATGAATCTGGGTGATCAGCTCAAAAGGCCGGCACTGGGCCGGGCGGCTGGGGTCAAGAGCGGGGATCACCGCACTCACCCCCATGGCCGCGGTAAACAGCCCGAACAGAGGAAACCCCGGCAGATCCACATCGCGGCTGGAGAAATCGTAGACATCTTTTAAGACCTCGACCTGGCGTACAAAGATCTTGTGGGTATAAACCACTCCCTTGGCCGGACCTGTGCTGCCTGAAGTAAAAAGGATGGCAGCCGTGTCTTGCTCACCTACGGTGGCGATTTCTTCTATCGGCTGGATGGTACCCCGGCGGAGGTCCGGAACCTCGGGAAAATGCCCCCAACAGGCGGTGTGTTCCACCCGTTGGAAAGCCCTGGGAGACATCTTTTTGAGAGCAAACGCCCGGGGAATACCGACCAGGCCTTCCGGTTCTACCTCTTCGACCACTTTCAGGAAGCGCCCCAGCCCCATGCCCGGGTCGATCAGAATCGGGATCGCACCGATCTTGAAGAGGGCAAAGACAAGGGCCACAAACTCGGCTGAGTTCTTCATCAAAACCAGGGTCGGTAGGCCCTGTTGGAAGCCCACCTTTCGGAGCCGCCTGGCCTGACGATCGACTTCCCCTAAGAGCCGGGCGAACGTAAACCTTCGGTCCTTATCAAAAAGTGCTGTCCGGGTGGGGTATTCTCGCGCCTTCTCTTCAAAGACCTGAACGATGTTCAAGAAAGAAAGGCCTCAATCTCGTCGATCACTCGACCCGGCTTTTCCTCGATCAGAAGATGCCCGCAGTCAGGATAGCTCCGTACCTCGGCATCCGGGAAAAAGTCTTGAAAGCGGGTCATAAAGTGGGTGGTGAAGACCCAGTCCTTTTCGCCCCAGAGAAGTAGAGTCGGCAAATCTCTCAACTTGCTCAAGTTCTCTTCCACTTGAACCAGAGTGGAATAGCTGGGATGCCCTTCGTCCAGCGGGATATCAGCGACAAAACGATAGGTGGCGATCCGATGCTCCCAACTGTCGTAGGGCAAGAGTAGCCCCTGCCTGGTCTGGTCACTGATGCGGGCCGGGTCGGCCGCGCCCAGATTTGGAGTCAGACCAGCGAAGGCGTTGAATCGGCGGATCAAAAATTGACCTATGCCTGGTGTCTTGGCTATCTTCAGTAGCCAGGGCATCCGCTGGGAGCGATAGGCCGCCGTGTTTCCAATGATCAGCCTGGAAAAGCGCTCCGGATGGCGACCGGCCACACCCAGCCCGATGGCTCCTCCCCAATCGTGTACCAAGAGGCAGATGTCCCTGAGATCGAGCTGCAGGACCAATCGTTCCAGGTTGTCGATGTGCTGCCCCAGACGATACTCAAAGTCCTGAGGTTTGTCCGATAGGCCGCACCCGATGTGGTCACAGGCCACGCCCCGCATTCCTCTCCCGGAGAAGTGGGTTATCAATCTCCGAAAGAAAAAGGACCAGGTGGGATTGCCGTGCACAAACAAAAACGGCCGGCCCTGCCCGTGATCCACGTAGTGCATTTGGTGACCACCGGCGGTCTCCATAAAGTGGGATTCGAAAGGGTACTCCTCCCGAAGCTCGGGAGGGATCGTCAGGGCTGTGCTCATCCCGAAACCCCCATCAAGATCGCCGTGAGGAATAGGAACCAGGCTGCCACGTCGATGGATGTTCTCACCGCCGGGTTCAAGAACATGTCATCTAACTTTTCGGTCAGGGCGAGTTCCTGATAGTAGGTCGAAGCAAAATTTAAAACCAGAAAGATCAAGTACATCCCGTAGAGGTCCATGGAGGGAAAGTCCGGATCCCCGGTGAGTTCGTTGGAAAGCAAGGGAGATATGATCCCAAGACCGATCACCGCCGATGGTAGAAGCATAAATAGCCGGCGCCGATTCTGCAGCAGCTCCTGGGCACTGGGAGGAAACCTCCGAAAAACCTTGGCCACCAAGACCGGCACGATCCCCGCGGTGAAGAGAAAGAAGTAGCCCAGCAGGTGGGTCAAAAACAACACGTCACTCAGGGCTTCCGGAGCATCCCGGGTCAACTGCATGGTGGCAAAGTATCGCCCCACGTTGGCCTGGAGGTGGCTCACGATGTAGTAGCTCACACCGTAAAAAGCTCCAAAAAAGATGGCGATGGAGACCAGCGCCGGCATGAGCATCCGGATCGTACCGGCGGTGGCGCTGACCGGTCTGGTCCTGGCCTGGCCGATCATCTCGAAGACGGAGATATCGCGCTGCTCGTGGGCTGTCTTCAGCTGGATGAAGACCTCGTGGGTATCGGGCAGCTCGTCGGTATCGACCCAGTAAGACAACGCGACTTTGTTACCTCGAAACCGTGGGGGGTCGACCTGTAAACATGGGTCGGTGGTGGTGGCCGTACCGGAGAGCGTTCCACCACCGGCGTTAGTGAGCACGATGTAGCCAGCCTGACACTTCTTGCCAGTGCTATTTTCTCGCTCCCCGATGAGATCCACCCGGTGCACCAGAAACGGCCGCTCATGGGCCGCCTCTTCGGGGCTCTTGCGGCGGATCGGCTCATCCACCAGGTCTTCATCAAAGGCCAGGTCCGGAGGGAGCTCGGGGGCCTCGATGTCGGGAACTTCATCAGCCCCGGGGCGGATGTAGAAGGTGTACTCCGGTTCCACCAGTTCCAGATAAAAATCGCCGTACTCCACCACCAACTCGGTCTTGCCGTCGGACTCGGGGGGCTCTTCGTGGTGCTTGGTTTCCCGGAAAAACGGTTCGGCCATGGCCAACCAGTCCTGGAGGGTGGGCAAGAACCGCTCTAATTCGCGCTTGGATCGAGCCGGATGGCTCAGTACCCCTTCGCCGGCTTTGAGAGAGCAGAATTCAGCCAGGTTCTGCATCTTGGAACTGGGGTCGGCATCCAGAGCCAGCAGTCGAGCGTGGGCTCCGGTGGGCTTTTCGGACTTGGAGAACTCCTCCACATAGTAGAAGACGTTTTTCACCGCGATCCCGAGCTTCTCGTCGGACTCGTGCCCGATGGAACGCAGGGCCAGGATCAAGAGCTTCTCGCAGTCGTAGATGGAAAGACTCTGCTCGGCCAACTTCTCAGCTTCAGCGGGGAGTGTACCGAGCTCCCGGAAAGCGGCCAGTGCGATCCCGGCGAAGTAGCGAGTGAGGTAGTCCAGGGCATCCCGCAGGGAGATACAGGATTCGATGGGCTCTCCCAAGCGCAGGTAAAGATCCATGCGGGTCAAGATGCGCTCCAGCACCCCGGGTGTCCCCTTGGGGATGGGGATCGACTCCCGAATGAGCGGCTTATTGGCCAGACCGCTCTCGATCTCGACCGCCTCTCCGGCCGGCCGCGGGTTGTTCAACCAGAGGGTGTAGCCGGGTTCCCCGATCTCGATGAAGCGGTCGCCGATACGAAGGCTGAACTCCACGTTTCCTTCCGGCTTGACCTCGTTGAAAAAATGCTCCGTGCTCTGGAGATAGCCGCCCAGGGCCACCAACCACTCCCGCAGGGTGGGTACGTGCTTTTCAAACTCCAGTTTGCAGACCTCGGGGTCCTCCAGTTCGCCATAACCGGGCTCCAACTGGCACCATCCGGAGAGTTGCCCGTTGAGAGCCAGGATCTCCGCGTGCCAGCGGGGCACAAACTCAAACATCTCGTTGCGCCGGTAGAATATCCCGATCACGGTCTTGGCGGCCAGGGAATCGGGCTTGAGCCGCAAGACCTCAAGGCAGGTGTTCAGCAGACGTTCGGAAGCCGACAGAGACTGGCTGTTGTCGATCAACTGTTCGGTGGACTTGGGGAGGGCTTCGAGGTCCTCACAGACCTTGGAGGCCACCCCGGCAAAATAACGGATCAAGAACTCCAGGGCGTTTCGAAGCTCCAAAAAACCCGAGACCGGATCCTCCTTCTTCATGGCTTCGTCCAGTCGGGTCAGGATCTCGGAAAGGTGGACGGGGGCCTTCTGGGGCACAAAGAAGTAGACCGGCCGCTCATACAAGGAGTTCGGGACGTCGATCTCTCGTTCCGGAATACAGAGAGCGCAGGAGGCCACCTCCAATCGCTTTCCTGTGGTCACGGTCTGTTTGCCCAACTGCACCACGATGGTCTGCTTGCCTTCTTGAGAAGTACGCTCGCTAGCGATGGCGGCGTTGGAAAAAAGGTTAGCCGAGGACTCCAGCCACTCTCTCAAATATGGCAGGTAGCGCCGAACCTCTTGAACGCATTTCTTGCGCACCGGAATGGGGGCGGCAATAAACCTCTCCAGCGGCATGGTCCCTCGTCGGGGCTTGCCGCCGACCCCCAGGATTCGGGCAAATTTCTTGCCGGCTCCGTCTTCGTAGAAGACATCCACCAGGGAGCGAACCTCGGGAAGCTCCTGGGGGGCGTCGGCCACCAGAAAGCCCATTCCGGTCTGGATCGCCTCCACGAACTCGGCTGGATCGGGGGCGCCCTCTTTGTGGTTGAAGGTCAGCTCTCCAAACACCGAGGCTACCCCCTGAACCAGATCGGCGTAGTAGCCGGCCAGGAACTGAAGCGTTCGCTTGAGTACCCGCAAGGAAGTGCCGGGCGCGTCGAGATCGAGGGACTCGTTGAGTTCATCGAGCATATGCTCAAGGTGAGCCGGTGAGCCCGGAGGCAAACTCGGAACACCAAGCTCTTTAGCTGTTAAGGTATCGACAGCCGACAAAACGACCTCCTTCCCGGCAACAGCATTCTCGTTCTCGTCCCGGGCATGAAAACCCTATGGAGAGCGGCACTACTCGACCTGAATCGGTACTAATCTCAAGCCGAAATCGGTCATTTCGTAGATGGGAGTACCGTCTACCCTCAGAAAACCCGCACCCACCAGGAGTGGACACTCACCATCTTCGCGCCGGGTGATGGAGACATCCACCACCACGTGCTTGTTGCTCGGGATCACCTGGCCACGATAGGCCCAGGTGTGCTCCAGCCCCACCGCGATGGGTTCAAATCGGTGGGTGTGGGCAAGCTCCGGCCAGTACTCTAGCGCGGCGTAACGCAGCAGTTGCAAAAACGCTTCCAATCCCAGGGAGCCCGGCCACACCGGGTCCTGATAGAAGTGGGCTTTGAAAAACCACTCCTCAGGATCCACGGTCTTGCTACCACACAGATAACCGAGCCCGTGAGTCCCTCCACGATCCGGCAAAAACAGGTCCACCCGGTCCATCATCAGGAGCGCCTTGCCAGGCATATTGGCCGATGGGGCGGGCTCCACGGTGGGGTCTTCAGGATTCAAGGGGCGGACCACCGGAAGGGCGTACGGCTGGAAGGAGGCCCGGTCGGCCTGTGAGGGTACATAGGTCCGCTCGGCGGCGTCGCGCACACCCACCTGTTTGGCCAGGGCTTGGGCCGAAAAGAAGCCAAAATAGGTCGAGCCGTCGTAGACCAGTTCCTCCCCGGCGTAGACCTGCATGAGAAAGTTTTCTATGATCATACCGCCCGCTTCGTTGACGTCGGTCATCCTGACTCGCACCCGGAGAGTCCCGGTATAGGGAAAAATCTCTTTCGACAAAGTGGCGGTTCCACCAAGATTTCGAAACTTCAGGTCCTGCTCGGAGCGCAGCGCCGAACCGGCGTAAGCGGCCAACCAGCCGCAGGGCTGCAGGGCTGCCTCCAGCAAAATGCAGTAGGCCATGCTGTCCTGGCGATTGGCCCCGAAGTACCACTCTCCCGGCGGCACGTCGTAGTGAGCCTCGATCCAACCGCCCTTTTGCAGCACAAACTTGGGATGGTCCACTTCGACTACACGGTCCATAAACTGAAAGGGCGGCCCGGGGAGCCTTGCGATCTTGCGTTGGGCGTCGAAAACCTGGTACTCAGGTCCGAAGCTGAGCGAAGGCTTTCCGTTGGAGAACTGCATGATCGACTCTTTGTCGTAGAGGGCCGGACGTGCATCGTAGCTCGGCTCGCCCCCTCCCTGTTTACCGGCCCAAACCGCCTCGATGTAGGCCTGATCGAGCCCGCTCAGCTTCATAGACATGTCGGTGAAGCGCACGATCGGCTTGCCGTCACCAAACATCAAGGCATCGGTGACCACGTACGGTTCAGGGCCAAATCCGATCTCTTTGATGTCCACTTGATAGAGAACCTTTTTGGTCTCCACCGTCACCGGGCCCCGACACTGCAGTTTCGCGGGGGTCTCCAACTTCGGTTCGAAGGCGACGTGCTCGCTCTCGGCCACCCAACCCATGCGGGCTAACAAAAAGCGCAGCGTTTGAGCGCAGCACTCGTACATCAAGGTCCCCGGCATGACCATGTCGTCTTTGAAGTGACAGGTCAAAAACCAATCATCCGGATAGATATCCGCTTCGGCCTGGATCCGGCCCAGTCCGAACCGCCCTCCCGTTGGCTCTAAGGAGAGTACGCGATCGAAGAGCTTCATGCGGCCCCCCGGCATGCCGTAAGGGCGCTGCAAAGGCAGGTTGGCAAACCCCTGACCGAAGCACCCCACCAGATCTCCGCTTCGAAAGGCTGTGACCTGGGCGTCGCTGTAACTCTCCCGAACATCAAGCCCGGAGGGGAAAGGAGCCGGTGGCCTCCACCCGGGGGGTGCGATCGCGGCCTGCTCCGGCGCGGCTTCCGGGTTGACCACGATGCCCCCCGAGGAAGCGATCTCTTCGTAGGTGTGAAAACCCGCGCAGCCGTTTCTCATGGTGATGAGCGGCTCGCCATTGATGGTGCCTTCGTACTCGAAGAAAAAGAGATAGACCTCACCCTGGCGCACGAACTTGTTGATCCGGATGTCGTAGGTGATGGTTTCACCCGGGCGGGGTAGACCCCGATGAAAAGTCACGGTGGCGTCTAGCAAGCGATAGGCCCGGGTTCCGTCGGTGGCCAGATCGATCCCCAGATACGAACACAAAAACAGGTCGGCCTGACCGGCTTCCACCGAAATGCAGACGGGGGCCCGGTCGTGGTCGAGATACCAGGCTTCCGGAAAGACGTCGTGCTCGGAGACCAGCCGTCCACTGCCCAGACTGCATGGCTCTCCCTCGATGGTCAGGATGCGGTCGCACAGCATGAGCGGCTCATCGGGCAGGCGCACCCGGACCGGGTTGGAGTCCACCGGGGCAAACCGGGGTCCTAGAACTTTGGCGATGGAGCCGATGGCAAACTCCATGCACATATCGCGATCGAAGGCCACCTTATCCCGGTGCGGGCGCTCGCCCCGCATCACCGGGTTGGGCGAGTTGGGGTCCAGGCGGGTGAAAGACCCTGGTCCCGGGGCCGCTACCTTCGGTTGCTCCACCACCGGTTGCTCCACCGCGCTCGCGTGCGACACCACGGTGGGAAGTTCGCTGCCGTAGCCGCTGGGCAGGCCGTACCGAAGCAGGTGCTCCATCTGGGTCCGGGTCTGCTCCATGAGAGCCAGGTACGACTCGTGGGCCAGCGCGGTCTGGCGGCTCGACTCCACGATGGATGCGGCGATCTGAGCGGAAGGGTCGCCCTCGAACTGGGGATGGAGGCCGATCACAGGTTGCAGATCGGTGGGTTGGGGTTGATTCATCTCTTTTTGGTCCTTTATCAAGGTTTTTAAAGCTTTTGGTTGAGGGGTTCGCCAGACCAGAGCCCGCTGCGGTTTGCCCCCGGCCTGAACGGTTGGAGGGTGCTCTGCAGGAGCCGGGCGAGGGGCAGGTGGAGGCTGCTCAACGACGGGACTAGCGAGCGTTGGTCGCGGCGGCGGTGGCGGGGTCTGCTCCGCCAGGGGCCTCCACCGCAGAGCCGGCCGGAGTGGCTCCGGCAAGCTGTCAGCGGCTTTCACCTGGATCCGGGGTCGGACCTCGGCCGGCACAAACTTTTTACCGTAGAGCGGGCTCACATCCACCGCGAGTCCCTGTACGTAAGCCCCGGCCAGAGTTTTCAGCAAACTCAGCACCTCGCTACCCTCTCGAGGGAGCGAGGCGGAACGGGCCCAGTGCGGGCGGCCCTCCAGGATGGTTCGGACCATGCGAGAGCAAGAACCTCCGGGCCCGATCTCGATAAAACGGCGGACTCCGTCATGATATGCGCTTTCGATCAGGTCGGGAAAACTGAATCCGTGAAGAGCGTTGTCGGTGATGGACTGGGCCGCGCTTTCCGAAGTGGGGATGTAGCCTGCGGCCTGGTAGCCGTTGTAGTAGGTCACACCCGGCCGGGGGGTGGTGGGCCGGACGTGAAGATCGTAGTAGGCGTCCTTCACCACCTTCATAAGGTGACAGTGCACGGTGGGAACCCCGTCGAGATGGAAGGCTTCGCAGCCCAGAGCCTTCACCAGTTCCTCCACGGCCTCCGGCCGCCCACCCACCACGCACTCCTGAGGGGTGTTGACGATGAGCAGAAAAAGATCGTCTCTTCCCAACTGCCGGATGGCACCGACCGTGGTTTCTCGGTCCCGGTTGAGCACCGAGACCCGCCACTGAAAGCCGGAGTCTTCAGGCGAATGGAGAGTGCGGCGCGCGGCTGCGTACTCTCCCCGCAACTCCCGGGTGAAGAGCTCGGACTGCAGGGTGTCGCGAAACATCTGGTCCCGGTCGGTCCAGGCCCCGGTGGCAAAGAGCGCGGCCGTCTCCCCCAGGGAGTAGCCGATGGCAGCCTGGGGTTCGGGCAGAAACAGGCCGGCGATCTGCGCGGCCAGCACCGCGTAGGTGACCTGGCTGTAAATAGGAGCCAGGGGATCGGCCCCGATGGCGGCCTGGGCCCGCTCTTCCCAACCCGGGGTTCGATCAGAATCGAAGGGCTGGGTTAGCCAGGGAACGTAGTGCTGGTAGCTCAACTGGGCCCGGGAGCAGATCTCGGACGCCACTTCGGGAAACAGGGTTGCGAGTTCTCTCCCCATACCCACGTAGTGGTTGCCACTCCCGGGGAAAACCCAGGCGGTCTTTCCTTCCAACTGCTCGGAGCAGTAGAAAACTCCGGCCTGACCATCCAGAGGGCGGTCGGTCTCTTTCAAGAGCTGCAACCCCCGCTGGAACTCATCCCGGTTCCGGGCCACCAGGGCTCCCCTGGGCCCCTTCACCTCCCCGCCGGCGCGGGCGGCCCAGCGCCGGGCCAGTTCGGCAAGCTCCAGCGGTTCGGCCGCTAAGGCTTCCAACTCCTGGACAGAGCCCGAGGGGATCAAAAAGAGCTGGGCCGGTAAGGCCCGGGTCAATACACCTTCGGGCAACGGTTCGGCCACCGAGGAGGCCTCTCGCAGCAGCACGCAGGCCGAGTCGCCTCCCTTGCTGTCGCCCACCGCCACCGCACGTCGTGGCCCCACCGCGTGGTCGTGCCACCAGAAAGAGGCCTCCCGGGGCAGGTAGGCGCTGCCGCTTGTTTTCAGGGGTCGGGGGCAGTGCTCGAGACCTGGTAAGACTTTCTGGGAAAGGGCGGTCACGCAGCGAGCCACCGCCAGCAGCCCCGCGCAGGCACCGGCAGCCCCCACACTGGAAGTGGCGGTACCCAGGGCGGTGGGCCGGGATTTCGAACCGAATCGAGCCTCCCACTCCTGAATAAACCGGGCGTCCTCTTCCGGTTGGGCCCGGGAGGTGACATCCAGGTAGCCGATCTCCGAAGGAACGTGCTGACGCAAGGAGTCCAGAGCGCGCCGCAGCGCTCCCTGACCTGCGGCCGAGTGACTACCTTCCAGGACCGCCAGGATCTGATCGCCATCCTCGAGAGCCGCCTCTCGGCTCTTGAGGATGAGCACCACCGCTCCCTCGGCCAGGGTGGGGCCGTCCCCGTCAGCGGAAAAAGGTCTGGCCCGCGAACTTCGGGTGAAGGGATGAAACTGGTCTTCGGCCCACACCGAGCGGGGATCTCCGAAGAGGTCCACGGCTCCCACCAGGCAACTCTCCATCTCGGCGTTGGCGATGGCTCGCTGAGCCACTTCCAGAGCCCGGATGCCGGACACCTCGCCGCAACTGATGGCATACGATGGTCCGCCCAGCGAAAACTCTCGGGCCGCTCGACTGGCCACGATGCTGCCCAGAGCCCCTAAAGTTCGGGTGCTGTCCAGGGGTCGGGAAAGGGCGCCGCGCAGCTTCTCTTGCTGCTCAGCGGATAAGCTTTCGGGATCCACTCCCAACCTGCGCAGCATGCGGCGCAGGGCCCAGCGCAGGTGATAAGTGGTGGTTTCCAGGTCCAGGCTCAAGCCGATCAGGGCGCCGCTGCGTCGACATCGGTCCTTGCTCCCCAGAGAGCTCTGAGCGGTGGCCCTGGCGGCTACCGCCAGCAAGAGCGTCTGCTGCAGCAGGACGTCTCCCATGTCTTTGGGGGGAATGCGCATCTGCCCCGGGGTCACGCCCAGAGTCTCCAGGAAGGCGCCCCGGATTTCCCGCAAGGCTGGCGGCAGATACTCCTCGCCGTTCCAGCGCCCCGGGGGGCGCGGCGAAGAGGCAGAATCCCCGGTCAGGGTATCCAGCAAGAGTTGCTCCAGGTCGTGCTGATCGCCGAACTGGGCGGCCACCGCGGTGACCACGACCTCGCGTTCGGACGACCGAACGGGTACCACCTCACTGCGAAGGTCGCCGGGTTCCTCGATCAGGACGTGCCCGTTGATGCCTCCGAAACCGAAGGCCGAAACCCCGGCCCGGCGGGGCCCGGCTGAGTTCCAGGGGCGGGGGGAGGAAAGGATCTCAAAGGGGCTTTTCTCCAGTTCGATCCCCCGAGCCGGGGTCTGAAAGTTGATCATGGGAGGGAGTGTGCGATGGTGGATGGCCATGATCACCTTGACCAACCCCGCCATGGCAGCGCCCGTGAGCAGATGCCCGATCTGAGATTTGACCGAACCGAGCACGGTGGTCTTGCCCTTGTCTTTGGGCCAGAACGAAGTGAGCGACTGAAACTCGGTCTGGTCTCCCTTGGGGGTGCCGGTCCCGTGGCACTCCACCAGGCCCACCTCTTCCGGAGACCAACCGGCCTGGCGATAGGCGTCTTCTAAAGAGCGCAACTGCCCCTCCGACTGGGGAGCCAGCAAGCTTCCTCCCACGTCGTTGGAAAGGCCGATGCCCCGGATCACGGCGTAGACCCGATCGCCGTCGCGCAGCGCGTCTTCCACCCGCTTGAGGAGCAGAAAGCCGGCTCCCTCCCCCACCACCAGTCCGTCTCCGGAGGCGTCGAAGGGGCTGCACCGCCCGCTCACGCTACAGGCCCCCAGAGCGGTGAACCCTTGCTGGGTGTAGAGGGTGTCGGCTCGATTGGCACCGCCGGCCAGGACCGCGTCGGCCCGCCCTTCGGTGAGAGCGTCGCAGGCCAGTTTCACCGCGTAGAGCGATGAAGCACAGGCAGCATCCAGGGTCAGGGTAAACCCCCCTAGGTCCAGTCCCCGGGCCACCACCTGAGCGGGCCTTCCGGTGACCCGGCGAACGAGCGGGGAAATGGTTGGCTCCGAGTAGTCGGGAGCAGGCTCCAAACTGGCCGCCAGTTGGCCCTGAAAAACCTCTTCGGAGAGCTGCGAGGACTCCGGGGTGGGCAGGGCGATGGAGGCCAGCACCGTGGCCACCCGGGTCCGGTCTTTCAGCTCGCTGGTGGCATCCTCGAGGGCCATCTCAGCGGCCGCCAGGCACATGCGACTCAGGGCGTCCAGGGGCTCCTCCGAGAGCGCCCGAGGAGCGGGCACCGACTCAGCCAGGCAGACCTTGAGGTTGGAGACCTTGTCCGCCGCCTCCCGCTGCAAAAACCAGTCGGGATCGTCCACCCAGCGACCGGCCGTGGCCTCCACCCGGGCGTCTTTGCACTCCAGGATGTTCTGCCAATAGGCCGACACATCGGCGGCGGCGGGAAACACCCCGCCGATCCCCACCACGGCTACGGAATAAGGACTGTTCACTAATCTTCCTCACGAACGAAGCCCGGCTTCGTTACTTATCGTCTGGCGGCCACCGCGCCGGTGCGTCCGAAGGCGGTCTTGAGGTTGTCGTCGGCGGTCCACTGGAGCCCGCTAAAGAGCGCCACCGTGTTGCCCTTGGAGTCGCTGAGTTCGCAATCGGCCACCAGAGTGCGCTCGGTGTGACTGGTCACCCGGAGGGCGGCCTGAACCGAGTTCTTGGGATAGCGTCGCACGAACTGCTGGTAGCTCTCAAACCCGTTGGGTAGAGACGGCTTGCCGAGCTTTTCCCAACACCACAGGATGCCGAGTTGCAGCACTCCGTCGACCACCAGAGGCTCGGTGGCCCAGTCAGAGCGCAGCGGATCTTTCTCCCAGCTCGAAGGTTTACCGGCGACCTTCAACTCGGCGATCAAGCCTTTGTCAGAAATACCGTTCACGGTACTCACGGCGTGGAAATCAGTACCGTGGAAGAGCAACTGAGAGTAAATGTCTTCCGGCGTGTGGGCGTAGGCTCCCGAAGCCAGACCGTTGGGCGCCGTCAGGGGCGGTCCGGCCAGATGGCTGTCGCCCAGCACCACGGTGGCCCGGGCGTGCAAAATGTTGCGTCCCACGTCGCGCAACTCGAGGGTCCACATCTGTTCGCCGGAGTTATTGGTCATGTATTCCTGGGCGCTCACCGCCAGAGTGGGCTCCACTCCGTCGGCGATGGTGGCTCCCCGAAAGACCTTCAGGTCCCTCACCTCGCGCAAGCGCAGACCCGCTCCACTCTGGAGAGCCCCCTGCACAAACCACTCCTGCATGATGGCCATCGGCAGCACCGGCCTTCCCCCGATCTGGTGCGAATCCAGAAAGGGCAGGGCATCCACCGAAAGGGTCTTCTGCAAAAGCAGCTCCCCGGCAGGCTCGGACTCCAGTGAAGCCTTCGCTCCCCGAGGCGGTTCCGGAAAACCGTCGCCGAAGAGGACTTCCGCCTGCACCGCTCCGTGCTGACGAAACTCGTCGACCACCGCCTGAGCTCCGGCTTCCAGCGGGATCAGCCCCACTCCGATGCGCTCGAATTCCCGAGCCAGGGCGGGAGTCACCATGCCTCCGGCCCAGGGACCCCAGCCCATGGCCACGACCTTGCAGCGGGGGCGCCGCCGCGACTCCACCTGGGCAAACTTGTTGAGGACCTCATTGGCCATGCAGTAGTCGATCTGTCCGGGCCGTCCGAAGCGGGCGGTGACCGAAGAGAAGAACACCATGGACTTGAGATCGGGGAGTAGCTCCACCATCTGCACCAGGCTATCGATCTTGGTGGAAAACACCGAGTCGAACATCTCGTCGGTCTTCTCCTCGATCTTGCGATCGGCCAGCACTCCGGCTCCGTGGATCAGGCCGGTCACGGGACCCAACTCCTTTTCCGCTCGCTGGAGGTGCTTTTGGAGTTGCGCGCGGTCGCGCACGTCTCCGGCCAGATAGAGGGCCCGACCTCCGGCCGCATGCAGCTGCTCCAGGGTGGCCCGGATCTCTCGCTGAGAGAGAACCTTGCGGGCCGCCGACTCCAACTCCTTGGGGGTAGCCTTGCCGCCGAACTGTTGCTCCATGAGAGCCCGCTTGAGCGACTTCTCGTCGACCCCGGGATAGAGGTTGAAGGAATCGCCCTCGAGCGGGGTGCGCCCCAACAGCACGAAACCGCACTTATACTCTTCGGCCAGGGCCACCACGCAAGCCGCGGTCACCCCCCGGGCCCCACCGGTCACCAGGACCACGTCGGAAGCCTCCAGGTAGGCCTGGCCCGGGCTGGCCTGGGCCGCTACTGTGGCCAGGGTCTGGCGCAGCCCCTTGGAGAGCGCGACCTCCACCGGGCCGTCCTTCATCAACTCATCCACCAGGCTGGAAGCCGGGATACTGCTCATGTCGTGATCGATGGCTCGGCAGTACACCTCCGGCCACTCGTGGGCCACCGTCTTGGGGATCCCGGCCAGACCACCGATGAAGGGGTCGAACTCGTTGCCCTTGAGTCCGAAGAAGCCGTCCATGGCGGTCACGGTGAAGAGCGACCCTCCACAAGAGCGTAGCAACGGGGCGGCTTCCCGAGTGCGCTGGAAGGCCTGGCGGAGAAAGTTCCGAGAACGGGCTCCCTCTCCCCCATTTCCGACCAGGACCAGGGCTCCGATGTCATCAGGAAGTCGCTCGTCCGGTCCTTGCTCGAGCACCTTCACGCCCAGGGCTCGGATGGCTCCGGCCACTTCCTGACCGACTCCGGCCGTATCCTCTACCACCACCAGAACCTTGCCCTCCGGCAGGGGTAACCCGGTGGTTTTGCCCGGCCCGAGGTCCACCAATTGGAGGATCTGCCGGCTGATACCGCCGCTCACTTTGGCCGGAGCGACCGCTGGGGCCGACGGCTGAGAAACCGGCGGAGTCAGCGGACCCTGAGGGGTCATGGCGTCTACGATCTCACCCAGGGTGCGCAAACTGCCCAGCTTCTCCGAATCCACCTTGGGAAGGTGCGGAAGTGCCTCTTCCACGGTGGCCAGGATCTCCACTCGTTTGATGCTGTCGATCCCAAGATCTGACTCCAGGTCCATCTGCAGGTTCAGCATCTCCCGGGGGTAGCCGGTCTTTTCGGCCACCACCGCCAGCAAAGAATCCGACACATTGCTATCGGCGGAACCCACCGGCACCGCCACGAGAGAGGGAGCGACCACGCCCCGGGGGGTCATGGCGTCCACGATCTCACCCAGAGTGCGCAGGCTGCCCAGCATCTCCGAATCCACTCTAGGAAGATCCGGAAGAGCCTCTTCCACGGAAGCCAGGATCTCCACTCGCTTGATGCTGTCGATCCCCAGATCCGACTCCAGGTCCATGCCCAGATTCAGCATTTCCAGAGGGTAGCCGGTCTTCTCGGCCACCACGGTCAGCAAGGCTTCCGAGACGGGCGCGCCACCGGCGGTGGTGGCCACCACCGCGGCTGCGACCGCCGCCGTGGCCGGTTGCCCCTGGGGGGCCATGGCTTTCACGATCTCGCCCAGGGTGCGCAGACTGCCCAGCATATCCGAATCCACCTTGGGTAGGCCCGGGAGAGCCTCTTCCACCGCGGCCAGGATCTCCACCCGCTTGATGCTGTCGATACCCAGGTCAGATTCAAGATCCATCTCCAGGTTCAGCATCTCTTGGGGATAGCCGGTCTTTTCCGCCACCACTTGCAGCAACGCCGCCGAGACCTCGGCGCCGTGCGCGGACGGCCCGGGAGCCGGGGCAGCGACCGCAACGACCGACCCCCCGGCCGGGGCCATGGCTTCCACGATCTCACCCAGGGTGCGCAGACTGCCCAGCATATCCGAATCTACTTTGGGAAGGCCCGGTAGAGCCTCTTCCACCGCAGCCAGGATCTCCACCCGCTTGATACTGTCGATACCCAGATCGGATTCCAGATCCATCTCCAGGTTCAGCATCTCCTGCGGGTAGCCGGTCTTTTCCGCCACCACCGCCAGCAGCGCTTCGGCCACCTGCGGTGAGGGTTGGGCTGCCGCCGGGGCTGCCACCACGGGGGCCGCCCCACCCTGGGGAGACATCGCTTCCACGATCTCGCCCAGAGAGCGCAGGCTGCCCAGCATGTCGGAATCCACCTTGGGCAGACCCGGCACGGCTTCTTCCACGGCAGCCAGGATCTCCACCCGCTTGATGCTGTCGATACCGAGATCGGACTCCAGATCCATGCTCAGATTCAGCATCTCCTGCGGGTAACCGGTCTTGTCGGCCACCACCGCCAGCAGAGCATCCGCCACCCGGGGCGAAGGCTGCGCAGCCACCGGAGCTGGGGCTACCGGAGCGGGCGCGACCGGAGCCGGGCGAGGCGCTGCCGGTGCCTTGACCTGAGGTTGTGGGACCGGCCGCGGCGCGGGGGCCGGGGCTGGAACCGAGGGACGACTGGGCGCGGGAGCCGGGGCCCCCAGCGGCCGGCTCGCCATCGGAGCCGGAGCGGGCTGAGCCGCAGCGACCGCTCCACCGGAATGCGACAACAAACGACCCAGAGCCGTTTGAGCCGCTTCCTGGCCCTTCAGAAACTGTTGATGAACCTGAGCGGTTTGCCGGGACAACTCTTGCAGCGCTTCCAGGTGGGGCAGCAGCGCATCCAACCCGGCCTGCGCAGCTTGCGGTGCAACCGCTCGAGGGGCTGGAGACTGGGGCACCGGTCTCGGCGCGGGCGAGGCAGCGACAGGTCGGGATGGCACCGCAGGCGCCGAGCGGTGAGACTCCACGGGGGTGATCCGTTCGGTCACCCTCTCCAGCGGCCTGGAAGCCGCCACCGTGGGGGCTTTCTGCACGTCCACCGAACCGGCCTTACGAACCGGCGGTTTTTTGGGAGCACCGGACCGGTAGTTGGCACCGGAGATGGGAACCGTCATCCGGCGCTTGCGCTCGGCTCGGGGTTCTTCTTCCCAACTGGTAAGGTCGACGTTTAAGCCGTGAGCGGCCAACTCGGCCAGTCCCGTGGCCAAATCCAACAGCGAACTCTTCTTACCGCTGGAGCGGTCCAGAGCCACCACCTTGACGTCGCTTCGATCCGAGAGGATCGAACTGACGAGCCCGGTGAGCACGGTCTTCGGACCGACCTCCACGAAGGTGCGTACTCCGTCGGCGTACATGGCTTCCACCAGATCGACCCAGTTCACCTGATTGACCAACTGATCGGCCAATAAGGTCCGGGCCGCCTTGGCCGCCTTAGGGTACAGACCGGCTGTTTTGTTGGCGTAGACCGGAATCTCGGTTTTGTTGAACTTGACTTCCCCGGCCACCTTCAGAAACGGGTCCCGGGCTCCGGCCACAAAAGAGCTGTGGAAGGCGGCTCCCACTTTCAGCGGGATCCCCCTCAGCTTTGCCTTTTTGAGGGCGGGAGCCAGCGCCTGCAACTCTTCGGCAGAGCCGGAGAGAACGCTCTGCTCTCGGGAATTTTTGTTGGCCAGCACGGCTTTGGTGCCGCTTTCGGCCAGCACCTTTTCAACCTGTTCCAGGGAGCCTTTCACGGCCATCATGGTGCCCAGATCGTCGCCCTGTCCGGCCATCAGTCGACCCCGCTCGGCCGACAGAACGGCCAGCCCCTCGGCGTCGATCGCGCCGGCTGCGTAGAGCGCCGAGAGCTCGCCGTAGGAATGCCCGGCGGTAGCCTCGGGAGCCAGACCGAAGCGCTCCAGCAGATGGAAGTAGCCCCGCTCCAGGACACCCAGAGCAGGCTGCGCCCGATCGGTGGAGGTGAGATGATTCTGTTGCTCGGTTTCTGTCTCCTTATCGAAAACAGGTACCGGATAGATGGCCTGAGAGATCTCTCGGCCGGCCTGGTCCAGAGATTCCAGCATCTCCGGGAAAACGCAAGCCAGGTCTCGTCCCATGTTCACGTACTGAGAACCCTGCCCCGGGAACACATAGCCGAGCTTACCTTCGCTCTTTCCAGAGCCGTAAAAACTCGGGAGTTGACCACCTTCGAGCTCTTTGAGGGCCTGCTCCAGGCAAACCCGCATATCGGAGGCCAAAGCCGGGATCACCAGGCGGTGCTCCTGCTTGGAGTTGAAGCTCCGGCGAGCCTCCCACAAAGTGGCAGCCAGAGACCGCTCGTCGTTCAGCGCCTTCTTGAGCGAGCTTTTGAGCCCATCCAGACTACTGGCCGAGAAGGCGGCGATCTCCACGCTGCCGTCCCAGGCCGGTGCCTGGCGTTGCGTTCCGTACTCCTCCAGCACCAGGTGAAAGTTGCTGCCTCCGAATCCGAAGGAAGAGAGTCCGGCCCGACGAGGGTGCTCAGGATTGGCTGCCCAGGGGCGGGCCACCGTGTTGAGATAAAAAGCGCTATCTTCGATGCCCAGCTTGGGGTTGGGCCTTTCCACGTTGATGGTGGGAGGGAATACCTTGTGGTGCAAGGCCAGGGCGGTCTTAATCAGACCGGCCGACCCCGCGGCCGCTTTGGTGTGACCGATCTGGGACTTCACACTACCTAAAGCGCACCACTGCTTCTCCTGGCTGGTTTCGGCGTAAACACCCTTGAGTGCTTCGAACTCCACCACGTCGCCCACTTTGGTGCCGGTTCCGTGGGCCTCTACCATTTCAATGGTCCGGCAGGACACCCCGGCATTCTCGTAGGCCCGTCGCAAGGCTCGGGCCTGACCAGGGCTGAAGGGGGCGTAGACCGCCTTCTCTTTGCCGTCGCTGGAGGTACCCACGCCTTTGATCACGGCGTAGATGCGATCGTTGTCACGCTCGGCATCGGCCAAGCGCTTGAACACCACCATGCCCAGCCCTTCCCCGATCAGGGTGCCATCGGAGTCGGCGTCAAACGGGCGGATCTTGCCGGAGGCCGAAAGCGCCGGGGTTTTGGAGAAGCACATGTACATAAAGATGTCGTTGAAGGTGTCCACTCCACCGGTGATCACCATATCGGCCTTGCCGGTCTCCAGTTCCAGAAAGGCCAGGTGAGCGGCCGACAGGGTACTGGCGCAGGCCGCGTCGACCACGCAGTTGGTGCCGTGGAGATCCAGACGGTTGGCGATACGACCGGCCACCACGTTGCCCAGCAGACCGGGAAACGAGTTCTCCTGCCAGGGCACGTAATCGGCAGCGATGCGACCCATGACCTCCTCCACCAGGTCCTCGCTCAAGCCGGATTCTTGCAGGGCTCTGCGCCACATGGGGTGGCCCAGGCGGGCCCCCAAGGGAACCACCAATTCGAGGGTTCCGGTGACTCCCAGGATGATGCTGGTCTGCTCCCGGTCGAACTCTTTATCCGGCCCGTAGCCGGCGTCTTCCAGAGCAGCCTTGGCGGCCACCAGACCCAGCAACTGGGAGGTATCGGTCGCCTCTAATACAGTAGGAGGCATGGAAAATTCGGTGGGATCGAAGGGGTAGGCGTCCAAAAAGCCGCCGCGCCGGCAATAGGTCTTGTCCGGAGCGTTTTTATCGGCATCGAAGTAGTCGTCCGGGCTCCAATGGGTGTCCGGGATGTCTCCGATGGTGTCCACGCCCAGGCGCAGAATTTTCCAGTAATCCTTGAGCCCAGGGGCCTTGGGGAAAAGCGCCGACATGCCCACGATGGCGATGTCTTGACCCTGGCTCTTACTGTTCTTGGATTTACTCATGTGTCTGAATTCCTCTACTTCGTTCGAGCGGTAGAACTGGGGAAAATGTCTTTAAGTTCCGCCGCTGTTTTCGGGGTAAATATCTTCTGGGCGCCTGTCATGGCGACGCCCTGTTGAGCCAGGATGTTGACCCGGCTGAGATAGGCCGCTCCGGCCAGGATGTTTTGAGCCACGATTCCGGCTTTACGCTCTGCAGGCTCTTTGAGAAACGACTCACCGGCCCACTGATTGAAGGCGCCCATGGCAGGACCGCACCAGACCTGATAGTCCACCTTGCGGTCGGCCACTCCGGCGTTGGCCCAGCCGGAAGCTCGGCCCAGGTAAGAGCGGAAGATGAGAGCCATCTTGTGACGCGGATCCCGGGCCGCACGTTCGTTTTGGCGCGGATCCCGGTGGGCGAAGAAAGCGTGGGTATCCTTCCATACGTCGTCCAGGCTCTGGCAAAAAAAGCTCTTCTCCAGAGCCTCTCGCTCAGCGGCGGGCAGATCCTCGATGGATTTGTAGTCGCGATAGAGTTGGTACAATTTCTTGGCCCGAACCGGAAACATGGTGCCCCACTTCAAGACCTGAACCTGCACGCCCATCTCAAACATATCGGCGGCCGGCGCCATGGCCACATCGGCCTGGCCGGCTTTGCACAGCATGTCGCGCACGATGTCGGAACTGCCCGACTCCAGGCAAGACTGGTTGACGCTACCGGTCACGATGTAGGCCGCGCCCATGGCAAAAGCAGCGCACGCCGAAACCGGGGTGGAGATCCCTCCGGCCGCACCGACCCGCAACTCCAAGCCCTGACCTTCGTAAAGCCTGGCCTTTTCGTCCCGCAACGCCATGATGGTGGGATAGAGAGCGAGCGCCGGTCGATTGTCGGTGTGACCACCGGAATCCGCTTCGGCGGTGATATCTTCGGCCACCGGCATGTGGGCCGCGAGTTCGGCTTGCTCGGCCGTAAGATCACCCCGCTCCACCAACTC